>Ga0315274_10000812_pt1 | contig 48559 bp, 47 predicted proteins | sample YL17G02_20_MG_FD_203700 | JGI IMG/M metagenome (GOLD analysis project Ga0315274, IMG submission 203700) | Sediment microbial communities from Yellowstone Lake, YNP, Wyoming, USA - YL17G02_20 | ecosystem: Environmental > Aquatic > Freshwater > Lake > Sediment | place: USA: Wyoming | collected... | reverse complement strand
TGGAGCTAGTACTGTTCAAACTGGCGCTGAAGATTCTCTATGGTTTTCTTTCATTATCAGTATGGGTTTAGCTTTCTTAACCTGGTATTATCTCAAATTTAATCCTCAGGGTAAATTAGTTTTAGCTAAAGTGGAAAATAAAATTAGAGATATTCGTTTGGATTCTCTACGTCGACAAATAAAAAGATAAATTGATTTAATAAACAAAAACTGCCCTGAGTTTATCGAAGGGCAGTTTTTGTTTTAGGGTGGCATAGGAGATTCGAACTCCTCCTCAGGGTTTCACAGACCCTGGTGCGAACCACTACACTAATGCCACCATCAATTCTTTTTTTATTTATTATTGGCTTTTAAAATTAATCTCCGAGCATAACCCCAATCAATGCTGAGTTTTCTACCTATCGTTCTATATGATAATCCTTTATTTCTTAATTCTTTTGCTAATTTTTTTCTCTTTTCTAAAACAAGTTTCTTTTGATGCTGAATTTTCATATTTTTCTTTAATGCAGGCAGAACACGATTCACAAGTTGCTTCTTAACAATTAGATATGGTGTAATATGTAAAATAAAGCTATAGACATCTTCTTGTTTTGAAATATAAAAGACCCAGCTATCTTTCCAGTGTATTTTTCTTTTCTTTATTTTAATTATATGACCACTTTTTAAAAACCCCTGGATATTAATTAAAACCTCTTCGTTTGCTTGAGCTATATAAATCCTATATCCTTTACCATTATGAGTTAGAGCTCCTTCCCCATCAAAAAATCCAGCAATATAATACCAATTCATATAACTTGATGGTATCATATCTGTGGTTAACTTTGCAAGTCTTTCAACATATACAATCCACAAAATAATTATTTAATATTCGCTCCTAAATTAATCAATCTTTCTTTTAATCCTTCATAACCTCTTTCAATAGTTTCAATACCAGTTAATTCTGATTCTCCTTCAGCTATTAAAGCAGCGATTAAATAGGAAAAACCTGCTCTTAAATCAGGGACTTGTATTTTTGCCCCTTTCAAAGGTGTTGGCCCTACAATAATAGCGCTGTGCAAAAAATCTTTATGACTAAAACGACAAGGCCTACTGCCAAGACATTCTCTAAAAAGATAAATCTTAGCACCCATTTTATTCAAAGCATCAATATAACCAAAACGATTTTCATAAACTGTCTCGTGAATAATCGAAACCCCCTCAGCCTGAGTTAAAACAATGGTAAAGGGTTGCTGCCAGTCAGTCATAAATCCAGGATGAACTTCTGTTTCCAGAGCCACTCCTTTTAATTTAGTACTATCAAAAAATCTAATGCCATCTTTTAAAATTTCAAACTTTCCGCCAATTTTTTTGACCCAGTTCAGAAAAGTAATCAAATATCTTTGCTCTGCACCTCTGATAAAAATATCACCTTTGTTAGCAATGGCTAAGGAAGCAAAAGAGGCAGCTTCAATCCTATCATTCATTATTCTAAAATGAGCGCCATGAAGATTTTTTACTCCTTCAACAATCCAAGTTCGATTAACGTCTTGATAAATTACTGCGCCCATAGCTTGTAAAAACAAAGCTAAATTCTCAATTTCCGGCTCAATCGCTGCATTTTTAATCACGGTTGTGCCAGTCGCTAAACTGGCTCCCAAAAGAATATTTTCTGTTGTTCCCACGCTAGGATAATTCAGCTGAATGGTTGTTCCTTTTAAACCTTTACTTTTCACCGCATAATTACAATCATTAAGTTCAATTTCTGCTCCTAATTGTTTATAAGCATCAAGGTGAAAATTTACTGGTCGTTCGCCAATCTTACAACCTCCTAAAGTTGGTACTTCTGCCTGCCCAAATTTATGAAGCAAGGGACCAAAGAATAAAATGGGAACACGATTTTTGCCGCTATCCTCTAAGGGCACTTTATATGTTTTCAAGGTAGTAGGATCAATTTCTAAAATATTTTTATCAAGCCATTGATATTTCACTCCTAAAGAGCGGCATATTTCTAAAGTTACTTCAACATCACCAATTTGAGGAATGTTTTCCAAAACTGATTTGCTATCAGCTAAAAGAGAAGCAATAAGCGCTTTAGTAGCAGCATTTTTAGCTCCAGATAATGTTATCTCGCCTTTAAGAGTTTTGCCGCCAACAATGCGATATGATTGAGTCATAAAATTTGAAATCTCTTCCTGAAAACATTATAAGCCATTAAGCCTTTTCTTTCAAGTAAAAATCTGATACAATATTAACCAAACTAAAAATTTGAATTCAGCCCCTGTAGCGCAATTGGATAGAGCGAAGGGTTTCTAACCCTTAGGTTGCAGGTTCGAGTCCTGCCAGGGGCACTCCGGGGACTGGCCTAATGGTAAGGCGTCTGGTTTGGGACCAGAAGATTGGCGGTTCGAGTCCGCCGTCCCCGACTGAAACAGATGAATACGAAAAAACAATTGGCAAAAAATCACCAGCAACTTTTACGGGCAAGCCAGTTGAACTTGGTGGTAGTTTAGGCAGAACTAAAGCTACTGGTAGAGACGAAGTTATAGTTTTAGAAAATCTCGTGAAACAAATAAGCAAAGATTATCAAACCGTTGCTGTTCAAGGATTTGGAAATGTTGGTTATCATTTTGCTAAAATTACCGGAAAAACAATTTAGCATTTTATTCCAATTAGATTATTAAAAACCAGAGATTAATCTCTGGTTTTTTGTTTTTAAGTCTCTTTAAAGTAAATTAATTATTGGCACAAAATGAGCAAAAATTAAGCCACCTATAATTCCTACCATCCACATAATCAAAGCGCAATTTAAAACTATTTTCCATTTAATAACTTTAGAAACACCCAACATTGAAGGCAAACTTAAAGCAGGACCAGTTAATAAAAAGGCCAAAGCCGGTCCAGTTCCCATTCCAAAACTTAATAATTCTTTCACAAAAGGAATTTCCACTAAGGTCGGGGTATACATTACTACTCCCATGATGGAAGCTAAAGCAATCTGCCACATTCCTTGACCTAAATAACGAGAAATAATTTCTGGTTTTAAGAAAATCTTGACAATTCCAATAATAAAAATTCCAATAAGGACTAAGGGCAAAATCTTTTTTACAAAGTCTAAAACATTTTTTAACCATTCAATTAAATCTTTTTTCAAATCTAATGGCTTCTTCTGATATTCAATTTTCAAAGTAGAAATTTCAGCTGCATCTTCTTTTCCCCATATTTTTTCTATAATTAAGCCAGTAATCACTGCGGCACTTAAAGCTAAAACAATTCTTCCCACCACAAATTTCCAAGATAATAAACTAAAAGTTAAAATTATCGCTGCGGGGTTAATAGCTGGAGTGGCTAAAAGAAAAGTTATGGCTGGTCCTAAACCAGCCCCTCTTTTTTTAATCGCTGCAAATAAAGGAATAATGGAACAGGAGCAAACTGAAAGCAATGGTCCGCCAAAAGCAGCGATTAAATAGGCCTTAGGGCTTCTTTTTCCTAAATGTTTAATAATTAATTCCTTAGGAATAAAAGTTTCCACTGCACCAGCAATTAAAAACGCCATTCCTAAACAAAACCAAGCTTTCTCTAAATAACTTAAAAGAGTTAAAAAGGGAATCTGCCACCACGGTGTTCCTGGTAAAACTGGAAAGGGTTCTTTGGGATAAATGCCCTGCTTGATTAATCTACTTTTCGAAAAAGCACTATACCACTCATAACCAACCAAAGTAGCTAAAATCAAAAGAATTAATACTAAGCCAAAAATTATTCTTCTATTTTTCATAGTTTAATATTTTTATTTCAAATGAAGCGAGAAAAAAGGTTCTGAGCGAAGCGAAGGTTCTTATTTTTTTATTTATTTTTTTTCGTTAACCAAGTTTTGATTTCTTCAACCGAAGGAATACGACCCATGGCTTTAATTCCATCATCAATAGCAATCGCCGGTGTTAAAGCGATTCCCATTGTAATAATTTTATCGATCTCGTAGATATGCTCGACTTGAGCATCTTTTAAACCTAATTCTTCCACTGCTTTTTTCGCTTGAGCTTCCAGCAACTGGCAATTAGGGCAGCCAGAGCCCAAAATTGTAATCTTCATAGTTTTATATTTTTTAAATTTTCTTTTGAGTTAATATTTTATTAAACAATTTTAAGTATTTGTCAACGACCTTTTGATTTAAAGAATAGAATATTTTTACCCCCTCTTTTTCAGAGGAAAGAAAATTATAGTCTTTTAAAACTTTTAAATGATGAGAAACAAGATTTTGAGGTAATTGCAAAATTTTACAAATTTCACAAACACATCGCTTTTGCTGCTTTAAAAGACATAAAATCTTTAAACGATTTTCAACGCCAATTGTTTCTAAAAAACTAGCTAGTTTTATATTTATATCTTTAGAATTTTTATGGCTACAAGAAATTAATTTCATAATAATCTATCAATGAAGATTGATATATTTTAAATAATACTCGCTTAAATATGAAAGTCAAGTGTTTGTAATAAAACTTAAATTTTTATATAATTTAAAAAGGGCCTGTAGTAAAGTGGCATTATGCGGCATTCGCATTGCCGAGGCAGGGGTTCGATTCCCCTCAGGTCCACTCTTCTCAAAAATATGTCTCAATCTTTAACTTGGGTAGAAATTAGCAAGAATGCCATTAATTATAATCTCAAGCAATTCAGAAAATTAATTGGACCGAATAATCTTTTAATGCCAGTCATTAAAGCCAATGCCTATGGCCATGGTTTTTTAGAAATGGCGAGAATCTGTAATCAAAATAGAAACGTTGATAGAATCTGCGTTGTTAATTTGGATGAAGCTTTAATCTTAATAAAAAACAAAATTAGAAAACCAATAATGATTTTGAGTTTTTATGATTTGGATAAAAACAGACTTAAAGATGCTGTCAAAAATAATGTCATTTTCCCTCTCTATGATTTAAAACAAGCAAAGATTCTCAATTATTTAGGCAAGAAAAATAAGAAGAAGATTAAGGTCCATCTAGAAGTAGATACTGGCACTTCAAGAACTGGTGTAATGCCTAAAGAAGTCTTAGGCTTTGTGAAAAAAATGCGAAATTATCATCTTTTAGAACTCGAGGGTATTTGGAGCCATTTTGCTTCTAGCGAAGAAGATTCTCAATATACAAGGAAACAGCTAAAAATTTTTACCACACTCATCAAAGAATTAGAAAAAAATAAGATTCAAATACCTCTGAAACATATGGCTTGTTCAGCCAGCAGTGTTTTATATCCCCAATCAATTTTAAATGGAATCAGGTTGGGTATAAGTTTCTATGGCTTATATTCTGGCCCAAAAGAAAAAACCAAAATTAAACTCAAGCCAGCGCTTTCCTGGTTTACTCGTATTATTCAAATAAAAGAATTGCCTCGCAACACTAAAATTGGTTATGGTAGTACTTATATTACCAGAAAATCTACTAAAATAGCTGTTTTACCAGTTGGATATTGGGATGGTTATGACAGAAAATTATCTAATCAAGCAAAGGTAATTATCCACCATAAAAAATGTTCTATTCGAGGTAGAATATGTATGAACCTTTGCATGGTAGATATCACCCAAATTAAACAAGCAAAAGTTGGGGATAAAGTCTTTTTACTTGGAAAAGATAAGAGATCTCAAATCAGTGCTGAAGATTTGGCTCAGATAATAGGCACTAATAATTGTGAAGTAATCACAAGAATTAATCCTTTGTTACCAAGAATTTACCTAACATAATGAAATGTTTCACATGAAACATTTCATAAGTCTGAGATCTCGTTTTCTGGCTTAATAGAGCGCCAACCAGGTTCTGAAGTCCGGGTCTGCCCATGGTTAAGCCATTTCCTAGAGGTTTGGGGTTATTTTCATCTTAATTTGTTTCACGCTTTGTTTCACACAATGTTTGGTGTGAAACAAATCAATTAAAATTCTAAATAAACATCCTTATAATGACGGATCTCAGGTTTTAAAGTATTCTTTTGTATTTCTATGGCTAGAAAATCAAATCTCCAGGGTCTGTCTTCTAAATGATATTGACTTAAAAAACTCAAAATTACTCTTTTTATTTTTTTTATTTTTCTTTCTGTTAATTCTTCTTCTGGTAAAATCTGAGAAAAACTATGATCAGTGATAGTTTTCACTTCAAGGAAAACTGTTTCTTTGGTTTTTTTGTCATAAGCAACAATATCAATTTCGCCCCACTTTTTTCTATAATTTCTTTTGATGATTCTGTATTGGTTTTGGAGAAGATAGGATGCTATTAAACTTTCTCCAAAATTTCCTATTTTGATATTATCCATCCTCCTATTAACATATTATCATTACCATGCTATGATATGGTGATTCTTAATTAACTCCATTATATCTTATTGGATTTGACTTTTAAAGTTGATTTGCTATAATAAATCTCAGAGAAAGATCGCGTGTCGCGATCTTTATTTATAAAACTATGATTGATTTAAAATTATTAAATCCTTTAATCCATCAAATCTCTGAAGAAAGAGGGTTACCAGAGGAAAAAATATTTGAAGCCGTAGAAGCAGCTTTAGCTGCTGCTTATAAAAAAGAGTATGGGAAAAAACCTCAAATCGTCAGAGCTAAAATCGATCCTCAAACTGGTGAGGCGAAATTTTGGCAGGTCAAAATTGTGGTTGATAAATCAGAAATTCTGAATCCAGAAGAAGAAGAAAATTTAAAAATAGAATGCAACGAAGAAACAGAGAACAAAAAAATAAAATTCAACTCTGAAAAGCATATTCTTTTAGAAGACGCAAAAACAATCAAACCTAAAATTAAAGTTGGGGAAGAATTAATTTCCTCTTTGGAAGTAAGAGATGATTTTAGTCGTATTGCTGCCCAAACAGCAAAACAAGTTATTCTCCAAAAGCTTCATGAACTAGAAAAAGATAACATTCTTTTAGAATTCAAAGAAAAAGAGGAAAAAGTAGTGAGCGGTATTATTCAAAGAATTGAAAAAAGAGTTATTTATGTTGATCTTGGCAAAACTTTCGGAGTTCTCTTCCCAAATGAAGGTATTCCTGGGGAACATTATAAAATTGGTGAGCGCAAAAAATTCTATGTTCTGCGATTAGAAGATAGAGGCCGTGGTCCAGTTATTATTCTTTCTCGGGCTCATCCAAAATTCGTCTCTAAACTTTTTGAGATGGAAGTACCAGAAATTTCTGAAGGAGTAGTGGAAGTAAAATCTATCAGCCGAGAACCTGGTAATCGAACGAAAATTGCGGTCAGTTCTAAAGAAGAAAATATTGATCCAGTGGGTTCTTGTGTGGGTCAAAAAGGAACAAGAGTAGCTACTATTATTGATGAACTAAATGGTGAAAGAATTGACATCATTCCTTATTATGAAGAACCAGCTAAATATGTATCTGCTTCTTTAGGACCAGCTAAAGTGAAAGAAACCGAAGTTATCCCGGAGAGAAGGGAAGTAAGAGTCTTTATTCCCCCTGAACAAATCTCTTTAGCTATTGGAAAAAATGGTCAGAATGTCCGTTTAGCTGCTAAATTAACTGGCTGGAAAATAGATATTCGTTCGGCTATCGCCCCAGAAGAAACAGTAGAAGGAGGTATTGCTGAAGCTGAGGAAAAACAAATTGAATCTCAAAAAAACGAATCCACAGAAGAAAAAATGATTTAGAAGATTAAAATTTAATTTTTATAAAATCAAAATGGAATTTCAAACTAAGCCTTTAGAAAAATCAAAAATAGAAATCATTATCAATCTCAATGACGAAGACTTGCTTCCTTTTAAAACTAAAGCTTTAGAAGAATTGGGAAGCAAATTAACCCTTCCCGGCTATCGACAAGGAAAAACTCCTTTAAATTTAGTAAAAAACCATTTTTCGGCAATAGAAGTTTATGAAAAAACTGCTGTTTTTGCTTTGGAAAAATTTTATCCGCAAATTATCGAAAACAATAAAATTGAAGCGATTGGCCAACCTATGGTTAATATCACTAAATTAATTCCTGAGTCATTAGTGGAATTCAAAGTTGAAGTTGCTATTTTACCTCACTTAAAATTACCAGATTATAAAAAAATCGCCAAAAATAAACAACAAAATAAAAAAGAAGTTTCTGTGGATGAAAAAGAAATCGATGAAGCCTTAAAATGGCTACAAAAAACCAGGCAAATTATAAATCAAGAAACAAAAGAAAAAGAAATTCCTTCTTTAGATGATAAATTTGCCCAATCTTTAGGTAAGTTTAAAAATTTAGAAGAATTAAAACAAAATATTCGAGATAGTCTAAGAATAGAAAAACAGGCTAAAGAAAAAGAACAATGGCATTTGAAAATAATAGAAGAAATTATTTCTCAAATAGGGGAAGAAATCCCAGATCTTTTAATCCAAGCTGAGCAAGAAAAAATGTTAGATGAACTTAAAATCCGAGTCGGAGAAATGCAACTTCCATTTGAAGAATATCTAAAACAAATTAAAAAAAACGAGGAGGAAATAAAAAAAGAGTTTCAGCCTTTAGCTCTTAAAAGGGTGAAAATGTCCCTTATTCTTAAAGAAATTGCTCAATTAGAAAAAATCGAGGTGAAAGATAAAGAAATAGAAAATAAAACTAATGAAATTCTCAATCACTTACCAGATCCAAGTTTAAAAGATAAAATTAATCTTGAGGAATTAAAAATTTTTGCTTTAGGTTTGATAAGAAACGAGAAGGTTTTCGAGTTATTAGAATCACAATAATCAAGCCTACCAAAAACATTATCATTCCTATTTTATCCCAAAGATTGTAACCGAATTGTAAAGTCACCTCCCTTTGAATAGGAATCACCATCATAAATGAGGGGCTAATTAAATAAGGACCCTTGCCTCCAATAACTTTCCAACCTGGAAAATAAGTAATTTTTACGAGATGGGGCTGATAAAGATTCTCAGTTTCAAAAGTAAGAGAATCTTTTTTTATTTCTTTAATAATAATTGTTCCTTCAGATTGAAAATTGCTTTTTAGAGAATTTGTTATTTCGAGCGGAGCGAGAAAAAAGGTTCTGAGCGAAGCGAGGGTTCTTATTTCCTCAAATTCTATCTTATTTTGATAAAAAACCAAAAACTTGGAAAAATCCATTTCTTTGTACCAGTTGATCGATTCATCCAGCCATTTTTTATTTTTTGACTTTAACTCTATCTGCGGTATTAAACTTACTAATTCAGAATGAGGCACCTGATAAACATTAAACTCATTAATATTTTTTAATTTAACGAGGTATTGATCAGCTAATTGTTTAATCTCTGGTGTAAAAGCAAGAAAATATTGAGCGCCAAAAAGTTGTAAATGTTTTACTCCGTTTTCAAAATTAAATGAAGGATATTGCATTCCTGCAATGGCAGCTGTGGGCGTTTTAGTTGTCTCTGCTTGATTAATAAAGTGAAAATAACCAGAAATGGAAGACTCAATTAATAAACCTTCAAAAGTAGAATGATCAGTCCAAATTGGCAAATTTTCCAAAATTCTAGGCGTGCCAAATTTATCGTATTCTCCACGATATTCCCACATTATCCTTCCTTGCGGTAAAGTTTTTAAATAAACGAATAATTGTTCTATCTCTGACCAAGAAGTTTTCTTCTCAAACCCTTCGTAATTCCATTTCAGCCAAAAAGGAATATAAGTAATAGTAGCTGGTAGATAAATTATCAGGAAATACAAAGAGAATAATATTACTAAAAAAGAGGCTATCAATGATTGCCTTAATTCTTTGTTTGGCTTTCGCCTTGCCAATAATGTCCCTAAATCTTTAAACCAGCTTCCCAAACCATAAGCAGCTAGCATAAGACTAGTCATTAAAATAAATGGCAAAAATCTGGTATTCCAGATACTAGAATGATTAAGCAAAAGAAAAGGAATAAAAGAAGCAATCATAATATAAACTAAAAGAAAAATTCTTCTTTCTCTTCTAATCAAAGCATAAATTAAAGATATGCCAGCTAAAAGTTCAAAAATGATTAATGATGAAGGAAAAATTTCTTCTAAGTTTATTACCTTGGTCCAACTCATTTTCGAGGCATAACCCAAAAGAGCAATAAAAGGCAAAGACCAAAAAGCCGTTAAGCTAAAAGCTAAACCGAAAATTTTAATCAATAACCAAAATGTTTTTTTCGCTTCCTTGGCAATAAGAACCCTCGCTTCGCTCAGAACCTTTTTTCTCTCGGAGTTTACACTGAGCAAAGCGAATGTGCTCGAAATAATTGCTCCTAAAAACATTAATCCTCCTACTAAAATTGCTGCGATCACTGAAAAAGGATGCACTAAAACCATTAAACTCAAAATGATAATGGTTATAAAAGAAAGATCTTTTTTCTTCAAATCTCTGAATAAAAGACCGATGAAAATGAAAAACAAAGCAAAACCAAAAGAATAAGAAAACTCGCCTGCTAAAGTACTGGGAATGTTGCCGCCATAAATAGAAAATTTTTCCAAAAATAGGTAGCCAAGGCTTAAAACTGCACCCAAAGAAGGAATAGGAAATTGGAAATCCAAAAGATGAAGACAAAGATAAACAGCTAAAGGTAAAAGCAGCGTACCTAAAAGAGTAATTATTTTAAAAGCAACATTAAAGGGAATAATGAAACTTAAAATATCATTCAAATAATAAAGCAAAGGCGGATAAAAATATAAAAAAGGAAACCCAGCGTACCAATCAGGCGACCACCATTTTAATTTTGGGAAAATCTCGTGGCTATACCAAGCAACATAATTATGAGAACCCGTATCACCGCCAGAAACCATGGTATTAGAAAAAACTAAATGCCAAGGAATAGTTTTTATTAAAAAACCATAAAGACAAGCAAAAGCAAGAAGAATAACAATGATTTCTAATCTACTTTTTTTCATAATAATGATGAAGCCTAATTTTAAATAGATCGAAAAACATCTTCATAATGCCCTTTAAATTAAACTTGGAAGGACCAAAATTCTGTTGTTTAATAAGAATAGTTTTGACTGAATACTCTAATTTTCGGCTTAAATAAAGAATTTCTACATCAATGGCAAATTGATCAGTGAAAGTCAAAGAAAAAATTGTTTTGCCAGCTTCTCTCTTAAAACCCTTTAAACCAGCTTGAGTATCAAAGTAATGAAAGCCAAATGATATTTCTAAAAATAAGTACAAGAGAGGTCTTAATAATTTCTTCAATAATTTATCATTGTAGAAATCGTGGCGCTCACCAATAACAACCTCTGCTCCTGTTTTTAATTCTTGAAGCGCATCTTTAATACTTTCAATTCCATAAGGCAAATCATCATCAGTAAAAATAAGATATTGGCCATTCGCCTCCTTGAACCCTTTCTTTAAACTAAAACCCTTACCTTGGTTTTTTTCGTTTTCCAAATAAACAATCCGATTACCAAAAATATTTTTAATCTTTTCAGTGTTATCTTGGCTGCCATCATTAATAACAATAATTTCCGCTTCAGGAAAATACTTTAATAAAATATCGATAGTCCTTTGCAACCATTCTTTTTTTTGATAAGAGGGAATAATAATTGATAATTCTTTTTGATTCATTTTAAAGATAGCTTTTTTATTATACTAATTAAATTAAAAAATGCCAAACAAGAGTTTGACCCCCACACCATAACAAGAGTATATTCCACTAAATTTATGCCTTTAGTATTCGTTCTTGTTTGGTGTGGGGGTTTGACAGCTTTAAAGAAAACATCTATATTATTAGTAAAGAAACATTATCATCTAAGTAAAGTTATGGAAGAAAATTATTCTAACAATATGGTTTTAGTGCCGACGGTTATAGAAAAATCCAATATTGGTGAAAGGGTTTATGACATCTATTCCCGGCTTTTAAAAGAAAGAATTGTCTTTTTAGGCGGACCCATTGATGATGCCTTAGCTAATACTATTATTGCCCAATTGCTCTTTTTAGAACACGAGGATCCAAAAAAAGACATTCTTTTATACATTAATTCTCCTGGCGGCTCGGTAACTGCCACCTTAGCTATTTATGACACGATACAATGTGTCAAGCCAGATGTGGCTACTTTTTGTATGGGCATGGCTGCTTCTGGCGCAGCAGTACTTTTAGCGACTGGCAAAAAGGGCAAAAGATTTGCTTTACCCAATTCTGAAATTTTGCTTCATCAGGTAATGGGCGGAGCTGAAGGCCAAGCCACAGAAATAGAAATTGCCGCTAAACAAATTATTCGAGTAAGAACTCAATTGAATCAAATTCTGTCCAAACATACTAATCAACCTATTTCCAAAGTGGAAAAAGATACTGATAGAGATTTTTGGTTGACACCAGAAGAAGCAAAAAAATACGGAATTATTGACGAAATTATAAAAACTAAAAAATAATATTATGGGAATTGAACAAATACCAGACATTAATAAAACACGCGAGGAAATAGATAAAAAGAATGCTGAAATGGAAAAAAAAGAACGAGAAAGAATAGAGGAAGAATATAAGAGATTATCAGAACAAGAGAAACCAACTGAAGAACCAATTGAAGAAAACCTAGTAGAAGAAAAAAAAGAAGAAATAAAAGAATGGAATAAATCTGAAACAAAGGAGCCAAAAGAAAAGCTAGTAGAAGAGAAGAAAGAAGAGCATAAAGAAGAAAAAAAGGAGAAAGGAGAAAAAGAAAAGGAAAAAGAGATTTTGGAAAACGAAATTACAGAAAACTTTTATGATGAACTGAAAAAAATAAAAAGTATGCCGGATAAAACAGGGGGGTTGAAAATGGAAAAAACAGAAAAATATTTTCAGTTAATTGAGAACTGGCAAGATTTAGCATATTTAGATAATTATAAAGGAATCAAAAATATTTTCTCAGAACTTGATAAATTAAAACCATCGATATGGTTTTATGATTTCAAAAAGGCGCAAATAACTAACAACGTTGCTAAAAGTATGGCTTTAAACTACAAAGAATGGAAAATTGAAGATAAAGAAAAACCAAAAATAATAAAAAATTTTGTTAAGGAACAATCAAAAGGAAAAAATATTTTTTATTCAATTTTTTATTCAAAGGATAAAACCCTAAAGGAAATCGCCAAAATTTTAGCTTCAAATGATATCCCATTTAAGAATAATATTGATGTTATTGTTAAAGAAATAGAAAACCCGGATATTAAGGCAGAAACTATCGCAAGAATGACAGATATAGAGAGAGAATCAATTGAAAAAAAGAAACAATCTTTACATGCTCTAAAGGAAGATATGAAACGTAACAAACTGCCACCAGATAAAATGATTAAAGAACAATTAGAAAATCTGGGAATAGATCCAAAAGCGGCATCAGAAATTTTATCTGAGACTTCTGAAATTTTAAAAAATCCAGAAGTACAGAAAAAAATTCAAGAACTTAGAAGCACAATAGAAAAAGTAACAAAAAAAGAAAATGGAAAAGAAATTCCAGATGCTGTGAAAAAAGTAAAAAAATACATAAAAGACGAGAAGAAAGAATCTCCTTGGAAAACAGGCTTTGAAGCAACAGGTGGGATAATTGGACTTTCCTTGCTTTTTTTTATAATGTTAATATTAAAAGTTGAGAATTATCTTGCTGATAAGGCTGGAGGTAAAAAAATAGGATAAAAAATAGAAAATAATTTAGGTCGAATTACTTAAATTCTAAATAATATATAAAATGCAACAAAAAATTTTAAATCTCTTGCCGGAAGAATTAAGAAATATGACTTCTGATTTATATGATGTGGTTTTAGAACGTTCTTTAATGAAGGCTTATCAAAATCTCTCAGAAGAAAATAAAGCAAAAATGGCTAGAGTTTTTGATTCTGGGGCTGAAGAAGAAAAAATAGATTTTTTAAAAAATTATTTAGGGGATTTGCAGAAAATAATGATTGAAGAAACAAAAAAAGTAGTGAAAGAAATAAAGAAATAGATACATATTTCAATATATTGAATAGCAGGAGAAATAAAAAATCCGCTTTAAGGCGGATTTTGATTTAAACGATTTGTTCTAATTATATAAGAGCGGGCGAAGGGAATCGAACCCTCTTCTCGTCCTTGGCAAGGACGTATAATAACCGTTATACGACACCCGCTTTCTTAAACATTTTTATAATAGCAATACTTTGTTAAAGCGTCAATCGGAATTGACTTTTTACAAAATATCCGTAATATAAAATTGAACTTATGGAAAAGAAAGCCCTTAATGAACTCAAAAAGAAATTAGAAGCGGAAAGAGTCCTTTTAGAAAAGGATTTATTAAAATTTGCTGATAAAGACAAGAAAATCCCCTATGATTATGATACGCGCTTTCCAGAACTGGATGTTGCTACCAGACCATCAGCTCCAGATGAAAATGCCACAGAAATAGACAACTATGGTAATCTTTTGGCTGTGGAGCATGCTTTGGAATTACGTTTAAAAGAAGTAGGAGAAGCTTTAGAAAAAATCAAAAAGAATGACGAAAATTATGGAAAATGCGAAAACTGCGAAGGAAAAATAGAGATAGAAAGATTGAAAGCTAACCCAGCAGCCAAAATTTGCGTAAAATGCGCTAATAAAAAATGACTGTAGTGTCATCCTGAGCATCAGCGAAGGATCTCATATATAAACAAAAAAGCGGTGGAAAAATATATGTTAGCCAAACTATATTCCACCGCTTTTTTTGGTTTAGAAGTCTTGCCTATTGAAGTTGAAGTCGATGTTTCCGAAGGACTTCATTCTTTTAATATTGTTGGTCTGCCTGATCCAGCAATCAAGGAAGCCAAACAAAGAGTCTCGGCTGCTATTAAAAATATCGGAGCTAAATCTCCCTTAAGATCAAATAAAAAAGTTACCATTAACTTGGCTCCAGCTGATGTAAAAAAATATGGGTCTTATTATGATGTTAGTATTGCCTTAGGTTATCTTTTAGCCTCAGGACAAATAATTCCTTTTCCTGTGGAAAAGAAAATTTTTGTCGGCGAATTAACTTTGGAAGGAATTATTCGACCAGTTATTGGGGTTTTAGCTGTTGCTCTTTGGGCAGAAAAAAATCATTATGAATATCTCTTTGTTCCACAACAAAATGCCTTAGAAGCAGCTATGGCCTCCAAGAATCTCAAAGTGATTGGTGTTAAAACTCTTCAAGACTTGATTGGTTATCTTGAAGGAAAAATTAACATTAAGCCCTCTCGAGCTTTTTTTAATAATTATGCTTCTTCACAAAATCACACTCTTGATTTTTCGCAAATTAAAAGCCAAGAGAAAGCTAAAAGAGCCTTAGTTATTGCCGCTTCTGGCGGACATAATGTTTTGATGATCGGACCACCTGGTTCTGGAAAAACTCTCTTAGCCCGAGCCTTTCTTTCTATCCTTCCACCAATGAATCTTGAAGAATCTTTAGAAGTAACAAAAATTTATAGTCTTAATGGTTTGCTTAATTCTCAAGAGCCATTAATGACTTCTCGGCCTTTTCGTTCTCCTCATCATACTGCTTCTTCTGTGGCTTTAATTGGTGGTGGCACTTGGCCAAAACCCGGTGAAATTACTTTAGCTCATCGGGGAGTTCTCTTCTTAGACGAACTGCCGGAATTCCAAAGAGATGTTTTAGAAAGTTTACGCCAGCCCTTGGAAGAAGGAGAAATTTCTGTTTCCCGAGTCCAATCGCGAGTAGTCTTTCCAGCCAAATTCATTCTTTTAGGAGCGATGAACCCTTGTTCTTGCGGTTATTTTGGCGATTCAGAAAAAGAATGCACTTGCCGGCCTTCAGATATTATTCGTTATCGGAAAAAAGTTTCCGGTCCGCTTTTAGATAGAATTGATCTTGTGATTGAAGTGCCAAGATTATCCAGCCAAGAAATTACTGAAAAGTCTTCAGCTCCAGAATCAGAAAATTTAAAACAAGAAGTAATCAAAAGCAGAGCAATCCAAACAAATCGATTTAGCGAAAGAAACAAAAAAGCATTACCAATCTTTACTAATAGCGAAATGGAAATTAAAGAAATAGAACAATTTTGTTTGTTGGAAAAAGAAGCGGAAAATTTATTAAAAAAGGCCATTGATAAATATAGCCTTTCTGCTCGCGCTTATCATCGGATTTTAAAAATCTCGAGAACAATAGCTGACTTAGAAGAAATAGAATTAATTAAATATTCTCATGTTGCAGAAGCTTTGCAGTATAAAACTGAATTTTCCTGGAACGTTTATTAAATCTTGATTATTATGTTTTGTAGTTACATCGGCGGAGCCGATACATCTCATAAAAAATTTGCCCTGATACCAAGCACTCATTTGAGTGCTTGGTCAAATTTACTTCTTTAAGACGAAAGGGTTTTGAGCGCCTCGAATCTCAAAGTGCAGATGGCAGCCATTAGCATTGCCAGTATCGCTCATGGTACCAAGAGTCTGACCTTGGCTAACTTTATCGCCTTCTTTGACGTAAATCTCACCTAAATGGCCATAAACAGTTAAAGTACCATTAAAGTGCTGAATTTTAATATAATTACCATAACCCAGATTCCAACCTTTTCTTGCTTCCACTACTATACCATCAGCTGAAGCATAAATAGGACTGCCGCAGGAATTGATAATATCAACGGCATTATAATAATGAAGAATGCCTTTATTCCAGCCGCCAGAAGCAGGATAAGCAAAAAATCCTTTTTCAGATGGCCAACTCGAAATATCAACTGTCATTGGTTTAAGTCCGGCGCTTGAGGCAGTAGAAGAAATTGACGTTAAAGATAATTGACCATCAGGAATAATTAATTCCTGGCCCTCAATCAAAGGTTTATCATTAGAAAGATTATTAAAAGCAATAATTTCTTCTATGGAAGCTTTGTATTTTGTAGCAATGGAGGAAATAGTATCTCCTTTTTTCACCAGATGACGCACCCCGGAAATCGGTAAAATCACTAACTCTTGCCCGGGATTAATCAGAGAACCTGACTTTAAATTATTAGCCCACAGAATAGTACTTAAACTAACGCCAAACTTAGCAGCAATTTGACCAGCAGTATCGCCATCTTGGACTTTATAAGTCAAAATACCATGGCGTTTTACTGTCGGCAGATAAAAGGCTAAAGGCGAATTAATACCCATTAAACTTCCATCATCAACTATTATAAAGAAATTTTCTAAAGAAGCATCTGCTTGATTTTCCTCTAAGCTTATGATGGCGCCATCAACGGCTATGTTTTCTGAATAAGCATAAGCGGTCTGGCTAAAAAGATTTGTCTCTAAGTTGTTGTTATCAATTAAACCATTTTCTTTGATAATTTCATCAAAATCTTGTCCATTTGGTTGGGTCACTCCTATTTTAGTTGAAAGGTAGGAATTAGCTGCAACAAAAGAAAAAATGAATAAAAAAGCCACCACCTTTAATAAATTAGGAGGTAAGATCCTTTGTATTTTCAAATCCCAGTCTTTTAGCCTTGTCTTTAATTGCTTTTTTAGAGTAGGAATAATATTTTATTAATATTAATGATATTTAACTAAAAAAGAGCCTTTTACGACTCTATATCATATTTTACCAAATCCTCATTCAATGTCAACCCCCCACCCCATAATAAACCTGTAGGGTGGGACTAAACAAATATATTTTTAGTTTATTTGGGTAAGTTAAATAAATCCTTCTTTTTACAATTAATCATCTCTGTTTCAGAAATTTTTGGCTTTGCCCCGGTTAAACCGAAATCGCGAAGATAAGCTACTACTTTATTATTCTCAGTATTTACGGCTTTAATAATACCAAATGGAACTTCGCTGCTAACCCATATCTCTGTTTTATTTTCATCAATAAACTTTGCTACTTGAATTGTTTTTTGGGTTTCAGTGGTAAAAGTCCCATAAGTATATTGATTCATTGAGCTATACCTTGCAGGGGTAAAAGCTGCTGGTAAAAAAGATTCAAATGAAGGCACTAATAATTTCATAAAAGATTCATTTACGCAAACAACCTCATTATTTTTTTTCGATTTGCTTACTATTTTTACAGCTTTATCCGACTTTTTGTCCAGCCATATCTGAAGAATATCCTTTGTATTATCTGAAACATTAGAATCTATTTCTATTCCGTATGCCAACACCCCTTCAATGACTTTTTTCCCTAAAAAAACTGACCGTTGCAAGCTTCCTTTGCCTCCCTGGTCTATAAAAACAATTTCTGACCAAGCTCCTGGTTTAGGATTTAAAAAACCAGTATAAATATCTGACCCCCATCCGTACGAAGGATCATAGTTATTTTTATCAGGTAAAACAACTTTTAACACTAATATTATCAAAAATATTCCACCAATTAGAATGATTAAGGTCTTATATATTTTTTTATTCATTTTTATATTATAATTATTATAATTGTCTCAATATCCATATTTTACCACTCTAATCAACTTTGTCAAAATTCCATATGACAATAAACAAACAAAAAAGATTAGGTCAGGTTTTTCTTAAAAACCAAGCTATTGTCCAAAAAATTATCCAAACAGCAGAAATTGAATCCAAAGATCAAATTCTGGAAATTGGCCCTGGAAAAGGCGTCTTAACTGAACCTCTTTTACAAACTGGCGCTAAAATAACTGCAATTGAAAAAGATCGAGAATTAGTAAAATTTCTTGAAAAACGTTTTAAAAACAATTTAAATTTAAAAATTATACAGGCAGACATCCGAGATTTTCTCCAAAATACAGAATACACAATACTGAATACTGGATACAAAGTTATAGGCAATATTCCTTATTATTTAACATCTCATCTTCTGCGTATACTTTTAGAAAATCCAATTAAACCAAAATTAATAGTTTTAATGATTCAAAAAGAGGTTGCTGAAAGAATAACAACCAAATTGCCAAAAATGAATCTTTTATCTGTTTGCGTGCAATTTTATGCTAAGCCAGAAATTATTTGCTATGTCTCTAAAACCGCTTTTCAACCAAAACCCAAAGTAGATTCAGCTATTATCAAATTAACCCCCTATCCCGTCATTGCGAGGAGTGAAACGACAAAGCAATCTTTTTTCAAAGTGGTAAAAGCTGGTTTTAAGCAACCAAGAAAATTGCTCTTGAATAACATCTATAACAGCTTAAATATAGAAAAAGATAAAATAAAAGAGATTTTTGAACAATTAAATATTCCTCTAAATGCCAGGCCGCAGAATCTTTCTGTACAAAATTGGATTTTCCTTTCTCAAAAATTAACCTCCTTTCTTGTTGCTTAAAAATATTGTATAATAAAGAAACTATGAAAACAATTATGATAAAAACAAAAAGTATCTTAAAAATTGGAGTTTTTAGCATTGTAATTTTATCTCTCCTTATCAGCCCTATTCTAAAATCTTATGCTGTGCCTTTAAGCGAGGCCGCGGAAAAGGAAACGTGTGATTCAATAAAAGGTATTTGTTTAGAGGAGGGAAAATGCGGCACCACTGGAGAATATCCTGATAGTGTGGTGGAAGACCCATCTTTTTCCTGTCCTGACAATAAAATTTGCTGTAGGAATGTTAAGACTCCTGAGGAATACAACACAAATGTAACAGAAACAATATCAGAAAACCCAGCTTTAAAAATTTGTGGGGATACTTATCCTGGTCAAGGATGGGGAATTGAAAACATAGTATCACCTAATTATTTTGCACACAAAGTTTGCCTTTTTCAAGTAGGCATTATTGAAGGATTGGGAAAAATGTTTGCAGCACTTATTAATCTCCAAATATCAATGATATTTTGGGCATTTGATCCTGATACCTATGGGGGATTTGTTTTAAATCCTGGTGTTGAAGAAGTATCAGATTATTTGATAAATCTTGTTAATTTAGTTTTAATCCTGGGATTGGTTTTTATTGCTATCGCCACTATCTTAGGAATTAAAAAATACAGCTGGCAGCAAACTTTATGGAAATTAATTGTTGTAGCCTTACTAGTAAATTTCAGTTTAGTAATTGCTGGAATGGTATTGGATGTCTCTCATTTTCTTGCTTATAATTTCCTAACTTTGGCAAAAAAAGAAAGTACAACTATTGCAGATAAAATGATTGCTACCTTTAACGCGACTTCGACTCTGGATAGTGACATAAAATATGATTTATCTTTCATGCCTGGCACACAACTGGAAACCAATACCAATACCGGCACCAAAACACTCAAATCAGGATGGGGATTAAGTTGGGGAAACTTCTTTATTGTCACTATTTTGCTTCTCATAATTGGAATTTTTGTTTTAATCGCTCTGTTAGCTGTTTTTGTGACTATGATGCTCCGTTCTGGTATTATTATTGCGCTTCTTGCTTTATCGCCAGTTGCTTTTACTGCCTGGATTTTTCCTGACACAGAAAAATACTGGAAAATGTGGTGGCAGCAATTCATCAAATGGTGCACATATCCTATTCTCTTTGCTTTTATGCTTTGGATAGGAATCAGTGTAGTAACAAATTTGGAACCTGGGAGTAATGCCAACCTCGGAATAGTATCTTTTTTTGTTAGAATGTTTCTCTTTTCTATGTTTTTGGTTGGAGGATTAATTTTTTCTGTCCAAGGAGGCGGAGCAACGGCACAATTTGTTATGAAACAAGGTAGCAAGCTTGCATTAGGCCTTGGATCTGCAGGTTTAGGATTTGCTTTAGGAAGAATTGTCAATAGCGGATGGTACAATAAAATTGCTGAAAAATTAAGCGCTAAAGAAGGGAAATTAGGAGAAAAACCTATTTTAGGTGCAATTACTAGACCAATAAGTGCTCAGCTCTATAAACTTAAAGGGGCAGTTTCTGCTACTCGGGCAAAAAAAGAAGAAGAAGAACTAAAAGCAATAAGTGGAGAAGAAAATGCTCTTACTAATTATGTTATAAGCGCCAGACGACTCGGTAAAACAACATCGGCATTAAAAGCTCTAAAGATAAAAGCAGATAATGCATTCGAATTCACAGATGCAGAAAGACAATTTATGGTTCAATTACCAGAAAGATTCGGTGGAACAGAAGAGGCAAGACGTATTTATAAATATAATGCCGCTGTGAGAATAGATAAGAGTACAGGAAAACCAATTGCTCCACTACACGTAGCTACAAGATATAATCTATCACCTGCCAGTGAAATGAATGTAGAAGAAGTTATTAAGACTTTGGGGGCAAATGCCCAAGATTTTCTCGCAAATACTCAATATGGAATTTTGCAAACAGCCAGTACTATTAGACAAATAGCAAAATTCATCCAAGATATACCTGCTAGTCACCTTGAAAGATTCTTAATATATCTTTCAAAAAATGTTTTTGGAACTCCTCAGAAACCGATCTCTTTACATGAATGGCTTTCAAATAATAATAAACCAATAGCAACATTGATAGAAAATCCTCCCAAAGGAGGTCGTGAAAGTGATTTAGCTTCTCTTATTACAACGGTATGGAACACTAAATAAATATTCCCCTAAAATTTTATGGCATTATTAATACCGCAGGATATATTTTGGCAAAGGCACAAACAATTAAATTCCAAATTGATTAATTATCCTTTTTCCGAAAATTTCTCCACGGCCTTGGACGAAGCTTGCAATTTAGGTAAAATCATTGATTCTTCAGATCGAGAAATATTAGGAGAACTCATTAAGGCAGTCTTATATGTTGTTATCCCAAGAGAAAATTTTAAGCAAGAAATTACAGAGAGATTGCAAATTTCTCCTGCTTATGCGGAAATCATTAATCAGATTATCCGACAGAAAATTTTCGAGCCGTTGAAAGACGACTTAGAACAATATAAGCATCTTCTGCCTAAAAAATCTTTTGAAATCACCAAACCTTTAGGGGGTTCAGAAACGGAGACAATAAAAACCAATGGAATAAAAGAATTAATTCAGGAACAAAAATCCTTTGAGGCAGCAAAAACAGAAGTAATCACAAAAGAAGAAGTCCTACCAGATTTATCTCTACCGGAAATTCAAGAAATCAAAATCGAAAGACCAGTTAATAGAATTGGGGAGTTAAAAAGAATTATTGTACCTTCAACTTCTCCAGAAGCTCAAGAAAAGATTCATTCCAAACTAATGGAAGCGATGAATAAAAAAGAAGTTAAGCCTAAAATAGTAGAGGAAATGAAAAAAGTAGTAATCGAGGGCATGAAAAAAACTCCCCAGCAAAAACCTAAACCGAAAACAACTCAAGAAACAAAAGAGTCAATAACTTCTCAGGTAATTGGAGGTGAAGGAGAACAATTTACTCCTCAAGAAAAGGCTCCCATATCCTCTTTGAAAAAACCATACATTTTTGATGTCAAATTAAAAGAAGAAAAAGAAAAGAAAGAAGATCTTCCAAAGGGAGAAATAAAATATCAAAAACCTACAGAAAAACCCTTCGGAGAAGCGTAAATTAGAATCTAGAATCTGGAATTTAGAAATTAGAAATTAGAAATTAGAAATTTTTAATATTATGTTTTACGAGACACCGCAATTCGTCAAACAAGAAGTCAAATTAATGGGAATCATCACCTTTAATCAGCTTTGGCTTTTAGTGGGAATTTTAGGGTTTTTAGCGATTCTCTATTTTGCCTTAAACCTCTGGTTTTGGACTATCTTAGCTTTAATTCTTGGGCCTTTAGCTCTTATTTTAACCTTCGGCCAGATGAGCGGTTTGCCTATGTACAAAGTTGTTCCTGCTGCCATTCTCCATTTTTGGCTGCCCAAGTATTATTTCTGGAAAAAAGAACAAATAACCACAGAACCAAAAGAAACAGCTCAACAACAAATAAAAACTACTATTAAACCAAAAATTCAAAAACAATTGGATAAACAAACCTTAGAAAATCTTAGCCAGTTTTTAGACCAGTAATATTATGGCTCAAAAAACCAAAGAAGCTTTCAGCAGTCAATCATTAATCAGTCTTAGCCAAATCAAGAATGGGGTGATTATTCTAAAGAATGGCGCTTTGCGTTCAGTTTTAGAAGTCTCTGGTATTAATTTGAATTTAAAATCAGAAGATGAACAAAATGCTATTTTAACCTCTTGGCGCAATCTCTTAAATAACCTGGAATTCTCTTTAGAAATTGTCATTCATTCTCGTCGTCTGAATATTGACCCTTATTTGAATTTTTTAGAAGAAAGAATCTCTAAAGAACAGATTGAACTTTTAAAACTCCAGGGAGAGGATTATTACAGCTTCATTAAAGGTTTGGTTACCGAGAATAATATTATGAGAAAAAAGTTCTATCTAATAGTACCTTATGATCCTGTTATCATCAGACCCAAAACCGCTTTGAGCCAAATAACCGGTTCTTTCAAAAGCATGTTAAACTTAAGCAGAGAATCATTCAATATCTTAAACCCCTTGTCCAATGAAGAGTTTAATCAATATTATCAACAATTGATGATCCGTCGAGATAATGTGAATACTAATCTTTATCGCCTAGGCTTATCTGCCAAACCCTTAGAAACAAAAGAATTAATAGAGATCTTCTTTAATCTTTATAATCCTGAAACCTTTGAAAAAGAATCTCTATCTTTACCTGAAGAATTTAATAAATAAATGCTATGTCTTTCTTCAATTTTTTCAAAACAACCCAGCCAAAAACCCCTTCTCGCTCCTCTCAAAATAAAGAAGCTTTGACGACTTTACAGGATTTAATCGCTCCAGCTGGTTTAGAAATCTCACCTAATAATTTAAAATTAGGAGAAAAATTTTGTTCTACTCTTTTTGTTTTAACTTACCCCCGTTATCTTTCTTCAAACTGGTTTTCTTCTTTAGTCAATCTTGATGAATCCTTTAATATTTCCATCTTTTTTCATCCTTTGGAAATAAATACCATTTTAAGAGATTTGCGCAGGAAATCTGCTGAAATGCAAGCCCAGATTTCAATTGAAGCTGAAAGAGGATTAGTTCGTAATCCGCTTATCGAAGCAGCTCTAAAAAACATCGAAGAATTAAGAGATTTAATCCAGCAAGGCAATGAAAAATTATTTGATACTGCTGTTTATATCACTTTTTTTGCCAATAACAAAGAGGACTTGAATAAAATTCAAAGCGAGATTGAAAATACTTTGGAACAACAATTGATTTACGCAAAACCAGCGGTTTTTCGGCAATTTGAAGGATTTGAATCTTCTTTGCCCTTAGGTTTGGATAGGCTGCTCATCACTACTCCTTTAAATTCCCAGCCAGCTTCAACCCTTTTTCCTTTTTCTTCTTTGGATTTATCAGAAAACACCGGAGTACTCTATGGCATTAATCAGCATAATAACAGTTTGATTATTTTTGACCGCTTTTCTTTAGCCAATGCTAATATGGTAGTTTTTGCCCAAGCTGGCGCTGGTAAAAGCTATGCAATAAAAATGGAGATCTTGCGTTCTTTGCTTTTAGGCACCAATGTTTTAATTATTGATCCGGAGAACGAATACTCCTATTTAGCCGACTCTCTCGGCGGCAGCTATTTTAGAATCGCTGTTGGTTCTAATGATCATATTAATCCTTTTGATTTACCAATAGTGACAGAGGAGGAAACCTCGGAAGAAGTTTTTAGAAGCCATATCCTCAACCTCATTGGTTTAATCAAATTAATGGTTGGCAATTTATCTCCCCAAGAAGAAACTATTTTAGACAGGGCCATTACTCAAACTTATGCTTCAAGAGATATTTTCCCGGAAACTATGGCTGAAGGAAAAACTCCTCCTTTAATGGAAGATTTGGAAAGCGTGCTAAAAAACATTGAAGGCGGAGAAAGCTTGGGAGCTAAACTTTATAAATACACTCAGGGTACTTATGCTGGTTTTCTCAACCAGCTTTCTAATGTTGATATAAATAACAGATTAATAGTGTTCGGCATTCGCGATTTAGAAGAAGAGCTGAGGCCTATAGCCATGTATGTAGTTTTAAATTATATCTGGACCATGATTAAAAAAGATTTAAGAAGAAGAATGATGGTTATTGATGAAGGCTGGTGGTTATTAAAACACGAAGAAAGCGCTTCTTTCCTGTTCAGCCTTATAAAAAGAGCGAGAAAATATTATTTAGGAGTAACTTTTATTACCCAGGATATTGAAGATGCTTTAATGTCCTCTTATGGCAAACCTATTATTACTAACTCAGCCTTAGCTTTACTTTTGAAACAATCACCAGCCAATATTGAAATGATTGGCAAAGCTTTTAATCTAACAGAACAGGAAAAGTCCATTCTTTTACAAGCTTCAATCGGCACTGGCCTGTTTTTTGCCGAGGACAGGCATGTGGCTGTTCAAGTTGTGGCTTCTTATGCTGAAGATCAAATTATTACTTCTAGTCCAGCCCAGCTTATAGCAATCAAAGAAGCAAAAAAAGAATTTATAAAAGAATAATTGTATTTTTATGGAAAATAAAAAAGAAGAACAAAAACTGGGGGAAAATGAAAAAGAAGAACAAAAAGAGGAAGAAAAAAAGTCCGGGGAAAAGGAAATATCGCTGACTATATTCCTTTTCTTATTAATAACGTCTATCATAAAAGACGCTATAGAAATCTTGTTAGGGCTTATCCCAGGAATTAATCTTTTTGTCTGGGTTATCAGCTTACCTTTTACTCTTTTTATCTTTGCCATTACTTTTATGAGCGGCATTAGAGCTGAATGGCTTTTTATCGGCCAAGGATTAGATCTTCTACCATTTGCCAGTATTTTGCCTATTGCCACCTTAACTGTTATACTTTGTTATATTTTTCAAAAATTACCAGCTCCTCTTAAAAAAACAGCGGAAAAAGCAGGTAAACTTACTTCTTTAAAATCTTTAGAAACGAAAATTTAATAATTTTAAAATAAAAAATATGATTTTAAAAAATTTGTACAATAAACTAAGCCGCGTTCTTTTATCTGTCTTGATTCTTAATCTAACATTCTGGAATTTACTCTTAATTCCAGTGCAAACCCAAGCTAAACTAAATACCCTTGGTAACTATTCCTGTGACCCAGATACAGAAACTTGTCATTCTTGTAATTCTGAGGGTAAATGCGTTAGGGATGATTACGGTCCATATTCGTGCTCAAAATGTTTTGAGCTGTGTTCCAGTCATACAACTAGTGAAGTCCCTGGCACTTCCTCTGGTGGATGCGGATCAGCACCAATCACTGATGTTTATATAGTCGGCTCATCCGAACAATCAGCAGCAGAAGCTGCAGCAGAGGAAGAAATTAATTCTTTGGAAGATTTAGCTAATGCAACCGGACTGATAGACGAAGCCAAACAATCCCTTATAGATCTAGTAAATCAAGGCAAACCTATTCCAGAAAACTTAAAAGAATTTATGATAAGTGCAATAATAAATGATGCTGATATTTCAAGCAACAATAAAAAAACTCTTATAGATCTAATAAATAAAAACAAGCCTATTTCAGATGCCCTAAAAAGTACTGTAACAACTATGATAGAAAATCTTAAAGATACTGTAGGGCTTGTTAAAAATAAATTTTTAGATTTGATTCTTGCTGGATTAGACATCGAAAGTATATGCAAACAACTTTCAAACGCGGCAACGGCTTTACCGTGGGCAGGTGTGGCGATCGCTACCGCTATCACTTTTGCCTGTCCTCCACTTTTAGATAGTTTCTTAACTAATCTGGGTTTTTTTGAAGAAAAGTTACAAACTGGTGATACTACACAAATACTTCCAGTCCCTACTTTAAGATATTATAAATGGGAAATAGGAATCCCCGGATTTATAAAACCCGGCCAATACACTGAATTTAAATAAAAATATGAGAATAATTAATGCTGTTTTGCTAATGTTTTTATTCTTTTCTGCATTGTATTTTTATCCATCTTCAGTTTTTTCAGATACGCCAGTATTCGCTCTAACTAATCCAACACTAGATGAACCGCCGCTTGAAATACTTCAATTTGATACGCAAAAAAGCTTAGGTTCCTTAATAAAAGTTTTTATTTACTGGGCTTTTAAATTTGCCGGAGTATTTGCTTTTGCGATGATTGTCTTTGCTGGTTTTGAATATACCACCAGTGGAGGAAATACCAGTAAACAAAAAGACGCCCAAGAAAAAATCATAGGCGCCATTGTGGGAATTATTTTATTATTTTCTTTTTATATTATTCTCAACACCATCAATCCTGATATTTTAAAGGAACCAAGTGAATCTGCTTCTATATCAGAAACACCAACAGAAGAAACACCGGCAGAGGAAGAAGAAATACAACCTCAACAAATCGGAAATTTTGTTTTAATTGGAACAGACGCAACATTAGATAACTATGTTAGCATTCCTTTGTCTTCCGAATTATCCAAATATAATGGCGTTTATATTGATAAAGAAACAGCCGATAAATTAGTAATTTTAGCGACGAAACAAGATCTTGGTAATTGGACTGTAACAGAAGCTTGCACAAAGATTTCTAATGGTAAGTGCATTACAACCGTTGACCATGAATCAACATGCCATTCTCTTGGAACTTGCGTTGATGTAGGTTATGGTAACGATCCAGGCGAAATTATAAGCAAGGCTTTTATCGATGCTGCTAATCAAGCTGGATTTGATGTCATAGATGAATATACAAACAATACGTCGCTCTGGTGTTCGTCTTCTGGCTCTGGATTTCATCTTGAGCCTAGCAAAAGTAATTGCACAAACGACGGTTGTTGGTTCTGCGCTAGTGCATAAATTATTTCTCCTGAGGTTTTATTATAATATGTCTCTCCTTTCTTTCTCCGACACTTTCTGTGCTTACATCGCTTCTTAAAGCAATCTCTAAATGAATAATTCTTCTGTCCCGCGCTTTCATGGGAGGCAACTCCATTATTTTTTTTGTTAAGGCTACCTGATAAGCTGCTTTTCTGGCAAATTCTCTTAATTTTTCTTCGTAAATGGTCCGATAATTATTCACATCAAGAGAAACTCGCCAAGAAGAATCTTTTTTCGTTTTCTGGAGAATATTTCTTAAGATTAATTCAAAAGCCCAAAGATTTTCTCCGCCTTTGCCTATTAAAATGCCGCTGGAATCGTCTTGAGAATCCATCTTAACCATAAATCTAGCAAATCTTTCTTCAGGGTTTTCCTGGATTTCAATTCCAAAATCATTAAAACCAATAGTTTGTAATAAATTTTCTAAATAATTCTTGATTTCCATCATTTCCATAATCTAGATTTGTTTTTGAGACTGAGTTTGTAAAATTTTTCTAGTGAAAATCGCTTCAATAATACCCACTAAACTCATTGCTATCCAATAAATAATAATGGCTGCTGGAAAAATTTTCCAATAGAGCAAAATGACAAAAGGCAAAAGGAGAAACATCGTCTTATTTTGATTAGCGGCTGCTGGCTGCAGAAAAGTTAAAACAGAATTAATCAGAGCCGAAAGAATAGCTAAAAGAAAATTAGCTGATCGCAAATCAATGAATCCCAGAAATTTATAATTTAATATTGGAGTAATTTTAATAAAAGAGTAGAAATGAGGAGTCCAATCAGTGGATTTTATGGCCTGGGTAAAAAAGATAAATAAAAAAATAAAAAGAGCAATTTGAATAATTGTGCCGCCGAACGAACCATAGGGATTCACTTTTTCTTGCTTAAATAACTCCATAATTTCCTTATTAGCCTGGCTTGGCTCTTGTTTGTATTTCTTCTGAATTTCTTTCATTCTTGGTTGAATTTTCATTAACTTGTTTTGCTCCAGCATTGTTTTCCGATTAAGCGGCAAAAGAGCCAAGCGAAGCAAAACAGCTAAAATAAAAATCGCCCATCCTACATTACCTCTGAACAAAAAGGAAAGAAAGGCTAAAATGTTATATAAAGGCTGATATATTAAAAGATAAGTCATTGATTAAGATAAACTCACCAGCAACTCATTCAAAACCTCTTCTATTTCTTGTGAAGATTTGTCCAGCGCTCCTTTTTTAGTCAAAATAACAATGTCAAATCCTTCTTTGAATAAAGACACGCAATCATTTAAAATAGCCCGAATTTTTCTTTTTAAAGAATTTCTATCAACAGCCAGAGGAAAAGTTTTCACGCTCGCCACAATGCCAAACCTGGGATGAGTTAAATTATTTTTCATATAAATAACAACAAAAAATTTGTTCTCTTTGAATTCTCCCTGCTCAAAGATTTTTTGAAAAAGAGTTGATGAAGTTAAGCGATATTTTTTCTTGAGCATAGTATATTAAACGCTAATCCTTTTTCGACCTTTATGACGACGAGACTTGAGAATCCTTTTTCCTGAAGCAGAAGAGCTTCTCTTTAAAAAGCCGTGAGTCCTTGCTCTTTTTTTCTTTTTTGGTTGATATGTGACACTCATATTTTAAATTTGTATTTAATGTCATCATATCATAATTTTTGAAAAAAACCAAGTTAGCTTGAAAGGATTTCACAAATTATCAACAACTTATCCCCAAAAGTAAGAAAATTAAAGGCAAAACTTGCCTTTGTTTTATGTAAAAATTTATAAAAAGTGCTATAATTTTAGCAGAAATTAAAAACTTGTTTATAATTTTGCTAGAAATTACAAACTTGTTTATAATTTTAAAGAATTAGTCATCTATCTATGGATTCAAAAGAACTTTGGAAAGCTGCTTTAGGTGAAATCCAATTAAATATCTCTAAAGCTAATTTTCTTACTTGGTTTAAAGACACTTTTATTGCTGAACAAAAAAGCAAGACTATTTATATCGGTGTACCGTCCAATTTTGCCAGAGAATGGCTGGAAAACAAATATCATAAAACTATTCTGCAAGCTTTAAACCATTTAAATCCAGAAATCCTTAAAGTCGATTATATTGTTTCTCAAAACAATTTTTCTTTGGAAAAAATAAAAAAGGTCCGTGGTTCGCGGCAACACGAAGAAAAACTAATCTTAGATGAGCAGTTGAATTTTCAAGAATTTGCCATTGACCCTGAAACTAATTTAAATCCCCGATATACTTTCGAAAGTTTTATTGTTGGTTCAAACAATGAATTGGCTCATGCGGCCGCCGAAGCAGTCACAGAAAATTTAGGCTCTAAGTATAATCCTCTTTTCATTTATGGAGGAGTTGGTTTGGGAAAAACCCATCTTCTCCAAGCCATTGGCAATAAAGTGAAAAAAGAGAATAAGAAATTAAAAATTAAGTACGCTTCTTCTGAGAAATTTACTGATGAATTAGTGAAAGCCATTGGCAAGCAAACTATGGATACCTTTAAAACCAGTTTTAGAAATGTAGATCTGCTCTTAATTGATGACGTCCAGTTTGTCGCTGGTAAGGATAAAACCCAAGAAGAATTATTCCATACTTTTAATAACTTATACGAAAAAAACAGGCAGATAGTTTTTACTTCTGACCGGCCGCCTAAAGCTATTCCTTCTATAGAAGAAAGATTGCGTTCCCGTTTTGAAGGAGGAATGATTGCAGATATCGGTTATCCTGACTTTGAGACAAGATTAGCTATTTTACAGGCTAAAAGCCAAAACGTTGGGGTTGCTATTGACGAAAAAGTTCTACGTTACATCGCTGAGGTTATACCTAAAAATATTCGGGAGATAGAAGGTGCTCTTAATAGAATTATCGCCCACAGCCGTTTAAAAAATCATCCTCTATCTTTAGAGGAAAGTAAAAAAGTCCTTGCTTCGATTGTTAATAACATGCACCAGTACGTTCCCTTCAAAGAGGTGATTAAAAAAATAGCTTCTTTTTATGATTTAAGTGAAAATGAACTTTTCGGTCATTCTCGGAAAAAAGAATTAGTTAAACCCCGACAAGTTGCTATGTATATTCTGCGGGAAGAATTAAAATATTCCTATACTAATATTGCTGAAAAGATTGGTCATCGCGACCACACCACTGTTATTCACGCCTGTAAAAAAATAGGAGGGGAAATCAATAAAAATCCTGTTTTTTCTCAAGAAGTTACTTTACTCAAAGAAATGTTATATAATCAATAAGAATCCTCGTTTACTCGAAAGATGATAAGATGTTGATAAGATGTAGACAGTTATAGGATAAACCATCTTGACAAAATATAAGAAAAGAAATAAAAAAAATTAAGTCAAATCTTATCCCCTAATTATAATATCTATATCAATTATTTATCCACCTCTTTTCCAAAAAAATTCTTAAAAAATAGCACTTGAATAAATCATTAATACTTCTTATCCCCAATCCTTCTCTCCTTTATAATAATAATATTAATATATAATATATAAATATAATAATTAAAAATTTTAATAAAAAAATATGAAATTTATTTCTTTAGTAGAAAATTTAAGAAGAGCTATAAATTTAGCTGAAAGAATAACTGGAAAAAATTTAACTCTTCCTGTTTTAAATAATATCTATCTTACCACTAATAAAAACGAACTTCATATTTTAGCCACTGATTTGGAATTAGGAATTGAATTAACTGTTAGTGGAAAAGTGGAAAAAGAAGGCCAGGTAGTAATTCCTGCTAAAACTTTTTCTAATTTTTTAAATAGCTTAACAGAAGAGAAAATCATTCTTGAAGCAGATAAACAATCTTTGAAAGTTAAAAGCGAAAATTTTGAAGCTCTTTTTCAAGGTATTAATCCGGAAGATTTTCCTATTATTCCTGAAGTGAAAACGGAAAAATGCATCGAAGTTGATAAAAATGTTTTTTGCGATGCAGTCAGTCAAGTTTTACCAAGTATTGGTTATATTTCCACTAAACCAGAATTGAGTGGAGTATATTTCAAACTTGAAAAAAATATTTTAACTTTAGTAGGAACAGATAGTTTTCGGTTGGCGGAAAAAACTATTACTGATAAAGATTTCAAAACAAATATTAAGGATAATTTGGAAATAATCGTTCCCCTGAAAACTATGCAGGAGGTCTATCGGATTAGCCAAGAAGGGCCAGAAGATATTAATTTTACTAAAATTTATCCAGAAATTAACCAGGTTCAATTTTCCTTTAAAAATAGCGGAGAAATAAGGCTTGTTTCTCGTTTAATTAATAGCCGTTTTCCCGAGTATAGCTCAATTATACCGAAAGAATTTGAGAATAAAATCACGGCTAATAAAAAAGACTTAGCTGATGCTGTAAGAGTGGCGGGTTTATTTTGCGGTAAAATTAATGATATCAAATTGACTATCAATCCTAATCAGAAGAAAATTACCATTGAAGCTCAAGATCCTTCTTTGGGAAAAAGTCAAAATACTCTTTCTGTTAAAACAATTAAAGGCACAACCTTAGAGATTAGTTTCAACTATAGATTTATTTTAGATGCCTTGAATTCGATTAGAGGCGAAGAAATAATTATTGGTTTAAATAAAGAAAATAACCCCGGTTTATTTAAAGGCGACAAGGATAATAGTTTTGTTTATGTTTTGATGCCAATCAAAATTTAAATTTATGGCTTTTACTTCTTTAAGATGTGTTTTAAATGATTGGCTTAAAAAAAGGAAGTTGAAAAATTTTTTTGATGAAAATTTGAAAGAGGGAAAAAAGAGAGTTAAAATTGTATTGCAAAGAAAAAAATCCGTAAGTAAAAATTAAAAAATCTACCCTGATTCCCTGTGGCGAAGCCACAGGGATAAATTTATTTAAAAACAATTTCTGTGAGGAAATTTATTTGGTCTAAAGTATCAGTGACCTCAATTTTTATTTCATTTTGATCTTTAATTTTTTCCGGAGAAAGAGAATAATAATAATGATTATCATTGCCTTTTTCTAAGTCACCTAAAAGTTCTTGGTTAAAATAAAGAACCGCTTTTTTAATTTCCGCTGAACTAGTAATAACAACATCTAAGCGGAGGTTATTGTTAAGAAAATCGCCATTTTTAGGATAAAGAGGAGTGATATTAGGAGCATCAGGAAAAGTAATTATTTGATCTCCCGAAAAATCTATAGGAATATAGTCAGGACCAGGGTTAATATTGTATTCCTGGTTAAAATTAGGGATATTTTGTTGAGCCCATAACAAAACTGGAATTTCCCAATTTTCAAATTGGGGATCGCTATTAGGATTAACAGGAGCTGAACCTAAGATATCATTTTTATTTACATAATAAAGAATGTTATGGAGTTCTTTGACGGTTTTTATTTCATTGGTATTAATATTTTTATACTCTCTATTAATAAGATATTGACCATTGATCATGGGTTTGGAAATTTGGGAAATATCATAAGGTAGAGGTTTGGTAAATTGTCCCGGAGAATAAAATTCAAATGCTTTTTCCATAAATTCATGCCAACAAGGTGCAGCTACCATGGCGCCTGGAGCTCCGCTTAGTGCTACTGGAGACCGATCATTATTTCCTGCCCAAACCCCAGCAGCTAAATTAGTGGTATAACCCAGAGTCCAGGCATCGCGGTATTGGGAATCAGTGCCAGTTTTAGCAGCGACATCAAAATTAGGGAAATAAAGTTTATTATCCCAGCCAAAAGTTGGCGCTCTGCTAATATTGTCTGAGAGGATGCTATTTATTTGACGAGCAATTTGTGTGTTTATAATTTGTTTATTTTGAAGAGAAAAATCCTGGAGAACATTACCTTGACTATTTTCTATTTTTAAAATTGCTGTTTGAGGGTGGAAAATTCCCTCTTGGCTAAAAACCGTAAAAGCATGAACCATTTCAATTAATTTTACCCCACCTCCTCCTAAAACTAAACTTAAGCCGTAATGTTCAGGGGGTTCAATTAAGGTGCTAATGCCAAAATCTTTGGCTGCCTGAATGACATTTTGGATTCCTGCTAAATAGAGCACTTTAACTGACGGAATATTTAAAGATTGAGCTAAGGCTTGTCTAAAAGTGACGGGACCTCTGGTTTTACTGTCATAATTAGTTACTGGGTAGGGATTATTAGGGTTAGTGGAAAAATTAGCTGTAACGCCATTTAAAGCCGTGTCAAAAATAACGCTTTCCGGGAGAAATCCTTTTTTAAAAGCTGTGGTATAAACAATGGGTTTAAAAGAAGAACCTGGTTGACGAATACTTAAAGTGGTATTTACATTTCCTTCAGCTTCCATATTCCAGTAATCACGCGAGCCGACCATAGCTAAGATTTGTCCTGTTTGCGGATCTTCAGCTAAAAGCGCCAAATTTTTTGCTCCAATATTTTTTTCATTATAATTCCCATATTTTGTTACAGTTTCCTCGGCAATATTCTGCAGATTCATATCTAAAGTGGTGGTAATGGTATAACCTCCTTGCTCTAAATCTTCTTCTGAAAATTGATCATACAAAAGGCCTCGTACATACATGACAAAGTGGGGAGCTTTAAAGCCAAAACTTTGAGTAGCAAAAGTTACTTTTTCTTGTTCGGCTTTTTCTATTTCGTTTTTCGGGAAATAGCTTAAAACTTCTGCTCTGAAAAGAACCCAATTTTTTCTTTGTTCGAGTTGTTCAAAGTGAGATCCGTATGGAGAAAGATAATTAGGCGATTGAATTAAACTAGTAAGAAAAGCTGATTCAGCTAAATCTAAATCTTTAGCTGCTTTATTAAAATAAAATTCGCTGGCGGCTTCGATGCCATAATTATTATAACCAAAATTAATTTGGTTAAAATACATTTCTAAAATTTGGTCTTTTGTATAATGACGCTCAATTTGGACAGTTAAAATCGCTTCTTTAATTTTCCTGATAATAGTTTTTTGGGTAGTGAGAAAAGTGCTCCTGGCTAATTGCTGGGTAATAGTAGAAGCTCCCTGAAGATCTTTAGGATGTAATAAATTATGGATTATAGCTCTAACGATTGAAGAGAAAACAAAGCCATGATGTTGATAGAAATAATGATCTTCAGCCGCTATAGTAGTTTTGATAATATAAGGTGAAATTTGGTCTAAATTAATGACAGTGCGTTTTTGATCTCCATGAATTTCATAAAGTAAAATTTTACCAGTGCGATCGTAGATTTTTGTTGACTCCACAACTTTTCTTTCTTGAAAGTTTTTCGGATCTGGCAAATTATGGGAGAGAACAAAAACAGACAATCCTCCACCAATGAAGAAAATGATAAATAAAAAGACAAAGGTTTTAAATACTTTCTTGAGCAGCATTATCGATTTTTTTCGAGTTTAGTGATTTTATTGATGCCAGCCAAAGCTACAGCTAAGGCATCAGCCGTATCGTCTGGTTTTGGGATTTCTTTTAAAGAAAAAACTGATTGGATTACTTTTTGAACATCTTTTTTATCGGCCCGGCCGTAACCAGTTAGATTTTGCTTAATTTCCAAAGGAGTTAGGCGAATACATTTAATTTTATTTTTTTGGGCCATTAAGAGAATAACTCCTGTGGCTTCGCTGATACTCATTACTGTTTTGGCATTTTTAAAAAAGAAAATTTTTTCAATAGCTAAAACATTTGGTTTATAAATTTTTATAGCCTTATTGATGTTTTGAGAAATTTTTAGCAATCTTTCCCCTTGCTCTAATTCTTTAATTTCCCAACAACCATAAGCTGTAGGAGAAATCTTTTTTCTACCAGTTTTAAGAATAGCCCAGCCAATACGTGTTGTTCCGGGATCAATGCCTAAAATTATCATACTTCGTATTCAGCGTTAGAATAAATTTCTTCGACATCGATATTTTCGTCCAAAGCATTAAAAAGCGTCTCTAATTTATTTTTTAATTCTTCGTCATTAATTTGCACAGGCTGTTGAGTAACAAAATCAATCTCTGCTTCTATTTGAACGCCCGGTAAATTATTTTCGATGAATGCTTTTAAATTATTAAGATTAGAAACAGAAGTATAAATTTCTATCATCTCATCTTTTTCTTTGATTTCTTCAGCCCCTTTTTCAATTGTTTTTAAAGCCAAACTGTCATTCCAGCTGATTTTAGACACAGTAATTTTTCCAGTTTCTTGAAACATGTAACGGACACTGCCGCTATTAGCCATTTTGGCATCATAGATAGAAAGCAAATGCCGTAATTCCGCCAAAGTCCGGTTTTTATTATCAGTGATCACCTGAATTAAAATAGCAGTTCCAGCCGGACCATAAGCTTCGCAAATTAATTCTTCCAATTTTTTTCCTTCAGATCCTTCACCGATACCTCTTTGAATGGCACGATCAATATTATCTTTTGGCATGTCTAAAGCTTTAGCTTTTTCTATAGCTAGACGCAATTTAGGATTGGTTTCCATATCACCGCCTTCTCTAGCAGCCACGGTAATTAAATTAGTCAATTTTGAAAAAGCCTTTCCTTTTTTTGGATCTTTAACAGCTTTTTGATATTTTACTTTTGCCCATTTTGAGTGCCCAGACATAGTGCAAAAATCAATTATTAATTATCAGATTCTTATATTATTCTATAATTTTTTGCTGTTTTTTGCAAACGAGTTTCTTTTTCTGTCTTGAAAAAAGAGTGATTTTAGAGTAAAATTTGAACATGAGAACAATTTAAGAACTGTTATAAAATGGAACTTGATCAAATTAAAACTGAGGCTGAAAAAGAAATCTCTCCAATTGTTAGCCAAAAAGATTTAGAAAATTGGCGAGTAAAATATTTAGGCCGGAAAAGCGAGCTTTCTTTATTTTTTGACTCTTTAAAAAGCCTTTCTTTTCAATTAAGAAAAACACAAGGTAATAAAGCTAATCAAACTAGACAATTTCTTTCCTCCCTTTACCAACAAAAAAGAGAAGATTTAGAGAAAAATCAGCCTGATTTTGAATTTTTTGATTTGACCAGACCAGGAGAAAAAATTAAAAAAGGGCATCTTCATCCTCTTACCTTGGTTTTGCGAGAAATTGTCCATTCTTTTGAAAAGATAGGTTTTGAAGTCGTCGAAGGTCCGGAGATTGAAACTGAATATTATAATTTTGATGCTTTAAGAATTCCTGAAAATCATCCTGCTAGGGATATGTGGGATACGTTTTGGCTTAAGCCAAAAGTCAATCTACCGGCTGATAAACAGAATTCTAAATTATTATTACGAACCCATACCAGTCCCATGCAAATCAGATATATGGAAAAACATCAGCCGCCTTTTCGGATTATTATTCCTGGCAAATGTTTTCGTTTTGAAGCCACTGATGTTCATCACGAATTTCAATTTCACCAGGTTGAAGGTTTAATGGTAGGTGAAAATATCAGTTTAGCCAATTTCAAATTCATCATTAGAGAGGTTATCGAGGATATTTTCAAACATCAAGTAGATATTCGTTTTCGGCCCAGTTATTTTCCTTTTGTCGCACCAGGTCTCGAAGTTGATATTAAAATAAAATCAAAAGCTAACGATGAATGGCTGGAAATTATGGGTGCGGGTATGATCCATCCTCAATTATTTAAAAATATTGGCTATGAAGCTAATCTTTGGCAAGGTTTTGCTTTTGGATTGGGAGTGGAAAGAATTGCTATGATAAAATACGGCATCGATGATATCCGTTTATTTTTTGGTTCAGATATTCGTTTTCTTGAACAATTTTAATTTTCAATATGAAATTTTCCTTTGAATGGCTTAAAGAATTAGTAAAGTTCAAAGAATCACCAGAAAAAATGGCTGAACTTTTAACTTTGTACTTGGCTGAAACTAATGTTTTTTTTCGCGGGAAAAGAGCCATTTTTGAAGTTGATTTATTACCTAATCGGGTGACTGATGCTTCTGGCCATCTTGGTTTAGCCCGGGAAATTTCAGCGATTTTAAATAAAAAATTTAATTATCCTCAGCCCAAATTTAAAGAAGAGAAAAAGACAGCAAAATCATTAATCACGATTACTATCAAAAGTCCTTATTGCAGGCGTTATGCGGCTCGAACTATTTGGCACTTAAAAGTGAAATCATCGCCCCAGTGGCTGAAAGAAAGGCTTAAGGACTGCGGTCTAAACCCAATTAACAACATTGTTGATGCTGCTAATTACGCTATGCTTTTAACCGGTCAACCGCTGCATGTTTTTGATTTTCAAAAAATTGCTTTCAATAAAGAGAAGAAAAAAGAAATTATTATTCGTCAGGCTAAGAAAGGAGAGCAAATTACTACTCTTGAAAGAAAAACATACCAACTTAAAGAAAACAATTTATTAATTTGCGATGCAAAACAACCCTTAGCTCTTGCTGGCATTAAAGGCGGATTGACGGCTGAAGTTGATAAAGACACACGATTAATTATTATTGAAAGCGCTAATTTTGATGGGGCTAACATTCATTTGACTTCTAAAGAATTAGGATTAAAAACTGATGCCTCCTGGAGATTTGAACATCACCTGGATCCTGATTTAGCAGTTTATGCTGTTGATATTTCAGCCCAGATAATTCAGCAAGTAGCTGGCGGAGCAATTTTAAAAGGCAAAACAGATGCCATCAATTATTCTTCTCGTAAAATTATTATTCCTATTAATTTTAAAACCTGGGAAAAGATGCTTGGCTGGCCAATAAAAAAGCAAGAAATTGTGAAAAAATTAAAACTTTTAGGTTTTAGCTTAATAGAAAGAAAAGAATATCTTTTAGTAAAGCCTTCTTTATACAGAAATGATATAGAAAATGCTGAGGATGTGATAGGCGAAGTAGCTCGGCTACAAGGTTTTGATCAGATTCCTAGTTTATCTCCTAAAGAAAGAGTTATCCTTCCAGTTAAAAACGAGTTGTGGGAAATTAAGGAAAAAATTAAAGACTGGTTAGCAGCTTACCATTTAGAAGAAGTCTATAATTATTCCTTGATTTCTCAAAAGGATAGAGGAATTTTAGCCGAGGATTGGCAAAGCAAATTAATTGCCTTAGCTAACCCCATAAGCGACTTATTCTGTTATCTTCGACCAACTCTTCTTTTAAATTTCTTAAAAAACATTAATGATAATTTTCGTTTTACTGATAAAATCAGATTTTTTGAAATAGGCGAAATCTATCATTGGGAAACTAAAAGAAAAGAAGAGACTGTTTTTGGGGGAATCCTGGCGAAGAAAGAAAAAATATTAAAACAGCCTCTTTTTTATGAGGCCAAAGGCATTATTGAAGGAATATTTACGGATTTAGGAATTGATAAAGATGATTATTCGATTAAACCGATTGAAAAAACAGAATATTCTTCAATATTGGGAAAAGGCATGGCACTTTATGTCAAAAATCAATTTCTTGGAGTTATAGGCATACCAAAAAAGAATTTTTTAAAAAAATATGACGTGAAAGGTGAAGTAGTCTTTTGGGAAATAAAAATATTGCCATTAATGGCTTTAGAACAGGCAGAAAGAGAGTATGAGCCTTTGCCTCAGTATCCGGCAGCGATTCGCGATGTTTCTTTCATTATTAAAAAAGATATTTTAATTGATAAAATTTTACAAACTATTCAAAAAAATGCTTCCTTTTTAGAAGATGTAGATTTATTCGATATCTACGAAGGAGAAAATTTGCCTTTTGAAAAACAAAGCCTGTCTTTCCATTTAATTTTTCGTTCTTCAGAAAAAACTTTAAAAGCCGAAGAAGTAGATAAAGAAATGAAAAAAATTTATAAAGCTTTACAACAATTAGGTGCCTTAATCCGTTAATTATATATGGCTAAAAAAACAAAAAAAACACCAGTAAAAATTACCCCAAATACCATTAATGGCGAGGATTCCTACACTGCCAAAGATATTTATGTCTTAGAAGGTTTAGAGCCAGTGAGACGCAGACCAGGGATGTATATTGGTTCCACTGGTGTTGATGGTTTGCATCACTTGGTTTGGGAAGTAGTAGATAATTCTATCGATGAAGCGATGGCTGATTTTGCTAAAAATATTCAGGTTGAAATTTTGGCTGAAAATAAAATTGCTGTTACTGACGATGGTCGGGGTATTCCGGTTGATATTCATCAAAAAACAAAAAAATCTGCTTTAGAAACTGTACTTTGTACTTTGCATGCTGGCGGTAAGTTCGGAGGCAAATCTTACAAAGTGGCTGGTGGTCTTCATGGAGTTGGCGTTTCTGTAGTCAATGCTCTGTCAAAATATCTTAAGGCAGAAGTTTATCGCAATAATACTATTTATACTCAAGAATATTCTCGAGGCAAACCAACGACTAAAGTTAAAAAAGATGGAAAAAGTCCCCATACTGGCACTAAAATCACTTTTGAACCAGATCCGGAAGTTTTTAACGAAATTAAATTTGATATTAAAAAAATTCTCGATCATTTGCGCCAACAAGCCTATCTAACACCCGGGGTGACCATTATTGTTAAAGATTATAGATCAGAAGCAGTCATACCTTCATACATTTTTCATTTTGAAAGTGGAATTATTACTTTTGCTCGCTTTTTAGCTCGAAATTTTAAACCCTTGACTGATATTTTTTATGTTAATCGGGAAAAAGATAATATTATTGTTGAGGTATCTCTTTTGTACGTTGATGACAATGAAAGTACAGAATTAGCTTTTGCCAATAATATCAACACTCCTGAAGGGGGAATGCATTTAACTGGTTTCCGTTCGGCTTTAACTCGAGTTTTAAATGACTATATCAAAACCAATGGATTAATGAAAAACAATGATAATGGTTTTATTGGTGATGATGTGAGAGACGGTTTGGTGGCTGTTTTGAGCATTAAATTAAAAGAACCGCAGTTTGAAGGCCAAACCAAAGCTAAATTAGGTAATCCTGAAGCTCGGACAGCAGTGGAGCAAGTTTTGGGAGAAAGCCTTAAAGAATGGCTAGAAATTCATAAAGACGATGCTAAAAGAATTATTGAAAAATGTTTGCTTTCAGCCCGAGCTCGCCAAGCAGCTAAAAAAGCTCGGGAAAATATTTTAAGGAAAGGAGTTCTTGAAGGTTCTTCTTTGCCAGGCAAATTAGCGGATTGCATTTCAAGAAATCCGGAGAATTCTGAATTATTTCTTGTTGAGGGTGAAAGTGCAGGCGGCAGCGGCAAATTAGCTCGGGATAGAAACACTCAAGCGATTTTGCCTTTGCGGGGAAAAATCTTAAACGTGGAAAAAGCAAGATTAGATAGGATGATGGCCTCAGAAGAAATCAAAAATTTAATTATTGCTTTAGGTACGTCCATCAGTGAAGATTTTAATATTGATAAATTGCGTTATCACAAGATTATTATTATGGCTGATGCTGATACAGATGGTGCTCATATCAGGACTTTGCTTCTGACTTTATTCTTCCGTTATTTCAAGCCGATTATTGAAGGAGGCTATTTGTACATTGCTCAACCCCCTTTGTATAAGATTCAAAAAGGCAAAGAGATTTTCTATGCTTATCTTGAAAATGAAAAAGACAAAATCTTAAATAGCTTGACCGGTAAAAAAGAAGTTAAAATAGCAGCCAAACCTTCAAAAGTCAGAAAATTAAAATTAGTGGCAGAAGGCGAAGAAGAAGCAGTTTTTGAAGTGAAAACTGAAACTGAACAAAAATCAGGAGAAGAAGAAAACCTCAAAGGCATTAATATCCAACGCTACAAAGGTTTGGGAGAAATGAATCCTGATCAGTTATGGGAGACAACAATGAATTCATCAACGAGGACGATGAAACAAGTCACTATTGAAGATGCTGAAGAAGCTGATAGATTATTTGATATTTTAATGGGTGAGGAAGTCTTGCCCAGAAAGAAATTCATTGAAGCTTACGCCCAGAAAGTAAAGAATCTTGATATTTAAAAGTGTTTTTGTTATTATTGGAAAATATGTTAACTTTACGTTTTCAAAGAGTTGGTAAAACTCATGATACTACTTTTCGGATAGTCGCGGTTGATTCGCGTTTTTCTTCTAAATCCGGAAAAGCAAAAGAAATCTTAGGTTGGTGGGATCCGAGGAAAGATAAATTTGAATTAAAAAAAGAGCGCATTGAATATTGGCTCAAAAACGGAGCCCAAGTTTCTGATTCTTGCTATAATCTTTTAATTAAAGCTAAAATTATTGAAGGTAAAAAGCGACCAGTTGTCATTCATAAGAAAAAAGCTAAAGAAGGAGAAGCTGAAACTCCAATTAAAGCCGAAGCGCCAAAGAAAGAAGAAGTACAACCAAGTGAAATTCTTGCAGAACCGACTATTGAAACACCTAAAGAAAAGGAGGAAATAAAAGAAGAACCAAAAGAAGAGCCAAAACCTGAAGAAAAAGAAAAAATAAAAGAGACGAAAGAAGTTGAAGAAAAGATAAAAGAGAAAAAAGAGGTTGAAAAAGAAGTCAAGGAAGAACCAAAAGTAGAAAAAGAAATTAAGGAGGAAAAAAGTCCAGTGAAAGAGAAAAAAGAAATCAAAAAGGAGGAAGTGAAAAAAGACGCAGACTCCAAATAAGTTTCAATTTCAAGGGTTCGAATCCTCTTCGGGGAGCTAACTTAAAAAGCCTTTGTTTAAAAGGCTTTTTTAATTAGGGCTAAGTAATGTTCGAACTTGTGGTATAATTATACAGAACTAATTAAAATAAAAATCCTATTGTCTGGCAAAAAATTATAATTTGGTATATAATCAAAATATGGACAAAACAAGACAGGATAAAATAAAGGAAATAGCTAAATTGAGAAGAAATTCTAAGGTGATAACTTATCTTACAAGTGATAGGGCGCCTTTGAATACGCAGATTGCTGATGATGCTGTTTCAATATTACAGCGTCATATAACAAACGGAGAAAAGAAAGATAAGATAAGTCTTTTTCTTTACACTCGGGGCGGACAGATGATGGCTCCATTAAGGATTGTTAACCTATTAAGAAGTTATTCTACGAATTTTGAAATTCTAATACCGCAGTTCGCTCATAGCGCAGGGACACTTTTATCTTTAGGTGCTGATACTATTGTGATGACTAAATTAGGTGAACTAAGCCCCGTTGATCCAACAATGACGCATCCATTTAACCCCACTATTAATCAGCCTAATCCGTCCTTGCCTGTTCAGCCTAAACCAATAAGTGTCGAAGATGTAAATTCTTATTTTTTGTATGCTAAAGATAAGATTAAATTACGCCCAGAAGACATGGAAAAGGTTTATTCTTATTTAATAAATAATATACACAAAGATAATACGATTCATCCAATATCTTTGGGGAGTGTTTATCGTGGTTATCGCATGGCAAAAATGTTAGCAGAAAGAATGTTGAAATTTCATACAAAAGGTTTATTTGCGGGGTTAAGAATTTCTAAAATAGTCAATGCATTGACTGGTAAAATACCAAATCATGACTATCCCATATATAGAGATGAGGCTAAAGGATTAGGGCTCAAGATAGAATATGCTTCGGAAACCTTAGAAGGAGAAATGCTTAATTTATTAAAGCTTTATACTGATATTTTTGGCACTGATAAACCCTTTAATCCCGTAGAAATTCTTGGTAGCAATGATGAAAAAGAATTTGAATCAAAAGGTGCTTTTATAGAAAGCGAAGGGTTAAGTGATGAATTTATTTTTAAGGGTAAGATTATAAAAGAAAACGTAACTCCTTCCAGAGTAGGGATGAATATCATATCTGCCAAATGGGAGACTTTTAATTAGAATAAATTTTATGTTATCTACTACAGACTTAATAAAAGAATCGATAAAATCAACCCCCTTGTTACCAGATACAGCAGAATTGGCTCAGTATTCTCCAAGAAAAGAAGAGATAAAAAGGGATGCCGATAGCATTACTATTACGTCGGCTTATTCTTTTAATAGCGGTGAAGTTATAGATGCGGATGTTGTTGAAAATTATTCGGGTGGAGCTTTAGCTTTGGGTTACGGCATTAATCTTTATCCAGCAGGTATTTCAATAACACATAGTTTTGTTCGAGAAATGAAAATTGAGAAATATAACCTTGATGAATTTATTGGTATTCTAAGTAATGAAGAGGCAGATAATTTGAAGAAGGGCATAAAATCATTTAGAAAACAGTTCAATGACGACATTGGAGAAAGAAACAAACTACTGTTTGGAGAGTAATTTTATTATTGATTTGTTAAATGGCAAATCCAATGCTGTTCAGGTCTATAAGAAAATAAAAGGCTCTCCATTAGCCACTGCTTCAGTGGCTCTTTTTGAAATACTTAGGGGAGAAGAGAAAAATCAGAAAAAAATACAACAGTTTGAAGAATTATCTAAAAGATTGGATATTCTGCCATTTGGTGAAGTTGAAGCAAAAGAAGCAAGTAAAGTCGAAAAAACATTAAAGAATAAGGGTGTTCAGATAAAGATTCCCGACTTATTTATCGGTATTACCGCAAAAATTAATGGTGCTGTTTTAATAACTAATGATAGTGATTATAAAAATATTGATGGATTGAATTTATTGAATTACTGATTTTTACAGAGTTTTCGGCATCTTAGCGTTAAGCGGAGACCAGCGGTCGATGTTAAAGATGGCAGTTCTTATATTGCTCAAGCATCGGGCTGACTTAAAAAGCCTTTATTAATGAGGCCTTTTTAATTAGGGTGAAATAATGTCCGAAATTGTGGTATAATTATATAAGGTTTAAAATAAATCTATGAACGCAAGAGAGCTAAAAACTAAATGGAAGAAAGAAAAAGAGGCTTATAAAATCCAAGAGGTTGGCTCTGGGGTTCAGATTTTCGTGAAAGATATTTTACAATCAGAAGAAATCTTTGCTTTAAGAAAAGGGTTAAAATCTACACCACTTGAAAAAAGAAAAAGTGAATTCTTAGAGGAAGAAACAACCAAAGAACAAAGAAAATCAGATATCATAATCTATATTTCATCGGACATAATAATACCCGTAGAAATTGAAAAATATCAAAATATTGACGCAGGCACAAAACAACTTTTGAATTATCAAGCTGATTTAGACAAAAAATACGGCATTCTTACAGACGGATTTACTTGGCATTTTTATAATAACAACATCTTTCGTGAGTTTAACTTAAATCAAATTTTAGATGAAACTGAACTTTTCTTAGAATTTTGGAAAGAATATATTAAACCCGAATTTTATTATCTCTTATTCTTTGAACCCTTCGGACAATTGCAAATTATTAAACAAGAAAAACTATCCGTAGAACAAAATCGGCAGATGTTCTTTGAGGATATTACGAAATTGATAAGAGGATTAAATAATAAACTGAATCTTGAAGGATATTTCGATGGCTTAGATAAAAGAAAGAAGAAAAAGATGGCAATAGAAATAACCTATGCTTATATAATACAGTTCATTTTATACAAAACTTTGGTTGATAACGATTTCGGGAAATTTAGAAAAGAGTTTGAAAATATAGTTGAGGCAATACATAAAACTCTAAAAGAAAAACGATATAAGGAAATTTTAGGAATTATTGACGGTATTTCTGCCCAAATCTCTAAAAATATTTATAGACCATTTTCTAAAGAACAAGAGTTTATTAACCAAAAACTTTTACAGCTCTACCGAAGCGTTGAAAATAGACTCTCTGATGTGTCGCCGTGGTTGGATATATTTGTCTTTATCAAAAAATATGATTTTGCCAATATTGAGAATGAAATTTTTGGTTATATCTACGAGAATTATCTAAAAGAGCTTTACGAGGAAGGGAAAAAAGGACAATATTTTACAGACTACGTTGTAGTTAATTTTATGTTGCAACAAATTGGCTTTACGCCAGACGAAATAGAAAAGAATTATAAAAATGATAAAAATAGTATTTCTTTAATAGACCCTGCCTGTGGTAGTGGGACTTTTCTTTATAGTGCGGTTAATAAAATCATTAAGGCATTCGGTAATCACAGCGAAGAAAAATCAAAACAAATTGAAGAAACAGTAAACAAGAATATTTTTGGATTAGACATAGAGGAATTTCCTTTATACCTTGCAGAAATGAACATTTTAATGAGAATGTTGCCTTTAATAATTACTGAAAAATACAATAATCCCGTTGATAAAAAGATAAAGGTTTTTAAAACAAATGACAGCATAGCGGAGTTTAAAAATACAGCATTAGATAATACGATGCACGATTTTGAACTCAAAGGGAAACAATTTTCTTTAGGTTATAAAACTGCTTTAGATATAGGATACAAAAGTTATATGAGAGAAGAGAGCGATTTGGAAGAAATGAAAAAAAGCTTAGAAGAGAAGCCCCCAGAAATTCCTCGTCGTCGCTTTGATTATGTTATTGGTAATCCTCCCTATGTTAGTTATAACGAATGCTCACAACAAAAAGTTTTAATTTTTGAGTGGATGAAACAAGGCAAGGCAAAGCTTAATAATATCTACGGGGTAAACCTTCATAGCATTCCAAGTAAACCTAAAAAATATCGTCCAAATCCTAACTTATATACCTTTTTCATCGCATTAGGAATTGCCTTACTAAAAGACAAAGGTAAACTATGTTATATTATCCCCCAAACAATATTAACCGCTGGCGACCTTGATGTAATTCGTTATCACTTGTCTAAATTTACTACGATTGAAAAAATAATTACTTTTAGTGGAAAAATGTTTATTGGAAGAGGTCTGAAACAAGATAAACCAGTAGCAACATCAAGTTTAGTTTTTGTTCTTAATAGAAAAATGCCATCGGCTCTTCATAAAGTTGAAATAATAAATTACAAAAATCCCGATGATAGCATTGAGGAAACTTTACAAAACATTTTAGTTGGTAAAAATATTATTAAAAAGGAAATCCTACAGGGAGAACTATTTCAGAACGTCACTAATTGGAATTTTATTAGACACGGTAAGAAATTTTTAGATTTTGATGATGAATATCAAAAAAACACAAGTGGTATTTCTATTTACTATGAACATGTTTTAGCAGAACAAAAAATTGGAAATAGGTTTTTCTTTGATAGCGGATATAGTATAGATGAAAAGAAAATATCTGAAGAAAAACCTAACCAAGAATATTATTACTATCCTAAATTAGATGACAACTTTTGGACAATAAAAAGCTATCGGGGATTTTGGCCGAATATTCGTTCGGGAGTTTCTCCTCTTGTAATCAAATTAAGACAGGCTAATCAGGGCTACAATCTGTTAGATAGTAAATATAAAATTATTTGGTCTTATGCTAATCCAAGCAAATTCTATTTTGCAAACCTACCAGTCATTTGGGCAAGGAATCAAATTTGTGCCATTGGAAGCGAGAATAAGAAAGAAATTTTATATCTATTTTCACTATTAAACTCCCCCACTATAACTTCGGTTTTAAATTCTAATTTAAGAAGTGAGCAAGAAAAAAACTTATTAGTATCAACCACTGCAATAAAAGAATATGTTCGTGTTCCAAAAATCACTGAAGATAATCAACTTATAAAAGATGAAATTATAAAACATACTGAAGAAATACTAACCTTGGAAGAAAAAACTTTACCCGATTTCGTTGATTTTTCAAAAGTAATGCTCCAGAAATTTGATGAAGTTTCGGTAGAAGACAATGACTTAATTTTAGAAAAAGATGATAAAAAAAATAAACTTGCTATCAAAGAAAATCAGGGTTTGGTTAAAAAATCCCTTAATGAAAGATATGGCAAACAGATAATAGAATTAGAAAAACAAAAAATTAGTTTATCAGAACTAAAAGATTTACCAATAATTGATTATGAGAAACAACAAAAATTAAAGGATTACATTGATGATTTAGTATTTGCTTTATACTTCAGGATTGGCTTAGAAAGTTTAGGGTTAAATAAAGCCGATAAAATAAAAGAGGAATGCTCTAAAAATTCCCATTATAAATTGGTAAGTAATCAAAAACTATGAAAGCCATAATTTTACTCCTGATCAATACATAACAATTGGTTATTACGGCTATGATAATGGTTTGAGATCTTATTTAAAATTAATTGCTTATGATAATGTTAAGTTTTATTTTGATTCTGCAAATTATTATCATCAGCCCACTAATGTTTCAAATTTTAATGTTCAATGTGATGAAGAAGCATGCAATGATTTGATTTTTTCTTGGATGCCAGCTTCAGATGAAGACCCAAAAGATACTTTAAAATATGATCTTCATTATGTTTTTGCCGAACAAGGAGATGATTTAAATAATAACAATTTAACGCGGCAATCTTGGGAATGGTCTTCATCGCAAAATGTTTTAGGAGAGCCGATTTTTAATCCAGAAACAAATAAATTTTCGCTCCAAGTATCAATAAATGATTTATATTATCTAAAAGAAAAAAGATTGCCTGGCGTTGCTCTCGATGTGTTTTTTGGCATCAAAGCTCAAGATAACGAAGGATTAAAATCAGAAATTCCTAAAATAGTTTTCATTCATATTCCTCCAATTGTGCCATAGACTACCATAATTCTAAAAGCTACAATCAATTGACAGGCATATCATATATGATATATACTAATAATGAAGAGTATAAAGTTTATTTCCAATTGTATAAAAAATTTATTGAGTATGAAGAAACAGCATAAAAAAATTATCTATCCATCTTTTGAGCGTTATTTGGCGCAAGAGATGAAAAATAAAGCATTTAGGCAAGCTTATGAAAAAGAAAGCCAAAAACTAGAAATTGCTTATCAGATTTTACAATTGAGAAAACAAAAAGGAATATCTCAGGCAGAGTTAGCAAAAAAGATAAGGACCAAACAAAGTAATATTGCAAGAATGGAAGCTGGGGAACAAAATTTTAGCATTGATACGCTTCAGAAAATTGCTCAAGTTTTTAACAAAGATTTAAAAGTATCTTTTGGAAAATAAACTGTCATTGTCCAGTTCCTGGGACCAACTGTTGACCATTACGATTAAATATGTTATATTTATAATACCCTGTATAGGGTATTTTTAGTACTTTGAAAAATTGTTTTACTACTTGGTATTTAACTGCTCATTATCTTAATTAGTGGTTAGTTACATACCAGGTAGTTAAAATTAAAAAATTTAGAAAGGAGTGAAAAAAAAATGACAAAATGGGAGTATAAATTTATGAGTTTCAGTGGAGGAACGGAGCTTTGGATCGATA
>Ga0315274_10000811_pt1 | contig 48563 bp, 34 predicted proteins | sample YL17G02_20_MG_FD_203700 | JGI IMG/M metagenome (GOLD analysis project Ga0315274, IMG submission 203700) | Sediment microbial communities from Yellowstone Lake, YNP, Wyoming, USA - YL17G02_20 | ecosystem: Environmental > Aquatic > Freshwater > Lake > Sediment | place: USA: Wyoming | collected... | reverse complement strand
TCCTGCGGTAGTTCCTCGACCATGGATGATAACAGAGACCGGCAGGAATTTCATGGCCGCCCGTGCTGCACAGGACGCCGCGCGGCAAAGATTGCTTGACTTGTCCGCGGGCGCGCCTTAATTTACTGAAGGCGGAGATCGAGGAGGAGCCATGATCACGTTGAGGGCGTGGCGTTGTTCGAGTCTTCTTCTGATCTTCTTGGCAATGCTATCCAGTCTTCCGGCTGCCGGCCAAAGCTCGGCGCGAGCACGATTGGTGTTTTGCTGCAAACCCGAGAATGATCTCTATAACCTGCTTTCGGCTCGGGGCGGAAAGTGGATGAGGTTCGACCGGCCTATCGAGGCGGTCCGTTATGCGCCGCAGGGATCAGGTGTGCTGCTCCTTGCGGACGGATACCCTGATAGCCTGTCTGTGGTATCTCCCGAGATCTATGATCAAGCGAAGACTCGGGGTTTGCGCGTGTACGTGGAGTATCCAGGCTCATTTCCGGGCATGTTCATAGCGGAACCGAAATCGGCGGAGGGAGAACGCGGTGTTGTCGCAAGGAATTGGTTTGAACCGGCGCTGAAACCGATGCGGATTCTCACGCTTCACCAGTGTTCCTTCGTGCCAATTGATGCAGTCAACGCGGATCTCCTGTTGACTAAAGTGGCCGGTTTTGACACAGCCGTATTCGGGCTTCCCCCGTGGAAGTCGCCTTATTCTGCTGGCGGGACTGCATATCCGCTGCTTGTCAAGAGCCCGCTGGCCGAGGTCTACGTGGCAAGTTCAAAGCTGAGCAATTTCATCACGGGGCGGTATGCGCCGGCGGCCGCTTGGACCGCGATCTGGGAACGGATCCTCGCGTGGCTGGTCGGGGAAAAGGTTGTGCTTCCGGAGTGGAGCGTGTCCGTCGGTCCGGCTTACGCTCGTGACGACATACTGCCTTCAAATGCGGAGTCGCAGGCATTGAGACAGGGAGCGCAGTGGTACTTCAACGCGCGCTTGTTCATTCACCCGTCGTGGGAGGAGAAGGCAAACGAGATTGCAGGTCTCAAGAACCCGGTGGGGCCGGCGCCGGAACCGAAGTGGGAAGCGGGTGACGGGAAGCTCGGCATGCTCGAGGGGATTGCATCGCGGATAGACGCGCACGGCAATCAGCCGGCCCGATACTGCCTGCGAAACGATTGCATGGGTGAAGCGTCGATGGCGCTGGCGTTCGACTTCGCAGTGCACGGGACAGCCCTGAGCCGTGACGTGTCGGCCAACCTCAATGATTTCATCTACACGATCTCCGGGCTTGCGAAAGGGCCTCGTTCTGATCCGAAAAGCCCCTCATTCGGTTTGGTGGGCTGGAGCCTGGGTCCCGGAGAGGGCATCTACTACGGCGATGACAATGCGCGGAGCATGCTGGGCACGATCGCTGCTGGCGCGCTGCTGAAAACGGATCGGTGGGACGAGTCCGTGCTGCGTTGTCTCTTGGCGAACCTTCGTACGACGGGCCTTTCCGGATTCCGCCCGAATTCGGTCAACGAAGGGACGCTGCAGAAGGCGGGCTGGCAGCACTATTTCAACCTGGCTTCGGTAGAGCCGTCGCCGCACTATCAGGCGTATCTATGGGCGACGTTCTTGTGGGGTTACAAGCAGACGGGATACGCGCCGTTTCTCGAACGTGCAAAGACAGGCATCGCGAAAACGATGGAGCTTTATCCGGCCCAATGGCGATGGACGAACGGTCTTCAGCAGGAACGTGCGCGAATGCTGCTGCCTCTGTCGTGGCTGGTAAGGATTGAGGACACGCCGGAGCATCGGGAATGGCTGCATCGCGTCGCGGCGGACTTGCTTGCGCTGCAAGATTCCTCCGGCGCGATCCAAGAGCAGTTCGGCGCACCCGAGTTGGGAACGATCCCCCCTCTGAAATCCAACGAGGACTACGGAAAGAGCGAGACTCCGATTATCCAGCAGAACGCCGACCCGGGAAGCGACTTGCTGTACACGTGCAATTTCGCGTTCCTCGGCCTGCATGAAGCGGCAGCGGCGACGAAGGACGCGTTCTACACGACCGCGGAACAGAAACTCGCGGATTTCCTGTGCCGCATTCAGATTCGAAGCGTGGATCGCCCGGAGTTGGACGGCGGCTGGTACCGGGCGTTCGATTTCAAGCGATGGGAGTACTGGGGCAGCAGTGGCGACGTAGGCTGGGGCGCCTGGTCGATCGAGAGCGGCTGGACACAGGGATGGATTTGCAGCGTGTTCGCGCTTCGACAGATGAAGACTTCCTTCTGGGAGCTCACGGCGTCCAGTCAGATCAAGCGGCATATCGAGGGGCTCGTCGCAACGATGATGGCGGGAGCATCCGAGCCGCCTGGAGAAGCGAAGATCACTGCTTCCTGTGAAGGAGAGCCCGGTTCAATCACGTTGTCGCGGGGATCTATTCCACCGTCGTAAGGATTCTCATCCATTATGGCCAAGGTCAGCATCATGACGATGGTGTTCGGGCATCCGCTGGAGGATGGCACGCTCACGGACGCCGCCATGCTCGAAAGCCTTCAACAAATGGGCTTCGATGGCGTCGAGTTGCCCGCGAGGCATCTGATCGGCGAACCGAAACGACTGAAGAAGTACGCGACGCTTCTGGCCGACTCCCCATTGCGTGTGACATGCATTGACGCTTCGTGCAACTTCATTGCGCCGGATGAGGCCACGCGATCAATGGGCGTCGACGCAGTGCATGCGGCAATCGAACTCGCGTGGGCGTTCGGATGTTCGTTGGTGCTTGCGGCGGGCAGCCACCTTTCAGCCGGCATAGCGCCCGATGATGGCCGCCGGATGATCACCGAGGGTCTTCAAGCGTGTCTTTCCGCGGCGCGTCAAGCGGACGTCACGCTGGCCATCGAGGATTTCGGTGTTGCGCCGACGCTTCAGTGTGCCGCAAGGGACTGCCTCGAGATCCTCGAGGCGGCGCCCGAAGTCGGTTTCGTGTTCGATACGGGCAATTTCTACTTTTGCGGAGAGGATCCGATTGCGAACCTTGAACTGCTGGGAGAACGGACAGTTCACGTTCATCTCAAGGACTGGGTGAAGAGCGAGAGGCCGGAAATAGCCGACGTGGCCGGCGCCCCGCTCGGGACTGGGCTGATTCCGAATGAGGAACTCGTCCGGCGCTTTCTCGATCCGGGTCACGTGGACAGCTTCAGCCTCGAGGTCGGTGCGCCGGGAGACAAACTTCAGGCGGCGCGCCGGGATATTGAGACGCTCCGCGGTTGGCTTGAAAGCCAGCGAACTGAATCAGGGCCGACGCCTGAAGCTCCCTGAGTTCGGAGACAAGAGCCATGCATATCGAAGCAGCTGTGTTCATGGTGGCCATCTTAGTCCTTGTGTTTCTCAACAGCAGCGCCTCAGCCGACGAAGCCGCGCCGAAGCCTCTCCTCGTCGGCGTCGTCGGATACGAAGGGCACGGCAGCGTCTTCACGGAGGACCTGAACGCCGGCCTCGGCGATAAGATCGGTCTCAAGGTCGCATATGTCTGGCACAAGGCCCCGATTGATCCCGCAAAGATCGAGAAGTTCAAATTCGCTGTCGTCGACAAGCCTGCCGACATGATCGGCAAAATCGACGGCGTCATCATCGCCGAAGAACTCCCGCACCGTTATCGCGAGCTTGCGGAACCCTTTATCCGCGCGGGCGTGCGTACCTTCCTCAACCGTCCTCTCGCCGCTTCCGCCAAGGACGCCGTCGAGATCCTCCGGCTCTCGCGCGAATGCAAGACGCCCGTCATGGCCGCCTCGCTGCTCGCCGTCGACCCAAGCGTGCTCGCCGTCCGGGAAGAATGGAAGCAGTACGCGCCCCTCAAGATCGTCAACGTGACCGGCCCGACTAACCATTTCTGGTGGTACGTGCCGCACTCGATCAGCGCGCTCGTCACGGCCCTCGGACCCGGCATCGACGAAATCCACGTGCACGACTTCACATGGGACCAGGAAGGCGTCACCTTCCGGGACCCCCTCGTCATCTTTTTCCGCTATGGAAAGGATACGCCCGTCGGCCCCGTCCGCGGGACCATCCAGATCGTGCCTCAGACACAAGAGGGCGACTGGTACGGGTTCCGAATGAAACTCTACGGACGCAAAGAATCGCCCGAATACACCTTCATGAAGACCCCACCCGGCGAATCCCCCTGGATGCCGATCTACAAAACCATGATCCCCTTCTTCCGCGAAGGCAAAGTCCCCTTCACCCAACAAGAACTGCTTGAAGTTCCTTTTGTCCTCGACATGATCCTCAAGAGCGCTACCGAAAAACGCCCAGTAACCCGCTCCGAATACGACCAGATTCTGGCTCCACTGCGCTGAACCAAGAAAAGTCAATCGCCACAAAGACACAAAGACACAAAGCAAACGGAGATGAAGATTTACACGGACCGTATTCATGGCAACCGTTTCACCCAACGGGTGAATCCTCGCCCACGGGTGCTCTTCCGCTCGAACGTATTTCGATGTTCTCTCCTTAGTGGCCTTGTGCCTTCGTGGCAAGTATCGCCACTGCCATTTCTGGGTTGAATCACAGCCGGGGGCGGCTGTGCTACAGCAACTGGCAAGACTGTGGAACAGCCGCCCTCGGCTGTTGATCCCCTCTACTATATAGCCCAACGCGTTGCACTCCTACGATTGCCGATTGGAGATTGGAGATTGGGGATTGGCGATAGAGGTCTCGGGTGGTTGGTGCGATGGCATCCTGCGAAACGAGGGGTACCTGACGCGCAGAACACTGCGCTTGGCGCATCGTGGGTTCCGGCGGTGGTCCGCTGGGCGGCAGATGAGGTGCGATCATGCGGAACGAGGGGGAGTTAGCTGACAAGTTACTGGCTAATAGCACTGAAGGTAATAGAAACGCGGAATAGGGTCTAATCTTGCTCAATTGGCGGGGGCGCTGGCCTTTTAGCTCTGCTCTTGGCTTGCCGCGGCCTGCGTAGACGCGCCTGCTTTTCCGACGATGGATTCCAATGTAGATCCAAGACCAACGCACGAAGGACAAGAGTGTCGTTACAGAGTTCCGCGGCCTGTTTGTCGAATTCTTCTTGAGCCTGAGCGACGGAGAAGCCTTTCATAAGACGCAACGCGGCAGCCCTCTTGGGGGAACTGTCTGCCCACGAGTTGGAGTCGTACCAGCCCACCAAGTAAAGCCCGTGTCTGCGGCTTTTCTGATCAAGGTATTTCTGCACAAGCTGGCTCTTCATGGCGACCCAAAGGCATTTATTCCAGCAGCCTTTGACTTCGATCACGACGGTGACGTTACTGTACTCGTCTTCGCCTGGCGCCTTGACGGCGGCGCTGACATAGACGTCCGTCTTTCCGCGCGACCTCACCTGGACCTCTCTGGCTGCTATCACGCCGCGGGTAGCGAGGACGTGCTCAAGATGGTCTTTTACGTAACCGCTCAGAGCTTGCTCTTCTTTCGGGTGGGACACCGGCTTGCCGTTCTCGAGGAACTCGTTCCAGAGCCGCTGCACGGCATCGGTACTACCGTGGAGGTGCGCTTCGAGATCTTGAAGCGACGCAATCACTGCCTCGAGGAGTTCATCGGCATTGCGGACGAGGCCTTTGTTGTGTTCGTGTACAAACGTCAGGAAATCACCGGGTTCGAGGGCGAGCCAGTTGCGGGTTGCGGAAGCCTTCTGAGCACTCAACACTGATAGGAAGAGCCAGTCCATCTCCGGAAACGTGTCGGATATCCGCTTCAATTGACGGATTGCCTCTTCCGTACCGCGCTGTTCCAGGTTTCTCAGGATTGCCCGCTTGAATTCCTCTATCGTGTCTTCAGGGCTGACAAAGTGCCCGCCTGTTCTTGGTGGGCGGTAAGGGAATAGTCGACCGCATTGAATGTAGAGATCGGCCACGTGTGCCTCCGAGAGATCTGCCCGAATCAGCGACTCGTTCTCCTGTCGATTTGACCAGGTGCCCGCGAGCCACTGGATGAACTGACGTGCTGTTGCCTCGTCCCCGTTAAGGAGACGCGAACATGCGGTCCATCCAGCGTCGGCCGCGAACCGAAGCAGAGCTGCGCCAGCGACGACCGCCCTCGTGCGCTGGCTCTCATCGTGCATCGGGAGATCGGCGAGCGAGACTGCAAGTACCTGACTGTCGGGCACGTCGTGCAGTAGGAGTTCCCGTAGCAGGCAGAAGAGGATCTCCGGGCTACAGGCGTCCCGCGAAGCCATCGCAAGGAGCGCGCTCGAAAGGCGCGCATCCCAGGCTTTAGCCAGATACCTCAGGGGTCCATACTCGAAATAGTGAGGTTCTCCAGCATCGCAAAGCGCACTCAAGGCATTGATGACGGATTCGGGCGCTTTTTCATAGGCCAGTGCGATCAGAAACTCGCTTTCCTCGTGGTATCCGGCGAACGAATGGAATCTCAGTGTGACGGGGGCCCAGCGCGCCCATGTATCAAGACTCAGGTCGTGAAGCATTTCAGGTTTCTCACGCCAGAGCAGTGCCAGAGCGTCAAAACCCATGAGGGCGACATCATACGGAATGGGCTCTTCGTTTTGCAGCCGCGTTTCGCTACCGGGATTCGTTTTTTCAACATACGACTTAGCCGCTGTTATCACGGCAAGCTGCGCAGGAATTTCAAGAGATTTCCAATGGGGGAAGTTCGACAGAGGACCTATGCCAAGGGGTCCCGTCTGTGATTTGGCAGACATCAGGCTATGAAGAGAGCGCCAACCATTCAGATCACCTTGTCCCCACAGTAGCGCGTGCGGCTCGATGTCGGCGGTCGAGGGCACCGGGTTGTCGCAGGGCTCTTCTTGGCGGTCTGCTCGCGCTCTGGTTGTGCGCTCATACGCCTTGCGGATTTGTCTAGCGCTTTTCGAACCAAGCTCAACAGGCGAAAACCGTGGTCCAAAGACTTGTTCAAGAATCGGGTCGATGTGAATTCGATCCGCGATCCATGTGACGAGCGTTGTGTTCTCCTCGTTAAAGGCCCAAAAAAGTAACCTCGCCATCGTCTCGCGAACGTGTCCGTTTTGCTCCGATTCATACTCAGAGGTGATCCACTGAAGATCGTCAGGAGACAGTAGCGGAGGTAGACAGCAAAAGAGGCCATCGTCATGAGGTGACGCTGCTATTAGACAGTGTCGCAGGAACTTGCGCCGCTTTTCCGTGGCAGCTGAGGCCTTGTGCTGGAAATCGGTGTCCCGATCATGGCGCGTGAAGAACGTGCCGCGGCTAGAAGCCCGCCTCGCCATGGCATCGACGAGGGCCGGCAGTACGTCCGGATGATCCACGTTATCCCATGCCTTAAGGAGAATATCCTCCGCGAGTTCCTGCAATTCATGGCAGGAGCAATCCCTGGCGCTGACCCATTCTACCCATCTCAAGGCCGTCGGCAGACCCGATGCCGGCAGTCTTGGAACAACGTCATGGGACAGGAACATACGGTAGAGACCCACTAAATGTTCATCCTTGAGGCGCGTAAGGCTTGCGAACAGTTCGTCTGTGGAGATGTGCTCGGGCCAAGTAGCTTGCAAGCCAATGCCCTTGAGCTCATCATTTGGGTCGGGTCCTGAGGTCCCAAGGGCCAGCGGTTTCAAGGCTGCTTTCGCACGTTCGTCACCTATCCGGGCTACCGCACAAGCTGCCTGGATACGAATGGGGTGATCCTCCTCGAGATCAAGAGCCGTTGTTAAGAGCTCGTTCTGGAGCGATTTCTTGTTGCATGCTTCTGCTATATCGATGGCGATGCGGCGGGAAATAACAAACCTGTCCTTTCCCAAGATCCATGGCAGTAACTGTTGAGCGAGGTCCTTGTGGTCGAGCCGTTGATAGTGATTTCTGGCGTACGGGTCGTCAATAAGGCGCTTTTCGTCGGCTGCAAGCAGAAGAGAACTTACTAGGTCTTTGCGTTCGTGTTCTCCGACCTGAGCCGTATCACTATGGAGTAGTGCTTCGAGATCGTGCTCAATGAGATGATGGAAGACTTCTGGCACCATGCCTGCGATCCATGCCGCGACCTCGCGCAGTTCGGGGACGATTTGCCTTTGGGGCGCCCCGGCTGGACACAGTAGTCGAAGAATGCGGTCGGGGGAGACGCCCCGCTTTTTGAGATACCATGCGGCAAGGAACTCGCGGTAAGTCTGGTGGGCAAAGCCGAGCATGTGGTCGCCTTGTCCGGTGAAGAGGGCGGTGCCGACGGATTCGCGAGCGGACTCGTGAGTTATGTTGAAAGAGGAATTCTCGGTGGTTTCATTCATACCGACGATGTCGGAGAAGCTGAGCGCGTTTGGCACGGAATCGTAAGAGAGGCTTAGGGCATAGCGCTTGCAGAACGTGCACATCGCCGCGATACGGGCTGCCACGATCAGGCGCTGTCGTGGGCTTAGTTTGCCGGCTTGATTCGATTCTGTCCGGGTAGCCGCAAGTTCGGTCGCAAGCTTGAGGCACCCGCTTTCGTAGAGAGCAGTTTGAGACTTCGATAGGCCTTTGTCCGAAGTGAACTCCTCCAACAGGAACTCAAGAGTTGCAGGGCGGGCGGCGAGCGGCCCCACTGAGTTACGGAGAACGGCCTTTCGAAAAGCATCTGGGTCAATGCCGTGTGCCTGCGCGGCTTGGGCAACATCGCTTTGGCGAAGCGGCGCCAGTTGGTAAGTGGCCACCTTCTCTTTGCCCCAAATGCCCTGCAGTTCATCCATCAGGGACTGCGGCCAGTCCGCAGTGCGGCAGACGAGGCGCATGTGGAGGCCGGCTAGATCCTTGCCCCTGAAGCGTTTCACGCACTGCTCGGCGAGGACTTTCTGTACATGGGGAATTTGGAGTTTGCACTCGTCAAGGCTGTCCAAGAAAATGAAGAGGTCTTGCCTGTTTTCCTGCCAGGACTGAATTTCATCCGACTCGAAAACTTCATGGATCAAACGGCCTTCGTCGCCGTACGACTTAAGATTGAGGAATAGGACGTGCTTTCCCTGCGCGTGCAACGCAGCGCTAACGTCCTCAAGAGCGTAGGACTTGCCGAGGCCGGGGTCGCCGAGGAGTATCAGGCAAGGAATCGAGTTGATTTCCTCGAAGGAAACAGCTTCGTTTGCTGTGAGTTCAGCGAACTGAGATTCTGGGTCTTCCAGGAACCCGTTGTCGTCGATGGCGACTCGTCCATTCTGCGGGTACCAGAACCGTTTCCAGGAGTATCTGAGCCCGGCCACTGTCTATCCCTCTTCCTAAGCGGCTACAGAGTTGGTGCGTCTATAGTCTATCTTCATCTTGGCAACAGCGCAATTGAGATAACACGGACCGCGATATCCGGGTAGGCGGAGTGGAGGAATCTCGTTGATAAAGATCTGGCCGCTCTCACAAGGGATTGTTCTCTTGTTTTCAAATTCTAATTGGGAACAGGAAATGCTGAAGGTTGGGGAAGCCACGCTGAAGCGTGCTGACTGAAAGGTGTGATATCCGGCCACCCCGGCCGAGGCCGGGTGCAAAGAGTAGCCTGCTGAAGCCAGGCTGACGGATTGCGGATTGCCGATCAGAAATTGCCGACTGTAGATGGGGGGATTGAGGATTGCCGATTGGGCCTCCGTGGACTCTGCGGCTCTGTGTGAGTTTTGATTCTCACACGGAGGCACTGAGGACACGGAGGGGTATAGCTGGGACGAGAGCTTGGCTTTGAGTAACCGCATAGAGCACAAAGAGATCAATGAGAGAGTTGGACGGGATTCTCCCGCAAGTCGTTTTCATCCTTGCCAGCAAGAGCAGCAAAATGGGCGCGGGGCACCCACTCCGAATACAACAAGGTCCTCGCGCCGGTGAGTGAGTCTGCAGGACGGACAACCGGGAAATAGCCTATGCATGCATGGAGGTAGCGTGCAGCCGCAGACCGAGCGCCTTCACGACCTTCATTACGGTGGCAAATTCCGGGTTGCCCTCCGGAGAAAGTGCCTTGTAAAGACTCTCGCGTCCGAGGCCGGTCTCGCGGGCGATCTCCGCCATCCCTTTGGCCCGGGCGATGTCTCCCAAAGCAGCCGTTACAAGTTCAGGGTCGCCGTCCTCGAACGCCGCCTCCAGATACGAGGCCATGTCCTCTTCAGTCTCGAGGTGCTCAACCACGTCCCAAGGTATAGTTCTGGTTTTCGCCATCACACGCTCCTACAGCCCTCGCGCCAAGTCGACGGCTCTTTTGATATCGCGATCTTGGGTCCGCTTCACGCCACCGGCGAGCAGGACTAGCAGCGCCTGCCCGCGCTGCGTGAAATAGATTCTGTAACCCGGACCATAATTGATCCGTAGTTCCGAAACACCTTCGCCGACCGGCATAACGTCACCGGGATTGCCGAGCGAAAGACGGCGAATACGGGCGTCTATTCGCGCCCGTGCCGCGCGATCTCGCAGGGAATCAAACCACCGTGCGTACACCTCGGTCTGACGGATTCTGACCACAGCGGCATTGTATCCCAGAGGATACGCAAAGTCAAGTAGACCTCCCGCCGCGTGGTTAGCACACAGGCCGAACCTGCATGTACATCGAACTCCTTGGAGACACTAATTGGAGGCATTGAAACCGGCGTGCTGACGTGACAGAATGGGGGCCGCTTGTTGCACTCCTCGGAATCCAATGAGACTTTTCAAGCGTCAGGTTTTACTTGCACCACGGGCGGAAGACTTTCGCTATGGCCAGATTGCCCCGCATGAACTGCCGCGGATCATGCGGCGGCACATCCTCACGGGGACGATGGGGACGCTGTATGGCGTGCTGACGACGGGGATGTTTCTGGTCGCTTTCGGGAACGCTATAGGTGTTTCGATCGAGCAATGGGGCATCCTCACGGCGATCTGCTCGTTCGCTATTGCTTTCCAGCTTGTGAGCGCATATTGGGGTGCGCGGGTCGGGTATCGCAGGCTCATCTGGTATGTGCTCGAGATCAGCAGCCGGCTGATACGAGGTTCCGGACTCCTCGTGGCGCTCGCGTTTTTCCTGTGGTGGGGTTCCCATTGGGCGCCGCTGGCGATGATCTCGTTTTTGTGTGTGGGCAGCTTCTTCGCGGCGGCAGCCACCCCGGTTTGGTACAGTTGGCTCGCGGATATCATCCCGGAGAAGGTCCACGGCAGGTTTATGGGGCGCCGCGACATGTGGATCTCGATCGGCACGATTGTGGTGCTCATCCCGTGCAGTTATTACCTCGATGTGACGCCCGATGACTTCATCGTGCCGGCGCTGGCCGCGGTGTTCTGCGTTGGACTCGTCCTGGGCATCATTGATATGGGGATGCACCGGGTGATTCCAGAGCCGCCTGCCGCGCGGAAGTCCGATGGCACGTTCCGCGAGCAGATCCTGGCGCCGCTGGCAAATCGCGACTTCCGTTTTTGGCTCTTCTTCACCATCGTGTGGAACTTTGCCATGTTCCTTGGCGGATCGCTTTGCACGGTGTACTTTCTCGACAATCTCGGTATCCGAAAAAATTTTCTCGGAGGCGCGATCGCGCTGATTGCCGTACCATACATCGGGACGATGATCACGTCGCTGTGGAGCGGCGCGCTGGTCGATCGGATAGGCGTGAAGCGGGTTTTGATCGCCTCGCACTTCTGCTGGGCGATCCTGCCCGCCTTCTGGATCGTGGCCACGCCCGCGACCGCTCTGTTCTGGCTGACGGTAAGCTCGGCCCTGGGCGGCGCAGGCTGCTCCGCGGCCGTCAATGCAGCCAACAAGTACATTCTCCGCGTGCCGCCGCGCAGCCAGCGGGCGATGTATCTGGCGGTCACCGCCTGCCTCAACAACTTTTCCGGGGGCATTGCCTCACTAATCGCCGGCTACTTCCTCGCGGGACTCGCCGGACGGCATTGGATGTTCCTGGGCAAGGATTGGGTTCCGTTTGAGCTGCTCTTCGTGATCTCCTTCGTCCTCCGTCTCGCCTCGTGGTCGCTCCTCTTCCGCCTTGAACCGCCTCAGTTTGACCAACAGGAGAGAAGAGCACAGGTGAGCGCTGAAAGCCCGTGAACGCTGCCTGCTTGCGAAAAGATGCCGGGTATTGCTTGGAAAACGGCAGACTAACAGTCTGCCCCACACAAGAACGGAAGAGTGACAGTCTGCCTCACGCAAGAACGGCAGACTGACAGTCTGCCTCACGCAAGAACGGCAGACTAACAGTCTGCCCCACGCAAAGAACGGTTTCCTCCACAACCTCTGACTGGTCTATGGTTTGATCAGCGGTACGCTGTCCTGGCACATTGTAGCCGGCCACAGCCAAGGGAGCCCTATGGCGGAAGAAGGCATTTCATTGATTGACGAACACTGGTATAAGCGCAGCTTCGCCTCGCAATACGGGATTGTTTATGGACACCGGTCGGTCGAGGCAGCGGCAAGGGAAGCGGCTTTTGCGGTGCAGCAACTGGGTATTGCTGGCTCCGCGCGGGCCTTGGACCTGTGTTGCGGGAACGGGCGGCATATGGGACATTTGCTGCTGCGGACGCCTCACGTGACCGGTTTTGACTACTCGGCGGAGCTTCTTGCCTCGGCGCGGGAGGCGCTGGGTCCTGAGGCCGCGCTGGTGCGCGGAGACATGCGGGACCTGCCGTTTGAAAGGGTGTTTGACGCCGTAACAAGCTTCTTCACGAGCTTCGGCTACTTTATGGATGATGCGGAGAACGCCCGCGTCATCGAGCAGTTGTCGCGGGCCATGAAACCAAGTGGGCGCTTCTTGATCGATCATATGAACGCCGCATCCGTACAGAAAACGCTTGTGCCGGAATCGACTCGGGAGTATAAAGAATACCGAATCGACGAACGGCGCTGGTTGGATACCGCCAGACGGCGCGTCAATAAGGTCACGAAGGTTTGGCGGGACGGAGAGTCGCTGGGCGAGTGGGCCGAATCAGTGCGACTCTATGAGGTGGAGGAATTCCGCTCCCTGCTGTCACAGGGACGGCTTCTCGCAGATCGAGTGTTTGGCGATTACGATGGTAGTGCGCTCGACGTCAGTCAACCTCGGATGATCGTTGTCGGACACAAGGAATAGGCCAATGCGCGACTTTCTCTCTGAATACACAAGCGAATCCGCTGACCTGATGGGCTTTTTCGCCCGCCCGGCCAAAGCGGTGTTTACGGCCACGCCGAAGACCGCAGCCTGGGATGCGGGATTCGTCGAGGCGCTGGCGGAGTACAACTCTCGTATCGGGGGCCGGCCCCTCTTTATGGGCGATGAGGCGGTCATTATCACGGGCCAGCAGCCGGGCCTGTTCACAGGGCCGCTTTACACAATCTACAAGGCGATAACGGCCATCCTTCTGGCCAGGAGGGTGCACGACCGATTTGGGGCGAGGTGCGTGCCGGTCTTTTGGGTGGCCAGCGACGACCACGATTTCGAGGAAGTCCGCACGGCCCATGTCCTGAGCAAGGCGCACGAGATCCTCGCGCTGACTTACACGCCTGAAGAGAACGTCGGGGGTTTGCCTATGTACCGCGTTCCGCTGAACGGCCCCCTCCACAGCCTGATCGATCAGCTTGCCTCTTCGACGGCTGGCTCGGAGTTCCGGGACGAGATCGCCCTTTTTCTTCATGAGTCCCTCGACGCCTCGGACTCGTTGGCGGACTGGTTCGCGCGGATTCTTGCGCGCCTGTTCCGCGAAACGCCGCTGATCGTCTTCTCGCCGCATCTCTCGCAGGCGCGGACGCTGGCCATGCCGGTGATCGAGCGCGAGATCCGCGATCCCCTGGTGAGCACGATGCTGCTGAACGACGCCGGACGCCGTCTCCGCGAGATGGATTTCCATCAGCAGATCGTCAAGGGCGAGACCGAGTGCAACTTCTTTCTCGAGATGAACGGTCTGCGCCGGAAGGTTATCTTTGAGAACGAGCATTACACGCTCCCCGAGGAGCCGATGACGTATTCGACGGATGATCTCGTCGAAATGCTCCATGCGTCTCCGGAGCGATTCACGGCGAACGTCGCGTTGCGGTGCATCGTGCAGCAGCATCTGTTCCCGGTGGCCGCATACGTGGCCGGCCCGGGTGAGATTGCCTATTGGGCGCAATTGAAGCCGCTGTTCCGGCACTTCGGCGAAGAGATGCCGGTGGTCTATCCCCGGGCGCGGTGCACGCTGACGAATCCGAAGTGCAGGCAGATTGTCGAGCAGCTTCAGATCACGCCGGAGGAAGCGGCGGGACCGGTTGAACCCCTGATCGAGCGTGCGCTGCGTTCCTCGGGTCCTTCCCCGGCGCAGGAGGTCGTTCAGCGGAACCGCAGTTCCGCGGTTGCCGGCATCCATGCGCTGGCGGATGAACTCGACCCGCTAAGCCCGACGGCCGCGGCCATGACGCGTAAGCTCGAGGAGCACACCGGTGCGGAACTCGACCGCATCGAGCGCGCCATCGTCAGGGCTGATGAAGAACATGCGGATGCCATACGCAAGCAGGTGCTGCGCGTATGCGCGACCCTGTTCCCGATGCGGAAACCGCAAGAGCGCGTGTTGAACGTTTTCTCGTTTCTGTTCGAGCACGGTTGGGGCTTGATGCCCCGCCTCATCAAAGAACTCGATATCGAGTCGTTTGACGTAAAGGAAATCGAACTGTGACGGTCGACGTATTGGCAGTGGGAGCGCATCCCGACGACATCGAACTGGGCGTCGGCGGGCTCATACACAAGCTTACACATCGGGGTGTTCGCGTCGCGGCCCTCGATTTGACGCGCGGCGAAATGGGCACGCGAGGCACCGTTGAAGAGCGCGCCGCAGAGGCGGCGCGCGCTGCTGAGATCCTTGGCGTGGCGCGTCGCGAAAACGCCGGCCTGCCCGACGGTGCGCTTGCTAACACGCGAGATCAGCAATTGCGCGTGATCTCGTTTATCAGGCGGTTGCGTCCGCGGATCGTACTCACGACGATGGAGGGCGACCGGCATCCGGATCACCGGGCCGCGCATGCGCTGGTGCGGGATGCGTCGTACTTTTCCGGCCTCGTGCGCATCGAGACGGATGCGCCGGCCTACCGTCCGCCGATCATTTACTATTACCACCCCTACTATGAGGACCAGCAGCCGCCTTTCATCATTGACATCTCGGATCACTTCGACGCGAAGCTGGAGGCGTTGCGCGCACACGAATCGCAGTTCCATAACCCCGCCTACGCAGGACAGCCGACCTTCATTTCGAGTGAAGGCTTTTGGGAAAGCATCCGGACGCGCGCCGCGTACTGGGGCAGTCGAATCAACGCGGCCTACGGCGAGCCGCTGTATTCGCCCAGCCCCGTGGGCATGGATCTGCCGCCTGGCTTGGAAAGGATCGCATGAGGATCGGCATTACGTGTCACGCGTCAGCCGGAGGGAGCGGCGTGTTGGCCACGGAACTGGGCATCGCCTTGGCCGAACGCGGCCATACCGTGCACTTCGTCACCTTCGAGGCGCCGTTCCGGCTGTCGGACTTCCATGCCAACGTCTACAGTCATTACGTTTCGATGGTGACCTATCCGATGTTCCAACAGCCTCCGGGCACGTTAACGCTCGCGGCGCGGATTGCCGACGTTGCTGAGGAACACCGGATCCAACTCTGGCACGCGCACTATGCCATTCCGTACGCGGCGAGCGCCATCATGGCCCGCGACATGCTGCCCGCGGAGTCGCGCTTCAAGGTCGTGACAACGCTGCACGGGACTGACATCACGCTTGTCGGAACGGACCCTTCATTTTTCCGGGTCACTCAACACGCGATGGAACGGAGCGACGCCGTCACGGCGGTCTCAGATTGGCTGAAGCAGGAAACCGAGCGCGAATTCAACCTGAGCCGGCCTGTGAAACGCATCTACAATTTCCTCGATGTTGAGAAGTTCAAAGCGGAGCCGGACCGCCGCTGCCATCTGGCGCAAGGCGACGAGAAGATCGTGATGCACATCTCGAACTTCCGTCCCGTGAAGCGCGTGACCGACGTAGTGCGCGCATTTAAGAAGATCGTCGACCGCTTGCCGGCCAGACTCGTGATGGTCGGCGATGGGCCTGAGCGGATTTCGGCTGTGGGCGTCGCGAAGCAGCTTGGGATCGCCGACAGGGTTCAGTACCTGGGCAACCAGGGCAACGTCGAGACCGTTCTTCCCTGCGCCGACCTCGTGTTTCAGCCCAGCGAGCACGAGAGCTTCGGACTCGTCCCGCTCGAGGCGATGGCCTGCGAGGTGCCCGTCATCGCAACGGCCAGCGGCGGGATTTGCGAGGTAATCGAACACGGTGTGACCGGATTCCTGTGCGAAGTGGGGGACATCGATGCAATGGCCGGTTATGCCGTCACGCTTCTCACAAATTCCAAGCGCGCCAAAGAAATGGGCCGAAAAGCGCGGCAACGCGTCGTCGAGATCTTTTCAAGCGACAAGATCATACCTCAATACGAAGAGTTGTATAATCAAGTCGTCAGTGAAAAGGGAATGCCGTGAGCAATCCCATGGCGAAATCGCCCAAGGAAGGGCTGGAACAGGCCGACTATGACAAGGGCACCGCCGGCCGCAGAGGTGGGAGGGGTAACGCTGTCAAAATGATCACCTCCGACACGCAGGTCAGTGACGTTGCCGAGCAGATCGTTCGGATTGCACACCCGGTGCGTCTTATCCTGTTTGGATCGAGGGCGCGGGGAACAGCCGGTGATGATAGCGACGTGGACGTTCTGGTGGTTGTGCCGGAAGGCACACACCGCAGGCGCATGGCCCAGACCATATACCAACAGATTCGGGGTGTTAAAGTACCACTTGACATTGTGGTGGCCACACCGTCGGACCTGCAGAAGTATGGGAATACTGTCGGCCTGATCTACAAATCCGCATTGCGGGATGGAGTCGACCTGTATGTCGGAGAAGAGTGAAATTGGCTCTCCGCAAGAATGGTTGCGTTACGCGGAGGCGGATTTGAGCCTTGCTCGAGCGCCTTTGCCCGCGGGTGCTATGTACGAACAGCTATGTTTTCATGCTCAACAAGCGGCGGAGAAGGCGCTGAAATCCATTCTGGTAAGTTTGGGATCGGACTTTCCGTATACTCACGATCTAAGGGTTCTGATAGAGGTCTTTCCGCAGAGCATTGCCGTCCCGCCGTCGATCGTGAATTCCGCGGGGCTTCTTACGCCTTACGCTGTTCCATACAGGTATCCGGGCGGCTATGAACCTGTTCAAGACGAGGAACGGCAGGCAGCCGTCAGAGCTGCGGAGGAAGTTGTGGAGTGGGCACGCCAATGCCTAAGCGACCTGTCCGGCTAGCGCGAGAGGGCATCTCTTGGGATGAGAACCGATAATGGCTCAGGCATAATAGGGCCGATGGGCAAGAGAACTCAAATGCGCGGGAATCTCGTTACGATGGCCTCGTTTCCGGATCTAACGACGGCTCAATTCTTCCAGAGTCTCCTGGAGGAGAATGGAATCTCCGCGTTCTTGCCAGAGGAGAACATCCTTTTTCAAGATCCGCGCCTCATCGCGGGCTTCGGCGGAGTACGCCTACAGGTGCCGGAGCGGGACGCAGAGCGAGCTTCGAAGATCCTGCAGGAGATGGAAGACCGCTATGATGCGAAGCCCATGGAAAAGCGCGACTGCACAGCCACGCCTCGCTCGGTTATTTCTGGAGATCAGACCACCCCCTATGCCAGGTTCTCCTTGTTTCTGCTGGGGGCGCCACTATTTGGCCTCTACCGTGCAATGGCGGCGCTTTACGGCAAGCTCAGCAGGCATGACGTTGCGCAGCCGCAATCGAGGAAAAAGTGAGGTCAGGACGGCATCCTCTGCGGTTCCGCGCCGAGAGTTATCTGAAGTGTGCTAAGAAGAGCGGATTGAATCAACCTATGGGCACAATGAAATCGGCTGAGGAATGGCTCAAGCAAGCCGACTATGACATCGAGACCGCAGAGTACATGTGTGAGGCAAGAAGATATCTGCCCGCCGTGTTCATGTGCTTTTCCTCGATAGAGAAGGCTCTCAAAGGGGTATACCGTTCAAGATGCAAAGGGGCTCCGCCGAAGACGACGAATCTCCTAACCTTGGCCGAGCAGATTGACCTCAAACTTCCCAATGATGTGTTCGAGTTCCTCGCAAAACTAAACAATTCCTATCCCGAGACGCTATATCCGGCAAAGCTGGCTACAGCGCAGGAAGTCTATACCGAACCCGAGACGAGATCCTTGCTCGCAGCTAGCAAACATGCGTTGGAATGGATTAGGACATAGTCGTAAGGGAAATCAAGGAGCCCAATACATGCCGAAGATTGCGATGATTGGCGCGGGCAGCATTGTGTTCTGCAAGACGTTGATGATGGATATCCTTGCGACGCCCGTATTGAGCGGCAGCGAGTTCAGGCTTATGAGCCGGACGATGCCGAAGCTGAAGCGGATAAAGCGGTTCGCGGACAAGGTTATCAAGGAGAACGGCCTCAAGGCCACGGTGTCGGTCACGCTGGATCGCCGTGACGCGCTCAAGGATGCCGACTACGTCATCGCCACGTTCCAGATCGGTGGGGTTGACGCCTTCGAGATGGACTACAAAATCCCGCTGAAGTACGGCGTCGACCAGTGCATCGGCGACACGATGGGGCCGGGCGGCGTGTTCCGTGCGTTGCGCACGATCCCCGTGATTCTCGAGCTCGCGAAGGACGTGCAGGAGCTGTGTCCGAACGCGTTCATTCTCAACTACGTGAATCCGATGGCGCCGGTGTGTTGGGCGCTCGGCACCGTGCCGGGCATCCGCTCCATGGGTCTGTGCCACGGCGTCCAGACTACGCTTGATCTCATCTCCCGCTACGTCGGCGTCAACAAGAAGGAGATCGACTGCCTCGTCGCGGGCATCAACCACATGGCATGGTTCCTCAAACTCGAGCACAAGGGCAAGGACCTTTATCCGCTCTTCAAGAGGAATTGCGAGAAACCCGAGTATTACATCAACGAGAAGGTCCGCATCGAGGTCATGCGGCATTTCGGCTACTTTATGACCGAAAGCACGGGCCACCTTTCCGAATATCTGCCCTGGTTCCGCAAGAACAAGAAGGCGCTCGATCTGTACTGCGACGAACCGGCCTTCGGCGGAGAGAGCGGCGCGTACTACAAGTGGTGCAGACTGATCGCGGACAACCTCGATAACACGGACATGCTCGCCGAGGAGCCGACGGCGCTCAAGCACCGCAGTGTCGAGTATTGCTCTTACATTCTCGAGGCGCTCGAGACGGGCGTCCCTTTCAAACTCCAGGGCAACGTGCGCAATGAGGGTTACATCACGAATCTCCCGGACGGTTGCTGCGTCGAGGTGCCCGTGTTTGTCGACAAGATGGGATTCCACCCAACGTATGTCGGCGAACTGCCTATTCAGTTGGCCGCGCTCAATCAGAGCAACGTCACGGCCCAGGGCCTGGCTGTCCAAGCCGCAATGACGGGCGATCCGGAGCTGGCCGTGGCGGCCTGCGCCATGGATCCGCTCGCTTCTGCTGTTCTCACGCTCAAGGAATCGCGCGACATGGCCGCGGAGATGCTCCAGGCTGAAGCCAAGTGGCTCCCGCAGTTCAAAGGCAAGAAAGTGCGTTCCACGCCGGCCATCCTCACGCCGCCGGGTACGAAGCACGTAGACGTTCCGCTCGATCCGGCCCTCGCCGTCGTGCATCGTTTCGGCGAACTCGCCCACAAGGCCGGGGGATGAAGGTGCGCACCTCCCGCTAAACTTCCCCCTCGCGAAGGACGGAGGTGCTCGTGCTGAACCGGTACGTCAGAACGCGGATGGCGCAGATGACGAACAGGATGATCCGAAGGGCGATTTCGTTGCCGTTCAGGAAGTGATAGATGGCCATCATAATGAACATCATGATCACGCGCCCGATGGCAAGCGGGACCTCCCATGCGGCGATATACTCGATGCGTTGGGAAGGGTTCTCAGCGCATTTTGCGATAACGTCGTAGCGCAGGCCGCCGTATGGAATGCCGAACAGGGGACCGGATATCGAGCGCAGCAGTCCGAACGCGATCAGCACGGCGGCGGTCACCTCGAATACCATCAGGCATCCCGCGGCTATGAGAACGGCCAAACCCCAAAACATGTATGGGCGGCGCGTCCGAGGCGTCACGATCCGCGCCACAATGAACGCGACAACAACGCCTGCCAGCGCCTGAAGCGAAGCGTAGCCGCCCACGCTGAGTTCGTTTCCCGTCCGCATGTACATGAGCAGGCCGAGCACGAACGGGAAGATATTGAAAGAACCGGACATAGATGCACTGGCGAGCATCATGAGCTGCCAGTCGCGCTGGTCCTTTCCCGGGAACAGCGCGCGCACTATCCGGAAGGGACGGCGCACGTTGTCCCGTGGAATCAAGAAACTAAGCGCGAGACTGAGCACGTACAGCCCCAGCACCACGGCGAACACCGTCCGATATCCGTGCTGCGGCGCCGACGCAGACCGAATGATAAACCCACTCAGCAACGGCGCCAAGAGACTTACGGCGCCGCTGACCGCCATCACAAGGCCGATGTAGTATTCGCGGCGTCCCGGCGTGGTGACGTCGTAGTTGAACGTGTTGGCGCCCGCCCAGTAGACGCCCCAGGTCACGCCCAGCAAGGCGCCGAGGGCCACGGGATATTCCCCGGAACGCTTTCCCAGCGAAAGCAGCGTCGCGTAGAACACGGCATGCAGCACGAGCCCGAGCCTGTACATGTATAGCCGGTCGCGCACTTGCGAAAACCACCCCGCCAACAGGAAAAAGAACGGCGTTACGAAGTAGATTGTGACGTGGTACCAGCAGACCGTGAGAAAGTCCTGACTGTTAATCCAAAGGTATACGCTGACGAAGACTGAGCACAGGGCCTCAGCGGTGCTGTAAAGCGCGTTCAAGGTCAGCGCGGCCCACGCTTTCTTGTCCAGCCGGTGTTTCATGAATGCCGAAACTCAGACAGTGACACAAGACTTCTCGACAATCCCCGATTCGCGCGGTAGAAAACAAACCCGTAACAGCGGAGGCTGGCCTGAAAGACCCGCCCCACTCTTACGGGCTCAGAATTGACTCACGACCTACAATGGCTTGGAGCGTTTATCCCCAAACGCCCCGGAACTTCTGCCGTTCGGCCGCCAAAGGAACCTGCAAGCGCTTGCTGGAGCACCTGCAAACGGGCCGCACTAGGCCTTAGTCTACCTTAGGATTCAGGTTGATGCCGAAGAAGCGCTGGATCTGGAAAAGATTCACAAGCGCGTTGACCATTGTCGCCTTTGCCGTGATGATTGCCGCGGGATCAAACCCCGCCGCGGCGCATGCCGGCTTGCTGACCATCTTAATGTGCATCGTCACTTTCTCCTTTTCGCTCCCTGAAGCTGGCCCCATTGCCAGTCAAAGTAGCGTGATTGTACACAAGTGGCCCATAAAATGCAAGCGAATGTGCGCCCCGATCTGGTCTGAAATTGCTTAGAGCTCTCGTTATTTGTCAACCGTTCATTACGTTGGGAACGTTGGCCTTAATGCAATTACACGGTCTTGTTCGCAAGTTCAGTGACGTGTTAACGCGACATGAGAGTGAGTTTTGGCGTGACCAGAATCCGCACGTAAGCGGTAGGGTCGCGCTCCCGCGCGACCGTCCACTGCGCGAACACGCCACCAGGCTTGACCACCACGAGAGCGGTCGCGCAGGAGCGCGACCCTACCGTCCATCAAGACGGGGCTGATGATCCAAACCGTGAGATCGCTCCTCTATATCGCGTCCAAACGTGGGCATTCGGGGTCTTACGTGCCGATTTTGAAGCAGCCTAAAGGCTGTACAACGAATCCGTCGCCGAAATGTATCCTTATTCGTGTTGCGATGTACTTGGCGGCTCTGCGTGAGATCTTTTGTGTCTGACAACGAGGGCGCCAACCACGATCGTTGCCGCAATAGTCAGAGCGATCACCCCCACGCCTGTTCCCGGCAGGCTGCCCGCGGGGAAAACCTGCACGTAGGCGCGAGGGCTCTCATGGGCCGTCTTAGTTTCGCTTTCGTCCGTCACGATGCACCAGTAGTAACCCTGGTCGCTGAGTTGGAGCGATGGAATCGTCAACACGGAGGACGTCTGTCCGTCAAGGGCCTCGTCATCCCTCACCCACTGGTAGGTCACGCTGCCGGCTGCGCCCTGAATGCCTACGCTGAGGACGACACCTTCGCGCTCTTCTTTCCAACCCCCGGTTGGCACCGCCGTGAACGCAAATGCCCGCGGGTCTTCCGCGCACCATATGTCATCGAAGAGAATACTGTCATGCCCTCCGATAATCCACAGTCTGCCTCCGGATGCCACAGTAGTATGGGCGCCTCGAGAGCACCAGGCGGCACTGTCCGCGGCCTGAGTCCAATTGACGCCATCGGACGAGTACCATGCGTCGTTCAAGTACTCGTAATTGGAGATTCTCAGATAATGATCATTCAAGTATTCGACTCTGCCCACGGCGCTCTGTAACCCATGCTGTAATCCGCCCATAACCCACATATTCCCCTCAAATACGGTCATGCTGTGGCCGCAGCGCGGCGACCACGGGGCATGTTCCGTGGCTTGCACCCAGTTCGTACCATCGGCCGAATACCAAACATCGTTCACCGTGTACATGCTCCCGTCGGCCTGGAGGTCTCCTCCTGCTACCCAGATCTTTCTGTCATATGAGACGCAACCAAAGTAGGCGCGCGGTCCCCAGGGAGCGGTACCGGTAGACTGGGACCAAGCCTGGCCGTCGGGCGACTGCCATGAATCACTCAAGTAGTAGTTGATACCATCGTAATAGTCCTGGCCGCCAGGCTGGTAATAACGTCCCCCGAGAATCCAAAGCATCTCCTGATGAACCACCGACGCATGACCTTCTCGCGCAGCCCAAGGCGCGGCGGTCGTCGCTTCGGTCCACTCTGCGCCGTCCGAAGAGTACCAAACATCGTTTGACTGGACGATGCGCTGAAAAACGCCTTCAGGTTTTCCTCCCCCTAGAAGCCATATGCTGCCGTTGAAGGCCGCTGAGGCGTGTCCGACGCGGTAGCCCCACGGCGCCGCGTTCGTGGCCCGCATCCAGTCCACGCCGTCCGCGGAGAACCACACATCGCTGTAAAAATCTGGGCTGGACGACCGGCGGCCTCCCAGGAGCCACAGCTTGCCGTCATGGGCGACTGACGTGTGTTCGGCTCGGTAACCGAACGCGCTAGCCTTGTCGGTCGCGACCCAATTCACGCCATCTGAGGAATGCCACACGCAATTATAGTGGCCCGTCCGCCAGCCCGCGTTCCCCCCGGTGATTGCCCACATCTCGCCGGCATAGGAAAGGACGCGCTCGGCACCGGGGCTAACGAACCAGGGCAGGTCATCCGTACCTCCCGTCCATGCCGCGCCATCCTCCGTGTACCAGGGTACTCTGCTAAAGGACGACGAGATGAGCCAGATTCTCCCGCCATAGACCACAGAAGCGTCTTGGAGTGGGTCTGCCAACCAGTAGGGAGCATCTGCTGCTTGAGTCCAGTTCACCCCGTCCGGTGAGTGCCAGACATCGTTGAAGTAGGGCCCATCCCAATCTATACAGGCGTTTCCTCCCATGACCCACAGTTCGCCATCATGCACTACGGAAATGTGGTCCGTGCGTGCTGCCCACGGCGCCCCCGGCGTGACCTGGGTCCAGTTGATGCCTTCCGATGAACACCACACATCATTGCGGTAACCGCCGGAAGTGCCGCCGATGACCCAAAGCTTGTCCTCAAACACAACTGCGGAAAAACCCCACCTTGGAAACCAAGGCGGAGCTTCCGCGACGCGGTTCCACGCCACACCATCAGCGGAATACCAGAGATCATTGGCACCGCCAGAAAGCCAGAGCTTACCGTCGAACGCTAGGCAAAGATAGACGGAGCGCGGGGACCATCCCGCATCCGGTGTCGCGAGAGTCCAGTCCGCGCCGTCTGACGAGTACCACACATCGTTGAACAGCTTGGGCGAGCCACAGTCAAAGCCGCTTCCCCCCAATACCCATAACTTTCCCTCAAAGGCTACCGCCGCAAACCCCGTTCGTGGCAGCCACGGCGCTGGCTCCGTCACTTGCCGCCAGTCGGCGGTGGCAGGACAGCATGCTAGTGCCGCCAGCAGCACAATCAACAGGATTTGGCCGTAGTGAACGATAGTTCGCGTATGCATATTCTCAGCCTCCTTGTCGCCACCGGAGGGCTAGCGAAAGTCGCCGTAATCCTGCTCAAAGGCCTCAATGCGCGATCTCCAATTTATAATCACGTTCAGTGTCCTTGACTGGCGAGCCGGTCCGGGTCTGCTCCCACGAATGCCCTGCCTTTGACGATAATGCTTCCCCAGGGGACAATGTGAAACCATGTCGGTTCAATGCTGGAGTTGATGAATGCTACTGAATTCACAAGCGCGACCGTGTCGCCCGTGCTGTCCCTGAACCGCAAGCAATCCACCCCGACGGTGTCCAGGTCCACAGTGACCTCCTCATACAGCTTGCCCTTGACATACATGTTCCCAGACGAATTGAGCCGCAGGAGTTCATCCGACGTGCCGTGTCGGACGATGAATTCCTTGTCGCTCGTTGCGTCGAGTTGTCCGGAGGTGGCGCTCGACGTAAGGTTGCCCTCCACGACGAAGTTCCCTTCCGCGTCGAACGAAGCCAGGTGCTTTCCGGCGGTGTTGCGGATAACGAACCGCTGAGCCAGCGCCAAGGCCACAGCAGCTTGCGCGTTTACGCGCCCATACCCCGTGTACACGTCTCTGCCCGGGCCGGCGGCTTCCTCCCCCTCGCCCTCCCCCTCGCCCTCCCCCTCGCCCTCCCCCTCGCCCTCCCCCGTGTGGTATTCACGCTTATACTGGAGGTCATCAGGCGAGAGCTCGAGGGCCGAGAACTCGAGGATGGCCTGCACCTGAGCGCGTGATAGTGTGCGGTTTCCGTTGTCATCCAACGTGGCCGACAGCACCAGCGCGGCTACTCCGGCCACTTGGGGCGTGGCTGACGAGGTCTTGTTGTAGCGGTGGTCAACCGTAACATTGTAGTCGCAATCATCATCTAGGCAGCCGCAATCCCCCGGATCCATCTCCTCGCATTCGCCCTCGCCCTCCCCTTCGCCGGGCGTCTTCCCGCAGCACCCTACGATGTCCGTCGTGTTTATATCCAAGCCGGGCGCCATCAGGTCCAGGGCTGTACCGTAGTCGCTTCCCCAGTATGGAACGGACGGGGGCCCGCCTTGGGGGGGATTGCAGGGTGGACTCTGCGCGGTGCAGCCGGTGTTTGATCCATACTTGCGTTGAACCGTCTCCCCGCTTTCCTGGCACGTGTTCAGTGCGCCGACGGCAATGACCTGCTTGAGGCAGGCAGGATAAATAAGGTCCTTAGGCCATTGCCACGTGGGGTTCTTAATAACCTGGTCATCGTAGTTGTGCGCGGCCGCTATCATGATACAGCCCGCGTCCGCTGCTGCGTTTACCGCGTCCTCGAGGTCCTGCGTCCAGTCCCAAAAGCCAATACTCATGCTGAGCACATGCGCACCGTTGTCTGCAGCATATACTATGGCCTCTGTTACATTCTCAAGATAGGTAAGCCCAGGGGACTCCCCCTTCGGGTTTGCTGCCACGTAATCAGCGACCTTGACTGGCATGATTTTGCAGCCGGGTTTCGTCGCACCCCAACCGCCCACAATCCCTGCGACACCGACAGAGTTGTATGTGACCGCGCCAATCACGCCCGCGGAACAGGTACCGTGGAAGTGGGTGTCCTGGGGAGGGCCCTCCTGGGGAGGGTCGTCATTATTAAGACAGTTATAGCCGTCCATGAGGTTTCCCTGAAGGTCGGGATGATTCAGCTCGACGCCAGTATCGAGGACCGCCACAATGATGTTGGAATCACCCGTCACGCCATCTCCGCTGTCCCATACCTCGAGGACATGTATAGCCGCGAGGTAGCACTGGTCCACGTACTTCGGCTGGTCGCAATTTGTGCCGGGCTGAAGCAGCGAGTAAGGGTCGGGCCCATCACTTGCGAAAATGTTGTAGAGGCAGATCAGGCCCGGGCTGGCGCCGAGCGCGCCCAACTGCTCGTAATATAGGTTGGACATCGCAAGCGCGTTCAGCGTCGAGTTCTTGGTGATCCTGAAGGTCCAGCCTGTCGTGGCCCTCTTGGGGAATTCGCGAACCCCCACTGTCTCTACGTGCTGTTGTGCATTGATGGCATCCACGTCCGCCAGAGACACGGATGCAGGCAAAGAAACATAAAACTTGTTGTTGACCAGCTCATCGAACCCGACCTTAGACTGGACGACAGGGGATGCATAGTACACGGCGTCCGCGGCCGACAGCCTTTGAATGGTGTCGAGGATGGATGCGCGGTCAGCGCCGGGTTTCAGTCCTACCAGCAGCGTACCGTTGTTGCCGACCTCGCTAAGTTCCGCCAACGGGTCGAGGGCGTCGTCGGTGAGGAGCACCTCCGCTTGTTCTTCCTCGGTGACGCCGGGCTGAAACCGGATGCCGATCTTTTCGGTGTTCAGCTTCAAGGGCATCGCCCCTATCGAGTGAACATAATGGTAAAAATCGGGTTCTTCTCCCACCTGCCCCGTCTGTGCGCCCGCAACAGCGCACGCAAGCAAGAAAACTGTGAGCAAACTTAGTGTACCATAAAACTTTGTCATTTGTGCCGCCTCCCCTGTCTGAAGCCCTCAGCACATGGCTAAGGTCACCGCTCACCTCCGAGCATACCGTCAACTTGCGTCGTAGGTCCGATTTCCAAATCGGACCTACGATGCACGGCGCTGTCAGCCTCCATCGTGAATGATCGTCACTGGCCGAAGGTGATGATGACGTCGCCGCTGTTGGATTTTATCTCGATCGTGTCGTTGCTCGATGTGTACTGTATGTACGTGGTCGGTGGGATCGGTGGGTCCGGTGGGGTTGCGTCGGCAGGGTCGTTGAAACCGATTGTCTCTGTACTGGCGCCGTTCAATCCCCCGTAGAAACGGATAATGTCGCTGCCGGCACCCAAACCGATGACGTCGTTTCCCCCGGCCATGTGGAACTGGTCATCCCCGGTGCCCATGCGGATAGAGTCGTTCCCATCCATCATCTGGATGGTGTCATCTCCAGCACCCATATCTATGGTGTCGCCATCAGTCGCGTGATTCGTGAAATCGATCCTGTGTTTCGACATTTCGGTATTAGCATAGCCACCGATATGGGCCTCTGTTGCGATGAAATACTGACCTGAGTAAATCGTGGCGTAGGCCACCCCGACGATCGCAAGGATACCGATCAGGACGGCAAGAGACACTATCTTGCACTTCTGCATGATTTGTTCCTCCCATGCTGTTGAAGTACTTCTCCTTTTCCCGCGGGAGGTGTGCGGGCGTAGCGTTGCCGTCGGTGTGCCTTGCTGAGCCCTGACGACACCCCAATGCGCTACGATAGCCCGAACATCACACCTACCAGTAAGGTATTTTACCCCCCCCTTTTGAAAATGTCAAGGACTTTTTACTGCGTGTAAAGGCTTATGCAGTGCGGACATACATGCACATGAACATGGAACACCACGATAAACGAGGGGACTAGGGGGTTTGTAGGGTCGGTGGGTGCCATGGATAAGACGGCGTCGCTTTCCGCTGTTGTGCCCAATGGACGGGCTCATACGACGCCGTCTTATCCATGCCACCCCGCGCCCTGGTTGCGGGTACAGGAGTTCGAGGTTGTCAGGTCTTTCCACAGGTTGTACACTATGGGTATGCGGTTCCTTCTGTATAACATCCGGTACGCTGCCGGTACCGGAGACCGATTCCACCTTCCCTTGCCGTACAGCGGGTACTTCAAGCCCACTACCGAGCAGCTTGACCGGATAACGCAGTTCATCTTGTCTGTGCAGCCGGATATCGTGGGGTTGGTCGAGGTTGACGGCGGGTCGTTTCGCGCCGGGCGGCGCAGCCAACCCGCGGCCATCGCAGAAGCCCTTGGACACTACCATGTGTACCGCTCAAAATACGCGACGGGGTCTCTTGCGGAGCAATTCCCGCTTCTGAGGAATCAAGGGAATGCCTTCCTGACGAGCAAGGAGATCAGGAACCAGAGATGCCACTATTTTCGTGCAGGCATCAAGCGTCTCGTGATTGAGTTGGAGCTCGAGGATCTGACGATCTTGCTCGTGCATCTGTCCGTCAAGTTCCGGCACCGGCACTACCAGTTGTGGGAGTTGTTTTCCCTTATCAAGCGTATCAAGAAGCCGCTTATCCTGGCGGGCGATTTTAACGTGTTTCGGGGGGTTCGCGAGGTACAATTGTTCCTGGCAGCGACGGGCCTCCGGAATGCGAACGCTCAAGGAGTGCCCACGTATCCGAGTTGGGCGCCGCGCCGCCAACTGGACTTCATCCTGCACAGCCCGGAGATACACATAAGGGACTTTGAAGTGCCGCAAGTTCTCTTGTCCGACCATCTTCCTGTGATGTGCGACTTTGAGGTGATCCGCGATAGGCCGAAGTCGTGATACGGGCGGATCCTGCGGTCTGGATAAGCCCCGGATGAGACGAACAAGCTCATTGATGCCATGAGCAGGTTCCGGGGTGGCATGGATAAGCCTGGTTTGGCCGGTTCGGGACCCTGACCTCACGTACGTAACTTCGATCCAACCAAACCAGGCTTATCCATGGCACCCTCTCCCGCTACCCGTGGTTGGACTTGTCCGAACGGCGATCCCGGATTGGGCACGCACCTCCCAATATGTGATAAACTATGCTGTTATGACTTCAACCGATGACAAACCGATGATCGTTCAATCCGACAGGTCCGTACTTCTTGAGACGGATGGTCCGTCGTTCGAGGACGCCCGCGATGCTCTGGCCGGTTTTGCCGAGCTTGTCAAATCGCCCGAACATATCCACACGTACCGGATTACGCCGCTTTCACTGTGGAACGCGGCGGCGGCCGGCATGGCGGCCAAGGCCATTATCGACAGTCTCGTTCGGTTCAGCAGGTACGAGGTCCCGCAGAACGTCATCGCCGATATCGAGGATAACGTCGCGCGGTACGGACGGCTGAAACTTTTCAAGGATGAGAAGGGCCGCCTCGTTCTGCAATCCGAGGATTCGCTGTTGATCATGGAACTCCTGAATCAGCGGGGTCTCCAGCCGTTGATCACGGGATCGCCCGACTCGAATCGCATCTTCGTGAAGCCTGGGGATCGCGGGAACGTCAAGTGCGCGCTTATCAAGATCGGTTATCCGGTCGAGGACCTTGCCGGCTACGTTCAAGGCGCGCCGCTGGCGCTCGGGCTTCGCACAAGGGCCTTATCCGGGCTGCCTTTCTCTCTGCGCAAGTATCAGATCGAGTCGGTCGATGCGTTTTACATGCGCGGGTCCAATCATGGCGGCAGCGGCGTCGTTGTGCTCCCGTGCGGTGCGGGCAAGACCATGGTCGGCATGGGCGTTATGCACGCCCTGCAGACGCAGGCGCTGATCTTGACCACGAATACCGTGGCCCTCCGGCAGTGGAAAACCGAATTGCTGGACAAAACCACGCTCAAGGAAACGGATATCGGCGAATACAGCGGAGACCTCAAGGAGATCCGGCCGGTCACGATCGCCACCTATCAGATCCTGACGTATCGGAAGACCAAGGACAGCCCTTTCGTGCATTTCAGTCTTTTTGACGAGGGGAACTGGGGCCTGATCATGTATGATGAAGTGCATCTGCTGCCCGCGCCGGTGTTTCGCGCCACAGCATCTCTTCAGGCGCGGCGCAGACTGGGGCTCACCGCGACGCTCGTCCGCGAGGATGCCCGCGAGGACGATGTTTTCAGCCTCATCGGCCCGAAGAAGTACGACGTGCCCTGGAAGGTCCTCGAGAAACAGGGATGGATTGCGCAGGCCGTTTGCACGGAGATCCGCGCCCGCCTGCCCGAAGAAGAGCGTTTCCGGTACGCGATTTCCAGCAAACGGGACAAGTTTCGCATCGCATCAACGAATCCCGTCAAGGATTCGATCTGCGAGAGCCTCATCGAGCATCACCGCGACGACAACATCCTCGTCATCGGCCAGTACCTCGACCAGCTAAGACTTCTCAAGAAGCGGTTCAAAGCGCCGCTTATCACGGGCCGCACAAGCACACGCGAGCGCGAACGGCTGTACAACGCGTTCCGAAACGGCGAGGAGAAGCTGCTCATAGTGTCGAAGGTCGCCAACTTCGCGATTGACCTTCCCGACGCGAACGTCGCCATCCAGGTATCGGGAACGTTCGGGTCGCGCCAGGAAGAAGCGCAACGGCTCGGGCGAATCCTGCGTCCGAAGGCCAATGGAGGCGTCGCCCGCTTTTATTCCCTCGTATCGCGCGAGACGTGTGACCAGGATTACAGCGTGAAGCGCCAGCTCTTCCTCACCGAACAAGGCTACCGCTACGAGATCATCAACTCGGAAGACCTGGCCAACGTGCTGTGAATCCGGCCGCGGCTATGCGGGCGCTAACGTGTCTTGTAGGCAGGGCCTGTCAGGGCCACGTGCTCGAAGCGTCGGCATATACGGGGGAAGTGCCGCAGACTCAAGCGTTGCGGCACTTGTTCTTCGAGAAACGCCGGACGTCAACCTCCTGCCTGAACGATCGCGATGAACACGTCTACCATGTCTTCCCGAACGGGCCACTGCTCGCCCGGATATCGCTCAAACTGCACGTGCCCGTCCATGAAAAGGATGTTGCCGCCGCCCGGAATGTGATTGTAGGCTACAGCGGCGGGCCATACTTTGTCGAAATAGACGGCAATTGTCGACTGAGCCTTGGCGCTCGCTGCGGGATTATTGATGTCGGTGATGAAGAACCGCTCGATGCCTTCCCGGAACCGGTGTATGGTAACCGGGTTGCCGCTGGTATCGACTAGCCCGTCCCGCGAGAAGTCCTGGTCATAATGGTCCAGGCTTTCCCTCATCCAGCCATCCCACAAGATCGTATTGGTAAACGTGAAGTTGGTTTCATCCATTGCAAACCCGATGTACCAGTAACTGATGTCTGGCAGCCGGGGGATTCTTGCGCCATTGGCGCAGGTCCGGTAGAAGCTCCCGTGGGGATTCGGCGAACCGAGGCTGAACTCCTCCCGTGCCAGGCTTGCCACATCCCCGTCATCCGACGGGCAAACCGTGAGCATCAAATCGTTCAGGTATTCAGGATACATGGCTGGCGCATCGAACATGATCATGGGGCCCTGTGGTGTACCCTCGTTCCCGTTTATGTCCGGCGCACACGTCGTGAGGTTGTAAGGCCGGTGCGGGGGTGGGAATAAGCCTCCTTTGGCCTCATTGGCGTACATCTTGAAGGTCAATCCGGTCTGCTTCAGATTGTTGGCGCAACTTGCTCTTCTGGCCGCCTCCCGCGCTCGTGACAGCGCGGGCAGCAGTATTGCGGCCAGAATGCCGATGATTGCGATCACCACCAGCAACTCGATTAGGGTGAATCCTTGCTTCTTCATAATGAATCCTCCTGTTTCAGTTTCCTTTGTCCCGTACGGTTGGGCTGCGGCGGACCAACCCCGGCACGAGTGAACCAGCCCCGGCCGGCTCCTCCGCAACCACGGACTCTCCCAGCCCTTTGACGACCGTATTGCCGGTACTATTGAGTCTAGCACATCAGAGCCTGTTTGTATAGGGGGGTATTTTCCAAGATCGAGCGCATGCGGACTGCCCAACCCCGGAAGCTGACCTGATATTGCGTCAGGATACATTGATCGGCCACACTTGGATCCTGATTGTCCGCGGCTGGGCCGGGATTTCGTGATACTGTCTCGCCAACCTAGTGCAGGAGTCGCTATGGCAGAGGTGAGGGTGATCTGCGGCACGGAACGATCCGGGCGTTCGGCAAGGATCGATGAAGCCGTGCGCGAGAGATGGGGCCGGGCGTTGCTCCTGGTTCCGACGCGTCAGTACGCGGCGCGACGCGTCGAGCGGATCATCTTCGAAGGCAATCTCGACGGTGCGTGGGGGCGGCCAGTCATGACGCTCGACGACTTCGCCGAGGTCCTGCTCCGGGAGGCCGGCAAGAACCCGATCCGGCTCCGCGATACGGAACGCCGGATGCTGCTGGATCGTTCCCTCGAGACATTGCGGCGGGACGGCAAGCTGAAGGCCTTGGGCGACGCGGCGGACACGCGGGGATTCCGCTCTCACGTGCTGCGCGTTATCACGCAGCTCAAACAGGGGGCCATCGAGCCCAAAGTGTTCCGCGAGCGCGTTCGGGGGCGGCGACATCATTCCGCGCTGGATGACGTCGTGGCGGAGGTTTACTCGACCTACCAGGATTCGTTGCTCGAAGCGGGCGTGTACGACCTTCCGGGGCTTTTCTGGGAAGCCGAGTTCATATGCCGGCAGGGGCGTCCCAAGGCCGTGGCGGAGATCGACCTGTTGGCGCTGGACGGCTTCGATGACTTCACGCCCTCCGAGTTCCGGCTGTTGACGTCGCTATCGAGCCATGTACAAGCGCTCGTCTTCGGTCTAAACTACGACCCGGGGCCAAACAGGGTAGATCTGTATAAGACCACGGAGCGAACCTACGCGGAACTCCGAAGCAAATTCGACCCGCTAGTCCGCCTCGAAGACGAGGACGCGCCCCGATCGTTCCTGGCCTTCGCATCGAGCAACATCTTCTGGCGCGATGAACCCAAGTTGGCCCCCAAGCTTGATCCGGACCTCGAGATCGTGCCCTGCGCGGATTTCGTGCAGGAAATCGAGGCCATCGGACGGCGCGTGAAGTCGCTCATCACGGACGATGGCGTCCCCGCCGAGGAAATCGCGGTTGTGTTTCGGAACCTGCGCGAAGCCGCAGGGACAGTTCGGTCGGTCTTCGCTGAGTTCGGGATTCCGGTGCATATCGTCCAGCAGCCATCGATATGGGAAAGCGCCGTGTTCGCGTTCCTGATGGACCTGTTCGACACCGTCGAAACGTGGGCGCGCGAACCGGTCCTGAACATGCTCACCTCGGTCTGGTTCAGCCCCGCATGGACTCGCGAATGCGCCTCGTGGCCGCAATACAGGGATTCATTCCCGCTTTTGTCCCGCATGGCGCAGGTCATCTCCGGTCTCGACGAGTGGCGCACGGGGATCGAACGGTTGCTGTCGCGCCGAGACGAAGACGCTGTACGTCGTCTTCGACGGAGCTTGCGCGAACCAGAGGAGGCGGCCCGCGCTCTGTTGAAAGGCATTGAGACCATCGAGCAGGCCGGAACGCTTCTACCCGCGAAGGCGTCGGCCTCTGCATATGCCGCGGCGCTGGACGAGATCATCGACATGCTTGGCGTTGCCGAGGCCGTGGCTTCGCATCCCGTCGAGCCGATCCGCGGATTCGAGCACGAGGCCATGCGGTCTCTTCGGGAACTGTTGGGCGAATGCCGCCTTTGGGACGATCCTGATTCGCCCGCCCAATCCCGCAAGGACTTCCTGTCGTCATTCCGGGAGGCCGCGCAGGAAACAACCTTCGCGCCGCCGGCTTCGAAAGGCGGTGTTGCGTGTCTTGACGTGGAATCCGCCCGCTTGATGCGCTTCGATCACGTGTTTTTCGGCGGCGCGAATGAAGGCGAGGCGCCTCGTCCCGCCACGGCGAGCGCGATTTACTCGGAGGAGGACCTTGCGGGTCTCGCGGACGTCGGGATCGTTATCGAAGGACGCAGGGCGCATTCCGAGCGCGAAGCGCTGATGTTCCATCACGTGCTCAATGTTCCCCGGAAGCGCCTATGCGTCACGTGGCGCATGCTGTCGCGCCAGGGAAAAGAACAGTACCCGAGCCCTTACGTTACGGACCTCATCAATCTGTTCCCGAACCGTACGATCCAAGACCCGTTCCCGAAGCCGCAGCAGTTCGTGCCCCGGATGGAACAGGCCGCGTCGTGGCGCGACGTGCGCAATGCGGCGTTCCTGTTCTCGGTGCCGCCAAGCGGGATGTTCCCGGAGCAGTTCGGGCGCGCGCGCATGGGCGCCGAGATCGAGAGAATGCGCCACGACCGAAAACCTTTCGGCGTGTACGACGGAGTCCTTGCGGCTGCCGACGTTGTGAGCGGCATCGCGTTGGAGCTCGATGAGAGTCACGTGTTCAGCGTCAACCAGATTGAGAAGTACAAAGCGTGTCCGTTCGGTTTCTTCGTCGAACGCATACTGGGCGTCGAGGAAGCGGCTGTCCCCGCGGCAGAGTTCGATGCGAGCGTGCGCGGCGCAATCCTCCACGACGTTCTCCAGGCGTTCCACGAACAATACCGCGGGTTGGCCGTGCCCGACATACTTCAACCGGAAGCGCTCGATGCGATCCGCGCGCACGTCGAGGCCATCTTTAAGAGTAAGGCATGGAAAAGCGCAACGGCGCCCCGCGGTGTCGAGGACGTCGAGCTTCGCCGCATGGTTGCGGTGCTGGAACGCTATCTCCGGATCGAGTTCGAGCGCAACGAGCCTCAGTGGAAGCCGACGCACTTCGAGGTCGGCTTCGGAAGAACGCCCGGCGCAACGCAGGATCCCCTGACGCGCGCTGAGCCGTACGCACTATTAACGCCCTCCGGCGCGGCTCTCTTCGCGGGACGCATTGACCGGATCGATGTATGCGATGCCGGCGCGCGGATAATCGACTACAAGAGCGGCGCGATCCCGGGACGCAAGGAGATACGCGAAGGCGCTTCGTTGCAGCTTGCCGTCTATGCCCTTGCAGTCGAGGAGTTCCTGATGCCCGGCACTGCGTGCCGCGAAGCGCACTTCCTGCAGGTCGGACGCGAGGGTCACACAGAGGCACTCGGGCGCACGCAGAAAAAAGACGAGTGGCCCGACCGCCAGACCCGCGTGCGGGAAGTCGTAGCCGAGTGTATCGCGGGCATGCGTGCGGGGCGTTTTCCTCCGACGGCGGAAGAGAACGCCTGCCGGTATTGCACGGCTTGCCACGTTTGCCGTTACGAACGAAGCCGGATCGAGCGAAAGGAGCCGCGTTCATGAGGCGGACGCCGGAACAAACCGCGGCCATCGAGACAATGGCCAAGCGGGTCTGCGTGGATGCCGGCGCAGGCGCGGGCAAGACCAGCGTGCTCATTGACCGGATTGTGCACCTGATCGAGCAGAAGCTGGCAACGCTCGATGAGATAACCGCAATAACGTTCACGGACAAGGCCGCGGCGGAGATGAAGATTCGCCTTCGCGAGGCGTGCCGCGCCAAAGCGCCGAGAGGCGACTCGGCGGAGATGAGCCGCTGGCGGGATATGGAGCGGCGCGTCGAAACGAGCCGGATTGCGACGATCCATTCGTTTTGCGCGTCGCTGTTGCGGGAACATGCGCTCCGAATGGGAATCGATCCCGACTTCACCGTGCTTGCGGAAGCCGAAGCCACGCTGCTTCGCGTGGATACCGTCACGGAATCCGTGCACGACCTTCTCAATCGCGGCGAGGCAGCGGCCATTCGGGCGGCAACGGAGTTCGGCACGCAACGCTTGATCAATCTGATGGGATATCTCCTCGTCCGGCGCGGAGTGATCGAACGTATCCGTACGAGCTACCCCCCGGAAGATCCCGCGGCGCTCTTGATATATTGGCGGGACCTCGTAGAGAAGGAATCTCAGACGCGAATGGCGTCGATAGTACGAGATCCGGAAGTCAAACGGTTCAGGGAGGTCCTGGCAAGTTTCGACGGGCAGTGTCTCAACGCGGATGACAAGTGTGAAGCGTTGCGCCGCGAAACCTTGACCTCTCTGGAGCGGCTCAGTCGGGCTGAGAGTCCATCTGAAATAGGCGATCTGCTCAAGAAACTCGGCGCGATCTCGCTCCAAGCCGGAAGCAAATCAAACTGGAATCCTCAAGCGGCACTCGATGCGTTGAAAAAGGCGCTCGAAGAGGTCCGTTCGTTTGCGCGCAAGAACGCGGCAATTTCTTTCGATGAGCCCAATGAGATGCGCGCCACGCAGATCACCTGCGACGTGTGGGCCGTGCTTGAAAAGGTCTCTGAAGCGTATGAGGCGGCGAAGGCCGCCCGATCGGGGCGCGACTTTGACGATCTTCTCTCGATGACGCTCGCGATACTGCGGGAAAACCAAGAGATCCGTGCTCGGACGGCGCGAGGCATCAAGTTTCTGTTGATCGACGAGTTCCAGGACACGGATACGACTCAGATCGAGATCGCGCGCCTCCTCGTTGAGCATCCCGAAGGTCCTTCTCTGTTTGTCGTGGGCGATGCAAAGCAGTCCATCTACGACTTCCGCGGCGCGGAGGTCGAGGTGTTTCAGGAGGCGAGATCGCAGGCCGGCGAGGTCATTCCTCTCGCCCGGAACTTCCGAACCGTGCCCGAACTGCTGGCCTTTGTGAACGATGTTTTCAAGAGATCAGGCTTGCTTCGATCCGTAGAGCCGGACTACGTTCCGCTTAAAACACACCGCTCTGGCACGTCCGAATGCCGCATCGAGCTCCTCATCCCGGAGGAGATCGAAGGCGCTCTCGCGGATGAATACCGCTCTGAGGAAGCCAAACTGATCGCGTGGCGGCTCGATGAGATGTGCCACGGCGCGGGTGGAGCCCAAGTCTATGACAAGCGCGCCGAAAGGATGCGGCTGGCGGAGTTCGGGGATGCGGTGCTCCTGTTCCGCTCAATGAGCAGCGTGTACCTTTATGAAGAAGCGTTGCGCGAAAAAGGGATACCTTATAACGTCGTAGCGGGGGCCGGGTTCTATGATCGTCAGGAGGTCATCGACCTGCGGAACCTGCTCACGGTGCTGAGCGATCCTCACGACGAGATGGCCCTTCTCGGATTTCTTCGAGGGCCGTTGGCGGGTCTGTCCGATGAGTCGCTCGTCAGACTCTGCGGCAAGATGAGCCTGATCCACGCGATGCGGGCGGAACACGCGCCGGAGGATTTCCCGCAATCGGATCGGCTGCGGGCGGCACGCGTGTTGCTCGATGATCTGCGCGCCCACAGCGACTCGCCTTTGCCCGCGTTCCTGCGATACCTGCTTGATCGCACGGGCTACGAAGCAATCGCGCTGACACAGTTCCTCGGTGTTCAAAAAGCATATAACGTTCGCAAGATCGTGGATCTGGCGGACGATTTTGTGCGGACTCGGCCCGCCAAGCTCGCTGCATTCGTCCAGTATCTGGATGAAATTGCGGGGCAAGAGGAGATCCGAGAGGGCGACGCGTCCCTGCAACCCGAAGGTTCCGGCGCGGTGACGTTAATGACGATTCACAAGGCGAAAGGGCTTGAGTTCCCAATCGTAGTCATCCCCGATCTCTCGCGAGACCGGCGCGGGCCTGATCTCCGCGAGGTCGCCGTTCACAGAACGCTTGGGATGGCGGCGCGCACGACCGACGACCATGGTGAGACGGTGAAGCCGGCCATTTATGAACTCATAAGCGATGCCGCCAGCGAGAAAGGCGCGGCGGAGCACGCGCGCATACTCTATGTGGCCATGACGCGCGCGCGCGATTGGCTCCTAATGGGAGGAAGCCCTAAACCGGCGCACAACAGTTGGCTGCGCACGCTCGATGGCCTCTATGGCCTTGTCGGGCGAAATCACGGCGCCGAAATATCGGGAGATGGCTGGAATGCAGTTGTGCGTCGCAAAGCGCCGGAGCATGCACGACCTGAGGCCGAAGCGTCCGGCGACTTCTCCGTCGAGTACGCGGCCTTGGCGCGCCGCTCCGAGCCTATCGTCGAGATCGCGCGGACGCGACGCGTTTTCTCCGTCTCGGAACTCCTCGATTTCTTCGGTGGCGAGTTTGATGCACACGAGGCACAAGCTGCTCACGGGAGCGCGCGCGACCCGCTCCTCCGAGGCACGCTGGTACACCGGATGTTCGAGCTTTGGCCCTTCGAGGAGTCCGAAGCGGATGTCCCGGCGCTCATCGAGTCCTTCCTGCCGCGTGAATGCCCGGCCGTGAAGGTGCGCGGACAGATGGAACCGGACATGCGGGCCGCCGCCGAGCGTTTTCGAAGATCGCTATTGTTCAAGCGCATCACGGCGGCCGGCGGCCTTCAGAGAGAAAAGCCCTTCATGCTTCGCGTCGGCGACGTGCTCGTAAGCGGGACCATCGACGCGCTGCTGGACGACGGCACGCTCATCGACTATAAGACCGGGCAGCCGCGAAAGGATATGCAGGAACGTTATGAGTGGCAGCTTCGCCTTTATGCAGCGGCGGTGATGAAACTATCGGGCAAGCGGCCTCCAGCCGCGTTCGTGTACTATGCCGACACGGGTGGGCACGTGGCGGTGGACGTTTCGCAACAACGGATTGAAGAGGCGCTGGCAACGGCATCGCACGCAATTACGGCGCTGAGTCAGGATTCCGTGGGGGAGAAACCCGGCTAAAGCCGGTACAACAAACGTTAGAGAAACCCGGCTGAAGCCGGTACAACAAACGTTCGTTTTACACGAGTGTTCGTTGTACACCCTTTAGGGTGAGAATTGGGAAGAGGAGTCGCATGGCGGAAGCGCGGAAGCAATGGCGCGTGGCTTTGTGCCTCGCGTTGCTCGGGGCCGTTGCACATGCGGGCGACGAGACCGCCGACCTTGCCCGCGGCCTGCTGCATATCGAATACGCGCCGGGCGACAAAGCGCTCGCCCAGGAGTCGCTCGACATTTTGGGCAAGGCGCTTGAGGGGTTCGGTTCACGCCTGCCCGCCGGCAATGATCCGATACGCGTTACTATTTGCCCGACGATCGAGGCGTTCCGGCGGTATGCGGGGAAATACGGCATGGCGCGCGTGGGTGGTATCGCGAAGTCGCCGCAGGGCGTCATCGTGGTCAAGGCGCCGTACCTCTTGCCTGGGGGCGAGGACTATCCCGGCATGTTGCGCCACGAACTCATCCACGTGTTGCTCGCGCGCAATACGGAAGAGACATATGTGCCCCGGTGGTTCGATGAGGGCATCGCGATGGTCCTCTCAGGGGAACTGCGATGGGAGAGCGGCCTGCGCATCGCCCGCATGTACGTCCGCAAGAGGCTTATTCCCTACAACGAGTTTAACTTTGCTTTTGCTCCTATCGGCGACGAAGGCGTATTTGGCGACGCCTACGCGCAGGCGTTGTCGATGACGCGCTATATCGTCGATCGGATCGGCGAGGGCCGCTTCTGGGAGCTCGTGCGATCAATGAAGATGGTCAGCTTCGAGGAGGCCCTTCAGAACCAGGCCGGTTTGTCGCCCGGCGCACTCTACGATGGTTGGCGCCGATCGCTCTGGAAGGTGGCGCTTCTGGCGTCGCTCGTGTCGGGCTTTTCCGCGTTCCAGTTAATGGCCATTCTGGCCATCGTGGCGTATCTCCGTAAGAGGCATCGAGGGCGCAAGCTCATTCAACAATGGGAGAACGAGGAAATCGAGCCGGAGGTCTTCAGTTGGGACAAGATCGAGGAGGGGCCCTATCCCTGGGAAGATGAATACGATGAAGAAGACGAGCGCCGCTGATCTGACCCGACTTGAAACGCCGCGGCGCGCTTGGTAGTTTGGCGGCTTGCGGATAAGGTCATCAGCAAAGGACGCGCAAACCATGGCCAAGAAGAAGGCACCTTTGGTCGCTGTTGTCATGGGAAGCAAATCGGACTGGGACGCGATGCGCCACGCGGCGGAAACGCTCGAGCAGTTCGGCGTGCCTCACGAGTGCCGCGTGCTGTCGGCTCACCGCACCCCGAAAGCGTTGACGGCCTACTTGAAGGACGTTGAGAAACGCGGCTGTGAGGTGTTCATCGGAGGCGCGGGCGGCGCAGCGCACTTGTGCGGAGTGATTGCCGCGCAGACGATCAAACCCGTGCTTGCGGTGCCGATGCAGAGCGCGCTGAAGGGACTGGACTCCCTGCTTTCCATGATGCAAATGCCGGCCGGGATTCCCGTCGGCACGCTGGCCATTGGTAAGGCGGGCGCGGTGAATGCCGCGCTGCTAGCGATCTCCATTCTGGCCGCATTGCGGCCTGAACTGAGTAAGAAGTTGTCCGCATATCGCGCCCAGCAGGCGCAGAAGGTCCTTAAAGAGACTCTGCCGTAGACGGATTCGAGCAAGGACATTGCAGAAGGAGCGCGGTCTTGGAACTTTTTATCCTCACACTGGTGATTGCCCTGCTTGGGACCTTGATCGCCCTGATAGACTCGATCGTGGATTCCTTCGGCGGCGGTGGTGGAACCCGGAAGTAGCTTGCGTCGGGATGTGGGGAAAGAAAGACCTCCTGGAAGCCACGGGCGCAGCCGGGAGGAACGAACTTGACTACACCCACACACTGAGGGATACTTGAGCCGGCGGGGGTTTCATTTTGCCACCGCCGCCCGCTTCAATTCCTGACCGACGCTGCTATCGAGAGGTAGGTGATGGTGTATCGGTCAAGGAAACCGGAATCGCCATAGAGGACAGGGGAAGTGAACCATGCAACTGCACGTTTCGCCTGAAGTCAACACGGTGATGGGAAAAGCGCTCGATGCCTCCGTGCAACAGCGTCAATTGTTTGTGGGCGTTGATCACGTGTTCGAGGCGCTTCTTGATGACCCGGACGTCTTACCGGCGAGGATGCGTGAACAGTATCTCAATATCTTGCATGCGGTGGCGCGCGAAGTGAAGCGCGCTTCATGGAAAGGAGTAGCGAATTTCCCCACCGGCGAGATCTTTCACACGCCGCGTTGCATAGATGTTGTCTCTCTGGCAAACAAACTGGCACAACGGTATGGCCACGGGGCGGCGCAACCGTCTCACCTGCTCATGGCCATTATGAGCAACGCTCACTCCGCCCCGAGCCGGGCCATGGATAGGCTCAAACTCGGGCGCGGCAAGTTTCTGGAACTCTTGCGAGCTGAATTGTGCAATGCCGCGTCGGGCATGGGCACAAAACCAGCAATGAAAGCTGAACATGCGCCGGGTGTCGCGGCCCCGCGTGCCGCCGAAAAAGGCGCAGTGGAAGCGCGCGAGGGTCGTGCCGCGCAAGGCGAACCGGCTTCCGAGGGCCCGTTGCTGACACGCGACATGACTGAGGCGGCCTTGCGCGGCCGGATGGAACCAGCCATCGGTCGGGATAAAGAGATCTTTCAGATAATGCAGGTCTTGACAAGAAGAACCAAGAACAATGTCATGCTGGTGGGGGATGCGGGCGTTGGGAAAACCCAGGTGGTGGAGGGGCTTGTCCTTGACATGGCGCGCGGCGCCAAAACGCCGGGGACTCCACATTTTAGGTTTCTCGAACTGAATCTGGCCGCGCTAATGGTAGGCACGCAGTACCGTGGCGTGTTTGAGGAAAAAGTCCTGGCGCTCTTGGAGCAGTTGAAGCAGTCCGACGACGTTGTGCTTTTCATCGACGAAGTCCACTTGATCATGGGCGCGGGTTCCACCGAAGGGGGCTCGATGGACTTGGCGAACTTGCTCAAGCCGGCCTTGGCGCGAGGCGAAATTCGCTGTATCGGTGCAACGACCCTGCAAGAATACCGAAAGTTTGTTGAAAAAGACCCCGCCATTGAGCGCCGATTCCAGATGGTCCGTTTGGAGGAGCTTTCCCCCGAAGCGACGTTGGAGGTGCTGCAGCGTTTGCGTCCGATGCTCGAGAAACACCACAGCGTCCAAATCAGCAGCAGGGCGATCCAGGCAGCAGTAAGTCTGACGCAGCGATACATGCCTAACCGGCGCTTGCCGGACAAGGCCATTGACATGCTGGATCAAGCCTGTGCGCGTTTCCGCATGAAACTGATGGCGATCAAGACGAATCCGAAACTGCTTTCCCAGACCGTGATGCCGACCGCGGAGGAAAAAGTAACACCGCACGATATTCGCAAGGTCGTCAGCCAAGCCACGGGAGTACCCGTTGGCGAGATCACGGCGGAAGACCGCATACACCTTACGGATTTGGAGCGCCTGGTCAAAAGCCAACTTATCGGCCAGGACGAGGCGGTTTCCAGGGCGGTCGCCGCCGTAAAGAAATCCAGGATGGGGTTGTCCGACCCGAATCGGCCCGAGGCGGTGATGCTGTTCTTGGGGCCAAGCGGCGTAGGCAAGACCCAGCTTGCCAAACTCCTTGCCCGATATCTCTTCGGTTCCCGGAACCATCTCATTACGTTCGATATGTCCGAGTACATTGAAGAGCACTCCGTTGCGCGGCTGATCGGCGCTCCGCCGGGGTATGTAGGGAGCGAGGAGGAAGGCCAGTTGACGGGCGCTGTGGCGAACATGCCCTTTTCCATTCTCCTGTTTGATGAGATCGAGAAAGCGCATCGGCGCATCTTCGATATTTTCCTTCCGATTTTCGAGGAAGGCCGCCTGAAAGACTCAAGGGGTAAGGAGGTCAGCTTCAAGCATTGCATTATCCTTCTGACCTCGAATATAGGCGCGAACCTTCTGTCCCGTTCGGAAGGCGATGTGTCACGCGGCGCGCTGATGGAGGAATTGCGCCAGCATTTCAGACCGGAGTTGATCAACCGGATCGATGAGATCATTCCCTTCTACACGCTGCTGGCCGAAGACTTCAGAAGCATACTGCGGCTCGAGATCGGCGCCTTGCGCGAACGCCTTAAGGAAAGACGCATGGCCGTCCGCATGTATCAGAAGGCTTATGAACACCTCACGGCGGTAAGCTACAGCCCGGAGTACGGCGCGCGCGAGGTCCGCCGTACGGTCGACCAGTTAATCACCACACCAATCAGCGAGATGATTTTGGAGGGCGTCTTTCAGCCCGGCGACATTATTGACGTCCTTCTGGAAGACCAGCGGCTGGTATTCCGAAAGGGTCAGCCTCAAACCGAAGGTCAGGAGTCATAACGATGGCGAATGAAGGCGAAACGGGATATCCCGACACCTTTGAGGTGATAAACGGGCCGGGGGACGGTACGGAGTATCCCGTTACCCGCACACCCGTTGATGTTGGTTCCGATCCGGAGTGCGTTGTGCTTATCCAATGCGATCGGCGTGTGGATCAGTTTCATGCACGGGTAACAGTGGTTTCCGAGGGCTATCGCGTTCGCCACTTGCACGGAGGCCCCGTGTACGTGGATGGAAAACGCGCCGGCAAGTTCCATTCTCGCATCGCACGCTCAGGAAGCGTGGTGCAGGTTGGCGATACGGAACTGCTTCTCCAATGCACCCCGGATGGTCTTGCCAGCCGCAGCCGCGGTCTCCCGCAGGAAAGTGATGTTGGATGGGCGGTGCGGTCGTTGCTCCCGGTTCTACTTTCGATACTGGCTGTGCCTCTACGTCCGTTGGCGAGCGTTCTGACCCGTTTGTATCAGAAGCTCATCGTTTTGGTCGTTATCATCTTGGTCATATCTTATTTCCGTCCCGGACTCACGTCTTGGGCGCGGAGTTGGATAGGTTATGCGTGGTATTGGATATTGTGGCGGTTCGGCCAATTGTTCCATCAGATAATAAGTCTGTTCGAAGGATTCACTCAGAACATCCCGTTGAATCGCTAATCTCGGCGCCCATCTTCCTGACATGCGGCAGGCTTCGGGCCAAGAGAAGGAAAGCCGACGCCAAGACTAGCAGAAGGATGTCGCCGAAGTAGTTGCTCAAAGGGGTGTTCGGTGCTGCATTGCCGATTTGTCCGCGAGGGCATCCAATCTCCCCTTCGCCTTCCCCCTCGCCACCAATCTTGTGCATGACAAACTGCACGTCCCCGATCTTTCCTTGCGCGACAGAAACTGTCTCGGAGGCTTCCTGGTAGCCATCCGCCGTGGCTTGACACGTATAGGTGCCGGGATCCATGTTGGTGTAGAGAACGGCCCCGCTGGCGTCAGGCGAATCAGCTTCACCGCCCAAAGTGACCCTTGGATGCTGAGCTTGAGCAATCGGGTCGTGCGTAACCTCGTCTTTCACCTGGACAAAGATCGAGGAACGCACCAGGGACTTGCCAAGGAATGGTTCAAAATCGACCTGGCCGGGGCTGTTCAGGACACGTGGCTGAATTTCCGCTGCTGTGTACAGACCCCAGTCGTTATACTGGGCCTTGGCGGTGCTTGAAGTTATATTCTCCACAAAAACCTTGACGCTCGTGTTGAACCGGTTGAACCCTGTATTGGACACGTTTGTGCTGTCGCCGAGCATGGGGGTCGCTGCCTCGCCGTCCGCCTTGCCTTCAGGGGGCTTGATGAAAATACCGGTTTGACGAATATACTCGAACGTGTTCCGCGTAACGTTCACCCCCGAATCGACCGCATAAACACCGTATTCCGCCCCTATCACCCTGCAATACTGAATGGTGGAAGCAGACGACCCCGGCGCCGTGACAAGCACGGCGATGGCATTCGTGCCGAATCTACCGTTGAACACGACATCCGATACTTCCATGGCCACGTCCTTAATGCGTAATAGTGTTACTGTTTCATTAAATGTATCTGGCAAAGTTACGGTGCAGTGGCTCAAGGCACTCTTTTCCGCGGCGGTGACTACATCGTGCGTATAATCGCTGGCCTGAAAGTATTGAATCGTTGTGTTGTCGACGCCGGACCCGACGAGGTGAACGTAGGGACGGAAAACCACCGCCTCTTCATATGGGTCGCCCGGCGCAAGGTGAATCGTGATTGGGAATGTAGGTGTTCCTTCCGGGATCGTACTCATCGCATGGCCTATTGTTTGCCAAGGTGAGGTTGCCGAACCGTTGTTCATAAAATCGTCACCTGGAGGCGAGCCGTCTAAAGGCGAGACGTAGAAATCGGACTGGGGATCGGCTGGGTCATGCGGATTCGAGCCGCGACGATACTCCTCGAGATTGTCCAGATTATCGCCGTCGGTATCGGCGCTGTCGTCCGCGGGATCGTTAGGGTTGAAGCTGTTCGCAGTTTCGTAGTTGTCGGGCAGTCCCCCGCCATCGGTATCCGTTGGGAATTCATATGCGCCAATATCGAGGCCGCCGTTTTGTGGACGCGGCGTGCCCTCAATATCCTCGCTGGGGGCTTCGATTGTGGCGGCGTCGATGGCCGGTGAATTCCAGCACAGCTCATACGGATACGGCTCCTTGACCGAGCGAAACCTCGGGTCCGCGTCCAGATTATTCGTCCCGGCGGGCCATCCCCCGGCAACGATGCAGTTGTTAAGCGTTATGGCCGTGGGATGGATATAGTCGTAGAACTCGGTGGCGGCCGAATTCTCGGAGGTGTCCCCATAGAAGATGCAGTTGACGGCGGTGACCGTCGCATCGAGGTTCACCAGAGCGCCGCCCCCTTCGGTGAACCCATCCGCCCGGTTCCCGCTGAACGTGCAATTAAGAAGATTGACGGTGTTGCCGGTACTGTTATAGATGGCCCCGGCAGCGTCGATAGACGCATTGTCCGCAAATACGCAGTTCACGGCATTAAACGGAACACTTCCCCCAATGTAGATAGCGCCGCCCGCGATACTGCTGTTCCGCGTGAAAAGCACTTTGGAAAGACTCGCCGAACCCTGGGTGACGAAGAGGGCGCCGCCGCTGCTCCCGATATTGTCCTGAAACCGGCATGAGACGATTTCCAGAGCCCCTCCGTCGCTATACACAGCGCCGCCATATCCAGACGCATAGTGGTTCTTGAATAGGCAATTGCGGATGGCAAGGGCGCCTCCGGTGACTAGGATTCCCGCACCCCAGTCGTCCGGTTCGCTGCTGTCGCCGTATCCGCCGGACACCTCGAACCCGTCCAGTGAGCTCTGAGTATCACCGCCGGCAAAACGAAGCACGTGAAAACTGTTATCGGTCCAGCTAAACTCCACGTCGTTTCCGTCAACGTCTCCACTCAGGATCGTTTTCCGCAGTTGGGGATCTCGTTGTTCACGGCTGGCATCCGCAACGGAAAAACCGCCGTAGATGTCCACACCCGAAGGGATGAGAAACGACGAGACGCGATCCGCGCTCGATGGCGCTACGGGAGTATACGTTCCCGCGACCACCCATATCTCGTCTCCCGTGGCCGCGCCAATCAGGGCATCCTGCAGCGTTCGGTAGGCATTATCCCACGACGAACCGTCGATGGGTACGCCCGTTGCCGCAGGGTTGACGCGCAAAATCGATGCCTGACTCGGCGCCGCAACCAACACGAGCAAGAACGCAGTGCAAACAATTCTCAGCGAATCCATGATAAACGACCTCTTGTGAGTTCATCGAGCCCGGACACAAGAATATAGACTCAGCACGTCCATCCGCAAACATCAAGACGCAGGCTCAAGAGTCCCCTTTGAAGGGGGACTGTTCCACGCATGTCCACGTATGAGCCGTCGCCATATGAACACGTCATCGAAGCTAGGGTTAGCCAGAGCGTTGGCGACAGGCTGAACGGCGCGCCCTGCTTGGTGCGACGACGGGCCAAGAGACCGGAACACATGCTGCTGATCTGAGTGGAATGCCCTATAGAGTTCATGGCGCAGCCTCCTTATTTCGAGAAGAAGTCATGCTTAACAAATCGCTTTATTGCGCTAGTACGTGAGGGGGAACCGGACTTGGGATCGGGTGGCCTAAACCCGAAGCACTGAGGAAGTGCCCGCCGGGTAGGTGAACCGCAGAGAGTCAGTGAACAGGGACTGAGCGGAAAAGAGGAAACCCAAGCCGGATTCGGCGTCCAAGAGGGTCGCTAGAGCGAGTGGGGCCGTAGAGACGCACGCACACGCGTCCGGAATGCCGTCATTATCGGCGTCCGTGTTTTGCGTCTGAAGTTGGATCACCAACAGGGTGAGGGCCATGATTGCGATCGACAAGGAACCTGGTTTCATGAGTGCCCGCTCCCGACGCTTCCCCACGTTTACCTGCAGAACTCCTCAAGACAATGGTCAGACGGTCTATGTAGGTCCGATTTCGTAATCAGGCTGTCACGCTCGTTCCGACCAGGACTACAGGCCTACATGACACCGTTGCCGGTCTTGTCGCAGATTCCCGCGACTAAACGCCGGATCCCGCAGCCAATCTTGATGAATGGTACAAAATCAGGTGAGTTCTGTCAATAGTCCATTTCACCCATTTCCCAGAAAACCATAAGCACTCTCCAGTCACTCCTTCCCCAAGCTCGGGGCGGTTTCGGAGAACTTGTGAAGTTATTGCTGAGTGCGTGGGGCGGGCTTCTAAGCCCGCCCGGCTGCGCGGACTTGGAAGTCCGCGCCACGAGGTTGGGGACATTTCTTCACAAATTCGGAGAAACCGCTCCTTCCCTACCCTACCTCAGAAATACACCACGGTGGACAATAGGACCCGTTGCTGCAAAACATCCTCCTTGAAACCAGGTATCCCCCGGATAAAGTCTCTGTTGACGCCCGGGCCGTAGCGCAACTGCCAGGCTGCATCGATATTCACCCGTTGTCCAAGGAGTACTCCCACCCCGAGGGCACATCCGTAGAAGTTGTCGGGTTTGCCGGAACCGTTGTCACCGGGCCGGCGGAAGCCCGAGGACTTTGCCGTGGCGGGTTCCTGGTCGAAGAAGAGACCGCCGCGCAGGGTCCATAGGCGGCCAAGATTCTCCTCGGGTTCCTTCGGCAGAAAGACATATTCCGTGCCTAACCGGACGGTATAGGTGGGTTCAAAATGGGTGCGCGTCCAAGGTTCGTCCAAGTTGCTGAAATCCACCAAAGACCGGCGGTTTCCCTCCTCGGTCTTGACGTAGAAGTCGTTCCAGTCGGTGCGAGTGACGTCCATCGAGAGGGTGAGGCGGTCGTTGGCGCGCCAAGCGGCCCCCAAGGCCAGTGAGGCGGGAAATCGCACATGGCGGCGCTCGTAGTTTGCTTTGGGCTTGACGCGGTACGACCCTGAACCGACATTCACTACGGCGTTCATCTGCGTCAGGCGGTACGACACGTTTCCGGTGAAAGCCGTGTCATAGCGCAAACCGAAACTGAGCCGATCGGTGGGGGTCCAAAGCCCGCCCAGGGTAAGATTTTGGCCGGTGAAATCCTTGTAGTTTTCCTGGCTCTCGAAGTTGGAGAGGAAAACGCTCGACCCAGAGAAAGTGAGCTGCCGTGTCTTCGTGGTTTGTTCCCAACTGTTGTCGTTCAGGAACGTGGGTTGCCAAAAGTTCAGCGCCGCCCCGAGGGAAATCCGGTGGGTGATCTCGAAGGCCACGGCGGGGGTGATGGTGCTGAGTCCCCCATCTTGCTTAAAGGCAAAGTGCAGAAAGTCGTTCAAGGAGCGGCCATCTTCCGCTACGTCGGAACGATTCAGGTCAAAGTCGAACGCCCGCGAGAAGTCGTACTTGTGTTGATAATTCAACGAAACGCAGATGTTGCGGCCCAGCACGAGCTTCGGCAACGGAAAGGCCGCGCTCATGTAATTGAGATCCAGATTGTCCGTGTAGTGGCTGCCCTCGAATTCCTCATGGTAGTCCGCTTGGAACCACTCGAGCACACTGTTATAAGCGCCCACCACCGATAACTCCGGACGCTCGAGCTGAACGAGTCCGGCGGGATTCCAGGAGGCGGCGGTGGCATCGTCGGCAATCGCCACGAAGGCGTCGGCCATGCCCGCGGCGCGGGCGCCGGAGCCGATCGGGGTCGGCGAGGCCGATATCTCGAGTTCCTGGGCCGGCAACGATGGGGCGATGGCCATAAGGAGGAAGACGGCGAGTAGCCACGCGGGGTGCCATGGATAAGACGGCGTCGTATGAGCCCGTCCATTGGCCGTAACAGCGCAAAGCGACGCCGTCTTATCCATGGCACCCGGTCCCCGGGACCTCTCCGTACACGCTCTGATACCAAGTTGCAGTCAAGACACAACTAATCGACATCTCTTTTCCATCTGGAAATCAGGAACTCAGGAAGACAATAGTGGCTGT
>Ga0315274_10000809_pt1 | contig 48574 bp, 25 predicted proteins | sample YL17G02_20_MG_FD_203700 | JGI IMG/M metagenome (GOLD analysis project Ga0315274, IMG submission 203700) | Sediment microbial communities from Yellowstone Lake, YNP, Wyoming, USA - YL17G02_20 | ecosystem: Environmental > Aquatic > Freshwater > Lake > Sediment | place: USA: Wyoming | collected... | reverse complement strand
GCGGTATCAGCTCCATCGTGGTGTCGAGTGAGCTGGAAGAGCTTCTTGATATTTGTCATCGCATTTTAATCATGCGCCAGGGCCGGATCGTCGGAGAGATGCGGCCTGGTGAGATTTCGCTCGAGAATTTGTTCGCGGTCTGCATGAAAGAGGAAGTATGAACACGCTTGCACGGCTCCGGCTACTCTTCCGCCATGGAATCCTCGAAGCTATCCTTGTCGTGTTGTGTATCATTCTAGCGTTTACGGCAACCGGATTTCTTACACCCGATAATCTTCTGAATGTTTTGCGAAACGTCTCCATGCAGGGTGTCATCGCTTTTGGCATGACGATGGTCATTATCGCAGGCGAGATCGACTTGAGCGTTGGCTCGGCGGTAGCCTTTGGCGGCTGCCTCACGGCATACCTGACACAGCAACTGTCAGGAGATTGGATTTCGCTCCCGGCTTGGCTAGCCATCGCGATTTCTATTGTCATCACGCTGGCGGTCGGATACCTGATCGGCACATTCACGGGATTCATGCGTACGCGCTACCAGGTGCCCAGCTTCATCACCACGCTGGCGCTTATGACCGGGCTCTCCGGCGCTGCGGAGTTAATCACCAACGGGTTCCCGCTCACGCCGTTTCCCGGCTGGTATAACTTCATCGGTGGCGGTTATCTCCTCGGGATACCTTTTCCTGCCTTGATTTTCCTCCTGACCTTTGCCGTTTTGCAGTTGATCATGAACTACACATCGTTTGGACGCTCGGTCTATGCTGTCGGCGGCAACGCTGAGGCTGCACGGCTCAGCGGCATCAATGTGACACGGGTGAAGTCAACAGTGTTGGGCGCCACGGCGCTTCTGGCCGCATTGAGCGGCGTGATGGTTTCGTCGGAGATCATGTCGGGCACGGCGACGACGGCAAAGGGATGGGAGCTTGATGTCATCGCCGCTGTAATTATAGGGGGAACAAGCCTGATGGGCGGCGTTGGGAGAATCTGGGGAACGATGATCGGCGTCGTGTTTCTCGGGGTTATTATGAACGGCATGACGCTTCTGAACGTGAGCGAATACTGGCAGCATGTCGTACGCGGTGCGATTATTCTCGTCGCCGTCTTGCTCAATCTCCTGCAGAAGGAGAACCGGGGATCATGAACGGCTATCAACGAATCGTTGCTGCCCTTCGTGGAGAGGAGCCGGACACTGTTCCGGTGATGCTCCATAATTTCATGATGGCAGCGCGTGAAGCCGGGATGACCATGGTGCAATTCCGCAACGATCCTCACGAAATGGCACGCGCGTTCATTGAATCGGTCGAGAAATACGAATTCGATGGTATCATGATTGACGTCGATACGGTCACCCTGGCTGGCGCAGCCGGAGTACCGATCAACTTCCCGCACGACCAGCCAGCTCAAGCCGCAGGAGCGCGTTTGCAGAAACTCGAAGAGGTAGTTGATCTGCCGCCGGTGGACATACGATCTTACCGCCCCGTGCAGGTTTGGCTCGAAGCAACGTCGATTCTCTGCAAGCACTTCAACGACAATATCTTCGTGCGCGGTAACTGCGACCAGTCGCCGTTCACGCTCGCCAGCTTGATCAGAGGAATTGAGCCCTGGCTGATGGATATTGTCGACGAAGAGAAACACGAGCTTGTTCACAAGCTGCTGGCGTACTCCACCGACATCACGCTTCAGTTTATTCGCTCGATGGCGAAGACCGGCGCACACATGACCTCCAATGGAGACAGCGTGGCCGGACCAGAGTTGATTTCACCGGACATGTTCAGGACGTTTGCGCTGCCGTACGAGAAGAAGATTGTTGAATGTTCACATCAACTCAGCTTGCCGTATTTTCTTCATATCTGCGGCAACACGGAACGAATTATCGATGCGATGCTGGAGAGCGGAGCGGACGGCTTGGAACTTGATTACCGAACAAGCCCAACGCTCGCGCACGATAAAATGAAAGATCGTGCTGTCTTCATTGGAAACATTGACCCAAGCGGTGTGCTGGCACTCGGGACTCCCACGCTCGTCGAGGAAAAGACCCGAGAGTTGCTCACCGTTTTTTCTGACACTCCTCGCTTCATCCTGAACGCCGGATGTGCTATTCCACCAATAACGCCGCCGGAGAACCTGAGGATGATGATTAGTACGGCGAGAAGTTTCTAATCTTCATGTTGGAGGGTCACGCTTTGTCGTGACCGCACATCAACGGACGTGACGAAGCACGTCCCTCCAGAAGCGAATTCGCCAACAATTTGCTCTTGTACACACGAGACCCTTGCATCACATGACTTCCAAACAACGCGTTCACGCCGCCCTCGATCGCAAACCTGTTGACCGCGTCCCGATCTTCATGTGGTTTCATCCGGAAACGACCCTCCGTCTCGCGTCGCTCCTTGAAATCCCGCCCGCGTTCGTTGCAGAAGCGATGGGCAACGACGTCCGGCAGGCGTGGGTGAACAATAATTATGCGATGGAGGGAATCGTTCACGAACGCGAGGGGGAAAGCCACACCGATTTTTGGGGGGTCCGATGGAAGAGGGTGGGAGTATTCAACCAGATCGATTCTTTTCCACTAGCTGATGCATCGCGCGAGCAGATTCTATCCTATCAATTTCCCCGTGACAAGCAGGATATACTCCTTCAGCAGATGAGGCCGGTTCTGCAGGGTGTTGACCGTTGGTTTATTGGTTGTGATGTCTCCCCGTGTGTTTTCGAAATGTACTTCCGATTACGGGGGATGGACACCGCACTCACTGACATGGTAACTGATGTGGAGCTTGCATGTGAGATGTTCAAGCGATGTGCAGATTTCTCTGTCGAACTTGCTACAGAGGCCTGCAAGAGGTTTCCGCTGGATTGGCTCTGGACGGGGGACGATGTGGCCGGCCAGGACTCCTTGATGATGAGTCCGGAAATGTGGCGGGAACAGATTAAGCGCCAGCTTCAGCGCGTTTTTGATGTAGGCAAAGCGGCACACCTCTGGGTCGCATATCACTGTTGCGGCGCCTTGCGGCCGATTATTTCCGATCTCATCGAGATGGGTCTTGATGTTCTGAATCCGGTTCAGTCAAATTGTGAAGGGATGGATCCGCTGGAGCTCAAGAAAGAGTTCGGAAGAAATCTGGCATTCATGGGAGGGGTTGATACCGTTGATATGTTGCCAAACGGCACTGCAGTTGATGTAGAGCGGTCGACGCGCTGCTTAATTGAAGGGATGACGGCAGATGGTGGGGGGTATATCCTTGCGGCCTCTCATACGGTTCCTCCTGAAACACCGAACGACAATATCTTTGCGCTGTTTGCTGCCGCGGGTTTGAGCCGGGAGGAGATCCTTGACGGGGCTGCAGTTATCCGACGAAGACTACAGTGACCTCAGGCGATCTTCGAACTGCTTGAAATCAGTCTCAGTATATAGGAAATCGGCCTCCTTCTCCATTCTTGTGACCACATCCGGAGTCCTGCTCTTCTCAAGTTTGCCGAGAGCCACCATCTCAAGCAAAATGTCCAACGTGGTCATAAGATAAGTCGCTCCCAGGTCTCTGGCCACAAACCGTTTTGCTGCCCCGTCGTCTGTCGCTATTTTCCAGCTTTTTTCCTTCGCGAGAACAAGACATGATGCTTCCCCCAGGTGAAAATCCGCGAAGCTCTTCATCAGGTGGTCGATCTTGTCAATCGGGATTTTGTGAATGACAACAGACCCAGCATCAATTGCGGCGTCCAACTCATATCTGTTAAGCTTAATTTCTCCAACAACTGCGTCCGTCACATGGAGTCGTCCTCCAAAGGCCTGCAGAAGTAGTTGGAAGGTGCTTGTACTCAGGAAGTTGATCAGAACGGTCGCATCTGAAACGATAATGTTTTCTGGGACAAGCCTCGCGACCATCCGGCACCTACTATGCGGGAGACTGTTGGATGCCGAACTGTTTCACGAGCTTTCTGGCCTCGTAAATGTCAATTCGAAGCAAGTCTGCCAGCTTTCCGATTGAGATCTTCGCTCGCCTGTAAGCTTCGACAGCAAGGGCCTTGTATCTTTCTGGTAGAGAAGGAAGGGTGTCGGTGGCTGGTACGACTTCGTCAACTGCATTCGGCTGAAATTTCTCACGCTCTTTTTTGCTGATCACCTTGAGATTGACAAGTCGCCACAGCATTGCCTTGTAGCTTACACCAAACTGTTTACGCAGATAGTCAATCGTGGCCGTGCTAAGTTCTTCTTGTGCTCCTTCGCTGACTCCCAGTTTCAACATTGCCGCTTTCACTTCAAGTTCCGGCATGAGGAATGCCGCGGCAAAGGAATTCGCCCGCACTTCTGCAAGAATCTCTTGTTCTCTGGCATCATCGTCCTTCGATTTCTTCTCGGTCAGGACGGTAGCGGTGTGGTCTCGGTCCATTACAGTGTGACCAAGTTCATGCGCAAGTGTGAAGAGTTGTCTTTCGCGTGTGGACTGGGTGTTGACAAATATTGCATGACCAAACTCCTTGCTCGTTATCGAAAAGCCCCACACTTTTGAGTTTGGTAGTGAACGCAAGACGACCTTCATACCCCTTTGCTCCAATATGTTGAAAAGATCGAGCGCAGGAGCATTTCCGATGCTCAGATAACCACGAAGATCCGCCGCCGTCTTCTCACCCTGAACGATTGCCTCCCACCGTGATTTGATGGTGCCTGTCCAGCAAGGCAACAGAGATGAATCTTCCACACCAAGAAGCTTTTCAAGCGCCGAATAGTCTTTCGAGACAGCAATGAAATCGTCCACGGCAGATTTATCAGCCTCCGATATCTCATCCGAGCGATAGAGAACAGTGAGGGGTTCGTCCTGGATTTGCTCAATCGGTAGCTCGAGGAAAAACGAAATCGGTTTCTTAAGAGCTCTCGCTATCTGTACGAGCTCCATACTATCGACCGCCCTGTTGCTGCTCTCGATATTGGATATCGAAGGCCGGGGAAGTTGTACCATTTCCGCGAGCTGATCTTGCGTGAGTCGCAGATCTACTCTCGCCGATCGGATTCTCTCTCCGATATGCTTGGGATATACATCAGTAGTCGGGGTCACGGCATTCTCGATTGTGGGTGAGGGGATTTCTTGCGCTGAAGGCGCTGTAATATAATCTTACGGGACGGGCTTGTCAAGATATTTGTGTTACATAATCATACGAACAATTGGCGTTTTTATCGGAATTTTCGAGATATGGCTGATGGGCCACGTTCAGGAAAGAGAAATCAGCAAGATGGGCGACGTAAGCAGGCTTAAAACTGATTTGGGCAGGTCTTCCGAGAACTCTAGTCGTACAGCAAGGATTCGAATCTGTGCAGGACAAACCAAACGCAGTGGTTCACACTCTGATCATCATCCACAAGTGGAGCGACCGTTTCGTCCTCAAATCGAATCAGCGGCATAAGTCCTCCTCGAACGAAAAACCGGAGTATACGGTTCTACCCGGCGACCTTCTATTCTATCTCCTCCATCCGTGCCGAGCAGATGGTTGGCCTGGCTTTATTGTGGAGCCATTGAGCATGATTCAGACCGGTTCTTGTTTTCGCCGGTGTCGGCGCTAGAGAGGATAGTCTAGGGGGTGGGAATGCTTACTCCTCCGCAAACTCCTTTATATCGCATCGAAGTACTTCACAATCGCTTTCGCTTTGTTCTTCCCAAAGAACTGATCTGAGAAAGCGGCTGATGGCGTGGCTGCTATTTTGCCGCGAGCGTCGGTTTGCCGCTTGTTATGTGTTCGTGGACGGCGACATGATATGATCGCAACATCCACGCGGTTGTCGGTAATCATTCAAGAGTCCGTTGGGTTCACATGTCTTTCGGCTGGTCGGGTGATCTGCTCGACCACCAACTCACCAGAAATAAGATTGCGGTTGTGGGAACGATGTAAAGCGTGGACTCCCTCAGCGCATGGGCATTGACGATGCAGATGCCGATGAAAGCGACGAGAGAGATCAAAGCACCAGGGAATTCCCACTTCCATGCGAGACCAAGACCAATGAGCATAAGAACTCCCAGAACGAGAGGTACGATCGGCAAGGGTTCTGTTCTTGGATAGTAACGGATTATTTGATGGGCGGTAAAGATGGAAAAAGTGAGTAGAACATACAGAAGGCTGATGGTGCGAGCGGTCCACCGTATGACTTTGACCCAATGCCTTTCGCTTCTCTCCTGCATTTCCTTTCTAAACGCTGTTGCGATCACTCCATAAGCACCAAGGATGGTTGCAACAGATCCCGTTGCGAGGAAAAACAGGAACCCATAGGATGTCCCTTCTGGAAACCCTATCCTGAACAGGTTTAAGAAACCACCATAGTAATAGGCGATTGGATGGAGGATGGCGATTGAGACAATTCCATAGGTTAAAAGGAAATAGTCGATCGCTCGATTATTTTTCATTTCTCACCTCCAGTAATTAGATTTGCGTGAGTTTTTTGAGATGGCGTCTAGTCAATTCGTTGAGTCATTGGCAAGCTGAGAGGCGGCTCCCTCAAGAATTCATCACGGTCATTCGGCTTTTGACAGATTCCTTAAGAGTATCATGTCTGGGCTATACAAGGAAATCGAATTCGTTTTTCTCGTGTGGCACGCAGAAGTAGTCTCCTCCTTGTCTGCCACACTTACTCCTCGGCAAACTTCTTTATCGCATCAAAGTACTTCACAATAGCTTTCGCTTTGTTCTTCCCAAACGACATCCAATGCCACGTCGTATCGGGATTGGGCTGATCTACAGTCGGGATGCGGAGGATGCGTTTGCCTTGGTATTCTTCGATGACGGGTTGGTCTGGTTTGGTTCTTTCTATTCATATCCAGAGAATTTGGACGGACTGCCTCGAACATCCTATGCTGAGCTCTACAGCTAACTGAAAACCCATCTGTGAAATTTAGCCATCTCTCCACCTTGAACGGCCTCCAATGCTATGTTGCCATCTAGGACCCAGTCCTGAAAATACTCATCAATGGTAGCAATCTCTGAATCGTCTTTGGTGCGGAGGAGGTTCCATTTCAATTCAGTTAGAAGCGAAGCACTGTATTCGAGTGCTCTCGTTGCATAGTATTCAGAAAGGAGACTATCAGTTGTTGCACGATGCACCAACATGTTTCTGATTCTGTAGATGTTATATACGTCATCCTTGATCCGCCACAACTCGGACCGCAGTCTATTCATTGCAGCTTCCTTGTCATGAAACAAATCCCTCATCGATTGGACCTCGAGTGCTAGTCCAGCGAGATTACCGGCTTTGAGTTCGGCGATCACCGCGTCCGAGACAGCTACAAACCCCCCACCCGTATATGTCGAGCCATCCTTCTCCACAAACTTGGCAAGCACATCTTCTGAAAGGGCAAACTCTCTGCCGTACTTGAGCTTGAAGAATGTTTTGTCGCCCGGTAGAAATCTGCCGGCGACTGCACCCGCATAGTTCATCAATTCGTGCTTTGTCTCGACAAGGCATAGTATCAATTGTATTTGAGCAATGCGATCATCCGCGTACCACTGAACATTTGCACGCTTTTCATTAGGCCGAGTCCTCAGAAATCCTGGAATTCTCAGGGACACCCGGCTGCCGCCTCGGAATAGGTGTTCGAGCGAATACCATGCATTCAACAAGGTCTCTGAACTTTGCCCGCACTCTATGGCTTTTCGGTACCAATCCATCGAAGATAACCAAATACTCACAGAACGATGTGCGGAATCGCTATTGATCCAGGAACCGAATCTTTCATAGTCCCCCTTCTTCCATGCTGCCAGTTCAGGAGGATGAAGCACTTCATCTTTCAGCTCTCCACTTCCACCCGCGACCTCCTTTCCACTGGGGTCACAAACCGCGTAGACGTCAGACACTGTAAGGGCATTCCTTTTCGTTTCTCGTCCAGATATCAAACCAAACGCTCTTTCGGCCTTTCTCCTTCCTTGGATTTTCATCGACTGACTGTCATTCCCGCGAACTCTCACCGACACACACAGCTGATTCTCTCCAACGCTTTCCACTCGCCTAAGGAAAAAGCTCTTCTCTTCGGGCGTACTGGGTTTGACGTGGCTATCTTGTTTCGGGTCATACACAGTGACATCACCAACTGCAAAGCCACCAGTTCCGCGTGCAAAACCATCAACCCTAAAAATCACGTCATATTCTTTTGGCTCAAGGGAATAGACCTTAATAATTTGGTCAAACCTTTCCTTGAGAGTAACGTTTGCAAAAAAGGAAGTCAGCACTCTTTCATATTCCTCGTTGGACAGATTTCCCTTCGCGGGAGCTGCCGGAAATTGGGAATAGACATCCCCATTCTGCCGTTTTTCCATCCCTCCAAGGATGTGGCTAGCCAACCATTCTATCGATTCTGGGAGCCTTCCTTTTCTCCAGAATAGAAGGATCAGCGTGTCGCATAACTCTATGATTTCGAGATTGTCAATCTCAGCAACCTCATCACACAGGCAGGCAGAGAGTAACCCGACTGTATGACAGATTGATTCATTCGTCCGAAGGCCATCATCGACTCTATGCAGGCAACGTGAAAGATGAGCAATTTCGAATGAATCGGAACGGGCTTGGCCCACTTGTAATGCTTCTAGAACAAAACTAAGCTCACTTTGAAATTCCGAAGCGAATTGACCCGGGCTTGTGAGGGCATTCGATTTTGTTGTTTTCCCTAGTCGCTCAATACAATATTGTGAGATGATCGAATGGAAGAATTTCTTTGCATATTCATTCTTCGAAAACCACCTGTCATTGTGTTCAATTTCTTCGATCAGATCTGGCAATACACATAAGATGTGTTTGCTATACGTACCTTCTTCAATGTCCTTGAGAAGTCTACATCGTTCTTGCCATTGTCTCTCCCAAAGCTCAAGGCGTTGCTCTACTTCTTCTCCGGCTTGTTCCATAGTCACGTCTGCGCTCATTCTCCCTCCACAATTCTTATCTCATCCTCCGTCAAACCATACAGCTCATATACCGCTTCATCAATCTGACGATCCAGGCTCTCACACTGCAATTCGAGCCGATTCTTTTCGGCGTCGGTTTTCGCGGCAGCGAGCTTTTTCTTCGATTGCAGCATTTGATCTACCAGTTCAACGACGTGATCATGTTTTGCCTTGTCTATGGGATCGGAGAAGTTGATGGTACGGATGGGTAGTTGTTCAAGATACATCGGTTTGTATTCATAATACCCGCCCTGCTTGGTCGAAGATATTTTGTGCATAACAAAATCACATACCTTGGAATTCAATAAACCAAGCAGATAGAAATCAGTTGTAGGAATGATGGAGGTTTTATCGTTTGAATATATCGACTTTGTGTCATATGCATAGGAAGCGGTTTGGACTATAGCAGGGACAATAATCTTCGGCTTTTCAAACTCATCATAATACGCACATGGTCTCAATTCCCACCAATAATCTCCCTTGTCCCATCGTTTTATGCCTCTTTCTCGAAATGGATCCAGATGATGTGCCAATACAGGATATTTGTCTTTCAACCACTTCCATTTATCCTTTGAGTTACCTGATTCTCTTTTCGTCCAACCACTTGGCATTGAAATTAAGAACTTCTCTGCTTTGGGTGATTCGTATCGTTCAATATCTCTGCCGGCTAGAAAAGGCTTTATTAGCCCTTCGCACATTGGATCTTCTGAAATGATTCTATCTTTTGTCGCTTCATCAATTACAAAAGCTTCGTTCAGTCCTGTCAGCACACCGCGGTAAATTCCACCCTCTACGTATTCACCAAGCGAGACGCCGCAGGATGTCAATTTCTCCAACAAAGATGTTGATGTATCGTCAGACAGTGTCCATCCATAGTCTTTTAGCTGTGATAGCTGACCTGTAAATGCCGCGCTCTTTACATAGGTGGATAAATCTAGATTTGCCAATGAATCTACTTTTGTGATACTAATACGTTCTTCCGGAAGGCCTTTTTTAACTACGATAATACACGGATAGGTTGTCACACCTTGAAATACTGGCAAATCTCCAAAATCAATCAACTGAATAATACATTGGGTCGTCAACCACTTCCGTAGCGACTCACCGTAATCAGCACGCATCCACTTGTTTGCGACGATGTAGGAGAAGAGACCTCCAGGTCGAAGAAGAGAAATTCCTCTTTCGATAAAATAGGCATAGAGATCAGCGGTTCCTTTATACACTTCAAAACGCAATTCAAAATATGATTTAAGGTAACTCAGTAATTCCTGCCTTACATAAGGTGGATTCCCTACGACAGCGTCAAACCCTCCGCGCTTCATCACCTTTGGAAACACATCCTGAAAACTCAACGGCTTCAGCTTGGCCTCGTCTGCATCAGGGAATAACGATCCATCCATAATGTCCGGCTCAACAAGGGAATTTCCACATACAACATTATGCTTCATATCTGGGAGAATGGTTTCTTTAAACAAACCGAACTGATGAGCATCCATCATCGTCGCATCTTCGAGCATCTTCAGATACAAGGAAAGCTGTGTCACCTCAGTAGCCTGGAAGTCAATGTCCACTCCGTAAATGCTATTCAGCAGGATTTCTTTTTTCTTCTTCAGAGTTAACTGCAGTTTCCCGTCCCGCTCGAACACGTCTTCCGGTCTCGCTTTCCCGGGATTTGCCTGGTAATAGCGAACGTGATAGTCTAGAAGTTGAGCATACACTTCGATCAAGAACGAGCCAGAGCCACACGCGATGTCGGCAAAAGCCAATTGCGCAATCTCGGCCGGCGTCTTTCCTTCGATGAGCTTCCCCACCGTCTCTTTGACAATGTAGCGTACGATGTATTCTGGAGTATAATAAACGCCGCCCGCCTTGCGGACTTCCGGCTTCACTTCCACCTTCACGCGCTTGTCGGTGCAGTGCACTACTTTGCCGAGGAAGCGCTCATAGATACTGCCAAGAATGGAGATCGGAATCTGGTTGAAATCATACGGTGATGCCGGGTCAGCAAGCTGCTCACACATCTCCGCAAATAACTTATCTTCAGCCGGTTCAAAATCGTTGTTATCCAGTATGCGATTCGACTTGAATACAAGTCCATTATATTTGGGCTCGTATCGCTTACAGAGAGAGACAAATGCTCTCCATGCAGACTTCTGCCCTTTCAGACCGACGATTGCCTTCTCTTCAATACCTTTGTCTTCGAGGAAACGGATAAACACGAGCCTGTCAATTGTCCGTTGAACGGCTTCGGTTAATTCTTCTCCTTCCAGTTTTTCATTCGCCTTCTTGAAAGCTTTCGCGAGCGTGATGCGATATTCATCCAATTCCTCCAGGAATGCTTCATCGACCGCTTTCAATTCTCCTTTGAACAATCCCTTCCCGCCAGCCTTACCACGAGGCTTCGGCAATTCAGCAGCACGTTTCTCAATCGAACCATCCGCAACTGCCTCGCGTGAGAATAGATGGTAGATCCGTGCAAATTTCTCCTCGACAGCGAAGTCAGAATAATGGAATGATTCGACCTTGCGGCTCAACGCCTCGTTGATGTTTGGCTTAAAGCGGCAATCAAGGATGTGAAATTCTTCGAAGTCCGTCAGAATGGCAAGAGGAGTTTTCGCATTCCATCCGTAACGGATCGCCTGATAGTAGTCATCTGCATTGGCCAGATTGCGCGACGGCTTCTTCGCTTCAACAAAGAATTTAGGATCACGGAAGTTGGGAGAAAGGAAAAACGCATAGTCGGCACGACGTTGCGACGAGCCTGACATCTTAACTCGGTTCTCGATGTGGACTTCCTGCTCGTAAGGATTCTTCTGGCGCTCATGCGTGACGTCCCACCCAAGAGCGGTGAAGAACTTATTAATGAAGTCTTCGCGGATCTGCTGTTCCTGATACTGCGGCGAAAGATATGCAGCCTCCTGCGCTTTGAAATCAGCGACAAGGCGTTTGATGGCTTGGAAGGATGGTTGCATTCGTGGTCCGATCTTGGTTTGTGTCCAACACGACGCTGAAACAGAGGTTTGATGTTGGAGTCAGTCATTCACGCGCGACTGTCAAAGTGCAGCGCGTTTGCCTTTAGCAAAGAAGTAATGAACGGGCGCAACCGATCGGCTCAGTCTGGCCTGTCGGAACATAGGGGAGGTGACCGAATGTAGCGGTTTTTAAAGGGAATTAAAAGAGGGCAACGCTGTTGGCAAGTATGCCCCTTGACAAAATCGTAAATGATTCATATAGTCTAGTAGAATGATGCACGATCAAGCATATCTCCCGGTCACGGGTTATTGGTGGTGGCGCTGGCTCTAGCCCGCGCTTCCATGCTTGTCGTGCTTTTGTAAGACTCTGATTACAACACAACGGTGGAAACGCGGGTTGCGGCGTTTCCACCGTTTTCGTTTGTACCTTCCGCGAAAATGGTGGGAGCCTCCGCCCACACGTTTCCCCATTATCACTCACTGCGATTCATCAGATACTGCCGACACGATTGGCTAGCGCTGAACATCGCACATCCAAGGAGGCCCCTATGCAACGCAAATTCACACTCGAAGAGAAGGACATTCCGACTCACTTCTACAACGTCCTTCCAGATTTGCCGACACCACTCGAGCCGCCCCTCCACCCGGGCACGAAACAGCCGCTGGTGCCGCAGGACCTTGCTCCGCTCTTCCCCATGGATCTGATCATGCAGGAGATGAGCCCGGAGCGTCTTATCGAAATCCCAGACGAGGTGAGGTCCGCCTACGCAGCGTTCCGGCCAACACCGCTCTTTCGCGCCACTCAACTGGAACGCGTACTCGACACCCCCGCCCAGATCTATTACAAGTACGAAGGGGTCAGTCCCGCCGGCAGCCACAAGCTCAATACCGCACTGGCACAAGCATACTACAACAAGGTTGCCGGCATCAAGCGGTTAACAACAGAGACCGGCGCGGGACAATGGGGAAGCGCCCTGAGCCTTGCGTGCACAATGTTTGGCCTTAAGCTAAAGGTGTATATGGTGCGCATCAGCTACGACCAGAAACCGTATCGCCGCTCGATGATTCGCGCGTGGGGAGGTGAAATCGTGGCGAGCCCGAGCAATGATACCAACGCCGGACGAAGCATCCTCGCAAAGGATCCGACTTCGCGGGGCAGTCTCGGCATTGCCATCAGTGAGGCAGTCGAAGATGCGGCAACGCATGATGACACGCACTATTCTCTGGGAAGTGTTCTGAATCACGTGCTTCTGCACCAGACGATCATCGGCCAGGAAGCCAAGAAGCAGATGGAGAAAGCGGGCGTTTATCCTGATGTCATCATCGGATGCGTCGGCGGCGGCTCGAATTTTGGTGGCCTTGCTCTTCCCTTCATCAAGGACAAGATCGGAGGAAAGAAACTTCGCGCGATTGCCGTGGAGCCAGCATCATGCCCGTCGTTGACAAAAGGGGAGTTCAGGTACGACTTCGGCGACACGGTCGGGTTGACACCGCTTCTGCCGATGTACACGCTGGGCCACGATTTCATGCCTCCGGCACTTCATGCCGGCGGATTGCGATATCACGGCATGTCTCCGATCATCAGTCGGCTCTACAAAGACAAGCTGATCGAGGCACAGGCCTATGAACAGACCGATGTGTTTGAATCGGCGGTACTCTTTGCCCGCACGGAAGGTATCATCCCCGCTCCGGAATCAGCCCACGCCATCAAATCAGCGATCGTCGAGGCCCTGCAGGCGAAGAGGGAGGGAACAAAAAGGGTCATTCTCTTTAACCTCAGCGGCCATGGACATTTTGACATGGGCGCGTATGATGCGTTCCTATCTGGCCATCTTGACTCAAATGGGAAGGGGTGAGGAAAAGCAAGAGACACCCAGCTCGTCCTGTTTCGCGGAACACAACCGGGAGTGAGTTGACCTTCAGGGCAACTCACTCCCAGAGCGTTGCCTTGCCCTCATGCGACGTCATTGAATTCCCCCCTTTTCTTCGATACCTTTCACCCGACTGCCATGAGCATCTTCCTCGAAGCCAGAAATGTTGCCGAACAGAAGAGAAGAAACAAGGTCTTGACCCTTCTCGTGATGGGCGTTTTTTCTCTCTCGTTCGGAGTGGTCGGCTACGGATTCGATTATCTCATGGGGGAATTCAACAACCTGCAATTGATCACCGTTCCGGTCGCGATCATCCTCGCCGGATCTCTTCTCTTTAACTTCATCGAAGGAATGAACGAGCGCTTTTTCGACGGCGAGAGTGCTGGCGACAGAATTAAATACCACTCGAACAAAGCTATCATCTGGATGCTCTCGACCACGTTTGTTGTGATAGTCTGGATGGTTTCGCGGGAGCTTGCCTATATTAATCCGCACGCCTTTGGTGGGTCCAAGGGTTTGCTTGTTCTTGGAGCGACCTCGCCGTACGGCGTTGTGGTCAGTACGCTGGTCGGCCTAGGCGCAGCATTTTCCACGCTCCAATGGGGTGCGTATTCCATTCTGCAATCTGTCGAGGCGGCGCCGACTGATCGTGCATTCGAAGGCGATCTTCGCGTTGTGCGCATCGCCGAAGAGCTCAGCAAAGCCGCGGGAATTCCGGTGCCCGCCGTTTTCGTTGTCCCGGAGGAGGCCCCAAACGCATTTGCCGTCGGGCGAAGTCCAAAGCATGCCTCAATTGTTGTTTCCCAGGGACTCCTTGAGACATTGGGCTCTGAAGAACTCAAGGGTGTTATTGCCCATGAAATCAGCCACATCAGGAGCTACGATATCCGTCTGAGAACGGCAAGCACTGCACTCTTTGGATCTGTCGTTTTGCTTTCTCACTGGGCGGGATTGACTACCCTGAAGGGTAGCGCCTCGGGCCTAGCGCTCTCACGGATCGGGGGTGCAAAGAAGATTCTGTTGCTCCTTTTTGGGCTCTTGTCCCTTTTGGTCGGTCCGGTTGTTGCTTATATTATGGTCGCTCTCACCTCCCGTTACCGCGAATACCTTGCGGATGCATCCGCTGCTCAGCTAACACAAGATCCCGAAGCACTCATCCGCGCTCTTAAGGAGATCGAAAGAGCAACTGGATCGTCGACAATACTCAAGAGCAATATAGCCCACCTCTGCATTATTGACCCCTTGAATCGAACAGCGACCTCCAAAGAGGGATGGTTTGCGGACATCCTCGCGGCTCATCCTCCCACATCAAAGCGGATTCTCGCTCTCCAATCGATGACGTCTTGGAACAAACCGGCGCCTGCTGACGCTTGAGTTCTATGGTGTTCTGCGCCAGGCGATCGTTGTTTGGGAAGCGAGGTCGTGACTCTCAAAAAGTTTTGGCATCCGATCCCTTCTTTCTACGATTTTTGTTCGCAGGCCGAGATTCTTTGTTGACACAACTTCACTATCATACACTGGTCCTTCTCCAGAATGAAGGACCATTCATCATCCTCGTCTTGATGTGAGTATGCGTATCCGGCGTTGAATCGGCATTCTCTCTCAGCTGTTGCCTTTCGGTCTGAACTCCCGTAGATTCCTCAAGCTTTGTCATCCCACCAAGACCGTCGTCGAACAACAACCTCCACAGGGTGATACCATGAAATCGTTCCTGCACCCATCCCTTATGCTCTTCTTCCTTTTCTCCACAAACGTCTATTCACAGCATGTAGATTTGTCAAAGGACAAGGTCCTGTATACCGTCGGTTATGCGCATCTTGATACTGAGTGGCGGTGGGATTACCAGACAACCATTAGAAAATATATCTGGAACACTATGGAGGATAATTTCAGGTTGTTCGAGAAGTATCCTGCTTATGTTTTCAATTTCAGCGGGGCGAACCGCTACATGATGATGAGGGAGTACTATCCAGCTCAATATGATTCAGTGAAGATGTATGTGGCTGCGGGACGATGGTTTCCTGCTGGTTCATCCATGGAAGAGAGCGATGTTCTAGTGCCATCGCATGAGTCCATTATTCGCCAAGTCCTGCTCGGGAACAACTTCTTCAGAAAGGAGTTTGGCTTCGCGAGCAATGAATACATGCTCCCGGATTGCTTTGGATTTCCAGCTTCGCTTCCTTCGATTCTAGCGCACTGCGGCATTAAAGGATTTTCGACACAAAAACTGACGTGGGCGTCTGCGGTCGGCATCCCATTCAATGTCGGAGTGTGGATTGGGGCCGATGGCGAGTCCGTTCTTGCTGCCCTCAATCCGGGTCGTTACAGCACACGAGTGGGAGACAACCTCAACGACAATACATACTGGAGAAACAGAGTTCTTGACCAGGGAGCAAAAACAGGCGCCTTTGCGGACTATATGTACTATGGGGTCGGAGATATTGGAGGTTCGCCGACGGAAGAATCGGTCCAATGGATCCAAAAAAGTGTCGAGAACAGCAAGGACATCAAGATCCTTTCTGCAAAGGCCGATCAATTGTTCGTTGACGTCACTCCGGAGCAACGGGCGAAGCTCCCAACCTACAAAGGTGAATTACTCCTGACCAATCACTCCGCTGGCTCTGTAACTTCCGCAGCTTTCATGAAACGATGGAACAGAAAAAACGAGATTCTGGCATACAATGCTGAAGCATCATCCATTATGGGTGAATGGCTTGGGGGAACAACGTACAACAGAGACAAAATGAATGAAGCGTGGCGACTGCTCGCCGGGACGCAATTTCATGATATCCTCCCTGGCACCAGCATACCTCGGGCATATGATTACGCGTGGAACGATGAAATGCTCGCCGCATATCAATGGAGTGACATCCTTGCCGATGCGTCCGGGGCAGTCATCCGCGCGCTTGACACTCGCGGGAAAGGGATCCCGATCGTTGTATTCAATCCGCTTTCGTTTGAGCGCGAGGACATTGTTGAAACCCGGGTGACGTTCCGAACGGACCTTCCCAAAGCCTTGCGAGCTTATGATCGGAACAACAAAGAGGTCCCGTCGCAGATCCGCACAATCGATGGAAACAGGGTCGCGATTCTGTTCCTGGCTAAGACTCCCTCGCTCAGCTATGTCACATACGATATCCGGCCCTCTGACGCGCCTTGCATGCTTTCAACCGGTTTGAACGTAACCCCAAGGTCGCTGGAAAACGCCAGGTATCTCGTGAGGATCAATGATGACGGAGATGTTTTCAGTATCGTCGACAAGACCGTGAACAAAGAACTGCTCTCCTCACCGATCAGGCTCGCATTTCAGTACGAACGTCCGGAGCTGTATCCTGCGTGGAACATGGATTGGACGGACAGGAAGAAGCCGCCGACCGGTTATGTTGTAGGACCGGCGACAATAAGGATCGTTGAAGAAGGTCCAGCTAGGATCGCGATAGAAGTAGAACGAGAGTCGCGACATTCGAAGTTCGTCCAGAGAATCCGTTTGACCGCCGGCGGATTGCGGGTTGAATTTGACACTAAAATCGATTGGGCGACAAAAGAATCATCATTGAAAGCGGCATTTCCCCTAACGGTCTCCAATCCAGTAGCCACGTACAATTACGGAGTTGGAACCGTGCAGCGCGGCAACAATGATTCATTGAAATTTGAGGTCCCTTCTCATCAATGGTTCGATGTCACAGACAAGGACGGCACCTATGGTGTGTCGGTTCTCGATGACTGCAAATACGGATCCGATAAGCCGGCGGATAACACGGTACGACTTACGCTGCTCTATACGCCGGGTGTGCGGTACTCTTATAGCGATCAAGCTGTTCAGGATTTTGGCAAGCATGAGATGCTTTATGCACTCTATGGGCATGAAGGGGATTGGCGGGAAGGATCATCTAATCTGCAGGCAAAGCGACTTAATCAGCCCCTCATCGCGTTTCAGGCATCTTCGCACAAAGGGACTCTGGGCAAAGTGTTTTCATTCCTGTCCATCAGCAATCCCGATGTCCTTCTCTCTGCAATGAAAAAGAGGGAGAACAGCGATGATCTCATCGTGAGAATTGTCGAGGCAAAGGGGAGGGAAGGGAGGGGTGTGGAGCTCGCATTTGCAGCTCCCGTGGTATCGGCAAGAGAAGTGAATGGTCAGGAGCAAGACATCTCCACGGCAATTGTGCGGAATGGAAAGCTTGTTTTTGATACTGCCCCCTACCATCTACGGACATTCGCAGTCAGGCTTCAGCCCACAAGGGGGAGGCTCGGGTTGCCGAAAAGCGCACCAATCGAACTGCCGTTCAACGTGGACGTCGTCAGCTACGATAAGAACAAAGGAGACGGGGACTTCGACGACCAAGGGACATCGTTCCCTGCCGAATTGTTTCCGGAAACCATCACGGCTGAAAACATCACTTTCAGACTTGGCCCCAAAACCAATGGTGCAATCAACGCAGTTGCCTGCATGGGGCAGACAATGAAATTGCCTGATGGAAAGTTCAACAGGCTGTATCTCCTCGCCGCTTCGGCTGATACATTGCGCAGGGTGACGTTCCGAGTGGGGAAGGAATCCGTTGAGATACCAATTGATGGTTGGTCAGGATTCGTCGGCCAGTGGGACAGGCGCGTATGGCGCGGCGCCGGTATTGCAGAGACGAGTTATGATCGGAACAACGTCGAATATGCCGGATTGATCCCGGCCTACCAGAAGAAGGTGAAGGTCGCATATTATACGACACATCGGCATTTGAATAGTGGGGACAACGATCCCTATTCGTACGCGTACCTCTACCGGTACGCAATCGATATACCGGCAAACGCAAAGGAAATCACGTTCCCGTCAGATGAAAAGATACGCGTGCTGGCAGCAACGGCGGCTTACAATGAAAATGACGATACGGTGCCAGCGCAGAGCGTCTTAGACGAGCTGAATCGAGACTCAAAGGAGTATGAGCGGTTTATGGCTTGTTCGCAACCGAAGATCTCGCCGGACAGAGCATATATTGACAACAAGGGACCCCTTACGGTGACGATGAGTTCGGATGACAAGGCTGCCGAGATTCGGTATACGCTCGATGGCACAGTCCCAACGATCGATTCTCCCCTATACACATCGGCAATAAGCGTAAACCAAACGGTCGTTGCCAAAGCGATAGCCATTAACAAAGTGAAACTGCCGAGTGTTGTCTCGGCTGCCAATTTCAGCAGATCGCTCCCTATTGAGAGAGCGCAGTACCTTTCGCCCCCAGCGCAGCGGAGATCCGGCAGCGGCGGAGAGAACACACTTATCGATCTGGTCAGAGCAACTATCGAGGTTGGAGACCGCGCCTGGCAAGGATATGATAAGAATGATCTTGACGTGATCCTGGATCTGGGGCAACTGAGAGATCTTCAAGAGATCACGCTGGGCTGCCTCGAAAATCCTGATGCAAGGGCGTTTCTCCCCGCGTCAATCGAGATCTCTGTGTCCGGTGACAATAAAGAGCACAGAACTGTAGTGACGCAGAACCTGATTGTGCCGGAGAAGGCTCAGGCCGCTTCGGTGAAAGACCTGAGCAGCCACCTCGCGAATGTGAAGGCTCAGTATATTCGTGTCAGGGCAAAGAATGTAGGAACGCTGCCTGAGTGGCATCCGGATGCAGGTGCAAATGCATGGATGTATTTCGACGAAATCATTGTGAGGTAAAAGTAAGGAGTGATGTCTCCGGCTTCGGTGCGCGCGCAATTAAAAATTGGCACGTTGGAGCAGTGACTCTGATAATCGGAGAAGTCTCTCAATACATACCGTTCGAATGAGAATCCTCATCGGCGAGAATCGATGAGGATTCTTTGTTTTCTAAGAGAAGGAGCGTTTTGCCAAAACTGACAACTCAATAATTTCTAAGAGCTCCTCCTAGTTTGTGCATTTTTTCGGAAAAAGCACTTGCCTTCCCAAGACAAATTGCATATATACACATTGTTGTCGGGGTGTAAGAGATACGATTCACTTAACAAGAAACCCAAGACATCCGCATCAGAATATATTCAGCTTAGTCCTGCTCTGACAACCTGATTACGCTAAGGCGAGACGATCCTCGCACCCTCTTCGCACCGGGCTGCAGACAATTCGAAACTTTCTTCAGCCTCTTTGAACAACCGATTCTGAAACAGATCATTTTTTCGAGAGAGGCGCCAGTACACACTGGACGGCCGTACTCCTCTGTCGTGGTTGCCCGTCGCCGCAGCGCGGTCCAGCGGAAGTATACATGATCAACACTTCGAGGTATATCACAATGAAGGTGAAACTCTTTCTTGTCGTCTTGTTGCTGGCGGCGCTCTCCTCGTGGGTGCTCGCGGACACAAAAGGAAAAATCGCCGGCACGCTCACAGATGCCGTCACCAAAGAGCCAGTCGTCGGGGCCAATATCATGATTGTCGGTACGACCCTCGGCGCCTCATCTGATGAGAATGGATACTACTGCGTCCTGAATATCCCTCCGGGGAGATATGACCTCCGGATCTCCTGCATCGGCTTTCAGACGGTCGTCAAGAAACAGGTGATCGTGAACGTGGACAGAACGACCACGATCGATCTTGCGCTGACTCCAGCCACAGTGAATCTCGAGACCGTTGAGGTGATCGCGCAACGACCGGTCATCATCCGCGACCTGACCTCCACCGTCGAGAGCATCGCGGAAAGCGACATCGCCAACCTTCCGGTGCAAACGGTCGGTGATATCCTGGAGCTGCAGGCAGGTGTCACAACCGATGCGTCAGGGAATATCCACATGCGCGGTGGTCGCGAGTCTGAAGTACAGTACTACGTTGACGGCATGCCGGTCTCGAATCCCTTCAATGGCGCTAATGCTTTCAGCAACATCCAAAACTCCAACATCCAGGAGTTGCAGGTTATCAGCGGAACATTTAATGCGGAGTACGGGCGTGCTCTCTCTGGAATTATCAATATCGTGACGAAGGACGGGGGCGACAAGACGGCTATCTTTCTCACGGCTAGCAGCGCCGGCTTTGTCACCTCACGGACAGAGGTGTTTCCTCATCTCACCAAGATCAATCCCTTCAATCAGAAATATGTGGAAGCAGCGCTCAGCGGCCCGGTCTCGCTTCTCGGCGAGAAAATCAACTATCGTGTTTCTGCACGCTTTAGGAAGGATGAAAATTGGCTTTACGGCCGCCGGATCTACCTCCCGTCGGACACGGCCAATTTCAACCGGCCTCCCAACTGGATCGTGCAGCACTCGGGCGACAGTTCCGATGTTCCCATGAACCCGTTCGAGGCGGTTTCGGGGATGGCGAAGATCTCGTACCGACCGATGAACAACCTCAATGCAACCTACAGCCTGATCGTCGACCGATCTCAGAACAAGAGCTACTCTCACGCGTACAAGTACACCCCCGACTACACGAGAAATCTCTACTCCTTGAGTCTCAACCATTTGGCGGTACTGACTCATACGCTCAGTGCTTCGACGTTCCACGAACTCAAAATCTCGTACGAGACGTACAGCCGGGAGGAACACGCAAGTGACAATCCGTTCGATCCGATCTATGATGTGGGGATCCATCCGCTGGCACAGTCCTCACTGCAAGACGTCTTCGTCGTCGGCGGCGTTGATCCACGGTTCCTGGATCGCAAGAGCTCCACGGCAGCGATCAAATACGAGATTACGAGCCAGTTCAATCAATACAATATGATCAAGGCGGGAGCTGAATGCCGATTGGTCGACATCAAGGAAGAATCGTTCTCGGTTGTAAAGAACGAGCAATCGAAATGGCAGCTGACGATACCGGACATAAGTTCTTCGACGCACAACTACTATCACAAGAAGCCGATCGAGGCCGCAGCGTACATTCAGGACAAGATTGAGATTTCCGATCTGATTGTGAACGCCGGTGTTCGGTTCGACTATTTCGACGCCAGTAGCAAAGTGCCGGTGTCGATGATTGACCCGCATAACGACGACACGCTCACCCACGCCAAGTATACCGAAGACCAGGCCTATAGAACAGCAACGGCAAAGATGCAGATAAGTCCCAGGCTGGGACTCGCATTTCCCATTTCCGACAACGGGAATATTCATGCCTCGTACGGGCATTTCTTCCAGATGCCTGAATATCAGCGTCTCTACGAAAATCCGGAGTTCGAGGTCAACGGTCGGTTTCAGTCATTCATCGGCAATGCGGATCTCGAAGCTCAGCGGACGGTGACGTACGAAATCGGACTGCAGCAGCGCATTGCAGAGAACCTGGTGCTGGACGCGACGTGCTTCTATAAAGATATCCGCAATCTGGCGGGGTCGTCGCTCTTCCAAACTTTCGACCTTGATCAGTACGGGCAATACTCGAACCGGGACTACGGGAATGCATGGGGGATCACGCTCGCACTCGACATTCTGAAGACGGGAATGTTCAGTGCCAACGTCGATTACACGTATCAGGTTGCCGAAGGAAACGGATCCGATCCGCGACAGGCATTTTTGGACGCACAGAACAGGGATGAATCCACGAAATCCCTGGTTCCTCTTGACTGGGATCAGCGAAATGTGCTGAATGCGGTACTCTCAGTCGAGGGTGAAACGTGGGGGGTCAAATCCATAAGCCACTACGCGACCGGCACACCGTTTGATCCGGTGACGACGTTCGACCAGCAACGGAATATTCAGTTGATGAATCAGGGGCGTCGGCGCGGTGAGTTCAATATGGATCTGAACTTCTACCAGCACTTCTCCCTGCTGGGAATCAGGCCGACGTTGTTTGTATCGGTGTACAATGTGTTCGACGCGCAGCGCATCGACTCGAGGCCCGAGATCTCATCTGTTGATCTGGCATCGCATGAAACCCGCGCGGTTCTCAATTCGCTTTATGAATATCGATTCAATCCGGCCAGCCAACCGCGACCTCGCCTTATCAGGGTCGGTGTCGAAATCGGCCTGTAGAGCGTGCCGGCGAATGAACGAATGATCATGTCTCACCCATAGTACTGGACAAGTGTATGAAGCGAAATCGACGGTTATTTCTCGCCTTCCAGATAATCCTTACTCTGCTGATTGGCGACCTTGCTGCGGCTCAGAACGGCGAAGTGGTGTATATCGACCCGAATGTGGGTAACAAATTGTACCGAAGATCACTCATCATGAACCGCAACAAAGTGGAAACGATCATCTTCAACAAAGGGACATTCGGGGAACCGCAGAACCCCACGTTGTCGGGAGCATGGCCCATCGGTTCGGGACATGGCCATGTCTCCGAAATGAGTATTCTGGTCGGAGCTGAAGTGACGAGCGCGAAAGGAGATATCCTGCACATCATCAGCGAATCGTATGGACACAACAGGGACCTCTCCCCCGATCAAAGGACAGAGTACTGGTGGAATCCGCTACCAGGGTATTTCAATCCGCGCCGGCGGTATGTCAATCCACAAACACTGCGCACGGACACCACTTCATTGATAGCAACAAGCACGGATCGGACGACATGGCCGCCGACATGGCCCGGAAAAGATGCTACGTGGAACAATCGTTGGAGCGGATACTTCGGCAAGGATCAGTTCACCGCAGATCAGGAGGCTGTGTACGTGATTGACGATTCCTACAACGCTGAATTTCCATACTATCCGTTCGCCAACGATAGCACCCGGCGGGGCCTCGGACTTCAGGTAGAGGCACGCCTGTTCCAATGGGCGCACCCGCTGGCTGAAGACCAGATCTTCATTCACTTCCAGGTGTCGAATGCTTCCGACAATGATTACCGCCGGACCTCTACGCCCATCTATTTTGGGGCGTTCGCAGACACTCATCCGGGAGGAGAGGGCGATCATGACGACATGTCGGGATACAACAACGAAGAGAACATGGTTTTTGCCTGGGATTATGATAACGGTAGGGAATCACAGTTTAGTTCGTACAGGAACATACTGCCGGGTTACATTGGCTGGAAGTATCTCGAGAGTCCCGGTATCAGTACGGATGGCATCGACAATGATAACGACGGCTTATGGGATGAAAGCCGGGATAACGGGGCAGGGACCTGGATTTTTGGATCAGTGGGTAAATATGATAAGCCCAAATGGCACTGGAGCGGCGACGAAGATGGCGATTGGCAAAAGGAAATCGATGATGTCGGTACCGATGGAATTGGCCCGCTCGACCCGAACTATGCCGGACCCGATGCAGATGGAACCGAGTCGAATGGGAAGCCGGACCAGGGCGAGCCGAATTTTGGGAAAACAGACAATGACGAATCGGATCAAATCGGATTGACATCCTTCTGTGCCCCTGTCTACGGAACTCTGCAGATTTCGAACGATGAAGCGGTCTGGAATTATATCACCTCGCGCCAGTTCCAAACGCCGGCCCAGAACGAAAACAATTGCTGGGTATTCGCCTCGGGCCCGTTCGATCTGCGAAAAAGGCAGACTGAGCGGTTCTCGGTGTGCTGGCTCTTCGGAAATGATCCTGTCGAGATTCTGCGCAATGCACAAACTTCACAACGGATCTATGATAACGATTACCGCTTTGCCAGCCCACCTATTCCTCCCACCGTGAAAGCCGTCGCTGGGGACAGGAAAGTGACTCTCTACTGGGACGACATTGCGGAACGATCGCGCGATCCGCTCTACGGCAAGGACTTTGAGGGTTATCGGATCTATCGGGGCACGAATCCTCAGCTGACCGAAGCTGAAAAAATCACGGACGCGTATGGAAGCATTACCTACAAGCAGCCAATAGCTCAGTTCGACCTGAACGATGGGATAAAAGGCGTGCATCCCATTGCTCTCGGAGCGGAGCTCGGCGATCAGTACAGCACCGGCATTCATTTCTACATGGGAGAGGACACCGGGTTGCGTCACTACTTCGAAGACAACAATGTGGTCAACGGCGTTACCTACTACTATGTTGTCACCTCCTATGACAAGGGCTATTATGCGGGGATGGACGACAGGAACCTGATACCGATGACTCCCTATGAGAGCCCCTACAATATCACGGTCGAGTATGGTGAGTTGGTGGGGTTGTCACAAAATGCAGTCGTTGTCACGCCGAATGCGCCTGCGACGAACTACGTCGCTGGGAAGATCGACAACGCAAGTTTCTCCCATTCCGCCGGGGGAGCCACGGGGACGATTGGCGCAACGGTGGTCGATCCGGACCAGCTACCCGACAATCATGTCTATGAGCTCACCTTCGGAACGACTCCCGGCGTTGAGGCCGGGATTGGCATTCCGTATGCCACGAGCTTTTCTCTCAGGGATACAACAACTAATACCTTGATTCCAGGCATGCAGGACATCGCGATTCCACTCAAACGACTGGTCGTCGATTCGCTCAGCAAGATGGCTACGTATCAGTGGCAGCGGTACGACAGTGCATGGACGAGCACGGTGTTCTCAGGCATAGCGCTGAACTTCACAAATCCGACCCCATCCATCCTTGCTATACGGCAGCGATCGGGGTGGACGCCTGGCTCCAAGACCACAGCGGATGTCGATGTGTCGTACACCGATACCTCCGCCTATACTTATCCGATTTGCTTCCGGATTGAAATCACCGACACGCTTTCGGGTAAAGGATTCGCCTCATTGAGCGCAACCAGTGCGACTGTCAGCACCCGGTTCCGGGTCATCAACGTTGCTACGGGTGAACCGGTGCCGTACTACCTCCAGCAATCGCTGATATCGCGAAGAGGCTTCTGGGACAGAAATGATCCCCTGTTCATTGGAGTGCGCCAGAACGACGGCCGGTATCGGTGGGTCTGGAGGCTGAACCAGATCGTGTTTCTGGAGACGATACTGCCGACTGCAGGGGACGTGTACAATTTCATTTCCCCGATACCGTTCAGTGCCGACGACAAGTACCATTTCCGAACAACGGCAAGCAAGACTGTTCATGCTGCTCCGGAACCTGCTCTGGCAAAAGTTGCAGTGGTTCCTAATCCGTATCTCCTCACCGCTTCCTGGGAACGGGGAACATCGATGCCTGGCCGCGGGGAGAGAAAGATCTCCTTCATTCACCTTCCGTCCGATTGCGTCATCCGGATCTTTACACAGAACGGTGTCCTCATCCGAACGATCGATCACTACGGCAAGATGGCGGACGGAACCGCGACATGGGACCTGACGACGAAGGAAGGATTGGAAGTAGCGTTCGGTGTCTACGTGTACTACATCGAAGCAAAGGATATTGGTCACAAAATCGGAACGTTCGCAATTATCAATTGAATCGAGTGTTGTTGCAGAATCCTGGAGTAAGACCATGAAACGAATTGTGTGTGCCTCGGTGATGCTCATCCTCATATTCTCTGGCAGCGCATCAGGTCAAGAGCCTGTCTCTAGACGAGGAACGACCGCCGCTCCTTTTTTGGAGTTCGGCGTTGGTTCGCGCGCTGTCGGAATGGGCAAGGCCTATACAGCAATCGCCAATGATGCCACGGCAATGTACTGGAACGTCGCGGGGCTTGAGCAGCTTCAGTCGAGCCAGGTGTCGTTCAGCTACATGAATTGGATTGCCGACATGGATTTCATCTATGCAGGGTTGGTGATCAAGGCGGGGAGCGCCGGGTCGTTCGGTGTGTCGGTGACCTCGCTCTCCACGCCGGAGATGCTCGTGCGAACCGTCGATCAGCCGGAGGGACTCGGCTGGCGATTCGACGCTGCCGACATGGCGATTGGTCTCAGCTATGCCAAGAATCTGACCGACCGGTTTACGTTCGGAGGGTCGTTCAAATACATCCAGCGGCGCATTTGGCACATGGAGGCAAGCGCCATTGCGGCTGACTTTGGCATCCTCTACTCGCTTCCGTGGCAGGGGGCAAAGATCGGCATGTCGATCACGAACTTCGGCTCCAAGCTTCAGATGCAGGGTGTAGACGCGGTCGTTCAGACCGATATCGACCCGACGATGGCCGGCAACAACGGGACCGTCCTTGCCCAGCTCCGCACGAAGGAATGGGCGTTGCCGCTGACATTCCGGTTCGGCCTCGGCTACGAAGCCATTTCAACATCCGATCACAAAGTCACCGTGGCTGCCGATTATCTCCATCCCAACAACAACGAGGAGAGTGTCAATGTGGGGATGGAGTACGAATTCTACGAAACGCTCATGCTGCGGGCCGGCTACCAGACGCTCTTTATGAAGGACAGCGAAGAAGGCCTGACAATGGGTGTCGGCCTGAAAAAGAGCGGAATCGCTTTTGACTATGCCTACAGTACACTTGTCCATCTTGGCAATGTTCACCAATTCTCTGTCAATATCGTTTTCTAAGTCATGAAAAACTGTACACCGTCAAAAGGAGGATTATGATTACCAACGCCACCGTTTTGGTGATGAGGGCTTTGTGAGAGCAACGTCCGGCCCAGGCCCGGTCCGGACAACAATCATGAACAAAGGAGACTCGTAATGAAAACATATTTCAAACTCATATGCTCCCTTACATTGCTGTTGATGCTGATGAGCACCGTGCTCATGGCTCAGGGAGTATCGATCGACCTTGGAAAGACGACTCAGGGTCGCTACATGAAGCTGGTCGGCAACAGCGGCACCGGTTTGATTCAGGATGTCATTAAGATCAGAGGCGAGTATTGTGCAAAGAACGCGGCCGCCGGCAACGCGATGTATTTCGATGTGCTGGACGAGTACTTCAAGAACCTTCCGGCCGGGACATATGCACTCATCAATGTCGAGTACTACGATTCAGTCGCAGCGACGATCGGCCTTCAGTATAGTGCTCAAACCGGCGCGACAACGCATCCCGATGTGATAACAACTGCGGCAACCGGCAAATGGAAAGCATTTAGCTTTTTTGTCAACGACGCGTATTTTGGCAACAACCTGGCCAATTCGTCCGATATCAAGTTGACTTGCACCGGCACGATGTTCATCAACGCAGTCAAAGTGATACCGTTTGAGAAATACATAGACTTCGGAAAGAGCAAGAACGCTGACGGTACCATAACGGATGACGCAATTGGTTTCAATCGCGTAAACCTCACCGGCAGCGATGGTCTGATGCGGTATGTGGATACGTTAAACATGAAGCTGATGACGTCCAACAGATCTGATCCGACCAGAGGCGGGTATGCCTATTTGAACATCGACGATGCCTATATCAATGGGTCGACCGCTCCATGGAGCAACGTGTTCGTAACGATGGAGTACTTCGACGGTACGGATCCAAACAAATATTTGCGCCTGCAATATGACAGTCAGGGCTCGGACAAGTACAAGAGCACGGAGAGCATTTACGGAAAGGCCTGGCAATGCTTGCGCACCTACACGTTTGAAATAAACGACGCATTTTTCAATAATCTTGAAACCGGAGGAGCCGACATGCGCCTGCATTTTGCACAGCCGGGGCTCTTTCTGAACAGGATTACCATTACAAAGATTCCGAAGAGGCCTCTGCCCAGCACGGTACGAATCGGAAACCAGACTGCTTATAAATTCCTGGACAAACCGGCGATCGATGGAAATGTGTCCGACTGGGGTTGGCTGGCATCACGTCGTGACACTATGCAAATGCGATATGACGCAAATAACTATCGGACCGATGAGTTCTATCGTACCTGGATATTGAACAATGACAATGTCCCGGTGGTCGAAGCGGGAGAAGCCGGCGGCGTGGTTAATCCCGGTGTGCCCGGTGCGTGGGATCCCAAAGACCTTACCGGCATTGTGAGAGTAGGCTGGGATGATGACAATGTGTATTTCGCAGTGGAAGTAAAAGACAACGTGCTGGATGTCGCGGGGTCAAGCTGGGATCAAAAGGACGGCTTTGGATTCTACTTCGATGTCTCGCATACGGTTGTGAGCAACAAGCCGGCGGCGATACGGGATGATAATACCTTCCAGACAGGTGAGCATTTCATTTTCTTGCCAGCTTCAAACTCTGATCTGGGCCTATGGAAGCATAGCACAAGCCAGACCGGTGAAGCACTGCCGACGACCGTCAAGAAATCAGTAGTACCCACTGCGGACGGGTATATTCTGGAAGCATCCATCCCGATTTCCATGTTGACAGATGGACTTCCCTGGAGGCCGGATAGTCTCAATCACCCGGACAACTACAGTCCACTCTATGGCTACGTTCTGAACGACGCCGACAATGTCGGACCGACAAGCGGACGACTCATGTACGGCGCGCACAACGATGATGACGAGTTCTGGGGAATTCTTGGGTTTGTGCCGATTCCCCTCGCTGACAAAGGTGTAATGGTAGATCTTGGCCCTGCCAACTATGAGAGCTTCATGATTCAGGTCGAAAAAACAGCCGCTGACGGATCGGTGAAGCAGCTAGATGTTCAGGGGAAGAAGTGCGTTCAAGTGGAGAAGGGATATGCCTACTTCAACGTGAACGATGCCGTTCTGTCGGCCGCCAAGCCTCATAGCCGTCTTCTTGTTTCGGTAGAGTATTTCGACTCTGCCGCAACTGCCGGCAGTCGATTCAGAATACAATACAATTCATCAGACGCTTCGCTTGCCGGAGTGGCCAGGGATTACAAAGACACGCCGTGGATAACCATCGGCAACACGAAGACGTGGAAAACGGAGATCGTTAAGATCAACGACGCCGCGTTCGCCGGCAAGCAAAATGGCAGCGCCGACTTCAGAATTCACAGCGAACAAAACAATCTGATTCTGAATCAGGTGCGCGTTGCGGTCATGGATCTTTGGATAGACCTCGGCGATCAATCGAACTTTAACATCACCAGCGCGCTTCTCAGCGGCGATGGCGTTCGCGATTCGGCTATGGTCGGTGGATTCAAATGCCAGACGAATCTAGGGACAGCGAATTACATGTATTTCGCTGTGGCTGACTCCGCGATTTACAATGGAAACCACCAGGAGTTGTTCCTTACCATTGAATACTATGACACGGCAGCCACGGCATCGATCGGCCTGCATTATAACAGCTTCACGGATGCTTATGCTGATCCAAGTGCCGCCGCGTTCAGTATGGGAACAAATCAGTGGAAACTGCATACGTTCTATATTCCGGATGGGAAGTTCGCCAACCTCGGAAATGGCTCCTCTGATTTCCGCACCAACAAGCTGGGCGGGCAAAAGATCTTCATTCGCCGAATCATGATCGGCGCCATCGACGCATTGCTCCCGAAGACGACTGCAGTGGAAGACCAGTCTTCGTTACCGTTCGTCTTCAACCTGCAGCAGAACTATCCGAACCCCTTCAATCCTGCTACCACCATCAGGTACTCGTTGCCGAAAGAGGGCCAGGCGACGTTGAAGGTGTTCAATGTTCTCGGTCAGGAAGTTGCTACACTCGTCAACTCAGTGCAACGGGCTGGCGTTTACAGTGTGCAATGGAATGCATCTGTCATGTCCTCGGGTGTGTATTTCTGCCGTCTCACCCAGGGTGACAATGTGAAGGTTCAGAAGCTCATGTTGATGAAGTAAGCAGTTGTCGTTCCCAACGGCGCCTGGAGGCCAGTTGAAGCTTCCGGGCGTCCGCGGAGCGACTATCTTGGTCAAACGACTCGGCAAACCGAGGCAACATCTCCTCAACACACTTGAGAGAATACTGCAGCCGTTGTACACAACGAGACGCAGACTTCGTCTGCCGGGACGGTGAAACTGCACAGCACGTCTTGTATCTTCGACGAAAACCGGTCTGTCCTGAGCGAGGGAAGCAAGGACTTCATGCTGACCGGCAGCTATGAGATATTCACTATCCACGGCACCAGCTGCCGCCGTGTACTGCTGGATTGCATTTCGTCTGAGTGACGGGAGCGGACAGAAAGCTGCGGGAACGTTGTTCCTTGATGATGCCCGACTGACAGGCGCCGCCGTTGAGCCGCCACCGCCGCTTGTGCCCCGCGTTGTTCTGGTAACGCTTCCTTCCGATGATGTCCCAATCGCGAGTCTCATTGTCACTGAATCACCCTACAATGCGAAACAGGATGGTACCGTCGATGCAATGACTCCCTTTCAGTAAGCGATCGACAGCTTCTGCATTGATTGAAAATACTCACATCGAATCTTAAAGAACACAAAGTGCAAATACTTGTTTTGATGAGGTAGGAAATGATAGGCATCTCGTTGTTCGTACATTTGTTTTGTTACAATTTTAGAGGTTAGAATGTATTTGAAACTGAAACTCATATTTGCCGCTCTTTTCGGATTGTTCTCGTCCAGCCTGTGGACGCAGGATGATTTTACTAAGCACATTGACCCAAGAATTGGAAATGTTTCACAATTGCTTGTTCCTACACATCCTACATTTAGTTTACCCAATCAGATGCTAAGAATGTTTCCTGTGAAGAGTGATTATATCGACGATCAGGTTAGCGGATTTCCTTTACAGGTTGTTACTCACCGGTCTCCCGGTATTTTACAGATGAAAGTATCCGTCGGAGAAATTACTCCTGTGATGTGGAAGAAAAGAATGAGCATAGATCATGACCTTGAAGAGATGCATCCATGGGTGTATTCTACCTACCTTATCGATGATGACATAACAATAAGTTTTACTCCGGGTAACAAATGTGCCATTTACAAGATCCAATTTCCTTCGGGTGTCAAAAAGAATATTCTTATAACTGGGACAGAAGCCATGCAATCCGTGGCAGTTGGACCTGCTTCATTTACAATCGAAGAAAAGATTGAATATAAAACTAAAGACATTGTTCCAGTGACACGTAGGATGAAAGCGTATTGCTACGGTGAAATAATCGGGACTGACGATAAGCCGATAGCGGGAACAAGTATAAATGCAGGTAATGGTAAATTTTCAGTGAGCTTCCCTGAAGATGCTCGTTCGACAATGTTCATCAAGTACGGGATATCATATATAAGCTATGAACAGGCTAAAGAAAACTTCTTGAAAGAAGCCGATAAACAAAACTTTGAAGATTTTGTTGCAAGGGGAAAAACTGAATGGAAACAAGTGATCAACCAGATTGAGGTTGAAGGGGGCACAGATGCGCAAAAGAGAACTTTTTACACATCATTGTACAGAACCTATGAGAGAATGATAGACATCAATGAATATGGTCAATACTACAGCGGGTATGATGGGAAGGTTCACAACAGCGACCGTCCTTTTTATGTAGATGATTGGATCTGGGATTCATATCGTGCGCATCATCCATTACGAACCATCCTTGATCCTAGAAGAGAAAGCGATATTCTCAACTCATATACACTTATGTATGAGCAAAGTGGTTGGATGCCAACTTTTCCCCAGGTACATGGAAACCACATGTGTATGAACAGTTACCACTCTTCAGCGATTTTTATAGATGCGTACCGTAAAGGGATTTTGGGCTTTGACGCAGAAAAAGCGTATGAAGGCATCAGAAAGAATTTAGCGATCGCAACTGGAATTCCATGGAGACAGGGAATTGCAAAATGCCGCATTGACGACTTCTATCAAACAAACGGATTTTATCCCGCCCTCCGCCCGGGAGAAAAAGAGACTGAACCTCTGGTGGATAGCTTTGAAAAACGTCAAGCTGTGGCAGTCACACTTGGGATGAGTTACGATTCCTGGGCGCTATCCCAACTTGCAAAAGAACTAGGTAAAGAGGATGATTACAACTTGTTTTTCGGAAAATCTAAGAATTACAGAAATTTATGGCATCCGGAAATGCAACTCTTCATGCCCAAAGATGAAGACGGCAACTGGATTTTGATTAATCCAAAATCTGATGGAGGACCCGGTTACCGCGACTATTACGATGAGAACAATGGATGGACTTATGCATGGGATGTTCAACATGACATTGGTGGTTTGGTAGAATTGTTGGGTGATAAAAAAGTTGCAGAAGAGCGCCTCGACCAATTCTTTAGAGAACCATTGGGAATGCGAAAGAGCCAGTTCTATGTTAACGGGTCAAATTCGACAGGTATGGTTGGACAATTTTCCATGGGCAATGAGCCTTCATTCCATATTCCGTACTTGTACAATTATTTTGGCGCCCCTTGGAAAACCCAGAAGTTGACGAGGTTCCTGCTTGATGTATGGTTCAAAGATAACATTTTTGGAATCCCCGGTGATGAAGATGGCGGGGGAATGTGTGCATTTGTGGTGTTCTCTTCGATGGGATTGTATCCTGTTACACCAGGATTGCCAGTATATACGATAACCAGTCCTGTTTTTGAAAAAATCACCATCAACCTTGCAACAGGAAAGAAGTTCGAAGTTATCGCGAAGGGAGCAAGTAAACGAAACAAATATATTCACAAAGTCCTTCTGAACGATAAGGAGATTGACTTCCCATTTATCACGCATCAGCAAATCATTTCCGGAGGAAAACTCGAACTGGTTCTTGCTGAAAAACCAGATAAAGAGTGGGGCAACAATGCAGTCCCCATAGATTACAAATGAGCTTCATATGTATTCGCCAAATATGTTTTGCGCCATGGTATGGGTGTATGGTTTTACAATGCTGAAATCCTGACTTGTCGGAAGTTTCGTAAGGATATTGATGAACGCATACTACTCTATAATCAAGAAGTCGCTTCTGATGGGCGTTTCATCTACGACCCCGTTCGTCGCTTGTGGTGTTATTATTATTCATGGGATAAAGAGCAATTGAAAGAGGCAGAAAACTTCGGAAATATTGAGACCTCTCATCAAAAATCAACGGCGATGGTGAAACGGGCACCATTACGGCTGACGGATAACCCGCAAGAGGATAAGAATGTCAGATAGACGCAGACAGACAAGGGTCATTATCATGGCCTGCATCCTCACTTGCGTGCTCACCACGACTGTTGGTGCTCAACAACCCGCTATCAAGGCAATCGACCCCATGTCGATTGACCTCACAAAGCCAACCTTGTTCATAGTTCCTTACTCGCATCTCGACGACATCTGGCGCTGGTCCTATCCTCAGACCATTCGTGATTTTCTGAAGAATACGCTGGACGAGAACTTTGCTGCCTTTGAAGATTACCCTCATTTTGTCTTGAACTGGTCCGGTGCCAGCCGCTACGCGATGATGCGGGAGTACTATCCGGAGCGGTATGAGAAACTTAAGCAATGGGTTGCTGCGGGACGCTGGTTCCCGAGCGGCAGCTCGTGGGTTGAAAATGACGTCAACGTACCATCGACCGAGTCTATCATACGTCAGATCCTGCTCGGCCGGAAGTATTTCCATAATGAATTCGGCACACAGAGCCTCGAGTATATGCTCCCGGATTGCTTTGGCTTCCCCTATTCGCTGCCTTCAGTGCTGAATCATTGCGGACTCCGCGGTTTCTCAACACAAAAGCTCACCTGGAAATCAGCCAATGGAATTCCTTTCAATGTCGGACGATGGATCGGTCCGGACGGAAAATCGGTGATTGCTGTACTCAATGCCGGTAACTATGCGGTAGCTCACAAGGATGTGTATACTACACATGATAAAACGCTCAAGCGTCTCGAAGAAAACCGGGAGCGATCCGGTCTGCCGATTGACCTTTTCTATATGGGCGGCGGCGATAGAAACAATGCCGACCGCGGGGGCAGCCCCCAGAAAGTTTCGCTTGAAACACTCGAAAAATGCTATGCGACTGAAGGTCCGGTCAGGGTGATTGCCGGTCCGGCGGATCTGATGGTCCGCGCCATCACCGATGAGCAGGCGCAAAAATTCCCGACGTGGAGCCGCGACCTGCTGCTCATCGAGCACTCTACCGGTATGCTTACATCGCAATCCTATATGAAGCAACTTAACCGCGATAATGAGCTTTTGGCGGATGCCGGCGAACGCGCCGCTGTTTCGGCCAGCCTCCTGAATGGAGCAGCTTATCCTGAAGATGCATTGAACCATGCCTGGGGCTTGACCCTGCGCAATCAGTTTCACGATAACCTGCCTGGAACCAGCATTCCAAAAGCCTACGAGTATTCATGGAACGACGGTATCATTTCCCTTAATCAGTTTGCCGGTGTTTATGCTGACGCCGTGGGCGCACTGTCACGCTCACTCAACACTAACATGCCGGGGGTACCGCTGGTAGTCTATAACCCGCTCTCCATCGCGCGAGAAGATTTAGTGGAAGCTCTTGTTCCCGCAGCGCTGGCTGATGCCAAGGCAATCACCGCTTTTGATGCACGGGGACAGGAACTGTCCACCCAACTGACCACCGGATGGGATGGAAGGCGCCGCGTGCTCTTCCAGGCAAAGCTTCCGCCCGTTGGAGCCGCAGTCTACGCACTGCGTGAAGGCGAGCCGCCGAAAGTGAAAAAAAGTGAACTCCTTGTCGGAAAAAGTTCGCTCGAAAACAACCGCTACGTCGTTAGAATCGACAAGAACGGCGACATTGCCGGCGTCTTCGACAAACAGGTTGGCAAAGAACTGCTCGAAAAACCGGCGCAGCTTGAGTTCATTGCAGACTTCCCTGCATCCAAGCCCGCCTGGCATATCGACTGGAAAGATATCAAAGAGCCGGCCCGCAGTGTGGCCGGAAATCCCGTTTCAATTCGTGTGATTGAAAAGGGTCCGTTGCGCATCGCCATCGAGGTGGTGCGCGACAATGAAGGCTCAAGGATCGTACAGCGAATCCGCCTTTCGACAGGCACGGACGGCAGCCGTGTTGAGGTGGCGAACCTCATCAACTGGAAGAGCCGTGGGGCCCTGCTCAAAGCAGCCTTTCATCTGACCGCTGCCAATTCGAATGCAACCTACAACCTGGATCTCGGCACCGTCCAGCGGGGAAACCGTCACGAAACTCAGTATGAAGTGCCGCATCATGCGTGGCTGGACCTCACGGACAACTCCGGCGCCTACGGAGTCTCCCTGCTGACCGGCTCCAAATACGGCAGCGACAAACCAGGCGACAACACTCTGCGCCTGACTCTGCTTCATTCGCCGGATACGGAAGATTGGGAAGACGAGACTCTCGACCGCGGTCGCACCAGGGAAATGCGCTGGCAGGATTGGGGACGTCATGAGTTCAGTTACGCCATCGCGGGTCATACAGGTGACTGGCGTGAGGGTCAAACCCACTGGGAAGCACAGCGTTTTGAACAGCGTCCTGCCGCATTTGCCGTACCGCTTTACAAAGGCAACAAAGGAAGCTCTTTCTCACTGTTAAACATCAATACCCCGCAGGTCAATGTTCAAGCCATTAAGATGGCTGAAAACGGCTCTGGCGTGGTCGTCCGCCTGCAAGAGTTGACGGGGCGTCCATGCCCCGGTACTACACTGTCCGCTGCACTCCCAATCACGGCCGCCGAGGAACTTGACGGAGCCGAGCGTCCGCACAACAAAAAGCTGCCCGTACAAAACGGCACGCTGAAAATGGACTTTCTGCCCTACGAACTGAAAACAGTTGTGTTGACAATACCCGGCGCCGACGTCAAACCGGAAACACAGCCGGTTGCACTGAAATACGACACCGACATCTTCAGCTATAACAACAACCGTGAAAACGGGAGCTTTGACGGCAAAGGCGGAACCTACCCGGCTGAAATGATCGGCGACTCCGTTCAACTGGGTAATGTTTCCTTTACTATTGGCCCGCGTCATGATGGCGCCCTCAACTCCGTGGCATGTCACGGACAGAGTATCAACGTACCAGCGAACACAACTGTAGTGCATTTACTGGCAGCAGCTGATGTAGATACTGATGTTATTTTCCAGGCCGGTAACACCAAGGTCCCACTAACAATCGGTGGCTGGGCAGGTTACATGGGATCTTGGGACAATCGACAGTTCGAAGGTTTTGTTGCCGAGCTATCCTATTCATTGCGCAATGAATTGAAGAGCATTGCTCCGGCATTTGTACGCGATCAACGCGTTGCATGGTGCGCCTCGCACCGTCATCTACCTGCGGGCGAAACATTATATGAATATGGCTATCTGTTTGCCTATCGTCTGGAAATTCAGGAAGGTATCACTAGCATCACGCTACCCAATTCGCCGTTCGTGCGCATTGCTGCAATGAGTGTTGGCAACGAAGGCCATGCTGTTGCGCTGTGGTCACCCTTTGACGATCTTCGCCGAGACGACGCTTTCTCGGCGAGATTTTCCAGCTCTAATGCCGCTTCCACAAAGTAATATTGTGTTTTCGAAATCGTGAATGCCCAGTGGAAGCAGGCACTACTGCCTTTTCGATGATCTCAGAGAAAGAAGACACAAGATCTCCTATTAGAAGAGGCACTAGCAAGAAAGAGGGTGCACAATGAGTCATTCGGTTCCGACAGATTCTCACAGTTCGCCGGGACGTGCACGATGGGTGATTCTTACCATGCGCTGGGGGCGACGACCATCAATTTAGCAATGAAACTGCCCGGTCTAGCCCAATATGGATTGATCGCGTGTGACAAAGAATCATGCATTCGCTTTAGGATCTACCAAAGGAGACAGTACGTATGAGTTACAGTGTATTATCCAGATCACTCTTATGCCTCCTACTTTGGATTATGACCAGCCGGTTGAATGCTCAGGATTCTGTTGATGCTACAACACTGTACGGCAAGTATATGTGTGGTTACCAAGGCTGGTTCCGCGCAAACGGAGACGGTGCCAACAAGGGATGGGTCCATTGGTTTTCAAGCACCACCGATCCTTCTGCCTCCAAAGTGCGTGTCGAAGTATTTCCTGATCTGCGGGAATTGGATGCCGATGAGTTGTTTGGCACCAACTTGCGCTACAGCGATGGGAGTACGGTGAAGCTTTATTCACCGCATATCGAGAAGACTGTGGTGCGTCATTTCAAGTGGATGAAGGAACATGACATAGACGGCGTTTGGGTCCAACGATTTACTACACCTCACTATGGATTGACCGAGCCAACCAATCGCGTTCTTATGAATTGCCGCAAAGGCGCGGAAACCTACGGACGCGTATTTGTTGTCATGTACGACATTTCTAACAATAAGGCTGCAACACTCGTCGATGATATCAAGAATGATTGGATGCATTTAGTCGATGTAATCAAGATCACCGAAAGTCCTCGCTATCTGCGGCATAAGGGAAAACCGCTTGTTTCCATCTGGGGGTTTGGTTGTGACGGCAGGCCGGGTACTCCAGAACAGGCTGCTGCGTTGATCAATTGGTTCCAGAAAGACGCGCCTGCTAAATACCAGGCGACATTCATGGGCGGTGTCAATGGCAGTACCGGCTCAAGTCACTGGAGTTTGCAGCCAGAACCATGGGCATCCGTTTTTCGGTCTATGGACGTTATCAGCCCATGGACAGTGGGCCGCTATTCGGACACAACCTCGGCAGATAGTTGGAAAGAGAACACGATGATACCCGACATCGCCATAGCGGCCGCTGCTGGGAAAGATTACTTGCCGGTAATTTGGCCGGGCTTCTCCTGGTATAACATGAAATCTGGTCCCCAAAATCAGATACCTCGAAAGGGTGGAAGATTTCTCTGGAGACAGGCATACAATGCCATAGAAGCCGGAGCGAACATGCTGTACGGGGCTATGTTCGATGAAGTCGATGAAGGCACCGCCATATATAAAGCTTGCCCGAAGAGATCTATGGCACCAGTCGATCCATACTGGCTGACATTAGATGCCGACGGTTATGACCTGCCGAGCGATTGGTATCTTCAACTGTCCGGTTTGGCGAAGAAAATGCTGAACGGACAGATCCCACTGTCAAAGACCATGCCGCTCGTTCCACCACCGATTCAAGGGGGAACAAGATACAGACTCCAAACATACATATTGGGTGAAGGCCAAGTCCAAACTGCCGGTTCTGGCACAGTTCTCATGTCTCCTTCGGACACATCGTATTTTGTCGGCACGCGGGTTGTCCTTACGGCGCAGCCCGCGCTAGGCTGGAAGTTTGATGGATGGAGCGGTGACCTGACAGGGACATCGAATCCTGATTCAGTGTTGATGGATGCAAACAAAACCATCACGGCGACATTCAGCCAAATTCCGGCAGGGCAGTTTGAGATCAGGAGAAGCACCGTGGGCTCTGGTGTTGTGGTGACAGAACCATCAGGGCCGTATTATAGCAGCGGCACCGTTGTAACACTGCGTGCGCGGCCAGCATGGGACAGCATGCTTGACGGATGGAGCGGAGATGTGAGCGGAACAGACACCGTCGTGACGATCACGATGAACGGTCACAAGAGTGTGACGGCGACGTTCAGGCGGCTTAAGACGTGCGGACTGACTGTTCGCCCGGCTCTGCACGGGAGCATTGTTATGCAGCCGTCGGGAGGATCGTACGTGGAAGGGTCGCAAGTGCTACTGCGTGCGCAACCGGAGACGGGGTGGGAGTTCCATGAATGGACGGGAGATGTAAACGGTGCGACAAATCCTTGGAATGTCACCGTGAATGAGAACAAGGAAGTAAGGGCAGTGTTTCGGAAGATCGGGGGGGGAGTGCGGTCGTTGGGCGCCATGCACGACAGCTATGTGCAGGGGGCTTTCAGCGCATCGAGGAACTTCAATGCAGACAGCCTTTTGCGCGTTCGGGAAGGGAACTCGGACATAAACCGGTACCGGGCGTATGTGCAGTTCGATGTGAGCGGTGCGACGGGAACCGTTCTTGGTGCTGTCTTGAAAATGCGAGTGAAGCCTGTCGGTCTTCCGGATGGCAAGGGAGTCAAGGCTGGCGTGTATGCTGTAAGCACGGACACTTGGACAGAAACAGCGTTGAATTGGAGCGGAGCACCGTCGGCGGGGGTATTGATTGATTCAGCAACGGTGGGTTCGGTGGGGATGGAATATTCCTGGGATGTTGGAACCTACGTCGCTCGAGAAGTCGCTGGAGACAAAAAGGTGAGTTTGATGCTGAAGGACTACGCGGCCATGGATAAGCGGATCGATTTTGAGAGACGGGAAGATGGAAAGGGGCCGGTGCTGCTGATTCTGACGGACACACCGACTGGCATAGAGAAAGAAGAAATGGTGCCAACGCACTACGCTCTGCATCAGAATTATCCCAATCCCTTCAATCCCGAAACATCAATTGGATTCGACCTGCCGACAGAGGGATGGATATCGTTGAAGGTGTACGATGTGTTGGGAAAAGAGGTGGCGACGTTGGTTGAGCAACAAATGCAACATGGAATCCACCGGGTTCAGTGGAATGCTAGTGCTATGCCGAGTGGTGTCTATGCATGTCAGTTGAAAGCAGGGACGTTTGCCAGTACAATCAAAGTGCTCTTGATGAGATGAGTGCCAAGTTAAGGTGCTGATGTTCTTGTTCTACGAAACGTTAGGACCACGGTAAAACCCTGCCAGCCGTATAGCAAGAGGTGGTCGTTAGCTGAGAGGCGAAGCGATAAGCCACCCGACAATGTAGCCAGAAAGGGCGCTATACATACGTGACGCGATATCTTAGAATATTCTCTCTCTTCTGTTTGTTCTGGCTGAGCCCTCTCGCGGCACAGACTGCAAATATCCTTGATGCGTACAACGGCGATTTTGAGTCTGGACTGGCTCAATGGCGGTTCTTTGAAGTCCCATCATCCCTCGGCAGCACAGCGACTGTTGTCACATCGGATGTCGCACGAGGTACAAAAGCCATCAAACTTGTTTTCGTGGCGCCTGATGCATCCCTCGGCGATCGTGCTCTGGACAACTGGGACACGAATGTTCCTGTGGCCGAAGGGCAGAGCTATACGGTGAGTGTACAGGCAAAGACGACCGTGCCGGGGACGCTGAAGCTTCGTATCACTTTCGGATTCTTCGATGAGAGCCGGGCTGTTCTGACTGAGGGGGACAAAGAATATCTCTTAACAAGCAGCTATCAGACGTTCAGCACGAGCGCTACTGCGCCGGCGACGGCAGTTTATTGCTGGATTGCATTTCGTCTCAGCGACGGGAGTGGTCCTAAGGCTGCGGGGACGCTCTTTCTCGACGATGCACAGTTGATAGGCGCCGGCGTCGAACCGCCCCCGCCGCTTGTGCCCCGCGTTGTTCCGGTAACGCTTCCTTCCGATGATGTCCCAATCGTGAGTCTCGTTGTTACTGAATCACCCTACAATGCGAAACAGGATGGTACTGTCGATGCAACGACTCCCTTTCAGCAAGCGATCGACAACGCGGCGAGTCGAGGTGGAGGTGTGGTTTTCATCCCTGCCGGAAAGTACCGATTCGACGGAAGCCTGACGCTAAAAGAAAAGGTGACGTTGCGCGGAGACTGGCAGAGTCCGCACGACGGAGGGACTGGCAAGGGAACGATTCTGGAGATCTATGGCGGACGCGGAAGCGAGACGGGCACACCCTTTTTGACCATGCATCGGGGAACTGGCGTCAAGAATCTCACGATCTGGTATCCCGCACAAACGATATCGGTTGTGCCATATCCCTGGACAATCTTCTGCTTCCCGAGTTTTACGTCCGGTGGGAGTGACAATACCTCCGTCATGAACGTGACGCTGGTGAATCCATATCAGGCGATAAAGATCGGGCCGGCATCAAACGAGCTGCACTATATCCGTAACGTGTACGGCACCCCGTTGAAGACCGGCATCTGGCTGTCTGAGACAACCGACATCGGTCGAATCATCAATGTGCATTTCGAGCCAAAGTACTGGAGCGGCTCGACGCTGAGCAACTCGCCAAGCGAAGCATCCATCAAAGCGTGGACGCAAGCCAACGGCGAAGGAATCGCCATGGGGCGCTCCGATTGGGAATACATGTACGACATCTCGCTGATTGGCTACAAAACCGGCGTCCGGATTTTCCGATATGATCCCTCGGGCCCGGCAGCAAATGGCGTCATCTATGGTTTGCGCACGGAAGAAGGAGAGGTCGGCATCAAATTCGAGATGGGAAATCCGTACGGTTTTGCCATCACGAATTCGACGATCAATGCGTCAGCCGGGGCCTCCCCTGTGTGTGTGCTGGCGACCAATACTTTTTCGACGGTTGCGCAGTTCAATACGTGTTCGTTCGGCGGAAGCCCGAAAACTGCAGTCTTGTTCGAGGACAATTCGACGGCACGAATGACCTTTCAGAATTGCACGTTTGCTGATTGGGGTTATCAGGGTGGTGATGCGGCGGTCAGGCTTCAGAATGGATCGGTGGCAATTCTCGGGTCCGAATTCAAAAAAGATAAACCGCACGTCTATCTGGGATCCAGCGTACAGAACGCGCAAATACTCGACAATGTGGTTCCCTCGAAGCTCAACATCATGAACCTGAGCGCCGGTGAAGTGGCTGTCTCGCAAGAACCTCTGGGAATGCCGAAGCTGAGTGCGCCGCCACACCAATTTGCCGCCGAGCGCAAACCTGCGACAAATGCATTGTTTGTAGTCTCCGCCTACGGCGCGGTGGGTGATAAATCGACTGACGACACACCGGCGTTCCAGGCTGCGTTGGATGCAGCAGGTCAGGCTGGCGGTGGAACGGTGTATGTGCCTGCCGGATGGTACAAGATTGCGTCGCACCTGAATGTTCCGCCCAGGGTGGAATTGCGTGGCATATGGGATGTGCCGCATCATACAATTTCGCAGGGATCTGTGCTGCTCGCTTCGGAAGGGAACGGGAATGCCGGTGGCACACCGTTCATCACGCTTCAACAGAATTCAGGCGTGCGCGGTTTGACAGTCTGGTATCCCGATCAGAACTACGTCGCATTCCCCTGGACAATTCGCGTGGGAGGCGCCAATTGCTGGGTGAAAGACGTTGTGCTCGCGAACTCCTACCAGGGAATCGACCTGGCAACCGTTCCGTCGCCAAACCACTGGGTGAGCTACGTCGGCGGCTCGCCGCTGAAGACAGGCCTCTATGTGAGCAACAATACCGGAGAAGGCTGGATTGAGAACGTTCAGTTCAACTCGCATTATTGGAATAGAAGCACCGGCTACCCAAAGAATGTCAGCCCGAATCCAAGCAGCCCAACGACCTATCAGCAAGCCAATCTCGATGCATTGAAATTCGGTTCTTGTTTTTTTGAGCACCAGGCAGGCAATTTCGTTTTTGCTGCCAAACGCGGTCTCTATTTCACAAATGACGGCGGCCCATGCAAATCGGATGTCTTTATGCATGGAACAGATGCCGGTTCGTACGCCGTCTCAGTGGAAAGTCCTGCCGGTTCTCAACTCAACTTCATCAACTCCCAGCTCGTTCTCACGGCTGCAACATCGGTGGCGTACATACACACCGGTTCCGACTTCGCCGGCACGGCGGGGTTCTTTAATACGCTTGAATGGGGAAATCAAAGCGGAGCGACAGCAAGTATCAATGGAACAGGGACGGTGAGCCTGCAACAGGTGAACACCTCCGTATCCGGTATCACGCTTTCGGGCGGAGTGAGCAGCGTCCACAATGTAACAATGTCGCAATCTCTCACTCCACAATTCACGATCGGGCCTGGCATTGTATCATCCACCATTTTTGGAAACTACGCGCCGGGCGGATTTCAAATGGCGAACGCTGCAGGCGACAAGGTGGAGGCGGACTACAATTATGCCCGGATGAAGGGAGCCTACGGTTTCGCCACAGGCTGGGAGTCCGCAGATCCGCAGAACCAATGGAATGATATACTCTACAGTTCAGTGAATATTGCACCGTTTTCGGGATCGGTTCGACCTCGCTCCGCCGCGGTCGGTTTTGACGGAGGTAAGTCTCTGTTCATAAGCGGCAGGGACAGCAGCGCATCAACCTCGTCGATCTATTTCAAATTGTTCAAAATCAAGGTTCGGGTTTTTGAGTCGACGGTCCTGAGCTATTCCCTGAATCCTCAGACTGAGCTGGGGCGGCGGATTCACGTCGATCTCCTTTTCGCAGATGGGAGCCGGCTGACCGAATTGAAGGCGACTGCAAGCGACTCTCTCCCTCTTTCCGTTCCGCGCGGTGCTCTGCAGCGGTGGACGAAAATCGTCTGCCCGGTGGGGAGTTTTGCTGCGGGGAAGCAGATTCAGGAGATTCTCGTTGGTTACAGCAATCCATCCAGTGAGGGCGATTTCAGCGCATATCTTGACAGTCTGGAACTGCGCCTCACCGGAGGCATACCGGTCCCCTGGTCAAGATCCGATGTCGGCGGTTCTTCAAAAGGAAGTGCTGTTCTCGAGAATGGACTATGGTACGTCCTGGGCGCTGGAAGGGGACTGCTGTACGGCGGCGACAATTTCAATTTCCTTTCCCAACCGTTCAGCGGCAATGTCTGCATCACAGCCAGGCTCGAGACACAAGAGCAGGTGATGGGAGGTTCGTTTGCCGGAGTGATGATTCGGGAGTCGCAGGATGTGAGCTCGCGGCTCGTGATGCTGGGTCTCTATCCTCAATTTGGGCTGCAATCTTCTTTCCGGGTATCTCCGACGGCTCCAATCCAATCGGTCACGCACGATGTATACGGCAAGAACGCCCCGCGCTGGCTCCGCATCGTTCGCTCGGGAAACCTCTTCACGACCTACACATCACCAGACGGCATCGTGTGGCAAGACACCCTGTATCGTCTCACTGTCCAGATGGATCCGACCGTGGCGGTGGGACTGGCTGCGAGCTCCGGATCGACGAGCGAGACTATGGACTCTCCGTTTTCATCGGTGATTGTTTCGGTCAATCCGCCGACGAGTGTGGGCGGCGTGACGGCACAAGTTCCTCAGGAATTCCAGCTCTATCAGAACTATCCCAATCCCTTCAATCCATCGACCATGATCCGCTACGCACTGCCCCGGCGCAGCAACGTCGACATTGAAGTATTCAACATGATGGGACAGAAGATCGCGTTGCTCGTCCATGATCGTCAAGCAGCCGGAGAGTACCAGGTTCTGTGGAATGGAGTGAATAATGCTGGAATGCAGGTGGCGAGCGGGGTGTATCTATGTCGCATGCGAGTGTGGGGTGATTCCGACGGGCAGTCGGATGGTCAGTTCTTTACCAAGAAATTACTTCTGGTGAGATAGGAGAAACAAATGACACTTAACAATCATTTGGGAGAAACAATGAAAACTGTTCGCACACTGGTACGCACCGCAGTGAGCGTGGTGTTGTTCACCTTGCTCATCGGCATAGTCGTAGGAGCAGGGGAAGTAACTGCGCCGGCAACCATCACGCCGGTCGTGAAGCTTAATATTGGAGAAGCAGCGCGCAAAGGTGCGAAGACTGCTATCGCACGAGAAATCCTGCCTGGCGAGATTCCGGGAATTCGCAGCACCATGATCTCGCTGGCACCTGGTGTAACGCACCGCGAGCGGGCGTCCACCAAGGAAGATCGAGTGTTCCTCGTGCTTTCCGGCAAAGGAATGATCACTGCAAAGGGCAAAAGACATTCGGTTGCGAAAGAAGCCATTGCACATTTTCCGATGGGTTGGAGTGTGGACGTGAAAGCGAGCGGTACCCAAGGGCTCGACATCCTCATCGTGCGTCTTACAATTACTCCCGTGGACCGAGAGGCCCTCGCAGCCCACACTGACCTGAACAGCGTAGCGTACGTGAAGTCATTCAGTGAATGCGAAGCGTACGGCGAAGCGATCAAGAGCCCCAAAACCGTGAGCCGCACGCTGCTTCCGAAGAACATTGTCCCGCGCATGGCAATTGGTACAGTGGAGACTACTGGTCCCGACACGGTAAAGCGTCATCGACACCCGATGCTCGAACAATATTTCCTGGGGCTCGAACACAATGATATTACGGTCTTATCCGATAGTGCGAGGACGGCTCTGAAGCAACACGAACTGTTCCACATTCCCTCAGGGAGTGATCATGGTTCTGTGGTTGCGGAAGGCAGTAAGCTCTATTACATCTGGATGGACTTCTTCCAAGATGAGAAGGGCATGGAGTGGTTGAAAACGCACAAGTCACTTACGCCAGAAAAGAATTGACAGGTCGCTTGCGCCTGTCGATCGTTCACATAGACAAGTATGCAGTGGAAGAACTGCGTGGCGCTGATTGGCCAACGGAAATTGAACTCACTCTATTGGAATGAGGCAAGCAACATAGTCATGAAACAGAATACTATGCGCCCGTTGGCAAAGAATACTGGGATGTTCATTCTAGTCATTTTCAGTTTCACAGTACTATCCAGTGAGACGCTCGCGGCGCAACCAATAACGATAACGCCGACAGGGGGCGCCGATGATTATACGATCATCCAGAATGCTGTTAATGGACTCGGATTCGGGGATACGATCATCTTGAACGGCAAGTTTGTCATAAGAAATACAATCGTACTCAAATCGAACATGACATGGGTTTTGAATGGGAGTATTCAACTGGGTAATGCTGTAAACAAGACAATGATTACAGATCCATCTGCAGGCGCTACGAATATCCATATGAGCGGCGGAGTCTACGATGGTAATCTGGAAAATCAGACGACGGAAGGGAGTTGCATCAATTTCCAAAAAGTGACTCATTCGCATTTTTCTGATTTTACCACTCAGAACTACGGAAAAGGTTTTACGTTTGAACTTGGTTGTAACAATAATACTTGCGATAGGCTTGTTGGAAAACATCACGGCAAGAAAATTTCAACTGTTGGAAATGGTCTTGGTGACAGGGGAGACCATAATACATGGAATGATTGCATTGCAGATAGTAATTGGTCCGACAACTTCATCATCAAATGTAAGGACAGCCGATTCAATCGGTGTATGGCACGAAATAGCGGAAGTGCGGTAGGATTCGGATTCTATGCTCGTGAGAACAGCAACCCGGATAAAGGCGCGGATGTAAGCAGAAACAGATTCTATGCGTGTGAGGCCTCTGGAAATGCACATTCTGGATTTAGTCTCAACTGTCCAAATAATGGGCCGGGTGCAAAAATTGAAGATAATTATATCCAGGCAGTAATCTATAACAATTGCCGGGTACAAGATGTCACATCGCAAGCAGGAATCTATTTGAGAAACAAAATAGCTGATGGCATATGCCAGCGCAATCAATTGGATATTTTGACGTACAACAATGGGTCACAAGGAGGGATTGGATTCGAAGCAACATATCCCATAACAGGCTGTTCCGGTGTTATTGTCACCTATGACAATAATCCCTTCGACGCGAGTATTGGAGGAAATAGTAATGTGTTCAATATCTATGCCCCCAAGGGAACAACGAAAATTGTCGTTGAGTATGGTAACACGGTAAATTTTATTGACAGCAGTTATCAAAGTTCTTGGGCCGTCGACAGATATTGTGGTCGGAGTTTGAGCAGTGCAGATCCAGCAACATCGCTTATTCCCTCGGCCTCTGAACTCAAGCAAAACTATCCCAATCCGCTAAATCCCAGCACAAAGTTTGAATACCAAATCGCCGAATATGGATTGGTAACGTTGAAGGTGTTTGACTCACTCGGTCGTGAGGTCGCAACGCTTGTGAATGGGGTAAAGGGGGCTGGATACTACTCTGTAACCTTTGATGCCTCTCATCTTGCAAGCGGCATGTATATAGCGCGCTTTATTGCACGGCAGCAAAACGGAAAGCCAATCGTACAGTCGACAAAGCTGATGGTGACAAGATGAGACATATTAAGAGATTGATCTGCATTGTCGTCTGGAATTCGCTTACCCTTGCTAGCATAGCAAACGCACAAACGGAACAGAATAAAGAGGCAGATAGCAGGGTCATAAAACAGTGTTCAGCTATCAGAAACACCTGAAGTTAGAGGTAGTGGTCCTGCTGTAAATCCTCGGATGGTTACCTGGGCTCGATTCGCATACATAAATAGGCCTACAGAAATGGACCACCCATGGGCCATTCGATCCAATTGGCCTGATATCTGGTAACAACTCTTTGAAGACCGGTATGAACCGACTCTACCACAAATTCGCCGTTTTGTTGATTACCTGGGTCCTTTCTGTTCCTACTGTTGTTTATGGACAGAAGGAAAGGTATCCCAATGTGCTTCTGATAATGACCGACCAGCAGGCTTGGAATGCAGTTGGTTATTCAGGAAACAAAAAGATCAAAACGCCAAATCTGGACCGATTGGCAAGGGAAGGAGTCAATTTCAGTCAGGCAATTACACCATGTCCAGTTTGTGTTCCTGCACGTACGTCTATACTAACCGGACGACTAACAGAGACAACTACAATCCGGGAAAACAATGATGTCAAAGCAGGGGAGTGCTATTATCCCACCTTCGATGAGATTCTTGCAAAAAGAGGTTTTACCACCGAGGTATACGGCAAATACCATTCACCGGAACATATGGCGAGAGTCTATATGAACCCTCCGGTAAATGGACTGACAGGCACTGATCCAATTGTTCGTTGGGAATCCATTTATGTAAAATACATTCAGGAACATTTCAAAAAAAGAACTCTGAAACCTGGCGAAATGTACGAAACCACCTTCTATGGCGGCGTTATTCCCTACAAGCTTGATCCGATCGACCGATACTATAAATACCTGCCAACAGGAATAGTGCCTGAAGAAGAACTAAACCAAGAACTAAGTCAGGCTGATGTTCATGGAACACTCGATTTGCCAGTCGATTATACAATTACTGCAGTGCAAGGCAAGCAAACGGTTGTGGCACTGGAACGGCTCAAAAATAAAAAGTTCATCCTGACGTGCTCTTTTCACTGTCCGCATGTGCCAATAACTCCTTCCGAGCCTTATGCGTCGATGTACAAGGCAAAGGATATGGTGACTCCTGTTTCAATTCAAGACCGAAGGGAGAATTCACCCTACAATCCGGGCAAAGTACTGCCGCCGTATAACGATAAAGACAAAGTGCGGTATATGATCGCGAATTACTATGCATTTGTCACTGAAATCGATGATTGGATTGGAAAGATTCTGAACAAATTGGATGAATTGAACTTAGCTGGCAATACCCTGGTCATATTTGTTTCCGATCACGGTGAGATGCTGGGAGCTCATGGAATGCGTGGGAAATTCTGCTTCTATGAAGAATCTGTTCGGGTGCCGTTTCTCATTCGCTACACAGGGAGGATAAGATCCGGCCAGACTATTTCCACTCCTGTTTCAGTCCTTAACATATTTCCGACCATTCTCGATTATGCCGGAGTT
>Ga0315274_10000808_pt1 | contig 48648 bp, 42 predicted proteins | sample YL17G02_20_MG_FD_203700 | JGI IMG/M metagenome (GOLD analysis project Ga0315274, IMG submission 203700) | Sediment microbial communities from Yellowstone Lake, YNP, Wyoming, USA - YL17G02_20 | ecosystem: Environmental > Aquatic > Freshwater > Lake > Sediment | place: USA: Wyoming | collected... | reverse complement strand
GCTTCCTCCTCGGTGCCGACGTGCGTCGGCGGGTCTTGCCACTAACCGAAGATCGAGGTGATGGTCTTCTCCGTCAACTCCCTTCTGGATCGACCACCCCGTACACCACATCCGTGGACTCTAGCGCGCCGTGTTGTCCACCCGCGTCGCGTACGTGTAGTCCGTGGAGTTCCCACACTGGTCGCTCACCCGGATCACGATCGACGTGTCGCAGCTGCCAGCACCAGTGTGAACCACCTTGGTCAGACCGGCCGTGCCGCAGTTGTCCGTCAGGCTGGTGGTGGCATCCAACGCCGCTTGATTCGCGGCGTCGGCCGTCGCGTAGCAGGCAAGAATCGTGCCCTGCGTCGCCGTCGGCGCCGTCGTGTCGTTGACCGTGATCGTCTGCGTGCAGGTCTTGAAGTTCCCCCACCCGTCCGTCGCCTTGTAGGTCCGCGTGATCGTGTAGCGGTTGTCGCAGGTCTTGCCGCTGATCACGTCGCTCTCCCAGGTCACCGTCACCGCCCCGCCGCAGTTGCTGCTGGCCGTCCCGCCGGCAAAGTCGTGCGCCGGCACGCCCGCCGCGCATGGCACGGTCACCGGCCCTGGGCAGTTGATCGTCGGCAGCGTGGTGCACCCGCAAGCGGTGACCGTAATCTGAGGCGTTTCCCAATCTATGTGCTGTTTCATCTCACATGATGTGACCTCGTTCACCATCCGCAGGCCTACGGCTAGGGTGGTCGACGTGGGACTCACAGCGAAGGTCACGGAACCCGAGTTCGATAGCGGGTTGGGTAGCAGCGCCCCCCAGGTCGCAACGGTCCCACCAGGCGAGGTTCCCGACACAGCATAGACTCCGACCGTCCCGCTAGGGCCGCCTTTCGCCGTAAGTGTGAGCTTGACTTGGGTGGAGCCGAGGGGAATCGTGGCCGTGATGAAGCTTCTCCTGATCGTGTACTTGTCGCAGTCCCTATTCCAGTCTGTCATTGTGTGGAGCTCGTTCTTGTGGAAGTCCCAACTGGCGCCGCCGTCCGTGCTCTCGATCGACCAGAAGCCTGTGACTGTGGCGGAGCCGCATGAACCGTAGGTCTCCACGGCACCGAGAGTCAGCGCCAACAGCAAGCTGGTGACAGAGACCAACAACCTATCCCAACGCAACCTGGTGCTCGCTCTCTCCCTTTGCCTCCTAGTCATAGCGACCTGCCCTCCTCGCCGAATTGACGCGTCTCCAGGGATGAAGCTGATCGACTCGCGAGGGTTTCTCTCCCCCGCTGCCAGAAGAGCGCACGCGAAAACCGGCAGATGAGTCATGTCTGCAGGAGTCCCCTGTTGCCCACGGCCGTGCCGCTCTCGCCCAAACACCATGCCCTCCTTCCTGCCCCCGACTCCTCTCCTCGGCCGAGCTGCCCCCTCGGCTCGGCCATCTCCACTCCATAGCTCTCCCTGAGGGAAGGCGGAGTGGACTGTGCCTCAGACGCCGATCCCCGTCCGCGCCATCCCGGCCCCACCGTCTCCGAAGGGCGCGCAGTATCATCTGGCCGCGGCTTGCTCAAGGGCCTCATTCCTGCGGTGCCACGTCTGGATCGCCAGCCCGAGGTCGACGGCTTGCGGCTCCACGAAGCCCTCGCGCACAAGCAGCTCTCCGAGACGCGTCCCGTCCTGGAGGGTCTCCTGCAGTCTCAGTGCGCGGCCAAGATCGGCCTTTTCGAGAGCCTCGAGCTCTAGGAGAATGGATCCGAGCTGCGTCCTGCGTTCGAAGTGATCTCCGAGAATGGAAAGGATGACCGAGCTGCGGCTCCGCCGCTCTCGGTCGGCTCTCAGGTCGACTTCGTTGATGAGATGGGCGTCCCCGCTCCCGTAGTAGATCGTGACCTGCATCGCCTGACCACCCCCAGAAAGAGTAAGCCGAGCTGCCCACACCCAATCCCGGCAGCCCGGCTACCTCTGTGAGGCCTTTGGCTTTGCGTCCCCGTCTTGCGGCGGGTTTGCCCTTTTCAGGACTATCGTTGTCATCAGTATACGCATTTAAACCATGAGGTCAAGATGCCTGCGATATGCTCAGCGGATCGACGTTCTTCACCCTGTGCCTCCCTGATCCCCGGCTGGGTTGAGGACTCTCCGCGTTGAGGGCAGAGATTGGTAGGGAAGGAACGGGGAATCTCGTGGAGATCCTACCGGATGGACAGCACCGACGCGAGCCGCGTGAAGCACATGCCCAGGAAGCCAGTGACTGAAACGCCGTTCTCTACGCGGTGATCGGTTGCCTGCCACCCGCAGTGGACAAGCTTCGGACTCTACCCCAACTGGAGCCCGAGACCGTTGAGTCAAGTGGGGAGATTCGAAGTGTCAACACCATACCGCGATGAGACAGGCTAGACGGCCCAGGCCGCAGCGAGGAGGACGACCCACCCCGCGAGGCTGAAGAGCGCGAGACCAACGGCAGCCACTGTCGGCGTGCCGCGGCGGAGCCACCTGGTGCGCTCAACCTCAGGGTACCAGTCCCCGCACTTCCAGGACGTGGCGGGGATGCAGACCTGCTCGCCGCGGAGCACCTTCTCCGCACTGCGGAAGAACTCGGCCCCGGCGAACTGCCCCTCGACGTTGCGGAGGAGGCTCTCCCAGCGCAGGGTCTCCCTCGCCGCGTACGCGAGGCACAGGAGCCAAGCGACGCAAAGGGCGCAGCCGAAGGCCGAGATCCCGGTCTGCAGGGTCTGAGCGATGAGGTCAGGGAGCGACAGCGCGAGGAGACCCGTAGGGAGGGCTAGAAGAACGTTCGCCACAAGGAAAAGCGTGACGACGGTCCAGAAGGAGCGCTCCTTTTCGGCCCGCGTCAAGGCGAGAACCTGATACAGCGCCAGCCATTCCTGAAGCTCCAAGACCACCTCCTCTAGGACAATGACTCTCGGCCACCCTACCGCTTCCGGCCTCGCGATGGGAGGCGACCTCTCACCCGCGCAGAGGACGCGTGTCTTCCGAAGAGAGCAACTTGATCTCCAGGAGAAGACCAGTTATGGTAGGTTCCGACGCGGCTTGACCGAGGCCGAGGAGTGCACATGTAATGGGGCCGGAAGAGAAGACAGGAAGCGTCGCTGAGGCGACGTGGGAGGGCAAGGCGGTCCGCCAGGTGCTGGAGGGGCTGGCCGACGTGGTCCTCCGGCAGACTCCGTATCGGCGCGTCCTCGTCTCCTGCTACGAGCGTCCAATCCATCCCGGGTCGGACGAGACAACAGCCCTGAGGGAGGTCGCGGCGAAGGGGCTCCTCCCTGGGGAGGAGCGGGATCTCCCCTCCTGCATGTCGGGGACGAGCGAGGTGTCCGGCGGCAAGTTTCAGGAGCGGTGGCGCGTCGGACGTTCGTACTACTTCCGCGCCGGCGACACTCCCCACTTCGTAGCGCCCCGGCTCCCGACCCGCAGGCGCTTCTCGCGCCACGACGGCTGGGCGGCGCGGGATCTCCTCGTCGTCCCCCTCGAGGCCGACGGGCACTTCATCGGGGAGATCGCCGTGGACGACCCCCGCGACGGCGCGCGGCCGACGCCCCAATCCCTCTCCGGGTTGGAGGAGATCGCCTCCATCGGCGCCCTCGCCCTCCGCGGGGCGGAGTGCCTTCAGCGGATGAGTGCCGAGCGTCAGCTGTTCTCGTTCCTGGCCGGCAACGGTCCCGCAGGGTTGGCCATCGTGCAGGCCGATCGACTCCGCTACGTCAACGACCGGCTGGTCGCGCTCCTGGGGTACTCGGAGAAGGAGCTGCAAGAGATGGATCCCTGGTGGCATCTCATCCACTCCGATGACCGACCGACAGGGATCGCGGAGGCCGGATGGATAGTAAGCAGGCCGCGCACCCTGCGCCTCGTCCATCGCGACGGAGGACCGAGATGGCTCACCGTCGAGGGACGGCCCATGTCCTTCCAGGACGGGAAGGCCACTCTCCTCAACCTGCTCGACGCGCAGGAAAAGGTGGAGAGCGAGCGCGCCCTGCGGGACAAGGCGATCCGAGATCCGCTTACCGGGCAGTTTAACCGCCACTACTTCGCCGAAGCGATCGAGCCGGAGTTTGCGCGGGCCAGACGCTACGGTCGGCCGCTCACGCTGATGATGGGCGACCTCGCGGGGTTCAAGAAGGTGAACGACGAGCTAGGACACCGGCGAGGGGACGAGGTCCTGCGCGAGGTCGCGCAGCTCCTCCAGGGGCAGCTCCGAGGGAGCGACTGGATGGTTCGGTACGGCGGCGACGAGTTTCTCATGATCCTTCCGGAGACCGGGGCAGGGCTCGAGCGCGTCGCACAGAGACTCGAGACAGCCGTGCAGGTCTGGATGGCAGGACGGGCCGAGAAGACCCCGCTCGGGATCGATCTTGGCTGGGCGACGTGGACGCCGGACTGCACGCTGACCGTGGCCCAGCTCCTGGAGGCAGCCGACGCGCGGATGTACGAGTCCAAGGCGAGCCGGCGGGAGAGGGTCGCCCAGGCTCCGCGCAGCTGAACCGTCGCGCCAACAATCGCTCGCCACGACTCCGACCAAGGCGACCCGCCTTTGGTGAATGGTCCAGTTCCAAAGCTAGTGCTTGCCTGCATAAGTACGCGCCATGACGGACTCTGGCTGGAACCGGCAACAGATCTCAAACAGCGTTGCGCGGACTTGAACTGCTAAGTACTAGTCCAACCCATCTCCAGCGACGCAGACGTCGCGTTCATGACCGCGGGGGGGACGTACTCGCTCACGCCGAAGAAGATGATCGAGCTCATCAAGGGTCTGCCCAAGCCACCCGCCATCGTCGTCCCCGTCCACACCCGGGCTCCGGAGGTCTACTTCGCCCTCCTCCCGCTCGTGTCCTTCCTGTCGGCGTCGCCCTGGCCGGTGAAGCAGCTCGGCGCGTACGAAGTCGAGCTCTCACCCAGCGCTGCGTCTCGAACTTCATCAGCATGTACGGCTCGAGTGACTTCAACTGGGCGTTCGAGAAGGAGCTCTCGAAGAAGCCGCCCTGGGACGACCTTGAAACCTACTGGCGCCAGTCGCCGATGGCCCACATCGGCAGCGCCAAGACGCCGACCCTCGTCCTGCACAACGAGCAGGACCTGCGCTGCGCGATCGAGCAGGGAGAGCAAGTCTTCGTCGCCCTGAAACGCCTCGGCGTCCCGACGGAGATGGTCCGTTTCCCGGACGAGCCGCACGGCCTCTCGCGCGTTGGGCGCACGGACCGGAGGATCGCGCGTCTCGAGGCGATCGCGGGCTGGTTCGACCGATACCTGAAGGGCTAGGGGCGAGCGCCTCGCGGCGGCGATACCGGCGGGGTTCCGAGGGGCATTTTCGGTCGTAGCGAAGGGCCTTTCCCTGTCAGTCAGTCTTTATGCGCACTACAGAGATGCGCCCGTTGGGGTCAGCGATTCCGGCGCCGCTTCCCCCTCTCGCCCCCCCTTCCGGCCCCCTCGTGGAGGGCTGTGCCGGCTCCCGCCGGAGGCAGAAGGGCATCTTCTCTCGTAGCGAAGGGCCTTTCCTTGGGCATCAGTCTTCTTGCCCCTTTGAGCGTTTCCCCCGTCCCAGACGGGCGTTCCGAGAGCGACGCCGCGTCCTCGCGGCTATCTCCCGGTCAAGGTGAGTTCACCGTGCGGCCGGGGTCCCCGCGACGGAGAAAGAGAACTGCTTTTCCCGGAAGAGGCTGACGCAGGCGCGTGCGACGTCCGGGTCGTAGAGGCGACCGGCGTTCTGCTCGATCTCGCCGAGAGCGGCGTCGATGCCACGTGCCGGGCGGTAGGGCCGGTGCGAGGCCATCGCTTCGACCACGTCGGCAACGGCGAGAATGCGTGCCTCGCGAAGAATCTGGTCTCCCGTAAGGGCGCGAGGATAGCCGCTGCCGTCCAGACGTTCGTGGTGTTGGAGGATGATCTCCGCCACCGAGTCGGGGAACGGGACATCCGCGAGGATCTTGAACGCTGTCTGGGAGTGCTCGCGGATGAGGTCGAGCTCGATCGCAGACAGTGGGCCGGGCTTGGACAGGATCTCCGCCGGGATGCCGAGCTTCCCGATATCGTGGACTGTCCCTGCGATGCGCAGCGTGTTGCACTCGTCGTCGGAGAGCCCGAGCTCGCGGGCGATGGCGACCGCGAGGGCGGCGACCCGCCGCTGGTGCCCGGCCGTGTACGGATCGCGCGTCTCCACGGCTGCGCTGACTGCGTGCAGCGTCCCTTCGAGGCTGAGGCGCAGAACACGCTCGGCCCGCTCGGCCTCGGCGATCAGTAGGGCATTCTGGATTGAGATCGCCGCCACGTTTGCCAGGCCGGCGAGGAGGTCCACGTCCTCATCCGAGTAGGCGCTCGGCCGGTTGCTCTGCACCTGGAGCACGCCGATCGGTTCGCCCCGGAACATCATGGGAACGAGGAGCGCCGACTTCGTGCAGCCGTCGCGGTCGGTGTCCGGCGGCGGCGGAGTGAACGTGCCATCGGATGCGATGTGGTAGACGGTCTGCATCTTGCGCTCTCCCTCGATCCAGTCGGGGACGTTCAACGGCTTCCCCGTGCGCAAGACTTGGCTCTGCATCCCCTTCCCTTCCGGCGCGAGGGGAACAGGGGGGAAGCTTGACACGTCGCGTTGCACGCCGTCATCGACCGCGAAAAGGGCCGTGATCAGGTGGGTGTCCTTGTGGTACCTCGAGACGAAGAACCCGTCGGCATCGAGGAGGGTCCGAACCTCGTCGTACAGCGTGCGGAGCACGACTGGGAGTTCCGTCAACGCGCCGAGAGCCAGCGTGATGCGGTTCAGTGTGACCTGCTGCCGGAGTAGGCGGTCGCGAGCGATCTGTGTCTGCTTCTGGTCCTCCAAGGTGCTGAGCAGCGCCCTGCGGGAACGCTCGGACCTCTCCAGCTCTGCCGTCTGTCCGGCCTCCAACCGCTGACGGTCAGCCTCCAATCCGGCCCGGGCAATGATGTCGTCGCGGACCCTCTGGTACAAAGCGAGGGGGATCCTGCCACTCTTCATCCGCGACAGGAAGTCTTCAGTGGGGATGTAGTAGGGGTTGGCACACACCTCTCCGTAGATGACCACTGCCGGATGGGTATGGAGGACTTCGATCAGAACATCCGGCTCAAAGCGATCCTCATGATACTGGCAGATCGCGGTCGATCTGCCATTGGGGAAGAACAGATTCAGCTTCGCTTCGTATTCGATCAGTCTCTCGACTCCGGGAAGCCGGGCAAAGACCCAGGTCATTTCCCCAGTCACCCTCAACCCGGCATAGCCCTCCCTGATGGCATCAGCCTCCGCCTGCTTCAGCGTGGCAATCATCCCGTCTGGATCGAAACTTCCCCCTTTGAGATACGTCTCTTCCTTGGTCAGCAGGGCGCACTGGCCGGAAGCGACGTATGCTTTGAGGTCGACGCCTGCCTCGCCAAACGCATGAAAGACATCCTGCCGGGTGCTTTCGTCAATGATGTAGAGACACTTCTCGTTGTTCTGCAGTCCGCGAATGATATAGGGAACGAGAATGGGCATCTGCTCGCTGCGGTCGCGGTAGATGCAGCAGAGGTGGTCGCCTGCCCCAAGCCGACTGATCGCATCTTGCGTTGCGGAGCCTCTTGCGGCTGTTGGCATCATTGCGCTTCCTCGCTTGTGTAGCGTATACCCTCGCCCACGCGGCGACAAAGCTCGTTCACCTCGCGCTTGATCTCCCGCACGCGGTCCTCGCGGTCCAGCATGACCGCCTCCCAGCGCTGGAGTTCCTCGAGTTGGCTCTTGATCTCTTCCTCCGCCCGCTTGCGCTCGGTGATGTCGACGGCTATACCCTGGGCGCCGATCACGGCTCCATCTTTGCGAACTCTCGCAAAGGAACACTCGAGCCACACCCTTTCCCCAGATCTCTTTATCGTGGGTGTTTCGAAGTGCTTGATCCCCACCCCCGTCATGCCTCTCTGTATGCTTTCCATGGCCCTTTGACGCTCTTCCTCGGGGATGAGATCTAGGACGCTCTTGTTGATCACTTCCGCGCTCTCATAGCCGAGTGCTTCCTTAACTCTTCGGCTTACAAACGTGATTTGGCCGGCCAGGTCAATCGTGAGAATGATACCTGGGACGCTATCCACCAAACTTCTATACCGGTCTTCCGATCCGCGCAGCGCATCCTCCGCGCTCTTGCGCTCCGTGATGTCGCTCATGAGACAGAGACTGGCCGGCTTCCCTAGCCAGTCCACGCGGACGACTTTCACTTCCGCCCACCGGACGTCGCCCTCTTCGCGGACGATCCGAAAGGCGTGGACGCTCGGCGCCTCCTCTCCTCTTGCCCGTGCTTGGTGATACCCGAGCACCCTGCCCCGGTCGTCGGGATGAACGAAGTCAGCGAATGACCTGCCTGTGAGGTCCTCGGCAGAACGGCCGAATGCCGTAGAGGTCGCTGGGTTGAGGAGAACGATCTTCCCGCCCTGAGCCACGTAGACCGCCTCGCTCGCGTTCTCCACCACCTGACGGTACTTCAACTCGCTTTCCCGGAACGCCTCCTCCGCACGCTTGCGGTTCGTGATGTCCCTGTGGGTGCCGACCAGCCTGAGGGGATTCCCCGCGGGGTCGCGTCGCACGACCCGGCCGCAGCTCTCAATCCACCGCCAATCCCCCGTCTTCGTGCGCAGGCGGAACTCCATGCAGTAGTCGTCGGCCTCCCCTTTCAGAGACCGCTCGTACGTCTGCAAGGCGCTTTCCTTGTCGTCAGGGTGCAACAAGCCCTCCCATGTCTCCTGGGACGTCGGCAGCTCATCCGAACCGTAGCCCAGCATGGCCGCGTACCCAGGACTGTGGTAGGTTGTGCCGGCAACGAAGTCCGCATCGTAGATTCCGTCACTCGTGGCCTCGAGGGCGAGCGACAGGCGCTCCTCGCTCTCCCGCAGCGCTTCCGCCACCTCGGCTCGCTCGCGGTAGAGGCTCGCCTCCCGGTGCCTCCAGAGGTACCCCAGGCCTGCGCCCGTGCCGGCGAGCGCGACGCCGACGAACGCGGCGATCTGCCACAGCCGCTCTCGCAGGGGCGCGTCCACCTCCGCGGCGTCCATGCGGGCCACGAGGAACCACGGCGAGTTGGGGACGGAACGCACGTCGGCGATGACGCGGACGCCCCGATAGTCGAGTCCTTCGACGATCCCTTCCCGCCCCAATATGGCCTTCACGGCGGGCACGTCTTGGCTCGAGAGGGGGATGCGCAAGGAGAGGGCGGTGTCCTTCCGGAACCGGAGCTCGTTCAGGAAGAGCACATCGTTCCCGTCCCGGCGGACGAGCAGGGTCTCGGCCGTCTCGCTCGGCGTGGGCCAGCGGGCGATGTACGGGTAGAGGTAGGTCGCGGGATCGATGCGCAGAAGAACGGCTCCTAGAGCCTGGTAGCTTCTTCCTCCGTAGGAGATGGGGACAAGGACCGCGAGGTAGGCCCTCCCGTCGTCGTCATCCCGGTAGAAATCCAGAAACGTCACCTGGCCGGATTGCAGGATCTCGGGCAAGCGCTCTGCGATGGCCGATGAGACGGGCGGTATCCCAGCGGGGGTGGGCACGCGCGTTGCGCCCCGCGTATCCAGGAGGCGCACTTGGTCATACCGATCGTCTGTCTCGTAACTCTTCAGCCACGACTGGAGCTCCTGTTCGGCTTGCGCGTCGCTCGGATCGCCGAGGTAGCGCTTGGCCAGCGCGGCGAAGGCAACGTTCCCGTAGAGGAGCGACGCATCCGCCAGCCGCTCGCGCCGCCAATCCGCCAGGTCGTTCGTCTTGAGCTGCCCGATGGCCGAAAGCTGGCTCCCCACTTCGACGCGGTAGTGCGTCTCGAAGTGCGAGTAGTAGAGGTAAGCGCCACCGCCAACGGCCGCCGCCAGGAGGAGGAAGACCAGGACGAAGCCATACGCTACGAGGGGCCCTTTTCTCTTCTGACGGTCGAGCATCACCGCGACTCCCTCCCCGCGCGCGGCCGGTCTTGCGCCGTCGTATCGTCGGTTGCAGTCTAGCACATTCCCGCTCTTTGGTTTGGAGGACGCCTCGCTGGGACTCGCTCGAGCAGGATTCGAAGGCAGAGGTCGCAGAGGCCATGTCCTCCCACCGCCCGTATCGACCGGCTCTCGGCATCGAGAAGGCATTGGAGGAGGTGACCCAGGGCAGGGGCCGCCTGCATGATCCCGATGCAGTCGATGCCTGCGTCCACCTTTGCGGGGAGAAGGGACTCAGGTTCGAGTGAGCCGGCAGGAGCACGGCGCCGGCTCATCAGCAGCTTGTTCTCTTGTCCTCATACATCGTGCGGTCGGCCTCGTGGAGCACGCTTTCGATCGTGCGGGGATCTTGCGGGTACCAGTGGGCGACCCCGATCGCAAGAGTCACCGGGAAGTCGAGGAGCGGGTTTTGTACGTTGCGTTCAGCGACCGCCGCGCGGATGCGTTCGACGGCGACCACGGCTTTCCCATTCGTCTCAGGCAGGATCACCAAGAACTCATCGCCGCCGTAGCGGATGATCGTGTCGCTCTGTCGAAGGTTCTGCCGCAGGACTTGAGCGACCGCTTGCAGAACTCGATCCCCCATCTGATGTCCGAACCGGTCGTTGGTCTCCTTGAACCGGTTCACGTCGATCATCAAGAAGGCCACGGGGTGAGCGTACCTCTCGGAACGGTCGAGCTCTTGCTGGATCACCTCGTTGAAGAAGCGGCGGTTGTAGACCGAGGTGAGCGGGTCGCGGATGGCCTGTTCCCTGATTTCCTGCTGCAGCCGAATGCGCTTGGTGGTCTCCCTGGTGTGTCTGAGCAGAAGCTCCAGAAGGCGTCCATCGTCCTCGGTGAAGGCCTTCGCCTGGGTTGAGACCACCTGGAACACCCCGAGATCGCCGATGGGCGAGCTGATGCCAGATCGGAACTCCTCACGGGTAGGCAGAGCCTCGGGGACCTCCTCCAGGCTGCCAAAGACGTAGGTCTTGCCAGTGCGATAGGTCTTGCCGGAGAGCCCTTCGTCGAGCGAGCTCTCGGTGCTCGCTCCCGGGGGAAGCTCCCTTGAGGTAGCCTTGACGACGAGCCTGTCCCCCTCAACGATGTCGAGTGAGCAGAGAGTGAACTCCAGGATCTCCTCGGCCGCCCGGACGGTGAGCTGGTACGCGTCGTGTTCCGTCGCGCACGCGGCGAGTTGACTGGACGCTCGATAGAGCCGCTCCAGCTTCAGTTTCTCCTGCTCTAGCGCCTCTCTCGTGCGTCTTGAGTCGGAGATGTCGCGGACAAACGCAATGAGCTCCTGCGCCGAAGGGAGGTAGGTGGTACTGACCTCTACGTCGATGGCCCGGCCTTCCTTGGTTCGGTGCTTGGTTTCAAAGCGATCCGAGCCACTCTCCTTGATCTTGCGAACGTGACGGACCGTGTCGTCCGGGCTTTCCGCCGCTTCAAGGTCAGGGACTGACATCCGAAGCAGTTCCTCCCGGCTGTACCCGCTCATTCGGCAGTACGCCTCGTTGACGTCCAGGAGTCTCCCGTTCCCATCGACACGCCAGAATCCATCGGAAGTGGTGGCCAAGATCGTTACGTACTGCTCGACCCGCTGTTGCTGAATCACGTCGCTTGGCTGACGCTGCCTCAAAGACAGCTCAAGCTCGGTGACTCGCTGTTTCAGCGCAGCCAACTCCTCTTCGGATGGACTCCGTCCCTTCACCTGGCCACCTCCCATGCGCGATTATAGAGGAGCCGCCCGCGAAAGGGGAACCTCGTGCCAGCGAGGAGATTCCCTGACGAGTTCTACGAGGAGCTGTTCCGGCTCCGAGAAGGGAAGTACGATCCTGGGTCAGTGAAGAGGCCCTCGTATGTCGGCAAGTTGACGCATGACCTTGTGTATGCGCGCCTTGCCCCAGCAGTCCTTGATGAGCTGCGCAGGAAGACCCCCCAGATGAGAGGGGACGAAGAACGCACCACCATCACCGATGGCTCACCGAGGACGTGGGGCATCCGAGGCCAAGAGAGCACCCGGCGGCGGTGATCGCCTTGGAGAAGGCAGCGACTACCTGGGATGGCTTCTATCGCGGGATACGGCGGGCGCTTCCGAGGTACAGCGACACGATACCGCTCGATCTTCCGGAGAGGGTATGGACTGGATTGACATGCAGCAATCAAGCCACCCCGCCAATGAGGGCGAGGTGGGCTCTCCGGTGCCTATTGCGCTCGTTCCGAGCTCCTGCCCTGCGTACCACGGATGAAGACGGCAACCAGGCTGGCGACACTGACCGTGGCGATAGTTGCTCCAGACGCCTCAAAGCCGCTTGAGACGAGCCATATGCCGCCACCGATACAGCCTCCGGCAAGGATTGCTGCAACGACTAGGCCGCACCATGCTCGCCGGTCAGCTCCGCGCGTTGCTCTCCTCTCCCAATCCTGCCTATGAGAAGACTGCACTTCGGCCATCCTTAGAATCCTCTCGGCTGCTCCGGGCAGGATCTCCTCATACTCCCTAAAGTGAGCAGGAAGCGGCAGAGGGCCGGCAAACTCCGCTGTAACACGTTCTTGGATGACCGACCGCGGGGGCTGCCCACTTGGTGCGATATCCTTCTTCGCCCTGGATCCTAGCGCGTTTGCGCCTTCCTCTCTTCGGCGAAGTCACTCATCGCCATGCGCATGTCTGCCCCAACGGCGCACCAATCTGAAAGGATGGCGTAGTAGTCTGATTTCTGACCTATCTGTGATTCGTTGTGCCATGATAGCGTGCCTGCGAGGTCTAGTACGCGTCCAGCGCCCTCTGCCCAAGATGGACGCACAAACAGGACGCGAGAGTAATCAGGACGCCGGTGCCGGCGCGCAACAGCAGTCTCATTCATGCCTTCCTCCCGTTCGTGCTTGCGTCTCCGCCTGCCCTTCGCACCACGGCGTCGAGCATTGTACCTCTTTTGCTTTCTGGCCACGAATCCTCCTACCGCTAACTGGGACGTTCCGTCTGCAATGGGCCGCAGGGTCCGGCGCGGGGCGCTTGAGCCAGTCCGCAGCCGCCGCCGCTCCTGCGTGCCGATTGCTGAGGCCCGGCGCGCCCCACTGTCGGCGGGGACCTGCTCGTGAGAGCAATCCGACCAAGTCTCCCCAGCAGACCTCATCCGCGGCGATTCCAGGCGGGGCGGACTCCTGGTCTCGTGCACGGGTCGACGGGCGGTGGCGCCTCGGACCGGGCCGAGCAACTCGCTGCTGCTCAACGGAGTTGCACGCGGCATGGCTTTCTCTGGCTCCCCGCCATTGGCCGTTATCGTCCGCGCGGGACCGACGTACGCTCTCTCGCAAGGAGGTCAAGATGCGAAAGGCCATTCTGTTCCTCATGTGCGTCCTCGCCGTCGGTGCCGCGGCGTTCGGGGCGAAGGTGACGTTCCTCGGTCACGCCTGCGTCACCGTCACCGCGGCCAACGGAACGGTCGTGCTCGTCGACCCGTATCCCGCCTCGATCACCTTCCCCGGGCTTCCAACGGAGGCGGACATCGTCCTCGTGACCCACCAGCAGCACTTCGACCACAACGCGGTCGACCGAGTCACCGGGGATCCGACGATCGTGTGGGGTCTCGAGCCGGACGGCAGCGTTGCCGCGGGCGAAGAGCTCGTCCAGGGGATCCCGATCCGGAAGGTCCCCTCCGACCACGGCCCCTACAGCGGCCAGCCTCAGGGCATGAATGCGATCTTCGTCTTCACCGTCGATGGAATCCGCTTCGCCCACCTCGGAGGGGTGGGGGCCGCCCTGAAACCGGAGGAACTCGCGGCGATCGGCCAGGTCGACGTGGTCTTCATGACCGCGGGGGGGACGTACTCGCTCACGCCGAAGAAGATGATCGAGCTCATCAAGGGTCTGCCCAAGCCACCCGCCATCGTCGTCCCCGTCCACACCCGGGCTCCGGAGGTCTACTTCGCCCTCCTCCCGCTCGCGTCCTTCCTGTCGGCGTCGCCCTGGCCGGTGAAGAAGCTCGGCGCGTACGAAGTCGAGCTCTCACCCGGCGCGCTCCCCAAGGCGACCGAGGTCTGGGTCCTGGAGGTGAAGAGGTAGGTGAAGAATCGGCGTCGAGGTGACGCCTCCGCCGAAGAGCGCACGGGCGCCCTCGCCCTCAGGCTAGGGCGTCCATCCTTGTTCGCTTGGCACCGGCCGGACCACTGGAGAAGTGGCGGATAGCGCCCAGCGCACCGGTCGGGCCAGAGTCTGGGCCCCTCTCAGGGGGCGTTCAGTCCGCGGTTCTCGCCGGGAACTGGCCGAGGTTCCCGAGGACCTCAGCGAGTCTGGCGCTGAGTGCCCCCTCGGCGCAGGTCACCATGTCGATCGCCGGGGTGTCCGATGAGGAAGAGAGGAGCATCTCCTCCATCTGCATGCGCAGAAGCTCCCACTCCAGGGCCGCGGCGCGCTGGGCAAGCGCCTCGTTTTCCTCGGCGAGGGTCGTCTCGTAGGTGTAGGAGACCTCCGTTTGGGACGCCGTGCGAGGCACGGTCGCCAGGTCGCGTTCGAGGGCGGAGAGCCGCCCCGTGGCCTGGGCCTGTCGCGCCACGGCTGCAGCGTCGACGGCGGCCGCCTGGTCGGTGGCAAACCGATCCGCCGCCTTGAACGCGATCACCCCCAGAATCACGCAGACAATCGCCCAGAACTTCATCATCTGCTCGCCCATCTTCGTCTCACCTCCGGGCTCGGACCCGCCGTTTCTTGACGACAGCGTGGCGGGTCCCTCGCTTGAGACTGTAGGGCCGCGCCTCGTCCAGGTGGGAGACACACCGGCCAGGGAAGCGCCGGCGATGGCCGGGGCGCGGAAGGGACACGCTTCCGCCCGGCTGAGGGGCCAGAGAATCCACGCCAGTCGAGGCGGGGCTCCGCGCTCTGCAGCGGGCGTGCGCCGAAAGCCAGGCCCGGAGAGAAGAAGCCCCTCCGCCTGCCCGGCTGAGGGGCCTTGTTCCACCGGGCTCCCCGTAGTGGACAAGCTTCGAACTCCCATTGGACTCGACCCCGAGACCGTGGAGGCCTTGTCTCTATGAGCTGTCCTGCAGGCCAAGCCGCCCGACTGGAGTGGCAGTTTGGCTCTCCGTCCACACCGTGGTGCCGGGCACTCGCCACTAGCGCCTGGGGAGTTGCCCTGCGCTAGCAGAGGTGGACTCGACCAACTCAAGCGATGGAAGGTTCAGAGGTCGCGTGACGGCGCGCACTCCCCCAGCGGGCAAGCGCCCTATGCTGTCTTCCTCGCCCGCGCCAGGATAGAGGGCACCTCCACGCGTTGCCACGTAGGGGGTATCGCGGGGCCCAAGGGGCTAGCCATCCACTAGATCTAGCCCAGGGCCCCTTTCCACCTCCTGGTCCGAAGCCCGGCTGAGTTCTCTTCCCCTACCGCCGCGCCTATACTCCCCACCGTCTCTCAGACCATAAGGAGGCGCGATGAACAAGAAGGAACTCACGGAGCGGCTGGCCAAGAAAGCGGGTATGACCAAGAAGGTGGCGGGGGAGGCTCTGACGGGGATTCTCGACGTGGTCACGGAGTCTCTGGGCAAGAACGAGCCAGTGGTGATCACCGGGTTTGGGAAGTTCGAGGTGAGGACGCGAAAAGCAAGCGTGCGCAGGAACCCCCAAACGCAGAAGAAGATGAACGTCCCAGCGAAGGTTGTCCCCGTGTTCAGGGCGGGGAAGAACCTGAAGGCCCTGGTACTGAAGAGAGTCCGGGCGCGATAGGGAAGGGGACGCGCGGCGCACCTGACTTCCTTACCGGACACCCCAGGCGCCGTGGTGATCCTCCGACCATGAACAGGGGAGGAGGTCCCTCCCCTGTTCGTCGTTACCTACAGCCTCTGGCTCGGGTTGGGAAAGCTCACGCCAAGGCGATCGTCTGTAGGGTCTTCTTCCTTGCCCGCCGTCGGGTCGGGGGGGAGAGGGGGGGCCTAGGCCTTCTTCCTGTCCTTCTCCTTGCGGTCGACGTACTGGAGGATCGCGTCGGTCACCAGGTAGTTGACCGAGCGGTCCCGCTCCTCCCCGAGCTTGATCAGGCGCTCGACGGGCTCCTCCGCCGTCTTGTCCTGTGGGACGTAGGCGGAAAGCACGTCCAGGACATGCTTCTGTGGCATGCGGTGCATCCCCCTCCTTGGGTGGGGGCATTGTCCTGGATGGCCATCGGCCGCGGTTGTCGTGATGCTAGACCCGACTTTGAAACCGCTCAAGACAGAAGGCGCAACAAGAGGGCATTGGGGTCCGGTTCGGGTGTCGCGCGGCATCACACCTTCCCGCCTGGGGGAGGTCAGTGGACCCCGCGAGGCGGGTGTCTCGCAGATGTGATGACGAAAGAGTCCTTCGCTGAGTTATTACTGCCTCCATGCTCCCCGTAGAGGACTGCTTTCAGACTCGGCACGGCCTCGTCATCCCTGCCGACTTGATCGGTGCACGCGGCGCGTAGAGGAGAACTGGGAGGGGCGTCTCAGGGACACTCGCTGCCTGCGCCCGGAGGCGTTGACCTGAGTGGCCCTGAGCTACGGGGTGCCGGGCAGCGACGCGCTCCGGACGGAGATCGTGACGATACGCAACGTCTCGCCGGCCTCCGATCCGGTCGGCTACACCTGCAGGCGCACGGTGTCCATCCCGCGCGCGGCGCTGGGCGGCGGTTCGCGCCTCCTTGTCCGCGTCGAGCGGGTCGCCGCTGGCGACCATCACGTGGCCTTCAACGCCGAAAGCATCAAGGTGCAGACGGGTACGCAGTGACGGCAGTTCTGGGGGTACCCGAGAAGGGGCTGAGAGGACTCGCACTCTGTAGCGTAGACTAGAACTGGACTACAGGCTGCTGGCTCCCCGTAGAGGACTACTTTCAAACTTGGCATGACCTCGTCATCCCCGCCGACCTAGTCGTCGCGGGTACGTAGAGGAGAACCAGCCAGGCCTGCTTCTGGACACATGCCGCCGGCGGCCGAGGCGTTGGCCTCCGTTCTCCGGGAAGGGGTGGACGCGCGCGGAAGTGAATCCTTCACCGGGGGGGGTCAACCACAGGCTGGGTTCCGCTGGATCCGGCCGCCCGGCGTTCCGGTGGGAACGCACGTGTCAACGTGTCAAGACCCCGCACCGTTCTCTCCGCCTTCTCTGTAGCCCCCCGGCTTCGCTCCTGGGAGTAGGCTGCTTCTGCTAGAGAACCAAGCCACCTCGTCGAAGATGGCAGCTCGCGTCTCTTGCTTTCTTCGTCTCAGTTCTCAGCATGTGAGAGGGTTCCCTGGCAAGGAGGTCCGCATGGTCGACGATCTCTCCAACGCGAAAGCACCGCGCCTCATCGTCCGGGTGGCTACGTTCGGGTTCCTCCTCGGGGTTTGCGCCCTTGCTCTCTTCTCCCAGGACACCGCTCCCACAGGAAGGAACCCAGAAGCGTTCAAGTACCTCATTGGCGTGGACTACTTCCCCGCCTTCCACTACAGCGCTTGGCGTTGGGGCGACGAGTGGCTGCCCCTCAAACTAGCCCGCCCGTGGGTCGCAAAGGATGAGGTCCAGCCCAAGCGTCCGCTCGCCTACCTGGGGTACTACGATGACACACAGCCGTCGACCTGGGATCGGCAGATCACCGTCGCAAACAAGTACGGTGTCTCCTTCTTCTTCGTCCAGTACCCCCTGGTGAAAGGAGTCCCCGTGCTTGGGCAAGACAAGGTCCTGGACGCGCTAGTCGCATCCTCGAAGAGCAAGCTCATTCGGTTTGCGGTCAACTGGCTGGATGACAGCGAGCAGGAGTTCTCTCGGACCTACTTCACCAACTTCCTCGACCGCGTCGACAGGTACTTCCGGAATCCGTCGTATTTGAAGGTAGACGGGAAGCCCGTCGTCGGTCTTCTCCACTGGCACAACCTCGGGGGAAACCTGAAGAACCGAGTCCGCGACATGCAGGCCTGGGCGAAGGGGAAGGGGTATCCAGGTCTCTACTTCGTGGCGTCCTCTGTCTCACCAGACTACGGTGAGCATCTGGGTGCATCAGAGGCCTTCAAAGCTGGAGTCGATGCCGTCACTTGTTTGGCCGTTCCATTCGCGGGTACTGCCTACGGAGATCCCGGGGCGGAAGGACAAACGGCGCCTTACGCGACGGCTGCAGAGGCGCTCAGGCGATCTTGGGAAGATGCCTACGCTCCGTCGGGCGCAGAGGTCTTCCCGTTCCCGAATTCCGGCTGGGATGACACTCCGTGGGGTGGGAAGAGGGCCTTCGTCAGGACCGGCAGCAGCGCAGAGGAGTTCTCGAAGCAGTTGGTCGCCGCCAAGGAGTTCATCGACAAGAAGAAGGTCAACCCACGCATCGTCATCATCGCTTCCTGGAATGAGTGGGGAGAGGGGCACTTCGTTGAACCGTGTGAGACGTACGGCTACAGCTACCTCGAAGCGATCGGGAGGACGTTCAACGGGATTGACGAGAAGACCCCGCTACCAACGGATTCTCTGCCCCCTGAGACGGTAGCGACCCCGAGTGAGTTTGTGTTCGATGAGTTCGTCTCGGACGGCAAGACCTGGATTGGGTACGTCGGCGATCCCAAAGCGTGCATGGATACTGGCCACTGCGAGACGGGCTCATACTACGGGTACGTCGGAGGCCTGCGGGTTCGGAACTTGAGAGCTGACGGAACCTTGTCTGATGGAATCCTGTCCTGCGAGACGACCGGAGCTGATCCGCAGTTCGCGAAGCTGGCGGTCGCGCTTAGCGCGGATGTCTACGACACCCTAGAGATCAGGTACCGCATCGGAGCTGCTTCCGGCCTACAGGCTCACCCTGAGCTGATCGTATCGTGGACAAACGAGGAGGACCATCCGCCTATCTACTGCGCCTACGGCTACTTCAACTTCGGCGGTTGTCCGGGTGATCCGTTCTGTTGCACCCAAGCCTGCTGGGGAGCCTTGGTCGCGGACGGCGAGTGGCACACACTGCAGGTGAAGCTCGACGACCCCAAGTGGCGCGGCACGATCTGGTCCGTTCGGATCAATCTCCTGCGGGACGCCCCACCGGGAACTCGCGTCGACATCGACTACGTCCACTTCTTCAAGGGATAAGGCTGAGGAAGTCCCGGTCTTCCCGCGCATCGCGGCGGTCTGGCGCGCCACGCGCAAGAGTGTCGGTTCAGGAAGTGTGCTCCATGGTTCCAGCCGTTGGCGGGTCACAGTGGACTTGGTGGAGCGGGTCTCTCGAGCGCTGCGACGCAGACCAGAAGAATACTACGTCCTGCTTGCTCCCCGTAGTGGACGACCTTCGGACTCTCGGCGAACTCGACCCGGAGACGGTGGAGGTTCTGCCTTTCTGAGGTGCCGGCTACTCAGCGCTGGCGCCCGGGGTTGACCCCCATAGCCAGTCTTTGGCCGCCTCAGGTACGGACGTGGTACGGTGGGGCTTGGAGGTGGTAGCAATGAACCGTTCTCTGTGGGGATTGGCTGCGGTCCTATCTCTTCTCTTGGCGGCCGGACTCGGCGCAGTTGCCCAAGAACCATGCATGATCACCGTGCAACCGGGCGCGTCGATCCAAACGGCGATCAATTCTGCTCCCGAAGGGGCGGTGATCTGCCTTCCAGAGGGTGAGTGGACGGAGTACGTCACGATTGAGAAGAGCATTACCTTGCGCGGAGCAGGAGCTAACAAGACCACGATTCGCGGGAAGTCACTGGATGGGCCAGTCGTGCGGGTCCGCAAACCGGCAGACATGGTAGAGATCCAGGATCTGACGCTAACAGGAGCGCAGGGTGGGAAGTACGGCTTCGGACTCATCGTTCTTGACACACCTGTAGTCAGAGTCTCTAGGTGTGTGGTTTCTGCCAACGCCATTCACGGTGTAGTCCTCCTCGGTAGCTCCCAGGGCATCATTTCTGATTCCACGATCCGAGACAACCCCAAGAACGGTGTTGTGATCTACGATAACGCTCATGCCCTGATCATCGATAGCGAAGTCTCACGCAACGGATGGTCTGGCGTCACTGTCGAGAAAGATGCCGAAGCGGATATCGCCAGCTGCACTATCCTGGGCAACGGGACGGGGACCGGTGGTGCGGACATGGGCATCGTCGTTGTGGGGAACGCCAGAGCCACGATCACAGCCTGCACAATCTCTGACAACTTGCAGTCGGGCATTGCGGTCGTGAACACCAGCGCGGCTACAATCACGGCCTGCACTATCCTCAGGAACGTTATAGGTGTCTGGCTCGACGGGTCAGGGCAGGCAACGATTGCAGGCTGTGACATCTCCGGGAGCAGGAGGTCAGCGACAGGAACGGCAGGCGATGGCATTCAGCTTGAAGAATCGTCCCGTGCAACCATCCGGGACTGTAGTCTCTCCGAGAATGAGCGGAATGGGATCACACTGAAAGACGCGCCTGTGGCTGTGGTTGAGGGAAACGACATCTTTCTGAACGGGAACTACGGCGTGGCACTCTACGAGCGACCTTGCTTTGACAAGGACGGAGTATTCACCGGCAGCGTGACTGGCGGGCGGAACACAATCCCTGGCCCGGGCGAGGCTGACGGGAACCAGGCCGGCGCGGGTTGCCCTAGCGCCCTTGGCTTCCTCATGACCGAGGAGGGTGGGGAACTCAACCGTCAAGCAACTCCATGAGGGACGCGCGAGGCGCGTCGCGCTGCTTCAACACCCCGCCGAGCGAGCCTGGCGCCCCTCTAGTCGCCTTCGACAGACGAACCAACTCCCCCCCCTCCCCCGGATGAGCGTGATGATGCAGCAGGCATGACCGGGTGGCGGGCTCGGGGCGGAGTGGACTCAAACGCTACAACGAAGACTGGAACGAACTTACAGATCGCCGGGACCGCTTGCTCCCCGGGGAGGACTCGAACCTCCAACCATTCGGTTAACAGCCGAGCGCTCTGCCAATTGAGCTACCGAGGAATCGCCGCATTCTACAGTGGTTCTTGCGGGAGGTCAACCGACGACCTGCTCAGGCGAGGCTTTCGAGGAGGCGCCGCAGGATCTCGGTCCCCTTCTTCAGCTCCTCGACCGTGATCCGCTCGTCGGTGGAGTGGATGTTCGCCCCGCCCATGCCGAGGACGACCGCTTGGATTCCCTTCCCCTGAAGGACGAGGGCGTCGGTGCCTCCGAGGCTGACTTGGGTCTCCGGGGTGAGCCCCGACGCGGCGATCGCGGCCATCGCGGCCTGAACCGGGAAAGAGTCCTCTGGCGTACGGGAGGCCTGGAACTCGAGGTTCTCCTTGATCTCGACCCGTGCTCCCGCCCGGGCCGCGGCCTGGCTGAACGCCTCCTTCATGCGGCTGGCCTGAGCAAGGCACTTCTCGTGGCTGTGGCTCCGGCACTCAGCCTGGATCGTGACCCTCTCGGGGACCCCGTTCCGGATCGTCCCGCCGTGGATCGTACCCACGTTCGCGACCGTCTCGGGATCGAGGCGTCCCTCCTGGAACTGCGTGATCGCTGCGGCCGCAATGCGGATCGCCGATATCCCCTTCTCCGGCTCGGCGGCGTGCGATGCCTTCCCGATTACCTCGATGTCGAGCTTGATGAAGCTCGGCCCCCCGATCGTGACGCGGTCGAGCTCCTCCATGTCGATGACGAACCCCATCCGCGAGCGGACGACGGAGAGGTCGAGGTTCCGGGCTCCGAGCGTGCCGATCTCCTCGCACCGGGTGACGACGATCTCGACTGGCGGCCGGCGCGAGGCGGTGAGGAGGGCCTCGATGATCTCGGCGATCGCCGCCTTGTCGTCCGCCCCCAGGATCGTCGTTCCGTCCGTGTGGATCACTCCGTCTTCGACGATCGGCACGATGCCCTTCCCGGGCTTGACCGTGTCGGCGTGCGCGCCGAGAAGGATCGGCTCCGTCTTCTTGGAGCCGACGGCCGGGAGGCGCGCGACCAGATTGCCGAAGGCGTCGAGGGCGCAGGTCGCGTGAAGCTCGCGCTCGAGCCTCCCCTTGAGGTGCTCCTGAAAACGGGCCTCGTCCCCGGACTCGCTGTCGACGCGCACGAGGTCGCAGAAGGATTCCACCAAGCGTTCGTTCATCGTCCCTCCTTGGAGGAAGGAGTATAGGCCGGGGGCGCTTCGCGTCCAGGTTGACGGGCGCTCGCGCCGAGCCTATCGTCGGGGCATGCGCCGACTGGCGATTGGGTGCGCGATCCTCGGGATCCTGGCTGCGCTCGTCGGCTGGTACCTCGCGACGCGGAGCCCGGATCTGGAGCCGCCTCTTCTGACTCAAGACGAGGGAGGCTTTCTCGTCCGTCTCGCGCGGGAGGAGATCGCCTCGGTCCTGAGCGGACGGGGCAACCTCGGAGTCAACGAGAAGGAGGTCACCCGCGCTCTTCTCCGGCGGGGCGCCGCTTTCGTGTCGCTTACGGGTGCGACGGGCCTGCGCGGCTGCATGATCGACCGCTTCGACGCGCACGAGCCGCTGTACCGGAACGTCCTGCGGAACGCCGTCCTGGCGGCGACGGGAGACGCGCGGTTCTCCCCGGTCACCCCGGGGGAAGTCCCGTCCCTGGGGATCGAGGTATCGATCTTGGGACCGCTCCGGCCCTTGCGGTTTCGGAGCCCGGACGAGCTTGTGGAGCGGCTCGTTCCGGGCCGGGACGGGGTCCTTCTGACCACGGAGGTGGGACAGTCGACGTTCTTGCCGCAGGTCTGGCGGGAGTACCCCGACCCCGCGACCTTCCTCTCCTGTCTGTGCGAAAAGCAGGGAGCGAACGCGGACCGGTGGCGCAAGTCCCCGCCGGTCCGGGTGGAGGTGTACCGGGCGACCGTGGTCTCGGAGGAGGGCGCCGAGGGCGCAATCCCCGAAACACCGTGAGGCGCCTGCATCGCGCTTCCTGACCCCTGTGTTGGACTCGCTCCCGAGGCTCCGTGCAACCGGCCGGCCCCTCGTTGCGGTCAGGGGTCCTTGACGGACGGGCAGAGAAGGCCTTCGATGGACGCATCGGAGGTCGCTCGAATGGTCGTGCAGCGGGAGGGCAGGAGTAGGGGGAACTCGCAGGGGGCGGGGAGCACGACGGTCCGCCGGCAGATGCTGCTCTTTCTTGGAGCGGCGTTCGTCGGCCTCTTCCTCGTCCTCTACGTCCTCACGAGGGCGACCCTCCTCACGAGCTTCCTGCGGCTCGAGGCCCGGGCCGTGCGGCAAGGCGTGGACCGCGCGCTGGGCGGCATCTCGCTTGAGCTCGCGGAGCTCGCGAGCATTGCCGGGGACTGGGGCACCTGGGACGCGACCTGGCGGTTCGTGGTCGAGAAGGATGAGGAGTACGTCCGTGAGAATCTCACGCCTTCCGCGTTCGGGACCCTGCGGGTTGACCTGATGCTCTTCGCCGACGCCCGCGGCGAGGTGGTGGCGACGAGGGCCATCGACCAGGAGGCGAAGGGAGATGGCCCCTTCCCGGAGCGACTGCTTGGCCATCTAGAGTCGATCGGCCTTCTGGTTCGACCCCCAGAGCGAGGCGGTGGGTCGCAGGGCGTGATCTCCCTTCCCGAGGGACCCCTGCTCATCGCCTCCTCGCCCATCCTCCCCAGTTCGGGCGAAGGTGCGGCGCAAGGAACGCTCGTCGTGGGGCGGTACCTCGACGCGCTCGAGGTTGCCAGGCTCTCGGAGGCCCTGCAGCTCCGTCTTGCCGTGCACCCCCTTGCGGACAGTACGGCGCCCGCCGGATGGGAGGCGGCGGTGACGAGACCTGGCGCCCACCTCGTCTGGCCTGTGAACCAGACCACCGTGCGCGGCTACGCCGTGCTGCCGGACCTTGCCGGGGCACCCGCCCTTGCGCTTGAGGTCGAGATGCCACGCGAGATCTACGCCCAATGGCGCGCCACGCTCCTCTACGTCCTTCTGGGCCTGACCGTGTCGACCCTCGCCTTTGGCGGGATCTTCCTCCTCCTCCTCGAGAAGAACGTCCTCTCGCGACTGGCGCAGCTGGCTCGGGCCGTGCGCGGAATCAGGGAGGGTGGCGACCTCGACGCGCGCGTTCCCGTCTCCGGGAAGGATGAGCTCGCCGCACTGGCCGGCGAGGTGAACGGCATGCTCGACCGGCTGGCGGAGGCGCGGACCAGGGTGGAGGAGAGCGAGGAGCAGTACCGATCGCTGTTCGAGCAGTCCAGGGACGCGATCTACATCACGACCCGCGACGGACGGTTCGTCGACATCAACGGGGCGGGGCTCGACCTCTTTGGGTACACGAAGGACGAGATCCGGGAGCTGAACGCTCGGCAGCTCTACGTCGAACCGGCGGAGCGCGAGCGCTTCGTACGCGAGGTGGAGGAGAGGGGTTTCGTCAGGGACTACCCGGTCAGGTTGAGGAAGAAGGGTGGGCAGGAGATGGACTGCCTCCTCTCGACGACCGTCCGGCGGGCGAGCGACGGGACGGTGCTCGAGTACCGGGGCCTCGTGCGCGACGTGACGGAACGAAAGCGCGCTGAGGAGAGGCTGACCTACCTGGCGACCCACGACTCGTTGACGGACCTGCCGAATCGCGGCACGTTCGGGGAGCTCCTGGCGCTCGAGATCGCCCACGCGAAACGTGACCAGAGGAAGGTCGCCGTGCTGTTCATCGACCTCGACCGTTTCAAGGAGGTCAACGACACGCTGGGGCACGCGACCGGAGACATCCTCTTGAGGGAAGTCGCCGCGCGTCTGCGCCGCGTCTTGCGCGCGAGCGACACCGTCGCCCGGCTGGGCGGCGACGAGTTTCTCGTCCTCCTGTCGGGCATCTCGCGGGCAACCGACGCGGTCGAAGGGGCGCACAAGGTGCTGGACTCCCTGCGGCAGCCGTTTGTCGCGGACGGTGTCGAGGCGCGCGTCACGGTGAGCATTGGGATCGCTCTCTATCCCGACGACGGCGAGAGCGGGGACGCCTTGGTGAAGCGCGCGGACACCGCGATGTACTCGGTGAAGGACGAGGGGCGAGACGGGGCGCGGCTCTATGCTCCCCCGGCGAGTAGCGAGAAGGAAGATCCCTCGACCCGAAGGGCTCCCTGAGGCACTGAGGGAGCCTCCGCAGCGTGGCCGGTCCGGCAGCTAGGCGGGGACGAGGCCTCGCCCTCTTGCTTGAGGGTCCGGCTCGCCGGCGCGTGCCGCGCTCTTTGCGTAAGATCCGGCCTCAAGCGAGGAGGGCCTCCTCCTCGGAGAGGGGGATTCCGACGTGGCCACCATCGTTCTCCTGCTCGTCTCCAACGTATTCATGACCTTCGCTTGGTACGGACACCTCAAGTACAAGAGCTCGCCTCTGTGGATCGTGATCCTGGTCAGTTGGTCCATCGCGCTTCTCGAGTACTGCTTCCAGGTTCCGGCGAATCGGATCGGCCACGGGCAGTTCACGGCGGCGCAACTGAAGACGATGCAGGAGGTGATCACCCTCGTCGTCTTCTCCGGCTTCTCCGTCCTCTACCTGCGGGAGCCCCTCAAGTGGAACTACCTCGTGGGGTTCGCCCTGATCCTGGCGGCCGTCTTCTTCGTGTTCAAGAAGTGGTGAGCATCCGGAAGCCCGACTACTTGCCTCGGGAGACCTTGGCCAGGGCGGCATCGACGACGTCCAGCCCTTCGCGCAACTCGTCGTCCGTGATGACGAGGGCGACGAGCATCCGCAGGACGTTCCCGTAGATCCCGGCGCTCGGAATGACGACCCCGTTCTGGAGACACTCCTGCACGACGGCCTGGCACTCGGCCTTCGCTGGCGTCTTCGTCGCCCGGTCGGAGACGAGTTCCATGCCCATCATCGCCCCCAGGCCGCGGACGTCCCCCACGAGAGGGTAGCGGCGCTGGAAGTCGAGGAACCGCTCCTTGATGAGCTTCCCGACCGCGACGGCTCGGTCCAGGAGCTTCTCCCTCTCGATTTGGTCGAGGAACTCGAGCGCGGCGCGGCAGGCGAGGGGATTGCCGGAGTACGTCCCGCCGATCGAACTGGGGGCAAGGGCGTCGAAGATCTCCTTCTTCCCGACGACGGCCGAGAGAGGCAACCCCACGGCAAGCGACTTCGCGAGGACGATCAGGTCTGGCTCGATCCCGTAGTGCTCCGCGGCGTAGAACTTCCCCGTCCTGCCGCACCCGCACTGGATCTCGTCGGTGACGAGGACGATCCCCTGCTCATGCGTCAGCTTTCGCAGGTGCTCCAGGAATCCGTCGGCCGGGACGACGAAACCTCCCTCTCCCTGGAGGGGCTCGACGACGACGCAGGCAACCTCCTGCGGGTCGACGACCGAGGCGAGGATCCGGTCGAAATCCTCGATCCTAAGCTGGTTGCGGTACGGGTTGGGGAACGGAAGCCGGTAGACATCAGAAGCGAAGGGGCCGAAGCCAGCCTTGTAGGGCTTGGCCTTGTGGCTCATGGTCATCGTGAGGAGGGTCCGCCCGTGGAATGCTCCCTCGAAGACGACGACGGCGCGGCGGCCGGTGTAGCGGCGGGAGATCTTGACGGCGTTCTCAATCGCCTCGGCGCCGCTGTTGAAGAACGCGGCCTGCTGAGGGGATGAAGCTGGGGTGAGGGCGACCAGGCGCTCGGCCAGGGTGACCAGGGACTCGTAGGGGATGGCGGTGAAGTCGGTGTGGGTGAACCTTGCTGCCTGGTCTTGAATCGCCGCCACGACGGCCGCCGGGGTGTGCCCGACCATCAGGCAGCCCCAACCGCCGGTGAAGTCGATGAACTGGTTCCCATCGACGTCCTTCACCAGGGCGCCCTTGCCCTCCGCGGCGTAGAACGGCGCGACCGGATCGAGGGCGGCCGGCACGAAACGTGCCTTCCGGGCGGCGATCTCGCGCGACTTCGGGCCGGGGATCTCTGTGACCAAGGAGATGGAGCGACGTTTCATGGGTTGGCCTCCTCGCCTCCTCCGGACGGCGCCGGCACGGGAAGTGTACCGTCGCCGGACAGGAGCGGCAATGCGGCGCGGCCGCCCGCGGAGGATCAGGCCGCGCCGAGGGCGCGGGCGATCTCCTCGACGAGGAGGTCGCGGTTTGACAGCCTGACGCGGAAGAGCGTGAGCTCCTGACGGACGCGGTGGGCGACCGGGTGGTCGGCGTTGGCGTGGGTCGAGATGAGGAGGGCCTTTCCCGAGGCGAGGGCCTCCTCCACCGCCGGGACAAAGGCCGGGGAGAGGAGTTCCATCGGCGCGACCTCGTCGATCACGACAAGCTCCTTCTCCGCGAGCGCGCGGCGGATCGCGGCGACTCCCACGCGCTCGAGGTCGTCGAGGTTGACTCGGTACCGGCCGAGGAGCGGTCCGCCCCCGCGGTGGAGGTGAGCGAGGATCCCTTCCTCGCCCGTCGCCAGGTCGATCACGGAGAACCCGACCCGCCCGCCGCACTTGCGGACCTCCTCCGTGATCATCCCGCCGAAGGAGAGAGGGGTCCGCGCGAGGACCTCGCGGATGAGGGTCGTCTTCCCCACTCCCGGCCGGCCGGTGATCGCGATCCGCGCCTTGATCTCCATCCCGGCCGATTCTATCCTGTCCGGCGTGCATGGGGAGACGGGGCTCGAGGGGATCGTCCGCGCGGAGCTACGCCTGCACCCGCGCCTCGCGCCGGCCGACCTGCAGAAGCTTCTCCTGCAGGCTGCCTTCGGCGGCGACCACCTGCTCCTCGACCCGAAGCGTTTCCGGCGCACTCTGCGCGAGGAGTGGGTTCGCCTGGACGCCGCCGTCGGCGGGGCGGGTGCACCGCTCCAGCTCATCGATCCCGCCGGCCGCACGGCTCGCCTGCACCTTGGGCCGTGCAAGGGGCGCGGCGTCTCTGTCGACGAGGTGAGCCGCCTCCTCCTCTCCCAGCCCCTGAAGGGGGGCACGGTGGACCGGCTCGGCAGCCTGTGGGAGGAGGTCGTCGACCTCGCGCTTCGCGGCGTCGTCGCATTTGATGCGCAGACCCTGGCCGCCCTTCCCTTTCCCTCCTCTCCGGTGCACCACAGCTCCGCGTACGGGGCGTGCGCCTACCGGATCGTCCATGACCTGACCGAGCCGGCGACGGCGGCCTGGGTCGCACGACGTCTGGAGGGTCGTTGAGCGAGGCTCCGGGTCGCGTGATCGGGCATCTGGACATGGACGCGTTCTTCGCGTCGGTGGAGCAGCTTGACCACCCGGCCTATCGCGGACGGCCGGTCATCGTCGGCGGCCTGGGCCCGCGCGGCGTCGTCTCCACGGCCTCCTACGAGGCGCGGCGCTTCGGCGTGCGGAGCGCGATGCCGATGGCGAAGGCGCGCGTCCTCTGCCCAGGCGGGATCTACCTTGAGCCTCGCTTCGAGCGCTACCGCGAGGTCTCCCAGGTCGTGCATGGGCTCCTCCGCTCCTACACGCCACTCGTAGAGGCCCTCTCCCTCGACGAGGCGTTCTTCGACCTCTCCGAGCGGGCAGGGACGTTCGACGAGGGTGAGCGGCTCCTGGCGGAGGTCAAGGGCCGGGTGCGCGAGGCGACGGGTCTCTCCTGCTCGGCCGGCCTCGCGCCGAACCGATTCCTGGCGAAGCTCGCCTCCGAGGTGAAGAAGCCGGACGGCCTGTTCGTCCTCAGACCGGAGGCCGTGCAGGCTTTCCTGGACCCGTTGCCGGTCGGAAGGATTTGGGGCGTGGGCCCGGCGACCGAGCGTCGCCTCCTCGGTCTCGGCCTGCTCACCGTCGCCGACCTCCGCCGCGCTCCGCTCGACGTCCTCGTGCGCGAGTTCGGTGCGTCCGGGCGCTCTCTCAGCCGCCTCACCCGTGGGCAGGACCCGACCCCGGTCGTCCCCACCCGCGAAGCGCGCTCCATCTCACGCGAGGAGACCCTCCCCGAGGACCTGTACGACCCCGCCGCGATCGAGGCCCGCCTGCGCGCCCTCGCGAGGGAGGTCGCCTCCGCCCTGCGCAAAGAGGGGGTCCTCGGGAAGACGGTCCGGGTGAAGGTCCGCTTCCCCGACTTCCAGACGATCACCCGCCAGAAGAGCCTCGGAGCCCCCACTGATTCGCCGCAGCTGATCGAGGCCTTCGCCCTGGATCTCCTGCGCCGGCGCGTCTCCCTGGGTGGGCGAGGTGTCCGCCTGATCGGGGTCGGCGTGGACCGTCTCTTCCCGGTCGCCACCCGGCAGCTCTCCCTGTTCGACGAGGTCTAGCCCCCTAGGACGGGGACATCGCTCACCTAGCGAAGGGAAGGGCCCGGTTTCCGTGATCTCGCTCTCGCCGTACGCTCCCGTCGAGGTGATCCCCATGAAACGGCCTCTCTTCGCGCTCGCCCTCGCGACCCTCGTGGGGGGCATCGCTCTGGCCATGCCGCTCTGTGACTACCGCTCCCCGCGGACGGACCTCGCGGACCTCGGGATGAGCTTCTCCTACCAGTACTACAACAATGAATACGGCAAGACAGACCGGGATATCAGCGCCGGTGAGCTGAAGGTCGACTACACCCGGCTCTTCGATTCCCCGGACTTCGGGTTCGATACGTTGGTCAACTCGGACATCACCATCTCCCTGCCTGATGGTTTCACCCACGAGACGGACGCCGCGGGGAGCTTCAAGCTCTACGTTGCCCCGGACTCACTCTTCTTCGGCTTTGCTGGGGCGGAGGGGAAGACTTCCTCCTCCTACGAGCAGGTTGGCCTCACGGCGCGGGTGGGCATGGGGTACGGCCGGTTCGCGGACGTGACGCCGCTTGCCAAGGCGATGAAGATCGACGCCGTGCTCGTGGAGAGGGGAAGCCTGAGCGCACCCTCCCACCCTAAGGACGTGGAGGCGATGGCGTACGAGATCGATAGCGTGGCGAGTTACACCTCCCTCGCCGACCTCCTCGACGTTCTGGCCGAGATCCTCGACGCGGCCGGGCAGACGAAGCCGGGCGGCCTGGACGCGCTCGATCTCTATGAGATGGGGAAGATCGTCGAGGACGCAGCCTACACCCGCTATTGCGGCGGGGAGGGCAGGCTCGGCCTTGCCTACGAACTCCTCGACCCCATGGTGGGACCGAACGACCTCCTGGCGAGTGTCGAGCTGAACTACGGACTCACAACCACACCGCGCGCCCAGCTCCTCGTCCAGGGGAAGCTCTCCACCGCGTACGACATCCGGCGCACCTTTCTGCTCGGGGCGAACGTGACGTACGACTACCTTGTAACCGACATCCTCGTCTTCCATTCCTCCTACGCCTTCTTTCGGGAGGTATACACGCGACTCGATGCGCCGCCCGGGCAGGAGGGGGAACCAACCGACACTCACCGCCTGGGTCTCACTTTCACCTTCACCCCGGTCGATTCAGCTCGCCTCTCCTTGGAGGCGAGCCTGGAACGCCGCCTGCCGGACTACTCGGAGTGGAAAGCGGAGGTCACCCTCCAGATTGGGGTGGACCTGCTGTAGCGCCTTCTCGAATCAGGGCGGCGATCGTCTCCTTCATCAGGTCGTCCGTGACGAGCTCGACCGCCTGCGCCAGGGGGACGTACTCCACGGCTGCGATCTCGTCTGGGTCAGGCGCGAGTTCGCCCGTGAGAGTCACCTCGAACAGGGCCATGATCCAGTGCAGGCGGCTCTTCGGGCCGAGGCGTGCCTTGAGAGCGAGGAGGCGCTCGATCCGCGCCGGGGACCCCACCTCCTCTTCAACTTCGCGGAGGACCCCCTCCTCCGGGGTCTCGCCGAAGCGGAGGAACCCACCGGGGAGGGACCACCTCCCCTCGTTCAGGCCGCGGCTCCCCTTCACGAGGAGGACCTTCCCTTCCCGAAGAGCGATTCCCTCGACCACGACGCGGGGCATCGTCGCATGCACGGCCGCTCTCACCGCCGGGCTGACGTCGGATCGGTCCTGGACCTCATCCTTCCCTGGCCACTGGCGTGGGTGCGCGGCGAGCCGGGGGACGCAGAAGATGAGGGGCACGTCTCCGGCGAGGGGCGCGATCTCCTCGATCGGAAACGGGATCTCGTCCTTCCGCGGGAGATCGAGGAGTCCATCGCGCCGCACGAGATACAGCCTCCCGTCGGACTCGATGTAGTAGCGCATGGTCGCCCTCCGCACGGTTGCGACCTCCAGAGGCCGCTCGCATAATGCCCGAGGCCGGGAAAGCGTCGTACGCATCCAGTCCCAGGGAGGTCGGATTGTACAGGATCGTCGGCGAGCGGGCGTTCGGGTCAGCGGTCCGCAAGGGCGGGTTGCGAGACCTGGGTGCGAGGCGGTAGGCCGATGGACGACAAGAAGCGAGCGGCCTGCGCCGAGGTCGACCGGATCGCCCAGGATCTGGTCCTCGTGAGCCGCGACATCTACCACCACCCCGAGGAGAAGTTCGAGGAACTCCGCGCCTCGCGCCTCCTTGCCGACGCCTTGAAGAAGGGGGGATTCGAGGCCGAGCTCGGGGTCGCCGGCCTCCCAACGGCGATCCGCGGCGCCCACCCCGCGGTCTCGGCCGGCCCGACCGTCGCCATCCTTGCCGAGTACGACGCCCTCCCTGAGCTCGGCCACGCCTGCGGACACAACCTGATCGCCGCCTCCGCCCTGGGAGTCTGCCTGGCGCTCGTCCGCCTCAAGCGCGACCTCCCAGGGAGGCTCCTCTTCCTCGGGACGCCGGCCGAGGAGGGGGGAGGAGGGAAGGTGACGATGGTCCGCGAAGGCGCCTTCGCCGAGGTGGACGCGGCGATGATGTTCCACCCCGCCTCGTACACGGTCGTCGACCGGGCGAGCCTCGCCATCTCCGAGGTCGTGATCGAGTTCACCGGGGTGGCCGCCCACGCCGCGTCGTCGCCGGAGAAGGGAGTGAACGCCCTCGATGCCGTCATCCAGACGTTCAACGGCCTCTCCGCCCTCCGGCAGCACATCAAGGATGGGGCGCGCGTCCACGGGATCATCACGAACGGCGGGGCGAAGCCGAACATCGTCCCCGAGCACGCGTGCGCCCTGTTCTACGTCCGCGCCAGGGAGAACGAGTACCGGGACGAGCTCCTCCTGAAGCTTCGCCGCTGCGCCGAAGGGGCGGCCCTGGCTACCGGGGCGACCCTCTCCTTCCGCGTGGAGGGCCACTCCTACGAGGCGATGCGCCCGAACCTCGCCCTCGGGAGGGCGTTCGCCGCGAATCTCGCGGCCCTGGGCGAGCCGCTCGACCCGGCGAAAGAACGGGGGCTCGCCTCAACGGACATGGGAGACGTCAGTCAGGTCGTGCCGGCGATCCACCCCTACATTCGGATCGTGGATGAGGGCGTCGCCGGGCACTCCCGCGCCTTCGCGGAGGCGTCGATCTCCTCACGTGGGGAGGCGGTGATGCTCACCGCGGCGAAAGCGCTTGCCATGACGGCAATCGACCTCTTCACCCGGCCGGACCTCGTCGCTGAGGTGAAGGCCGAGTTCGCGCGGCCGGTCTAGGGCACCGGGTCCACCCCGCCGGGGTGGAACGGGTGGCAACGCAGGACGCGGCGCAGGGCGAGGACGCTTCCCTTGAGTGCCCCGTGCTTCCCGATCGCCTCCGCCGCGTACACGGAGCAGCTCGGGTAGAAGCGGCAGCGCGGCCGGAGGAACGGCGAGACAAGCCGTCGGTAGGCTGCGATCAGGAAGAGGAGGAGTCGCTTGGCCACGCGGCGAGTCTAGCGCGCCCTCCCCGCCCCCACAACCGGGCTAGTCGCGGTGGGCGTGGGTGATCGGGAGGCGCCGGCCGATCCCGAACGCCTTCTGGGAGACCTTGACCACCGGCGGGAGCTGACGGCGCTTGTACTCGCTCCGCCAGTAGCGGCGGAGCGTTTCGGCCACCGCGGCTTCCGGGTGCCCGCGCCCCGGGAGGTCCGATCCGGCGATCCCTCCCTCGATCAGGTCGAACAGGATCGGGTCGAGGACCGGGTAGGGGGGCAGGTCGTCCTCGTCCCTCTGGCCAGGCCGCAGCTCGGCGCTCGGGGGCTTCTTCTTGACTCGCTCAGGGATGCGGTCCCCGAGCGTCTCGGCCAGCCGGTAGACCTCGGTCTTGTACAGGTCCCCGATCGGAGCGAGAGCCCCCGCGGTGTCCCCGTACAGGGTGTTGTACCCGACCGCGATCTCCGACTTGTTCGCCGTGACGAGGACGAGGGCGTTCCGCTCGTTCGCCAGGGCCATCCACAGGGTCCCGCGCACCCGGGCCTGCAGGTTCTCGTCCGTCACCCCAGCTGGGCGGGTGGGGAGGGCGGCCCGGCAGGCGTCGACGACCCCTTCGATCGGGATCTCCACGAGCTCGATCCCCAAGCGCCGCGCGACCTCGCGCGCGTCCTCTCGGCTCTCTTTCGAGGTGATCTCGCTCGGGAGGGAGATCCCGGCGACCGCCCCCGCGCCCAGGGCCTCCACGGCCAGGGCGGCGACGAGGGAGGAGTCCACCCCCCCGGACAGGCCGACGATGACGCGGGAGAACCCGTTCTTCCGCACGTAGTCGCGGATCCCAAGGACGATCGCCCTACGCACGAGGCCGAGGGGCGGATCGGCCGGAGGCGGGACAGGGCGGAGGCGCTCGAGGTCGACGACGAAGAGCCCCTCCTCGAAGGAGGGGGCGTGGAAGAGGAGCTCCCCGCGCGCGTCCACGACGAAGCTCCCCCCGTCGAAGACGACCTCGTCCTCCCCGCCCACCCGGTTCACGTACACGAGGGGGAGGCCGGCCTCTTGCGCGCGCCGCGCGGCAAGGCGGAGGCGTATCTCTCCCTTTCCGGAGTAGAACGGTGACCCTGAGATGTTGACGAGGAGCGTCGCCCCGAGGCTCGCCTGAACCGCCCACGCCCCGTCGTCGACCCACAGGTCCTCGCAGATGGAGAGGCCGAGGCGCTCCTTGCGGAACGGGAGGACCTCTGCCCCGGGGCCCGGGATGAAGTAGCGCTTCTCATCGAAGATGTCGAACGTGGGAAGGGCGAGCTTCGCCTCTGTCCCGACGAGGTGCCCGTCCTCGAACAGGAACGCCGCGTTCTCGAGGTTCCGCCCCGCTCCGTCTATTACCGACGACGGGTCGTCGCGGTTCGCCCCCTCCCGCCGCGGGCGGGAGGAGATCCCTCCCACGACAACCCCGATCCCGCGCGAGGCGCGCGCGACCTCCTCCAGGGCGGCGCGCGTCCGCTCCACGAGGGCGCGGCGCCAGAGGAGATCGAGGGGGATGTAGCCGGGGAGGGCCAGCTCGGGGAAGACGACGAGGTCACACTTCGCGCGACGGGCCTCCTCGATGCGGGAGAGGACGAGGGCGAGGTTCTCCTCGACCGCCCCCACGCGTGCGTTCGTCTGAGCGATCCCCAGGCGCATGGCGGGATTATAGGCGCCGCTCCAGATCCGCGCCAGAGCGCTCAGGATCGCGGATGCGCGATGCCGACCGCCTTCCGGAGGCGGGCCTCCTCGTCCGGGGAGAGGCGCTCGATCCCGCCGGGAGGCAGGTCGCCGAGCGGGATCGGGCCGATCGCGAGGCGGACGAGGCGCGTGGCCTCGAGGCCGAAGCGGGCGAACAGGCGCCGCACCTCGCGCTTCTTCCCCTCGGTCAGGGTGACGACCGCCCGCGGGGGGCGTTCCTCCACCTCGCCACGTGCGATGCGCAGGGTCTCCCCCTCATCCTCGATCCCCTGCCGCATCTGGTCGAGGATGCGCCGGAGGTCGGGAGAGGGCGGGACCCTCCCGAGCGTCACCCGGTAGACCTTCTCCACCTCGTAGCGCGGGTGGGAGAGGTGAAGGACGAGGTCCCCGTCGTTCGAGAGGAGGACGAGCCCCTCGCTCTCCCGGTCCAGGCGTCCGGCGAAGGTGTAGCCGATGAAGCCGCCGGCGCGGAGGACCCGGCCGACCGTCTCCCCGGCGTGGGGGTCGTCGTGGCTGCACAGGACGCCGGCCGGCTTGTGGTACCGGTAGACCCGCGTGGTGGGCGGGAGGAGGGACAGGGGCTGCCCGCGGACCCGTAAGGTCCCGACGACCACCGGGTCGACAAGAAGGAACGGGTCCGTCACAACCTGCTCGCCGGCCTCGACCTCGCCCTCCCGGACGAGCTCCTCCGCCCGCCGCCGTGAGACGCCGGCACGGGTCTGGACGAGCTCGAGAAGCCGTGCCTCCCTCGCATCGGTCATACCGCAAGGAATAGCGAGTCGGGCCCCAGGCGTCAACTCGGCCGCGTTTGCCCGCCCCGAGCCTGGCGGCTAGAATACCCTCCTCATCGCCTCAAGCGAGAACAGAGGAGCCCGATCAGAAAAGGATGCCCTTCTCCGTCGAAGAGATCCCTCTGGGTGACCGCCGCCTGCGCAACTTCGTGGTCGCCCCTTGGCAGATCCACTACGGTGACCCACACTGGACCCCGCCTCTGCGCGCCGACCTCCTGGGGAGCCGACTCCTCCCGATCACCGGCCTCCTGACTCCGTCTCACCCCTACCACCGGGACGCCGAGGTGACGCACTTCGTCGCCCGGGACGGGAGCCGCCTCTTGGGGCGCGTCTCCGCCGCGGTGAACCGCCGCTTCAATGAACACTACCACGCGAGGATCGGGTCCTTCGGCTTCTTCGACGTGGTGGACGACTTCGACGTCGCTTCGGCCCTCCTCGACCGGGCGCGGGCCTGGGTCGCTGCAAGAGGCATGGAGCGGATGCGCGGGCCGGGCGGGTACTCGAACGCCACCCACGAGCCGTACCAGGGAGTCTTGATCGACGGGTTCGACTTCCCGCCGACCCTGGAGCTGACGCACAACCCACCGTACTACGCCTCGCTCCTCGAGCACTACGGCCTGGAGAAGGTGAAGGACTACCACGCCTACCGGATCGAGATCAACCGCTCCCAAGACGAGCGGGTGGCGCGGGTCGTGGAGGAGCTTCGCACCCGGCGGCGGATCGAGACGCGGGCGATCGACCTTCGCCGCACGCGCGAGGAGGTCGACCTCGTCGTGCGGATCTACAACGAGGCCTGGGCCAACAACTGGGGGTTCCTCCCCCTGACCGACGCCGAGGCCGAGCCGGTGGCGGCGAGCCTGAAGCTCGTCGCCGATCCCGGCCTGATCCGCTTCGCGTACATCGACGGGGAGCCGGTCGCCGTCCTGGGGGCACTCCCCGATCCGAACGTTGCCCTCCGGCCGCGCTGGAACCGTCTCCTCGATACCGACCTCGTCCGTGTGGCGCGGCTCTTTGCGACTCGGCGAAGGATCCGCGACCTGCGCCTCATGTTCTTCGGGATTCGTCCGGCGTTCCGCAGGCTGGGGGTCGACGCCGTCCTCTACCACGAGGTCCACGCCTACGCCTTCCCCCGCGGGTATCGGACCTGTGAGCCGTCGCTCCTCCTTGAGGAGAACGACCTCGTCCTCCGAGCGTCGGCGTCGATGGGCGGCCACCGCTACAAGACCTGGCGGATCTACGAGATGCCGGTCTAGCCCTCCACGTCAGCTCCCTCGCGGCCGACTCCTGGAGTCTCTTGATTCCTCCGACAGGCCCGCGCTAGACTGAGCGCCAGCATGAAAGCGCCCCGCGCCATCCTCGCCCTGGTGGACCGCTTCCGGGAACACCGCGACGAGTACCTCTCGTCTGGGTACAACGAGGCCACCCTGCGCAAGGAGTTCCTCGAGCCCCTTTTCGCGGCAATGGGCTGGGACGTCGACAACCAGAAGGGCTACGCCGAGGCGTACAAGGAGGTCGTCCACGAGGACGCGCTCAAGGTCTCCGGAGCGACGAAGGCCCCGGACTACGCGTTCCGCCTGGGCGGGGTGCGGAGGTTCTTCGTCGAGGCGAAGAAGCCCTCCGTCGACGTGAAGGGGGACCCTTCCCCCGCCTACCAGCTTCGGCGGTACGCCTGGTCGGCCAAGCTTCCCCTCTCGATCCTGACGGACTTCCACGAGTTCGCGGTCTACGACTGCACGAAGAAGCCGAGCCCTACCGACACCTCCGCCACAGCGCGGATCCTCTACCTCACCTACGAGGAGTACGCCGAGCGCTGGGAGGAGATCGCGAGCCTCTTCTCCCCTGAGGCAATCCAGAAAGGGGCCTTCGACCAGTTCGCCGCCTCCGCCAAGGGGAAGAAGGGGACCGCGGCCGTTGACGACGCCTTCCTCGGGGAGATCGAGGCCTGGCGCGACCTCCTCGCGCGCCACCTTGCCCTGCGGAACGCCGGCCTCTCCCAGCGCGAGCTGAACGACGCCGTCCAGAGGACGATCGACCGGATCATCTTCCTGCGCATCTGCGAGGACCGCGGGATCGAGCCCTACGGCGAGCTGCAAGCACTCCTCAACGGGACCCGCGTCTACCCGCGCCTGGCCGAGCTCTTCCGTCGGGCCGACGAGCGATATAACTCCGGCCTGTTTCACTTCAAGCCGGAGAAGGACCGCCCCGGCTCGCCGGACACCCTCACCCTCTCCCTTGAGATCGACGACAAGGTCCTGAAAGAGATCCTCGGCTCCCTCTACTACCCGGTGAGCCCGTACGAGTTCTCCGTCCTCCCCCTCGACCTCCTCGGCCACGTCTACGAGCAGTTCCTGGGGAAGGTGATCCGCTTGACAGCGGGCCACCGCGCCGTGGTCGAGGACAAGCCCGAGGTGAAGAAGGCGGGTGGGGTCTACTACACCCCGACCTACATCGTCGACTACATCGTGAAGAACACCGTTGGAAAGCTTCTCGAAGGGAAGACGCCCAAGGAGGCGGCGACGCTGCGCGTCCTCGACCCGGCCTGCGGCTCAGGCTCCTTCCTTCTCGGCGCCTACGAGTGCCTCCTCGACTGGTACCGGGACTGGTACACGCAGAACGGTCCCGAGAAGTGGGCGCGCGGCCGCTCGCCCAAGCTTTACCACGGCCCGAAGGGGGATTGGCGCCTGACGACCGCGGAGCGGAAGCGGATCCTCCTCGACCACCTCTTCGGCGTCGACATCGACCCCCAGGCGGTCGAGGTGACCAAGCTTTCCCTCCTCCTCAAGGTCCTCGAAGGCGAGAACGCGGAGACCCTCGGCAAGACCCTCAAGCTCCTGCACGAGCGCGCCCTCCCTGACCTTGGGCGGAACATCCAGTGCGGGAACTCCCTCATCGGGACGGACTTCTACGACGACCACCCCCTCGGGTCCCTGAGCGAGGAAGAGCGCTACCGAATCAACGCCTTCGACTGGGAGACTGCCTTCCCCGAGATCATGAAGAAAGGCGGCTTCGACGCCGTGATCGGAAACCCGCCGTACGGTGCCGCTCTCACAGCTCGCGAACTCGCGTATCTAAGGCTCCGCTTTGGGGAAGAGGCACACTCCCTGGATTCCTATGAGCTGTTCCTGATCCAGGCCGCCCGACTGCTATCGAGTGGCGGGCGGCTGTCGATGATCATCCCAGCTGCTTGGTTGACCGGAGAAAAGACCGGACCTTCGCGGTCTGTGCTCGTCAAGTCGCTTGCGCCCACTGCAGCCTACACGCTACCGTTCGACGTCTTCGGCAGGACCTACATAGACACAGCCATCATCGTATTGGCACGAGAGGGCGCGACTGCATCCTGCCTGATCCACGTCTTCCCGAAGAAGGCCGACCTTCAGGCAACGCGGAATTCCTCGGCGATTTCCAGCCCCGGTCTCGCCTTTCCGTAAGTCGGGCCTGGGCCCGTCTCCTTTGCCAGCAGGAGGATACAAGAGTAGTTCGTGGCCCTGCCGAATACCTGGCTCTCGCCGAAGTCAACCACTCTCCGGATCCATCGCTCTCTCACTAGCTGGTCCCTGAGTCGAGAGGCTGCTGCGGTATGGAAGAGCTTGTTGGGCAGGATCATCCCAAGAAACCCGCTAGGGCGGAGGATCCTGCAGCCAAGCTCGACGAACACGTAATAGAGGTCGAACTTCCCACGTGAGGTCTCGAATCTCCGTTGCAGATAGCGAAGCTCCGGGAGCGTCAGGTAGTAGCCCGCCAAGACCCACGGTGGATTCCCGATCACGGCGTCGAAGCCGCCGCCTTGCATGATCTCGGGGAAGGCGGTCTCCCAGTCGAAGGCGTTGATCCGGTAGCGCTCCTCCTCGCTCAAGGTCTCGAGGGGGTGGTCGTCGTAGAAGTCGGTCCCGATGAGGGAGTTCCCGCACTGGATGTTCCGCCCGAGGTCAGGGAGGGCGCGCTCGTCAGGAGCTTGAGCGTCTTGCCGAGGGTCTCCGCGTTCTCGCCCTCGAGGACCTTGAGAAGCAGCGAAAGCTTGGTCACCTCGACCGCCTGGGGGTCGATGTCGACGCCGAAGAGGTGGTCGAGGAGGATGCGCTTCCGCTCCGCGGTCGTCAGGCGCCAATTCCCCTTCGGGCCGTGGTAAAGCCTGGGCGAGCGGCCGCGCGCCCACTTCTCGGGACCGTTCTTCGTGTACCAGTCCTGGTACCAGTCGAGGAGGCACTGGTACGCGCCGAGGAGGAAGGACCCTGACCCGCAGGCCGGGTCGAGGACGCGCAGCGTCGCCGCCTCCTTCGGGGTCTTCCCTTCGAGGAGCTTCCCGACGGTGTTCTTCACGATGTAGTCGACGATGTAGGTCGGGGTGTAGTAGACCCCGCCCGCCTTCTTCACCTCGGGCTTGTCCTCGACCACGGCGCGGTGGCCCGCTGTCAAGCGGATCACCTTCCCCAGGAACTGCTCGTAGACGTGGCCGAGGAGGTCCGCGGGGAGGACGGAGAACTCGTACGGGCTCACCGGGTAGTAGAGGAAGCCGAGGATCTCTTTCAGGACCTTGTCGTCGATCTCAAGGGAGAGGGTGAGGGTGTCCGGCGAGCCGGGGCGGTCCTTCTCCGGCTTGAAGTGAAAGAGGCCGGAGTTGTATCGCTCGTCGGCCCGACGGAAGAGCTCGGCCAGGCGCGGGTAGACGCGGGTCCCGTTGAGTAGTGCTTGCAGCTCGCCGTAGGGCTCGATCCCGCGGTCCTCGCAGATGCGCAGGAAGATGATCCGGTCGATCGTCCTCTGGACGGCGTCGTTCAGCTCGCGCTGGGAGAGCCCCGTGTTGCGCAGGGCGAGGTGGCGCGCGAGGAGGTCGCGCCAGGCCTCGATCTCGTCGAGGAAGGCGTCGTCGACGGCCGCGGTTCCCTTCTTTCCCTTGGCGGAGGCGGCGAATTGGTCGAAGGCGCCCTTCTGGATCGCCTCAGGGGAGAAGAGGCTCGCGATCTCCTCCCAGCGCTCGGCGTACTCCTCGTAGGTGAGGTAGAGGATCCGCGCTGTGGCGGAGGTGTCGGTGGGGCTTGGCTTCTTCGTGCAGTCGTAGACCGCGAACTCGTGGAAGTCCGTCAGGATCGAGAGGGGGAGCTTTGCCGACCAGGCATAACGCCGGAGCTGGTAGGCTGGGGAAGGGTCCCCTTTCACGTCGACCGAGGGCTTCTTCGCCTCGACGAAGAACCTCCGCACCCCGCCCAGGCGGAACGCGTAGTCCGGGGCCTTCGTCGCTCCGGAGACCTTGAGCGCGTCCTCGTGGATGACCTCCTTGTACGCCTCGGCGTAGCCCTTCCTGTTGTCGACGTCCCAGCCCATTGCCGCGAAAAGGGGCTCGAGGAACTCCTTGCGCAGGGTGGCCTCGTTGTACCCAGACGAGAGGTACTCGTCGCGGTGCTCACGGAAGCGCGCGACAAGCGTCAGGACTTGACGGGGCGAACTCATGTCGACGCCGAGTCTAGCGCCGACCTGTGGGAAGAATCAAGCAAGTCAACGAGCCGCATGCGGATCACCGGTACCTCGAATCGAGGCTCGCATACCTGAGTCCGGCCCGCTGCGTTCGTCGCGACAACGCAGATGCCGCTCTAGTGCAATCGGTGCGCTGTCGAGCTACCCCTGGTGCTCCTTGATGTACTCGTCCACGAGTTCCTCGAGGATCGAGAGCGGAAGCTCGCCGTGGCTCAGGACGACGTCGTGGAACTGGGCGAGGTCGAAGGCGTCGCCGAGGGCGGTTTGGGCGCGCGCTCTGAGCTCGAGGAGCTTCTGCATCCCGATCTTGTACGTGACGGCCTGTCCTGGGCTGACGATGTAGCGCTCGACCTCGTCGCGGACGTAGACCTCGTCGAAGCCGGTGTGGTCGCTCATGTACTGGACGGCTTGCTCGTAGGTCCACTGTCTTGCGTGGATCCCTGGGTCGACGACGAGGCGCACGGCGCGGAAGAGCTCGTCCTGGAGCCGGCCGAGGTTCCCGTAGGTGTCGTTGGTGTACGCGCCCTTCTCCCAGGCGAGGCGCTCGGCGTAGAGGGCCCATCCCTCGGAGTAGGAGGTGAAGGAGAGGCCGGTGACGTAGGGCGGGAGGTCGGCCGAGTAGGCGTAAGCCGACTGGAAGCCGTGCCCGGGGACGGCCTCGTGGTAGGTGACGGTCGGAAGCTCGTAGATCGGCTGCGGGTCCTCGGTGTCGGCGAAGAACATCCCAGGGCGCGAGCCGTCGAGGGTCCCGGCGGAGAAGTACATGTCGCCTCCCCCGTCGACGACGACGATCTTCTGCGTGGGCATCCGCACGAAGCCCGGCGCGACGCGCTGCCCTATCCCGTCGATCAGGGCCTGACAGCGCTCGATCGTCTCCTCTCCGAGCGAGACCCCGGTCCTCTTCTTGACCTCCTGGTACAGGGTGGGGATGGAGACGCCGCGCGGGAAGCCAAGGGATACGGCGGCCTCCTGGATCTCGGCCTCGATGCGCGCGACGTCCTTGAGGCCAAGCTGGTAGATCTCCTCGGCCGAGAGGGCGGTCGTCGTCTGGCTCTCCAGGCAGTAGGCGTAGTAGCCGGCCCCGTTCCTCTCCTTCCACACGCCGGCGTCGTCCGTGGCGCGGGCGGCCATCTTCTCCACGTGGTCCGCGAGGCGGAGGTAGGCGGGGAGGACGGACCTTCCGATCACCCGGACGGCGTCCTGAAGGAGGGTGTCGCGACCCTTCCGATCCAGGCCCTCCATGTCGGAGAGGGCGTCGTCCAGGGTCTTGAAGAAGGAGGTCTCCTTGGGGGGCGTCTTCCCCGTGGTCCGGAGCTGCTCCACGGCCTTCTCGAGCATGAACCGCGGTGGGACGGCGCCGATCGCCTCGCTCCGCGCGAGACGATCCTGAACCTCGACGAAGCGGGCCGGAATCTGCGACAGGCGCGCGAGGTAGTCCTCGGCGTCCCTTCTCGTGCCGAGGGGGTGGATGCTCGTCATGAACCACTCGATGCAGGTCGGGTAGCTGTCCATGTACGAGCTGACGAGGTAGCCGTTGTCGGCGTAGGGCTGCGACCGGAGCGCATCGCAGAGGGAGGTCGTGTAGATCCTCGCGTTCGTCCGGTCCGCCTCGCTCTCGCAGGCGAGGTTGTAGCAGCCTAGGCGCTCGAGGATCCGGCGCACGAGGGCGTAGTACTCGAGGTCGGCTTGCACGGAGAGGGCGTCGAGCTGGTCGTTCCGGACGCCGAACTCGTCGGCAAGGCCGAGCCAGGTGATCGTCTCGGGCGAGAGGAGGGTGAGGGCCCGGTCGGCTTCGATCAAGAAGTCGTTCAAGGAAAGGCCGAGCCAGGGATCGGACGCGGTGACGGGCGCGATCCACGGGGTCTGGATCGAGGATTCGGCCGGTCCCGCCCCAGGGGACGTCGCGAGCTCCTGGACGGGAGCCTGCTGGAAGAGCCCAAAGCCAACGACGACGAGCGCCGCAAGGAGAGGAACGATCCACTTGGTCATGAGGCCTCCTCCTCGCGCGGGCGGCTTGAGAAGCCAGAAGAAGGCCGCCTGGGTTCTCCCCCGGGCGGGGACGACTCCCCTCGCTCCGCGCAGGCCTTCCGAGTATGCCGGCTCGCCCCTCCGCAGGGAAGTCCTCTCGACGGTCGCGTCTTGGGGCGCCGGGCCGAGGCACGGCTTGGACGTTCTCCTCGCCCTCTTGACGCCTATACTCGCCCCAAGGGCGATCGAACGACGTGGAGGAGGTCAGAGGTGAGAGAGGTGGTCGTGAAGGAGGTCGGGCCGGTCCACGTGCTCGCGGTTCGGCGGACCGTGGCCGGGCAGCGCGAGGTGGTGGAGGCGATCGCGACGCTGCGGCCGTCCGTGGGGGACGTCCTCTCCGGGCCGCCGACGGCCCTCGTGCTCGGCTTCCCCAAGGACGGAAAGCTCCCGGTCGAGATCGCCTTCCCGACGCAGGCTCCGGTCTCGCGCGAGGGCTTCGCGACGAAAACGCTTCCGGCGCTGCGGATGTTCACGATCACCCACGTCGGCCCGCTCGAGGGAGGGCCGGAGGGCGAGACCTTTCAGGACACGCAGCGGAGGCTCTCCTCCTTCCTCAGGGACCGGAAGCTCCTGCCGGGGGACGACCCGGAGCGCTTCCTCTACCACGAGGGCGCCGAGACGCACGGGGATCGGACCGACCGGTACGTGACGGAGGTTCAGTACCCGGACCACCTCCCGATCTGGCTCGACGCGCTCGAAGCGGGAACGGAGCGGGCTGCAGGCAGGGAGGCGGCTGCGCGGGTGATGGCCGGGAGCGAGGATCTCGTCTCGGCCCACGACGGGGAGAGGACCGCGGCGTGGGTGCACGGCGCGATCGCTCGCCTGGATCGCGAGGTGGAGGGCGAAGAAGACCGCGCCTCTATCCTGAACGCCTGCGCGCATCACTACATCGTCCAGAGCGCAGACGTCCTCCGTCAAGCCTGGAAGGAGACCCCGGACCTGCGCACGCTGGTGCGGCGGATCACCGACGAGGCGCTCCTCGGGAGCCGATACTGGATCGACGAAAGTGGACCCGAGCCTCTCCTCCTGATCGAGCGGCGCCCGGCGCGCGCTGAGGCGTACGGCAAGGCGACCGATCCGGCGGAGAAGCGCTACCAAGCCTGCTTCTGTCCCCTCGTGCGCGACGCGATCCGCGCCGGGAAGAAGGTCTCGCGGACCTTCTGTCACTGCTCAGGGGGCTGGTACGTGCAGGAGTGGGAGGTCGTCTTCGGGGAGAAGCCGCGGGTAGACCTCGTGGAGACGATGCTCGAAGGGGCGGATAGCTGTGTCTTCGCGGTGCAGATCCCCGAGGGCTTCCTGTAGACTGCGTCCAGTACCGCGGGGCGGGCCGCCCGAAGGCGTTCCGCGCGCGGTTCGAGGAAGGCGGTGGCCATGCAGAGGCCGAGGCGTCTGGAGAAGGGGGACACGGTCGGCATCGTCTCGACCTCGTCCCCGGTGACCCCCGAGGCCGTCGACGAGATGATGCGCTACTTCGAGGAGCGAGGCTACCGGGTGAAACTGGCGCCGAACGTCCTCGCCCGGTTCGGCTTCCTCGCCGGTTCCGCCGAGGTGCGCGCGAACGACCTCAACCTTCTCGTGCGGGACCCGAACGTGCGGATGATCGTGACCGCGTCGGGCGGCGCGGGCGCGGCGCACCTCCTCCCCCTCGCCGACTATGACGCTCTCGCTGCCGATCCGAAGTCCTTCGTGGGGCTGAGCAACCCGTCGATCCTCTTGAACGCAATGACGGCGAGGACGGGCGTCCCGACCTTCCATGGGCCGAACGGCGTCGAGTTCGGCGGGCTCGCCCCCTTGACCGAGTTCACCGAGAGGAACTTCTGGCCTCTCGTGCGCGACGACCTCCGCCTGCCTCACGCGTTCCCGGTGAGCGAGGGGATGCGAATCGTCCGGCCTGGGCCGGCTGCCGAGGGGCCGCTCTCCGGCGGTGATCTCCGCGGCGTCCAGCTCCTCATCGGGACCCCGTGGGAGCCCGACTGGAGCGGAGCGATCCTGTTCGTCGAGCTCTACGAGGTCGAGCTCTTCCGCCTGGATGCCTTTCTGTCGCACCTGCGGTTGGCGGGGGTCTTCGCCGGGCTCCGCGCTCTCCTCGTCGGTCGGCCGGTCGAGTGCGACGCGGTCGAGGCGGAGACGCTCGATGACATTGTCCTCAGGAGCTGCGGGGGCTACGGCTTTCCGATCGTGACCGACGTTCTCATCGGCCACACCGACGACAAGATCACCGTTCCGCTGGGCTGTCGCGTCCGCTTGGACCCCTCGCGGCGGTCCCTCGAGCTTCTCGAGTCCCCGACCCGGTGACGTCGGCCGAGGCACTCGTCTCGTGCGAGCCTGGGTGCTCCTCCTCCGTTTCCTGAGAGGGAGGCTTTCTGGGCCGCTCGCGAGAGATGACCCAGACGGCGATCCCCATCAGGGCGAACGCCGCGAGGAGGGTGGCCGGCGGGCGAGCCGGGAAGAGGGCGAAGGCGAGAACGACGCCGAAGAACGGCGCGGTGCCGAACAGGGCGCCCGTCCGGGCGGCTCCCAGGCGAGCCAGGGACCGCACGTAGAAGACGAGGCCGATCCCGCAGCTTACGGCCCCGAGGAGGAGGGTGATCCCGACCTCTCGCCCGGCCGGAAAGGGGCGGCCGAGGAGGAGGGCGATGGCGAGGGTCACGCAGGCGGGTGCGAAGTTCTTCGCCGCCGCCACGTGCCCCGCGTCGCGGCTCGAGATCCGCCGGGTGAGGTTGTTATCCAGCCCCCACAGGACGGCGGCTGTCAGCACCAGGAGGCTCCCGAGCGAGAGGCTCCAGCCGCTCTCGGGGTTGAAGGTGAGGAGGGCGCTCGCGACGAGCATCAGGGCGACCGCGCGCCAGGTTCCCCGACTGACCGCCTCACGGAAGGGCCACGCGGCGATCCCGGTGGTGGCCGCGATCTCGAAGGCGAGGAGGAGGGATGCCGTCGCGGCGGACGTGGTCCGAAGCCCGTAGAAGAGGAGGACCGGGGCGACGACTCCGCCGGCGAGAGCGGCTCCCGCGAGCCAGGGGAGGTCCCTGCGCCGGAGCGGGGCCCGGGTTCGTGCCCTCCCGCTGAAGAGCGTCTCCGCGCCGAGGTAGCCGTAGAGGGCGAGGCCGCCTCCCAAGTACAAGAGCCCCGACAGGACGAACGGATCGACGCCGGAGAGGAGGAGCTTCGCGATGGGCGGGCTCATCCCGAAGAGGGCCGCGGCGAGGAGGGCGTCCAGTCGACCGTGCAGTGGGGAACGCAAGCCGCCTTGTCGGGAGGGCATGGGCCATTCTCCCCCGGCTTGGCCCGATCGCCAAGGGCGCGGCGTCAGGCGATGGGCCGGGACGCGCTCGACGACGAGGTCGCGGCGATCCCCTCGACCGCGGCCGCGAAGCGTTCGACTTCGTCTGCATCTTCTTCGTCTGGATCACCTGCGGGAGCAGCCTAAGGAAGTCAATCGAGGAGGGAGAATCGCCGAGGTCCACCCCGGCGTCGGTGCCTCAAGTCACTGGGCGATGGCGACGAGGAGAACTCCGGCGAAGACGAGGGTGGCGCCGAGGAGGGCGCGGCCGGTCGGGCGCTCACGCAGGAAGAGGACGCTCAAGGCGAAGGCGAAGAGGAGGGTCGAGCCTCGAACGGGCGCAAGGAGGCTCGCCTTTCCTCGCTCTAGGGCGCTGAGCCAGAGGACCCAGCCGAGGAATGCGCCTCCGGCTGCCGAGGCGATGGCGTACAGAGCGCCGGCCCGGTCCATCTGCCGCGGGATCCACCTGCGGAGGGGGCGGGTGATGAGGAGCGTCCCCAGGACGGCGGTCGCGGCGAAGACGAGGAGGAAGGAGGCAGGCAGCATTCCGGCGTCCAGAGCGAGCTTTGCGGGGACGGTCTCGGCGACGCCCCACAGGACGCCTGTCGCGAGCCCGAACGCGGGTCCGAGCAGGCTCCCTCGCATGGGGCCTGGCCGCTCTCGGACGAGGAAGTAGGCGCCACCCACGACCAGTGCAGCCGCGGCGAAGGCGCTCCACCGGGCGGGCTCGGCGAGAAAGAGGACGGAGGCGACGACCCCCCAAAGAGGGGTTGTGCTGGAAAGGGTCGTGGTCCGGTGAGCGGAGGTTCGCTCCATGGCGAGGAGGTAGAAGAGCCCCCCGGCGACGGCGTCGAGCACGCCGGCGAGGACGGCAAGCCCGATGGGACGCCAGCCGGCGAACGCAAGCCCACCGCTCAAAACGCCGTACGTCGTCGCCAGACAGGCGACGACGATCCAGCGGAGCGCCATGTAGGTCAGGGGGTCCGCGTGGCGTAGGGCGGGCTTGGCGAGCGTCATCCCCACCGCCCACGCCGCGGCAGCCCCGAGCGCGAGGATGACGGCAAGGAGGGTCAACGTTCTCGTCCCCCTGTCGCCGAACCGCGCACAACTCTCATCTTCCCCTCCCACGTCCGCGCCGTGCGGGGGAGCGTAGCCGCCCGGCGCGCACAGAACAACCGCACCCGGCGCGTCTCTGCCTGGCATTGCCCTGCCGTCTCCCCTGGGGCAGAATGGGCCTGCCTGCGGGGACAGCGACGAGAGACTCCCCCTCGTGGGCGAGGAGGGAGCATGGAGACACTGGAGGCGATCCTGACGCGGCGGAGTGTCCGGCGGTTCCTTCCCAGACCGGTCTCAGAGGAGACGGTGAAGCAGCTCCTCGAGGCGGCGATGGCGGCCCCATCCGCGGGCAACCAACAGCCGTGGGAGTTCGTTGTGGTTCGCGATCGAAGGGTCCTGGACGAGATCCCGAAGATCCACCCCTACGCGCAGATGGTGAAGGAGTCACCGCTCGTCATCGTCGTGTGCGGGAACCTCGGGCGGGAGAAGTACGAGGGGTTCTGGGTCCAGGATTGTTCGGCCGCCGTGCAGAACCTCCTTCTGGCGGCGCACGCCCTGGGGCTGGGGGCGGTCTGGGTCGGCCTCCACCCTCGGGCGGAGCGGGCGGACCCCATCCGGAAGCTCCTCAAGCTCCCGGAGAAGGTGGTCCCCCTCGCCCTTCTCCCGATTGGGCATCCCGCAGAGCGCCCGCCGCGCGCCGACCGGTTCGACCCCGCTCGGGTGCACGAGGAACGGTTCGCGGGGTGAAGGGGCTGCGGAGCTGCGATTCCTAGAGCTCGGTGTACTTGCAGCGCCTCCCACGAGCCTTGGCGACGGGGTAGCGCTGCGCGTTCAGGGCGAGCTTCCTCTCGACGGCCTCACTCAGATCGACGTGGAACTTCCCCGCGAACCGGAAGACGAAGAAGAGGACATCGGCAAGCTCCGACTCGATGGCGAGGCGTTCGGTCGGATCAGCTAGCGCGCTCTCGCACTCCTCAGCCGATCGGAAGCGGAAGTGTTCGAGGAACTCCGCGGCCTCGGTGATGATCCCGATCGCGAGGTCCTTGGGGTTGTGGAACGGGTCCCACTCGCGCTCCTCGCAGAACGCCCTCACTGTCTCCTTCAACTGGGCGACCGATGCCCTCTCGTCCATCGCTCCTCCCTCTTGCCCCGGGTTCCTCTCATCCTGGCCTGGGATTCGGCGGCGCCGGTCCCGCCTGCAGCCCTTCCGGCTCATGGCTTGCCTGCGCGGGAAACCGAAGCTGGAACGGCTTCCCGTGCGCCCACGGAAACCCCACCGCCTCTTCACACGGCGCACAAACTCCGGGGGCATACTGCCGACTGGGTAGCAGCGGCAAGAGCTGTTCGACCTACCCCCAACACCAGCCCAGAAGAGGCCCCTCCGGGGGCCTCTTCGCTTCTCGGCCAGGCGCACCAGGGCCAAAGAGACGGGCGCCGCTCGCGAGCGGCGCCCTTTCCATCCCTGGTGGAGCTGGCGCGACTCTACTGAGAACCTTTCATGTCCGCGTTCCATTCAGTGCGATTCCCCGGATTGGCTCGCCGCGATGAGCGGTCCACTTCCCAAGCTAGTGTCGCGTCCGCCTAGTGGATATACACACATGGCATGGTGTGGTATGCTGTGCCATGGCACGCAAAGCAGCGGTTGTGACGTTGAGTCCCGAAGAGCGGAAGACTCTGCAGACCTGGGCGGCATCGCGTACCGAACCGTACCGGAAAGTGCAACGGGCCCGCGTGGTCCTGCTCGCGGCGGAAGGGAAACCCAACTCCACTCTTGCGATGGAGGTGGGACTGGCGCGGCGGATGGTCATCCAGTGGCGACGACGATTCATCGAGGAGCGCTTGGGGTCACGTCCCGTCAAGTGTGTAGATTGGGGTTCCCTCTGGCCCTGACGGGCTAGACGGCGACCACCTCCTCTCCCGGGGTGAGGACAGGCAACTCCGACTCCGTGGCGGCCTCGCCGTACAG
>Ga0315274_10000807_pt1 | contig 48669 bp, 43 predicted proteins | sample YL17G02_20_MG_FD_203700 | JGI IMG/M metagenome (GOLD analysis project Ga0315274, IMG submission 203700) | Sediment microbial communities from Yellowstone Lake, YNP, Wyoming, USA - YL17G02_20 | ecosystem: Environmental > Aquatic > Freshwater > Lake > Sediment | place: USA: Wyoming | collected... | reverse complement strand
TGTGTCACAATGAAATGAGATGAAGGAGAGGAAGCCACAGCCGAGGGCGGCTGTGCCACAATGAAATGAGATGAAGGAGAGGAAGCCACAGCCGAGGGCGGCTGTGCCACAAAGGAAGGAAGGGTGAGAGAATGCGAAAGATGAAAGGGAAGGCGCGTTTGTTCTGGACCGTCGGGGTTCTTGGCGCCCTATTGCTTGCGGCGCTCGGATGCGACGGGGTCTCCGGCCCAATCGCTCCGCCGACGGCGGCGGATTCCGCCGAAGGGCCGATTGTCCCGAAAAAGCGGATTCCGCTCCACAACGGGCAAGATTTCGCGGGGTGGAAACTCTTCGTGCCGAACCCGGACGTGGACGTTCACGGGGTCTGGTCCGTCAGCGCGGGCGTGATCCGCTGTACGGGAACGCCGGCGGGCTACATGCGGACGGAGGCGGACTTCGCCAACTACAAGCTGCGCGTCGAGTGGCGCTGGCCCGAAGGGGGAGGCAACAGCGGCGTCCTCTTGCACGTGAGCGAGCCCGATCAGGTCTGGCCGAAGAGCATCGAAGCCCAGCTCATGTCGGGCAACGCGGGGGACTTCTACGCGATCGGCGGCACGGATTTCAGCGAGCGCGTCGACAAATCCTCGACCCGCGTTGCGAAGAAGGCGGAAAGCAGCGAGAAACCGCTCGGGGAATGGAACGCCGACGAGATCCTCTGCCGCGACGACACGATTCGCGTGTTCGTCAACGGCGTTTTGCAGAATGAAGCGACGGAGACGACGGCGCGTTCCGGAAAGATTGGCCTCCAGAGCGAAGGGAAACCAATCGAGTTCCGGAACGTCCACCTGGAGCCCTTGGACTAGACTGTTCAGGGACTTGCGAGGTTTCCAAGAAAAGGCCGATGGGGCTATACAGTTGACTCCCCTACCTACAAGCGGTAGTATGTAGTTCATGGACGACTATCCACAGACGCTTCTTGAGTTTGAGGAACGGATCTCCCGCCGCAAAAATCCCGATCCCGCAAGCGCCTCCAGACGGCAATGACTGGACATGTAAAATACTTGACACGGAAACACGAACATGTAACACTCCACCAGATTCAGCGCCAATGAAAGGAACAGACCCCATGAAACTGAAAGGCTGGCGAGAGGTTGTGATGGTGGATTTCCCCCCGAGCGGACCGATCACTCGGAAGTCCGTTGCGCTGGCATTGAAGGAGGGAAGCCGATTCCGGGGTAGCATGCGGGTGTCCACCGGGCGCGTTTGGACAGACCGGGAGTTTGAGAAGTACCGGGAAAAGGTCCTGAGCACCCCCCTTCCGTGAGGTTCATACATGGGCGCCGAAAGCGAACATATGGAGGCCTTTGCTCCCGACGATCCGTGGATGCAGCTGATAGAGATTCACAATCACGCCAAGAGCGTATTCCTCTGCGCCGAGGAATTCGATAGTTCCTTCCGGGATTTCCTGCAACCCATTTTGGAGCTGCGACACTGTCTGGATCACATTATCCGGGTCAAGGCCGCTGAGCGTGGGATCAACGGCGAAGTGGAAACAAAGGAACCAGAGTATGTCAAGTGCTCGGTTGATAAAGCGATAGGACATGTATATCGGGCTTTCTTCGACGCGGCCGATTGGTTCAGCGTGTGTATCCGGGAACGGATCACCAAGGCGCTGAAGTGGTATTCGCATGACTGCATCACGGCGGTGATTCCCAACTACTATCCTGAGCTGCGTCCGCGTGTTGACCGGATTTGCATGGAAATCGCGGCGATCCGGGGCGGCAAGGACATCGCCAAGAAGAATAACTTGCTGCCGGAGGTAACCGAGTACCGTACGGCGATTGATGACTTGCTGAAGATTCATGGTCAAATCCAGAGCTGCGTTCCCGCTTTAGTGGACTGGCGATGGAAGAACCGATGGAACGCCTTCATTATCTGGGTGGTTGGTGCTTTTCTTGGCGGAATAGCGATTACCGTCTTCACTGTCTGGCTTCTGGCAAAGCTCGGTTTTGCCAAACCGTGATCCTTCCCACCTGAAGTCCCTATTCCGCGTCATGGCTCCAGAGCGGAAAGCACAAGATGTTGTATGCACGGGAGTCAACTGCAAAGCCCTAAAGGCCAATCTTCCTGGGCCGAGCGCCCGGGACGCGATACCAGCGCAATGCCAAGGACGCCTCTCTCGGAGAGCATGAACATTGCGGTCCAATCAAGGAAGGAGTCACCCCATGGGAACGGGAACAACAGATGCAAACCGGAAGCAGGGCAGACAGTTTTCACGGCGGGACTTTGTGAAAGTCTCCGCCGCCGCGGCGTCCCTCTCAGCTTTGGCGTCGTGCCGAACTCTGGAGAAGACGAGCGTTTTCGCGCCGGGCACGGACCGGCTGCGGGTGGGAGTGATCGGGTGCGGCGGACGCGGAACGGGCGCCGCGAGCGACTGCGTCTCGGCCGCCGAAGGCGTTGAGATCGCCGCCTTGGGCGACCTTTTCCAGGACCGCTTGGATTCCTCCCGGAAGCAACTCGAGGGGCTGGGGAAGAAGTGCACGGTCACCGACCGAAGCTGCTTCGTAGGGTTCGACGCCTATAAAGGCGTGATCGCGTCGAACGTCGACATGGTCATTCTCGCCACGCCCCCCGTCTTCCGGCCCGCTCATCTGAAGGCCGCCATCGAGGCGGGCAAGCACGTTTTCATGGAGAAGCCCGTGGCGGTCGATCCGGTGGGCGTGCGCTCGGTCATCGAGTCGTCGGACGTGGCCAAGACGAAGCGGCTCGGCATCGTGGCCGGCACGCAACGGCGGCATCAGGCGCCCTACCTTGAAGTCATGAAGCGCATTCACAACGGGGACATCGGCGAGATCGTCGCCGCCCAGTGCTACTGGAACGGGGGCGCAATGCTCGACTGGGGACCGAGAGACAATCCCGCGTGGAACGAGCTGGAACGCCAATGCCGCCGCTGGTACTTCTATTGCTGGATCTGCGGCGACCACATTGTCGAGCAGCACGTTCACAACCTCGACGTCGTCAACTGGGCCTTCCAGGCCCACCCGGTGAGTTGCATGGGGATGGGGGGTCGCCAGTTCCGCACGGCGCCCGAGTGCGGCAACATCTGGGATCATTTCGCCGTCGAGTACGTTTACCCCAACGGCGCGCGCATCTTGAGCACGTGCCGCCACAACGACGGCTGCGCCACGCGGGTGTCCGAGCGGATCGTCGGCGCGAAAGGCGTGGCCGACGGCCAATCCATCACCGGCGCGAAGCCTTACACCTTTCAAGGCGAATCGCCCAACCCCTACGTTCAGGAGCACGCCGACCTGATTGCCAGCATCCGCAAGGGTGAGCCGCTCAACGAGGGGCAACAGGTCGCCGAAAGCACGCTGACGGCCATCATGGGACGCATGAGCGCCTACACGGGGCGCGAGGTCAGCTGGGACTGGGTGATGAACAGTTCGAAGCTCGATCTCACGCCGAAGACCTTCGAGTGGGGCGACATCAAGACCGACCCCGTGCCGATCCCGGGCAAGACGGAGCTGATCTGACGGATCGCCCGGTGCGACGGCGCCGACGAGGATCGTCGCGAACAAGCAGCAACGCTCTGGGAAACGAAGACGCCAAGGCGCGACCGCTCTGGCGTCTTTTCTTTGCCTGCCCTGAGGAAGAGCGTTCCTTCCCGATCCGCTTCATCCGCCTCATCCGTCCCATCCGCGTCATCCGTGTTCTATACACCCGTGTTCGGATAGAACAGGATGGAACACGGATGACAGGGATCTCGCGGATAGAACGGATACGAAAGCCCTTGCGCGAAAGTGGGCGGAGAATGGGGAGACGGGGACGGGTGCTACTTTTCTTGCGCCAGTCTGCCCTGAGGAAGAGCGTTCCTTCCCGATCCTCTTCATCCGTCTCATCCGTCCCATCCGTGTCATCCGTGTTCTCTACACCCGCGCTCGGATAGAACAGGATAGAACACGGATGACAGGGATCTCGCGGATAGAACGGATACGAAAGCCCTTGCGCGAAAGTGGGCGGAGAATGGGGAGACGGGGACAGGCGGTAAGATGGTAAGACGGGACAGATGGGGACAGGCGCCATTTCTCTTGCACCAGTCTCGATCCTCCATGCGCTTCCCGAAGCGCGAGCCGGGGCTAGAAGGGATAGGCCAAGGCCAGGCAGACGATCCAGATCAGGCCGAAGAGGATGGCGACGATCTGGCTGAGGGAAGTGCGGCGGTGGAAGAAGGCCCCGAGAATCAAGAGGAGACTGATTCCCGCCAGGACTTTGCTCACGAGGGAATACATCGTCCTTTCGTCCGGCGGCGCGCCCGGCATGCCCGCGCCCGCGCGACGCCCGAAGTAGACCATGCCGATCATCACCAGGAGGGCGATGAAAAGAACGCCGAACACGGTCGGGTCCATCAACGCCGGACCCCTGCGCCGGGGACGGGAGGCGGCGGCCTCTCTGTTGCGAACCGTGCCGCAGTGAAAGCAGTAGTTGTCTCCGGCCAGGACTTCGCTCCGGCATACGACGCAGATTGCGTAGGGGGAGGTCTCCTCGCGGAATTCGGCGTCGGCGACTTCTTCTTCTGGACTTGAGGGAGGGGGCGCCGCGAGCTTCTGGGCCAGGTCCATCAAGGCGCCTGCGACCCGGCGCAGAAGCGGGAATCCCTTCGCTTCCTGGGTCGAGGCCGCCATGGCGGGCGCCCGATCTTCGCGACGCTCGACGGCCCGATCCCCCCTGGCCGGCGCCGCCGCGTCCCGAGGCGAGGGGAGAGCGGCGGCATGCGGGGCGCCTTCTTCCGGGCTCGAAGTCTCCCGATCCGGGGCGGGGAGGGCTTTGGCGTCGGGATGGTCGAGCAAGCCCGGCGACTCCGCCCCGATGGGCCGTGGTTGGGGTCGAGGCAACCTGTGCGCGGCGCCGGCCGCCTGCCCTCCATCGAGCATAAGGGGCTGGGCGCCTTGGATGACGGCCTTGTCGATCTGGTAGGTGACCTGGATGGGCGGCTGGGGCGGCGGCTGCGCGGGAGGGCGGGCGCTGCCGTCGAGGAACTCTCCGCAGTGGGGGCATTTGACGGCGTTGGCGCCGATGACTTCGTCGCAGAAGCGGCATCGGCGCGGGGGGCGGATGACGCGGTGGGTCTGCGCGCCGCAGTACCAGCATCGGCCCGGCTCGCGGCGCACGTGCTTGCCGCAACGGTAACAGTAAAGGACTTCGGCCTCAGTCATCGCGTTCGGTCCCTTCGGCGCGCTTGGCGCCGCGCCGAGCGGCGCGGGGGTCAGAGATCCGGGCACGAGGGGGAATGAACGGCGCCGGTCTCGGGGCTGTAATCAAAGGGCTTCCCGGTCTCCATGTCCACATAGGGCCACCCTTTTTCTGGGAACATTTCGTCGAGAGACGCAGGATAGCGGTTCTCCTTTTGGCGGAACTTGTCGATACTGACGCGCAGTCCCTGGAGAAGTCGCGACGTGGACTCCCGCGCCTCGGAAGTCGTCGCAATGAAAGAACGCTTCTCGATTGCGGCGTCGTAATTCTCCGGCTTGATGTCCTTGCGTATGAAGTAGCGGTGACCTTCCTCGGCGGGGCCGAAAGGCGAGGGGGGGACGCCGGAGCTCTCACGGACGCACGCCTTCATGAGCCTCTCCTCGACCCCGGGGGCGGGCGGCGCCGGCGAGGCCGCAATGGTCTCGAGCACGGCGATCAACGGCAGGACCAGGCAGGCGCGGTAGTCCTTGAGATATCCTGCGGCGGCCAACTCCTCCAATGTCGCCGGGAGTTGTCCGTCATGCTCGCCGCGGTACGATTTCAGGCCGTTGTGGAGCGTTGCCGAGTTCCACTGGTTGCCGATGTCGCGGATCTGGTTCGTGGCGATGGAGACAAGGTGGCTTTCACGATTCGCCGCGGCGTCGAGGAACCAACGAATCCATTTCTCGAGCGCCGCTTCATAACGCCCGCTTCTCAGATCGAAGTAACCCAGCCAGCGCTCGAGCCAGTCGGGATGATCTTTGGCCTTGAGCGCGCGGTAAACCCAGACCTTCGCCAGGATCGGGTTTTCCAGCGTCCACCCGGCGATGTAGGCATTGAGGTAGGAGGGGCGGTACTTGTGGGGGTTCTTCAGCCATCCTTTCTCGTTGAGTTCCATCGCGCCCTGGGGGTTCCTCCCCTCCTCGCCGATGACCAGCGAGCCGAATTCGTAGGCCTCGATGAAGTGGGGATCGAGCTCGGTGATGACGCTGAAGAAATTGCACACGGGTTCGTAGTTCTTCACGGCCTTGTTCCACTGACCCCCGAAGGCCTGGATGCTGCGCACGTAGAGGAAATCGGCCATGAAAAGATCGTAGCCGAAAGCCAGAAGTTTCGCGTACTCGGGGCGAGGGAGGAAAAGGGTGTCGATGTAGGGCCGTGAGGACTCGATCCCCTTCAGCCGAGCGTGCTGCAAGAGCATCGCCCCGGAAAGGAATCCGGCCAGCAGAACGGCGAAAAGCAAGACCCGCACAACGGCGCCTGATCGAGGCTTCGTCGCGGAGGGGAAGCCGCCGTATCGCCGTTGTTGCGGCAGTGGGGAGCGTTTCGCCATTTCCCGGCCCTCATTGCGGCTTGGGCGAGCCGCCGCGGGTTACTTGAAGTTGCGTCTGCGGAAGATCAGTATCGCCAGCATCAGGATGCTGCCCGTGTAACAGATGGAGTACAAGACGGGGTAGCGCCACACATTCATGCGCTCTTCATAGACGGCTTGAGAGAGCACGTTCAGGCTGTCGAGATTCGGCACGACGTGGGCGGCGAACTGGGCGAGCCAGACTTTGACGTGGACGCCGAGGGCAAGATCCGCCGCCGCCGCGACGCCTTGTTCCTTCAATGCGTTCGCGAGCACTTGGGCGGCGAATCGCATGATGTCCTCATTGAGCCTTCCGGCCAGGAAAACCATAACCGTGAGAACGGCGCTCAGCGTCGGCGTCGAGAAGGAGGAGAAGAGAACGGCGAAAGCCGTTACGATCATGAGCTCCAGGAGCGTCATGGCGACGACGACGAGGAGCCTGTTTTGCACGGCGGCGGACTCGAACCCGAGGAGATTGCCGCTCCCTTTGACGACGGCCGCGCCCGCGGCCCGCAGCAGAAACGTCGTTTTGACCCACGCCATGTTGTCGACGACCCGCAGTTTCCCCTCCTGATCCTGGTAGAGAGTCTCCTTCTGGATCAGATCGGTGGTTGTGGCTGCTTGGTAGTTGAGCACGATGAAGAAGAAGAGGGTCATAATGGCCACGATGACGAAGACCGTGAGCAGGAGACCGAAGAACTTGCCCAGGAGGAACTGCCAGCGGTGCACGGGCTTCGAGACGATGGTATAGATCGTTTTCCTCTCCAGCTCATTGTAGACCAGCGAGACGCCCACGAATACGGTCGCCATGAGACCGAAGAAGTTGATGCACGTGAGTCCGAAGTTAACGACGATGCGCTTGTAAGCGATAATCGCGAGCTCCTCGAGGGCGCCCGAGGCAAACATCAGGACAAGGGCGAAGAAGAGAATGAGATAGAGAACGCGATGGCGAACGGCTTCGCGGAACGTGTTGTAAGCGATCGAGCCGATGCGTCCCTTGACGACCAAGAAGAGGGTCGCGCAGCAGATGACGAAACAAAGAAGGTCGGAGCCGAAATCGAGCCAAGCCTTCCCCGGCGGCGCGCCTTCGGAGGGAGATGCTATCTCCCCGGCGTCGTGCAGGAAGAGAGGGCGGAAAAGCAGGAGAGCGACCGCGAACCAGAAAACGAGGGGAAGCGCCTTGTCCCGCCAGGCAACCGGGCCGGGCGCGGCCGTGATGGCTTCGTCACTCATCGCGGTCTCCTTTCACCTGGCGGATGAAATAGTCTTCCAGGGTTTCGGTGCGCGGCGTCATGCTCTCGATCTTGCCTCCCGCCTCGGTTGTCTTGCGGATCGCGTTCTGGCAATCCGTCTCGCTTGTATAAACGAGCAGCGTATGCCCCTCCGACTCGAGGACCCGTTCGGTGTTCTTCTTCAGATCGTCCAGCGCCGCGCCCGTCACGCCGGAGACAACGAGCTCATACTGGTTCGTGCGGGTCGTCAGCAATTCGTTCATCGATCCGACGTCGATGAGTTCCCCTTTGAAGAGGATCCCCACCCGGTCGCATACGAGTTCGGCGTCGGAGAGAATGTGGGACGAGAAGAGAACCGTTCGCCCCTCCTCTTTGAGCCGGATGATGATGTCGCGCACTTCTTTGCGTCCCAGGGGGTCCAGGCCGGACTGGGGCTCGTCCAGAATGACCAACCGCGGGTCGTTCAGGAGCGCCTGAGCCAGGCCGATGCGCTGGTTCATGCCCTTGGAATACCCCTTGAGGGGAAGGTTGGCGGCGTGCGAGAGATCCACGAGATGGAGCAGCTCCTCGATCTTTTTGCGTCGCAGGGGCTTCGCCATCCCGTAGAGTTCGCCGTAGAAATCGAGGAACTCCCATCCTTTCAGGTAGTCGTAGAAATAGGGGTTCTCTGGCAGGAAGCCGATCTGGCGGCGAACCTCGAGATCGCCGAGGGGACGCCCCATGAGCCTCGCATTCCCTTTCGTTGGGAAATGAATCCCCATGAGGATCTTGATGGTTGTCGTCTTGCCCGCGCCGTTAGGCCCGAGGAGACCGAAAATCTCCCCTTCTTCGACCGACATCGTCAGATTCCGGAGCGCGCGGACCTTGCGGTTGCGAAAGCGCAGCCGGATCCGCCCATACTCGACGCCGAGGATGTCCTGAACGTAAGTCTTGCACAAGCCGTCCGTCTCAATGACCTTCATCAGGCATCCTCCTACGTCGGAGACATCCTCCTGCCTCGGGAGACATTTTCCCACATAAGGCAGTCTTCTGCATCGGGCGTTCCCCTGCTTCCCTCCAAAAGACCGGGGAGATGCGCGCAGGCGCCCGCCGGCTGGGAGTCTCTCCTTGGCCGGATCGCCATCCATGGGAAAGCCGCTCCTGCGCCGGTCCGGCAAGGCCCCAAACTATGCCTCTAGGCCGCGTTTTGTCAAGCCCCCCCCTGCGGAAGATCGGCGTCTAGTTTTCCCTTGACCGCCGGGGGATCGATGGGGTGTTGTGACGGAGAAGCGCTTGGGCGACCGCTCGGAAGGGAGCGCCAATCCCTCTGCATCGTCGCGCGGCCGGCTGCAAACATCAGAACAGATCGGGAGGATCGAAGCATGACAGGCAGAGTTGGGAGGAAGAAAAGAAGAGGGCTGGGACGTTGCCGTGGAATGCTGCTCATCGTTCCGCTTCTCTGGGGAGGGCTCTTCTCCTCGGGGCTCAGTTCCGAGGAAACGGCCGCTCCGGCCGTCCGGGACGAGACGCAGGAGGAACGCGACGCCCGCCTGCAGTGGTGGCGGGAGGCGCGGTTCGGCATGTTCATCCACTGGGGCCCCGTTAGCTTGAAAGGGACGGAGATCGGCTGGTCTCGCGGCGGCGAGAGGCGCGGAACGGGGGGCACGGGCGAGATACCCGTCGAGGAGTACGACACGCTTTACAAGAAGTTCAACCCGGTTCAGTTCGACGCGAACGAATGGGTCCGCATCGCCAAGGACGCCGGGATGAAGTACCTAGTGTTCACGACGAAACACCACGACGGATTCGTCAACTTCGACTCCAAACTGACCGACTACAAGATCGCGAGTCCCGAATCGCCGTTCCGCCGCGACGTCGTGGCCGAGCTGGCCAAAGCGTGCCACGAGGGCGGGCTGGGCCTTGGCTTTTACTACTCTCCGCCCGACTGGCATCATCCGGACTACCGCACCGAGAATCACGAGCGCTACATCCGTTACCTGCGCGGCCAGATTGAGGAGCTCTGCTCCAACTACGGGAAGGTGGACATCATCTGGTTCGACGGCCTGGGCGGCAAGGCCGAGGACTGGGATTCGCCCAGGCTTTTCGAGTTGATCCGCAAACTCCAACCCCAGGCCGTCATCAACAACCGCGCGGGCCTGCCGGGGGACTTCGACACCCCCGAGCAGCAGATCGGGTCTTTTCAGACCGACCGCCCCTGGGAGACGTGCATGACGGTGTGCCAGCAATGGGCGTGGAAGCCGAAGGACGAGATGAAGTCCCTGAAGCAGTGCCTCCAGACGCTTGTGCGAGTCGCGGGGGGAGACGGGAATCTCCTCTTCAACGTGGGCCCAATGCCCGACGGGAAGATAGAACCTCGCCAAGTCGAACGACTGCGCGAGATGGGCGATTGGCTGAAAATCTACGGGCACAGCATCTACAAGACGCGCGGGGGGCCGATCAAACCGGGCCGTTGGGGCGCTTCCACGCACAAGGACAACCGCATCTATCTCCACGTGCTGGACTGGCAGGGCGGCGAGACGCTCACGCTTCCTCGGCTCGGGAAGAAAATCGTTCACAGCTCCATTCTCACCGGCGGCGAAGTCAAAGTGGACGAAACGGAGAACGGCGTCGCCGTCGCCGTGCCTGCGCAGCACCAGAGAGACGTCGACACCATCGTTGTCCTCGACCTGAGCGGCCCCGCGAGCGAGATCGAGCCGGTCGCCGTCCCGTCGGAATCCACCGCCTCCGGAAAGTAGGCCCGCGTTTCGAACGTTCTCCGCCTCCTCGCTCCTCGAAGCGGCGCGAGCAGGCGAGAGAGAAGAGAGACCGGTCTTGCGAGGACGCCGCTCTCCGCGGGGGAGAGGGGGTTGCGTCAGAATGGGGGAACCCGGCAGAGATCACCGATCGTGATTCTTGGAGGGCGATGTGGCGCTCGTCTCTTGGTCTTGCGGGCGCAGGGGGTCTCTTGGGTACAAGGACTCGTCCGGGTACAATTTCGAGTCCTTGGTGTACTCTTCGATCCTCGCGTCCATGAAAGGCGCGCGGTCCGGTCCGACGATATGGGGGGTGATGAGGATGACCAACTCGGTCTTCGCGTCAATCCAGACGTTGTGGCCGAAGAGAAGGCCCAGATACGGGATATCGCCTAAGAACGGCACTTGGCTGCGGGTGCGTTCCTTGCGGACGCTGATGAGTCCGCCGATCACAATGGTCTCGCCGTTGCGAACGAGCATCGTGGTCTCGACTTCCGTCGTGTTTTCCACGGGGACGCCGTCCCCTATCTGTCCGCTGGAGACTTTGGGAAGGATCTTCATCCGTATGAGGCCGTCTCTGGCGATCTCGGGAGTGACGGTCAGCTGGGTCCCCACGTCGAGGAACTCCACCTTCTCAAACGTCGTTCCGTCATCAGCCCTCGAGAAAGTCTTATATCCCAGCTTATCGCCGATGATCATGCGGGCCTCTTCTCCGTCGAGAGCGAGAATCTCGGGCGCGGCCAGAGTCTCCACCTTCCCCTTGGTGGCCAAGGCCGTGAGGAAGATCTCCTTGTCCTTCCAGATGCCGCTCCACAACAGACCCTGATTGCCTGAAGACAGGTCGCCGATCAAGAGGCCGCCGCCGGCTTCATTCAGGTTGCCCAGGTCCTGAGTGAGCCCGGCGCCCTGAGTGAACGCGCCGGTCCCCGGGTTTCTCGAGAACGCAACCGTATCGGGATCCCACCAATTCCGTCGAAGCTCGACGCCAAGGTCGAGATCGTCATCGCGGCTCACACGGAGGATCTCGGCGGCGATCAGCACTTGCCTGGCCGGCGCGTCCTGCTGGGCGATGACTTGCGCGATCATGGCCACGTACTCGGCCGCGTCCTGCACGACAATCGTTTTCTCCTTCGCGTTCAAGACCGCCTGACCGTTTGCGGAGACCAGCTTCTCGACGGTGGCCAGCAGCTCGTCGGGCTTCGCATGGTCGATCCGAAAGCTGCGGACCGTCAGGCTGGGAGCTCTCGCCGGGAGATCCTGTTGGGCGACGAGTTCGGCGATGGCCGAGACGTACTCCGGAGCGTCTCTCACGACGATGGTTCTCTCCTGGGGCGTCAGGATCGCTTTCCCGGCGGGGGATAGGAACGCCTCGATGGTCTTGACGACTTCCTCGGGCTTGGCGTGGTTGATTCGGAAACTCCGGATGACCAGGTTGCCGGCTTCGGGAGGGAGTTTCGCTCTGGCGTCTTCGGTGGTCACGTAGATGACGTTGTCTTTCGTGTAGTGGGTGAAGCCGGCGACCCCGAGGATCGCGTCGAGGGCGTCCTCAAACGGAACGTCGTAGAGATTGACCGAGACGGGTCCGGTCACCAGGGGGCCGGCGACGATGTTGACGCCTCTCGACAAGGACAGCATTTTCAGCACGGAGGCGATGTCCTCGTTCTCCACGTTCAGCGTGATGTTCTCGCCGGTCAGGGCGGGATTGGGCCCCCCGAACGATTGTGGCACAGTTGCCCCCGGCTGCGGGCGGGGGGCCGTTGGTCCCTCTTGCCCGGAGAGGGCCCCGCCGAGCAAGAACCAGACTCCGCAAACCAGCCAAGGCAGGCGCTTCATGGTCTGGGCTCTCCCTCCATCCCGATGGTTTCGACGCCCTCCTCGTCCTCAAGCACGAGTTCGCGCTGTCGGATCTCTTTGACGACGAAGCCCTCCACCGCGTCGCCGGGTCTGAGAACTTGCCCGTTGACGATGGCGATCCGCTGCCGGGCGGTGACGCAAGTGGCGGAGAGGCTTATTGACTGGAGCCGGTCTTTGCGGGTTTGCGCGCGGACGGCTTCCTCGGCGGCGGCCTCGGCGCTCCCCGGTTCCTCCAGCGGCGTCTCAAGGAGGCTTCGCGCCAGCTTGATCATGTCGCCGCTGCGCATTTCGGCAAGGGCCTCCTCGGGAACCATGAAGGGGTTTCTGGCCAACGGCGGGAGTTCGACGCTTCTGGCGGCAGGCTGGAACTCGGCCTTCTCGACTTCGACCAGGATCGCCCGGAGGTTCTCGAGCGAAACGGTCTCTTGCATGCTCTGAACCACGGCCTCGGCGCTGGTCGGAATGGATCGCCCTTTCCGACGAGGGCCGAACTGCCACGCCGCCAGGAGGGCGAGAGCGACGCCCAGGACAACGGCGGTGGGGATCTGCGCTCCAGGAGGGATCAGGGATTTGCTACGAGCCACGCCGTTCTTCCTCCTGTCTCGTGGAATAGATGCTCACCGTCATATCGATCCTGCAAAGACGGGGACCCTTCTCGGGCGAAACGGAGAGGGAGCTCATCTTGATGAGCCTCGGCGCGTTCACGAGAGCGAACAGGAATCGGTGGAAATCCTCGAACGAGCCCATCGCCGAGACGGAGACGGGCATCTCCACGCATTCCTCCTTGATCGTCATGCCTTGGGGCTCCACCTCGGAAACCAGGACATTGCTCTGCGCGGCCTTCTCCGTCAACAGCTCATAAAAGCCTCCGAAATCCATCTGCGGGGGAAGACGTTCCCTCAGTTCTTCGATCCACGCCTCGACGGACCGCAGGGTTTTCTCTCCCTCCTGCAATGTGTTCGTCAGTTCGGTCACGTAGCTCAGTTGTCTCCTCATCTCCTTCTGCTCCTCGCCCAGAGCGGCGATTCGGGCAATGCCGCCTCCGACGGTCCAGTAGAACGACACGCAGGCAAGGAGCAAGGTGGATGCGAGCCCGATGACGTCAGTCTTGGGAGTCCGGGTCTTCTTGGAGGGTTCCACGAATCTTCTCTCTCCCTCTCATCGGACAACGCCCAGAACCTCGAATTCGACCATCACGCTTTCTTCCGAGACCCGGGGCATTCTGGATATTTTCAACTCCAGCTCGCCGAGGCGCTTCGATTCCGACAAGTTGTTCATGAAGGCGATGACCTCGGCATTGGACGTGCTCGCGCCCGAGATGCGGATCTTGGTCGCGGTCTGCTCCGGTTTGCCCTCCTCCTCGGGTTGAACCGCCTCCTTGCGGAGGTCGAGTTGGCTCAACCAGACCTTCCCGCCGACCGCGCCGGCCAAGTCGGAAAGCAGGCCGCTCCAGCACGGCTCGGCGAGCAATCGGTTGGCCACTTCCTGCCGTTTGAGACCCTCCTGAAGCTTGCCCGACAGCGGGGCCAGCTTTCCGGCCCACCTTTGCCCTTCCGACACTTGCGAGCGCAGCCGCTCAACGCTCGATCGGAGTTCCGTCGCTTTCCAGCGCAAGCCCAAACCCGCCATCAGCGCCAGGACGACCACCAGGCCGTCCACGGCGACCCAGAAGACGAGTCTCTTCCCGAGGGCTTTGGCGGCCGTGTACTCCGTCGGCAGTAGGTCGACCGTGCGGTTCATGAGGTCCATGCTCTGAGGGCCAGGCCCGAGGCCACGCAAAAGGCGCTGCGGCCTGACGAATCGCCGTTGAACCCCGACAAGATCTCTCCGCACACTCTGGCAAAGGGGTCCGCGATGACCACGGGAATCGAAAGCGCTTGCGCCAGGCAGCCGTCGACGTTCGCCGGCATCAGGTCGCCCCAGAGAAAAGCCTTCTCAACAGATCCCCCGCGCCGCTGGCGCGAGAAATAGTTGATCGATCTCTTGGCCTCAGCCACTATTCGGTCAAGGACCGGCTTCGCGACGTCGAAGTTGAGCCGGGGGAAGAGATCTGCGTCGACAAGCCCCGTTTCCTCGGCCTTTCGCAAATCACACCTTGACGGACGGGCATAGCTTATTCCGTACGTCGTGAGCATCTGTTCGGCTTCCTGCCGGTTGATACTCAGGGTCCGGACCAGTTCCTCGATGATTCCGTCCGTGCCCAGGCTCACGGTGCGGCTGAAAAGCAAGTCCGATTCCCGGGCCACTGAGAAGGTGGCGCATGTGGGCCCTAACTCAATCATGGCGAAGGCGCCGCCGTCCTCGCACAGGACGCGGGCCGAAGCGCAGGGCCTCGCGTCGAGATGCAGACACCGAAGCCCTGCGCCTTTGAAGAGCGCCAGAAGCCGGTTCACGTCTCTTTTCTTCGCCGCGACGAGAAGAACGGCGAGCCTCTCCTCGCTCTCCTCCCTCTCGGCGCCCAAAGGCAAGTAGTCCACAACCGCCTCCTCGATGTTGTACAGGAGGGACGAGCGGGCGCTCAGGAGCAAGGCTTCCTCGAACTCCTCGTCGTTCTCGCGACTCACCCCGGCGGGCAGGCGCAGAGGCCGAATGTCCACGTCGCGGCTGGGCACGGCGGACACGATCTCCGCGCCAACAAAGGGGCCGTCTCCGATCACGGACCGGAGCGTTTCGAGCGCGCCTGCCGCCCCGTCTTGAGACCCGTCTTCAGAACGGGGCATTTGCCGGCTCCGCGCGGCGTGGAGCTCGGTCCGTTGCCCCCGCCTGCGAAACTGGACAGCGCGAATCGTTCTGTCCCCCACGTCGACGCCGATGGGGGAGTGCGTTCTGTGAGTTCTCAAGAAGGCCATGAGCAGAACCTCGACGCCTCCGCCCCGCCTCGCGCGCGGCGCCGGTCTTTCGGAGACCACGCGATCCCGTGTCTTTTGCACGAGTCCCGCGCGCCCCGAATCCGCGCCCATCCGCCATGGCGCGCTCAAGTAAGGAGGGCGGCCCGTCTCCGTCCTGCCGATCACGAAGGCTTTGCGGGCTGCGCCGAGTCTGAACGCTCGGGTCCCGCCCCGGCCGCATTCTCTCCCTCAGACCGGACGGCGTTCCCGCCGCTCTGCTTCGCCAGGAAGAGACACTTATCGGCCCTCTCTATGAGGGACTCAACCGTATCTCCGGGGCGCGTCGCCGACACCCCGAGACTCACCGTGATCCGGCCCACGCGCTCGCCCGTCCTCGCGACAATGAATTCCTTCTCCGCCAGGCGCGCTCGTATTCTCTCGGCCACGGCGCGCGCGGTGTCGAGCCCTGTCTCCGGCAGGAGAACGAAGAACTCCTCTCCGCCGTACCGCGAAGCGAAGTCGGTCTTCTTCACGGAGTGTTTGAGCATCTGGCCGACAATGCGCAACACGTCGTCGCCGACGAGATGCCCAAACTCATCATTGAACTTCTTGAAGTTGTCGATGTCCGACACGACCAGAGAGAACCCGACGCCCTCTTCCTTGTATCGGCGAAACAGTCGCTCCGCTTCTCTGTCGAAGGCCCTGCGATTGTACAGCTCCGTCAGGGGGTCGACGAGCGCTTCTTTCTCCGCTCTCTCGAGCTTCTTCGCCAGCTGTTGCGTCCGACCGCTGGCCTCTGCGAGCTTCTCCTGAAGCCCGACGTTCAACTGCGCCATGCCGTCCGTGTCCTGGACCATGCCCGAAAGAAGGCGCTGGACCTCCGAAAGGTCCTTCGGGCCGGTCAATTCCTCCCGATAGTGGTCCAGTTTCTCGCGGTAGTCCAACGTGGCGGCGCTCGCGGACGTGACCTCATCCAGAACCGTCTCGAGGATGCTCTCCAGTTCCTTGCGAATGTCACGCGCGGCGTCCAGACCGGCGTCTTCGAGACAGAATCGCTTGCAGATGCCTTCAGTTATCTCCTTTGTGAAACGTTGGCCCGATGCGATTCTCCAATCGACCTCGGCGACCAGTTCCCGATTGCGGCCTCGGACGTACTCGAACCAAACGTGGTACGCCTCGGGCGTGAAAGGCGCCTCCAGTTCGATCATCTTCGCCAGCGCTTTTCTCGCGATATCCGTGGTTCTGGGAAGTTCATCGCGGTCAAGATCAGTCATATCGCACTCCTCGTCGTTTTCCGGGGGCGATTCGTTCTCGAAAAGGCGTCCCTCGCGAGGGGTTCCCGCGCCCGGCCCGCAAAGAACGCGCTGTTCGTCCCGTCCCCATGGTGGTTGAGCATTCGCGTTCTCGCGCGGCGCCTTCGCGGCCCGCGATCACGCCCTATGGGTCCACGCTCGGCCCAAGACCATCGCCCAAGAGGGCCGCGCGGCAACAGCATCCGATTCCTTTCTCTGAACCGCAAGATCAATCGCTCGTCCCGATGGCGTAAATGCTGATCACCCTCGACAGGGAGGCGTCGGAACTTCCCCAGGAGGGCAAGAAGCCGTGGTCAACCGCGTCGTGGTTCTTGTAGCGCGTTTGCCCCTGCGCCTCGTACGTGTAACTGTAGGAAGCGTTGCCATGCTCGAAGGCCAGGGCCAGCCAGTATGTTCCGGCTGCCAGCGAGGTCGGCGCAACCCCGATCTCATGCCAGTGGAAGGACGTTGACCCGACCGCCTCGACGACTGTCTCCACTAGGAGCGCATTCGGCTCGCCCGCCAAATCCGAATAGATGGCGTAGCGGATCTTCTTCGACGGCGGACCCGCGACAAACGCGGAGATCGCCGTGACGGTTATGTTCAGCGAAAGGTCAAACCGCGTCGCGATCTGCATCTGCTCGACGGACTTCTGCTCCGAGTCGCCTTCCGCGGGATTGCCGAGAATCGCGCCGACGACGACGGAAGGCCCCGTCACATCAAAGGGCATCATGTCGCGCTCCGATATGTCCGTGCTCAGCAACACGGCGGGGTCGTCAAGGAAACCGTCGCCGTCCCATACCGCGGACCGCAGCTCGTCGTTGCCGTTGCAGACAAGGACGATGATCTTGTCGGTCCCCAAGAGGGGCAGCGCGTCGATTGTCGAGAGCTCTCCCCCCAACTCCGGGCCAACCTGCACGGCGCTGTCTGAAAGCGGGGTCCCCTTCGACCATCTGGCGTAACGCAGAGTCGTCGTGTTGGCTTGACCCCAGAACAGAAGGAGTTCGCCGCTCGAATGCTCCCAAGCAATGGCGAAGGACAACCAGCTGCCGGAGGGCCAGTCGTTGATCGCGACGCTCGACTCCAACTCCCGCGAGTCGATCCACGAATCCCCGTCCCAGATGGCGACGTTGAGGTCGCTCGCGCTGTCCAGAGCGCCGATACAGATATAGTCGCTCGTCGGGTCCGCGGCGGCGCGGACAACCTGGGATTCGGCCCCGAAATCGGGGGCGTCGCCCTGCGGCCCCAGGCTTGTCCCATTCCATATCCGGTATCTCGCGTTCTGGGCCGAGATCGTCCCCCAGACAACCATGGCGTCGCCGGAGCGCTGTTCGTAAGCGATGTCCATCGCCTGCCGAGTGGAAGTGGGCGCCTTTGCCGAAGCGAGACTGAGGTTGCTGAAGGCGCCGCCGTCCCACCGGAAGAGAGTGATGTCGGCGTTGGTGTCGAGCATGGCGAGGAGGATCTCGTCGTCCAAGGGGTCGGACGCCATCACGATGTTGTTGATGCTGGTTCCCCCCGTGGCCGGGGCGCTCGCCGGCGGGTCGTGCAGCCAGGAGACGCCGTCCCATCTCGTGTACCCGGGAACGTCGCCTGCGCCGATCCGACCGACGACCAGCGCCTCGCCGGAAAGGGTTTCGTAGGCGACGTCAAAGCACTTGACCGACCGGTCCGCGCTCCGCGTGAACTCCATCTGGTTGCCCCAGGACGTTCCATCCCACACGGCCAGATCGATGTCATGGTCGTTGTCGAGGGTGGCCATCACCGCCTCTTTCCGAACGGGACAGCCCTGGAGTTCCAGCCAGTTGACTTGGCGATTGCCAACGGCGACCGTGTCGGCCTCCGGTCCCCACAGGGGATCCAGAAACTGCCGGCGCTTCGGCGTCTTGTCGGAGCCGCTAGCGTCAGTGTCATAGGCGGCGATGACCAGCTGGGACATTCCCGGGGGCGGCTCCGCGACTGCGGAAGCGACGTACAAGACATAGCTTTGCTTGGTCGCGTGGCCGCTCGTCGCCCCCACCGTCGCGATGGCGGCAAAGGTGGTGTCGGTGTGGCGGCGCACCTTGTAGCCGTAGCGGCCGTCGCCGAGGGTGTGCATGGTGTAGATGTCCTCGCCGGCGGGGAAGGCGGGCTCGTGGAGGAGCCGCCACATGGCGTGGTTCGCCGCCGCCTCGGCCAGGTACTGAGTCCGCATGCTCTCACTGCGCTGCATCGCGGCCGACGCCTCGATCCCGGCTTTCAGCAGGAAGGCGAGTCCCAGGGTCGTCATGAGCATCAAGAGAACCAGGACCGCGACGTAGGCCATCCCCGAATGCGGATTGCGGAATGCGGATTGCGGGATGTCGGACGCAAGCATCCTCATCGCACTTTCTTGCCGGTTTTCTGCACAATGTTCCTCGGGTAAACGTACTCGAAGAACGTGACGCTCTCGCCGTCGGCGTCCGTCAGCGTCAGAGAGATGGAGATCCGGGGATCGTGGTCCGTGTCGGGGGGTTCATACGTGACGGTGAAACCCGTGACGCGCTCCGACAGGACCGCGCCGGGACCCGGGTCCGACCCCGGGGGATCCGGCGGGGGTTTCTCGCGGAGCTCATTTCCCCCGAGGACATAGTAGACGATGGGATTCAGCGGATCCTCGTTCTTCGTGCCGTCTTCGTCGTCGTCTTCCTTGTCGCCTTCGTCTGCGGCCCCGTCGCCGTCGTCATCCACATTCGCCATGCCCGCCTTGTCGTCGCCGTTCATGTCCGCGGCGCCGTCTTCGTCTATATTCCCATCGCCGTCATTGTCGATGCCGTTGATCGGGTCTTCATTCTTGACGCTGTCCTCGTCGTCGTCTTCCTTGTTGTCTTCGTCCGTGGCCCCGTCGCCGTCGTCATCCTCGCCTTCGATCCCTGATTTGTCGTCGTTGGTCATGTCCTTGTCCAAGTCTTCGTCGATTCTGGGAAAGAGGGGATCATTGAAGTGGAAATCGTTGTCGTCGTTGACGGAGCCCGAGAATGCCAGGACGTCTCTGGAAGGGCTATGGGCGTTCGGGATGAGAAGAGAAGCGCAGTTCCTGACGCCGGTGGTCATGCGCTCCATGGCCAGAACGCCCTCGCGATAGAGGGCGGACTTGCGGTTGCCGTAAGCGTGGGCCTGGAGGCAGGTGTGGAGGAGCGCCGCCGCCGTGACGCTCACCAGCGCCAGGATGACGGCCCCGATCAACAGCTCCACCAACGTCAGCCCTCTCGGGGAGCCGTCTTTCCCCGCGCGCCTCATAACTTGCCCACCTTGCCGGAGGAATCGACGACAATCGTCGTCAGGGAGCGCTCGCCCAGCGTGACGGTGATCTGCTTCGCGTCGCTCTCCGGGATGGAATCCCCGTTCAAGTCCACGTTGACGACCGTCCACTGGATCGTGTCGTTCGCGCCATCCACGGTCACGGTTTCCGAGCCGTTGACCAGTTGGCCGAACTTCGTGGAGATGAGCTGCTCCATCCGGCTGCGCAGATATCCGTCCAGGACCGCGCGCTCGCCCTGCGCCTCCAAGGCCTGTAGGCCGGAGGAGTAGAGGGCGACCATCGTGACGGCGGCCAACGCCAGCACGACGGTGGAAATCAGGGCTTCGACGAGAGTGAAGCCCTTACTCCTGCTTCTTCGACTGCTGCGCCGCAAGCTTCCTGGCCTCCTTGTAGATCCCGAAAAGGACGGTCAGGATCGCCAGTTGAAACATCATGTGGACCATTTCTCCGTACGTGATAGCGTAGTCCATTTCTTCTCTCCTTATGCAGCCTCATGCCCTTATGCAGCCTCATGCAAGGTTCACGGCGCCGCTCCCATCTCCCGGGGCGACCCGCGCGCCGCCCGGCGACGGATTCCCGAAAGCCGCTCGCGTCCATCCCCCAAGTAATCACTGATCGCTTCGCACGATCTTGCCCGAAGTCGGATCGAGAGTCAGTCCGGCCTGCCAATCACCGAGGGTCAGGGCCACGCTCCCGCCCTGGGACGGGGCTCCAAGGGCGTCGAAGACGACGAAGTTCCCGCCCCCAAAAGCGGCCGCGGCGACGTCGACCCCCTCGAAGCGATCCTCGCCGGCAAAGGCGATGCCGTACTGAGCCCCACGCTTGAGCGGGTGCTCCATGGTCGCGTAGGTCTCGCTTTCCACGTCAGCCTCGGCCAGCTGGGTCTGGCCCGGATCCATCAAGTCGGCCCCGTACTCCACCTGTTCCACAAGCATCGTGTCGGCCGCGGCGTCTATCGTCACCCGGCAAGGCTTGCCCGATCCCATGGCCGTGAGTTGGGCGAACTCCAGGGCGGCGACGATCTCGTTGAGGGCGGCGAAGAGCCGCGCTTCCGCCAGCGCCGACTCCATCGCCGGCAGGGCAAGCAACGCCAGAATGCCCAGGACCAGCGCCACGATGATGACTTCGACAAGGGTGAAGCCCTGGGCCCTCCTCATCCTACCACCCCTGGTACGCGGCCACGTTGGCGATGATCTGGCCCGTGGCCTTGCCGTACTTCCAGCCGGTCGTCGGGGTGACGTCCGCCGTGAGGGCCCCGGTGGTAGTGACCACCGAGACCACGTCTGCGCTTCCGGTTGCGCCGGACGCGGGCAGAGGATTGTCGGGAATCCCGCTGGTCAGATAAGGGCCGAACGGGTAGAGCGTCCGGTCCATGCTGGCGCTCGTCTTCCCGGTCTTGTCCGTGTACAGCGTCATCTGGTCGACAAAGGCGGCCGGGTTGTCGCCAGCTCCCGTTGCGCCTCCGGTCCCATCCGTCTTGACGGCGCCTGGATAGATCGAACTGTGCTGATGATAGTAGAGGTTGATGGCGTTTCGCAGGACGGCCAGGTCTCCATGGAGGGTGGCTTCCTGCGCGTCCTTGGTGGATGACACGAACTGAGGGATCGCCAGGGCGGCCAGAATGCCCAGGATGATGATCACGATGATCAGTTCCACCAGTGTGAAAGCTCTTTTGCCCGTCATATCTGCTTTCTCCTTCTTCTCTGGAATGAGGTCTGGGGATTCCCTCTTGCGAGGCGTTCCTCAGCACGGCGTTTAGGCGCCAAAGCGATCAGATTGCCGGACCCTCCTTTCCTCATGGTCCGTTGTCGGGTTGGCATTGTCCGGTAACGGTTTTGCATTCGGCGGACTCTCCCATTCCACGATCGGCGCTCCCCGCTCCACATTCGGGCGAGTCTGGGCGCGCTCCGAGGCCGACGATCAGGCGCCCCCTTTCACGACGGAGGTGAGCCTGAACAGAGGCAGCAACACGGCCACGGCGATGAAGCCCACGACCGCTCCCATGATGATGATGATGAGCGGCTCGATGACGGCGCTGAGCTTTTTCATCCCTTTCTCCGCGGCGTCGTCGAGGTAATCGGCCATCTTGTTCATGACGAGGCTCATCTCCCCGGTTCTTTCGCCCGTCGCCACCATCTGCTTGACGGTGGGCGAGAAGAGATCGCTCTTGGAGAAGTTAGCCGAGAAACCCTCGCCGCGCAAGATCCCAGTGGCAATCCGGGAGATCGCCTTCTTGTAAAGGCTGTTGGTGCAGGCGCGCTCGGCTAACTCCATCGTTTCGAGCAGAGGCACGCCCGCGGACAGGAGCGTTCCCACCATTCTCAGAAAAGTGGACGACTGGATGATGGCGGCCAGCGGGCCTATGGCCGGCAGCTTCAGGACGAGTCGATCCACCACGGGTTGACCTCTTTCGCTCGTGCCGTAAAGGTAAGCGCCGACGACCGCCCCGACCACGCCGATCACCAACAGGTACCAGTACGAGGCGCAGACGTGCGAGATCCCGAGGAGCGCGCGCGTGGGCAGGGGCAGAATCGCTCCATGGCCGGAGAAGATGAGGGCGAATCTCGGCAGGACAAAGGTCACCATGAAGATCACGGCCCCGCTGGCGAGCAGCGTGAGAATGGCCGGATAGATAAGGGCCGTCCGGGCCGCCGCGGCCAGGTCCTCCCGCTTCTGCAAGTAGTTTTCCAGACGCTTGAAGACCTGCACAAGCCCCCCGCCGGACTCGCCCGCCTGGACGGCCGACACGTAGAACGGGCTAAACACCCGCGGATGCGCCTCGAGGGCGTTCGAGAGGGGGCTGCCCCCGCGCACGTCTCGAGCGACCGAGCGCAGAACGGCGCCCACTTTCTCTCCCGCTGACTGATCGGCCAGGGCCTCCAGGCTTTCCACCAAGGGGGAGCCCGTCTCGAGCATCAAGGCCAACTGCCCGGTTGTAGAGCAGAGGACGCGCGTCTTGACGGGCTTGAAAAGACCGCCCGGCAACGCCTTGAACCGATGAGTCCGGAGTCTGGAGACCGGAGTCTTGAGGTCGGAGCTTGCGGAGGAAGGAGCGTTGGACCTGGGGAGGGACCTAGCCATGCGCCTATCCCCTCTTCGCCGCGGCCGGCTCTTCCACAACGTCCTCGACAAAAACGACCCGCATCGCGGCGTCGAGACTCGTCTTGCCTTCCTCAACCAGGCGGAACGCCTCGTCTTGCAACGTCCGCATTCCCGCCCCGACGCAATGCTCCCGGATCGCCGCGCTGGTTGGATTGCGCACGGTCCTCTCCCGGAGGGCGTCATCCATGATAAGAGTCTCAAATATGCCCGCGCGGCCTCTCAGGCCGGAATCGTAGCAGAGATCGCAGCCTTGGCCGATGACGAACGACGTGTTGCCGCCCTTCCACCCGATCCGCTGGAGGAGCTCGCGGGGGGGGAAGTGGCTGGTTTTGCAGGAGTTGCAGACAAGGCGCATGAGCCTTTGCGCGACGATGCCCGAGAGCGCGGACGTCAGGAGGTAGGACTCGACGCCCATTTCCACAAGCCGGGCGATCGCCCCGGCGCTGTCGTTCGTGTGCAGGGTGGCGAGGACCAGGTGTCCCGTCAACGCGGCCTGGATGGCCACCTCCGCCGTCTCTCGGTCGCGGATCTCGCCGACCATGATGATGTCGGGATCCTGCCGCAGGACGGACCGGAGTATTCTCGCAAAGGTGAGTCCCTGCTCTTCGTTGACCTGGACCTGGCTGATCAGCGGCAACTGGTATTCCACGGGGTCCTCGATGGTGACGATGTTGGTCTCGACCGTGCTGATGAACGAGAGGCTCGCGTAAAGCGTCGTCGTCTTGCCGCTGCCGGTGGGACCCGTAACAAGAATGAGGCCGTTGGGCCTCTTGAGGAGCTTCTTCATTTCAAGAAGGGCTTTGTCGCGCAGGCCGATCTCGTTGATGTCCAGCACGAGATTCGTCTTGTCCAGGAGACGCATGACGATCTTCTCGCCCAGCACCGTCGGCATCGACGACACGCGCACGTCCACCTCCCGTCCTTCGGCAAGCACGTGGATGCGCCCGTCCAGAGGCGTCCGCCTCTCGGCGATGTCCATCCGGCCCATGACCTTGACCCGGGAGACGATGGCGGGGTGCAGGCCGGCTCTGGGAGTCATCACCTCCCGCAGGGCGCCGTCGACGCGGTAGCGAACCCGGCTGACTTCGAGGTCCGGCTCGATATGGATGTCGCTGGCGCCGTCCTTGATCGCGTTGGTCAGGAGGAGGTTGACGAGGTTGATGATCCGGGCGCCCTCCGCCATCTCCTCAACCATCCGCAGGTCCTCATAGGGGGTCTCAACCACCCTCACGTCCGACTCGCGGAAACTCTCGAGGAAGTCATCCATGCTGACGCCTTCGCCGTAGTGCTGTCTGATGGCGTTCTCCACGTCCTCTTGGCGGCATTGGACCGGCTGCACCTTGAGGCCCGTCAGGTTCTCGATGTCGTCCATGACAAGGATGTCGGCGCTGTCGGCCATGGCCAACGTCAGGGTCCCTCGAACCCTGAACATGGGGATGACCTTGTAGGCTTCCGCCTTCTCTCTGGGGAGAAGAGCCGTGATCTTCGGGTCGATCAGGCCCTTCCGGAGCCAGACGTGCGGCACTCCGCTCTGTCGAGACAAGACCGCCGCGAGCGTCTCATAGGCGATCAGCCCCATGTCAACGAGGACCTGGCCCAAGCGCTTGCCCGACTCCTTCTGCTTCTCTAGAGCGGTCTCGAGCTGTTCGGGCAGGACCAAGTTCTCCTCCACGAGGATTTCACCCAGCTTTTTCGTCGGCTTCGGACTCACGACAGACTCCTGAACGCGGACTCGCGGTTCGGGAAGACCAGGACGAAGCTGTCCATGCGCGTCGCCGCGACAATGTCTCGGCACACGTCGTTGGGCGAAGCGATGCAGACGTGGCCGCCTCTCAAGCTCACTCTGGAGACGATCTCTTGGATCTTCTCCAGGCCGGCGCTGTCGATGAAGGGGACTCCTGCGATGTCCAGGATGATGCGCAAGATCCCGTGGGTTGTGCATTCCTCAACATGGCGGTCAAGGGCGCCCAGATCTTCTTCGACCAAGGGCCCCTTCAGGCCGAGCGTGGCAACCGGTCCTTGCTGGGTCCGCGATACTTCCATCTCGTCGTCTCCCGGCCGTCGGATTGGCCGCGGTCGGTTTCCTCACACCCGGTTCGTCACGGCGACTCGGAGCGCCGAAGCGGGCGCCGCCGCCCGCGGACTTCATGGGCCCGAACCGGCGTCGGCCAGCCGCTCCTTGATATCGACAAACTCTGCTTCCTCAGCCAGAAAGGCTTCCGCCACGTCGGGATCGAAATGGCTGCCGCTATCCTGAACAATGATCTCCCTCGTCTTCTCGTGCGAAAAGGCTTCCTTGTAGCAGCGCTTGGAGGTCATGGCGTCGTAGGCGTCGGCTAGGCCGACAATCCGGGCCGACAGGGGGATGGCGTCTTCAGCCACTCCGGTCGGATAGCCTGAACCGTCCCATTTCTCGTGATGGCAATAGGCGATGGCTCGTCCTACGCTGAGAAAACTGCGCCCCTGCGTCTGAACGAGATTCTCGGCGTCCCTCAACGTGTCGCCGCCAATGGTCGTGTGCGTTTTCATGATCTCCCATTCATCGGGAGTCAGTTTTCCCGGCTTCAGGAGCACCGAGTCGGGGATTCCCACCTTGCCGATGTCGTGCAAGGGGCTCGAGCGATAGAGGTCGGCCACGTACTCCGGCGTTATGTAGTCGGCGTACTCCTCGGTCTCTTTCAGGCCATTCGCCAGCAGGGCCGCGTACATTCGTATGCGCTCGAGGTGCAGTCCCGTCTCGTAATCCCGAGATTCGGCCAGCCGAGCAAGAGCGAAGACGGAAACGTCGCGCGTCTCGGTCAGTTCCGTGTTGCGCATCTCGATCTCCGCGAGAAGCTGTTGTCTCGTTTCCATGGCCTTCGCGTTGCCCAAGATGATGGCTGCCTGGGCGGCCACCGTTCCAAAAAGCCGGATGTCGCCGGCGAAGAAGCGCGAGTCCTTCTCCTTTCGAAGGGCGACAAAAACCCCGTGGTCCCGATCGACGGTTATCGGGGCGGCGAGGGCGTGTGAGAAGCCGCCCGCGACCGGGCGGATCTCGTCGTCCTGGCTCAGATCATTGATGACAATGCCTTCCGCGGCTTCGCGAGACCTCCTCTCGAGTATCTCCGTCAGAACCTGCAAGCCGAAGCGGGCGCCCCGCTCGCCGCCCTCCTCAGGTTCTCCGCCCGGGAACGCTCTCGAGACACGGAGACCGGGCACGCTCAGAACGAGAAGCGACGCGTCGAGCGTCTGGGCGACGGAGTTGAGCACGACGTCAAGGGCTTGGTTCCGGTCCTTGGAGATGTCCAGCGCGTCGTGCAGCTTGTACACCAAAGAGATTTCCTCGTACCTTGCGAGGACCTCCTTGCCGAGGTCGCCAACCAGGTGACGATTCCGCGCGTCTTCGGCCAGAACCCGCGCATACGAGGCAAGCAGCGATCTCATGCCATCCAATCCCCCGGCAGGGGCTGCGGCTTGCCCAGAAAACCCGACGAGCGCCCCCGCACTCTCTCCCTCGATCCATATAGGGGCGACGAGGCCGACCCCCCGGTCGTCGTCTCCGACGGTCACGCACTCCGACCCACGGACCCCGTCCGCCCTCGCCATTGCCTCGTGGACGGCTTCCAATAGCGGGGAGTTGCAGGCAATCTGACTGGGGATCGGAGGGCCGGGGGAGTCGTACGAAGGCGAACAGACGCTCGTTCCTTCCGGGTCGTAGACCGTCAGTCGGATCGGCAAGACCCGCGCCAAAGACCTTGCCATATCTGAGGCCAGTTGGATGTCGAGATGCTCGCGGAGGATTTTCGAGCCCTTCCCAAGCATGGCTCACCTCCCGGACCTCACTCGGACTGTTCGCCCTCGCGGACCCCGTCCGCAAGAACCCTCTCGACGGTCTTGAGAAGGTCTCTGGGGCTGAAAGGCTTCTGCATGAGCACGACGTTCGGCGTGCCGGCAATCTCGTCCTCAATCCTGCCGGCGACGGCTACAGAGCCCGTGAGCATGATCACGGGCGTCTGCATAATCGCTTCTGTCCGCCTGATGGCTTTCACGAGCTCGAGACCGTTGATCCCGCCCGGCATGTTGTAGTCGGTGATGATGAGTCCGGGGGGGGCGTTCTTCGCCGCCTCCAATCCAAGGGGCCCGCTCTCGGCCGTGGCAACGTCGTATCCGGCGCTCTGGAGTTTCAACCGGACGATCTCTCTGATATGGGGTTCGTCATCGATTACCAAGATTCGCGCCTGAGGCATGGGCTAGTCTCCGACCGTCGTGTTGATAATGGACCGAGGAAGAACCATGGAGAACGTGCTGCCCTCGCCCCGTCGGCTCGTGACCTGTATGCTGCCCCCATGGACTTGGACGATCTGCAGGGCCGTGGCCAAGCCGACCCCGCTCCCCGGAACTTCCTGGCCGTTGGGCGACGCGCACCGGTAGAACTTCTCGAAGATCCGGGGCAACTCCTCTTCGGGTATCCCGATCCCGGTGTCTTGGATGCTGATGATGAACTCCTCCTCTCTCGAAAGGGTGGACAGCGTCACCGTCCCCCCCCGGGGCGTGTACTTGACCGCGTTGCCGAGGATGTTCATCACGGCAACCGTGAACAAACTCTTGTCGATGTCGAGCGTTGGCAGGCGGTCCGGCAGGTCGGCGGTCAGGTTGATTCTTTTCTCTTCGCACTGAGGTCGCACCACGTCCACGCAGTCCTCCAAGAGCTTCCTCAGCCGAACCGGCGCGATCTTGACGGCCGTGGCGCCGCTCTCGATCATCGAGAGATTCAGAAGATTGTCGATCAGCTGAGACAGGCGGTAGGTCTCCTCATGGATGATATTGTAGAAACGGAACTGGCTTTCAGGGTCCTTCGCCTCGTTGTCGATCAGCATCTCAACGCTGGCGCGGATGGACGTCAAAGGCGTGCGGAATTCGTGCGCGACGCTGTCGAGGAACTCGGCCTGCGTCTTCTGGGCCTCTTTCTCCTGGCTGATGTCCCTGAAAACAAGCGCTTGGCCGATCGGCGCGTCGTCGCCGCCGAAGCCGCAGACGTGCGACACGGCCACATGCCCCCCGCCCGCGCCCCCGTCGCTCGAGAGCTCGATGGTGCGCGTCCCGCGAGCCATGCCCGCCTCATCTTGGCCGGCAAGAAGGCCCAGCACGGCGGCGTCGCGGATGCACTCCTGAGCCGTCCTGTCTCGCACGTCCGCGGGAGAGACTCTCAGAAAGGGGGCCGCGGCTCTGTTGGCGAACAGCGCCTGTTCCGCGGAGGCGAGGAAGACAACGCCCTCTTTCAGCAGATTGAGCAATTCGAGGACGCATCGCAGCTCTCGCGCCAGAAGACGGTTTGATGCCAGAAGATCCTTCGAGGCGCGTTCGCGGCCTTGAACTTGGCTCAGAAGGCGGTTCAGCCTCTCGACGAGGGCGGCCAACTCAGGGCAAGGCGGCGCCTCGAGGCGCGTCGCAGCAACTCCCGACGTCATCGCCTCGAGGTCGCGCGAAAGCGCCGCCAGCCCGGACGGAACGCGTCTCGACCGGACGGAGGCGAAGCCGATGGCCGCGAAACAGACAGCGCCGACAAAGAGAACGACCACGCCTCTTGCGGAGAGAAAGGCGCCCACCCTCGGCGCAAGGAGGGAAGCGACCCCCAGGCAGACGAACAGCAGCCCCAGCCCCCACGCACACGAAGAGGTCAGATCCATCGCCGGGCGCTTGGCCGTCGAATGGGCTCCGTTCTCCCCGGGGCCTTCTTGCGTTTGCCGAGCCGTAGACACGCGCGGCCTCGATATCCAGGAGTCTCAGTCCAGTGGAAGAGAGGATCCCACGAGTCTCATCGCGTCGGAAGCAAAAACCACGGCCTCGTGGCCCACGTCCCCAGGATCCCACCGCTGCCATAGTGGTATTCCGCCGCGCGCATTTCAAGTGGAAAATGCGGGCGCCCGGATCTCGCCGCGGTTGCGGGCGGTCGGCTGCTCGGGCGCAGGACACGAGGCGGCAGCAGCAAGCGCCTCCGCCAACGCGAGGCGCGTCACTCCGATCAGGCTGGACATTCGCGGCGATGGTCTCTCAGAGCGTGTGCCCCGGGAATGTGCACCGGCTTGCCCGGCAGATGCTCATGCCGTGTGCACTGTGCGGCCGCTTGGCAGCTCGACTGGGAAGGATCTCCCCCCGTCCTCGCGGTCCTCTTCCCCTCTACATTGCTGATTGCAGAGGGCTTGGCCGCCCAGCACTCGATCTGGCGCCAGGATGACGAGCCATGGCACATCCCTTGCGGAAAGGCGCGGGGGGCATCGGTCCCGGAAGTCCCTTCGGGGGGGGGCGCATAGAACTGGAGACGGATGACAAAGATGGCTTCGCTCCGAGCCGAAAGAGGAAGAGGATTCACGCTCACGGAGGTGATGGTCTCCGTGGCAATCCTCGCGTTCATCACTACGGCGGCCATCACGTCGCTCACCTTCAGCGCGCGCGCCACGCGGATCAACGCCAACGCCATCGCCGCCAAGAATATCGCGCAAGGCTTCTTCGAGCGGATGAACGCCGACGCGTTCGCCAATGTGGGACCGACGAACTACCCCAACATCGGCTACAGCAGCAATCCTCCCGTCTACCTCGACGAGGGGATGAACATCAAGTGCGCAGTCTCTTTCGGATTCAAGGGGTACGGCGTGCTGACGGCCGCCTCGACGAAGAACAGGCTTGTATGCACGAGCCCCTCGGGCGGCAGCCCCGGCTGGAACTCCGGCGAGTGGGCCGGGGACACGGTTTACCTGGTCAGCGGCACGGGGGTGGGACAGTACTCCTCCATCGCGAGCAGCGATGCCGACTCCCTGACGCTTGACCCGGCCCTCGCTTTCTCCCCCGACGAGACGACCCGATTCATGATCAACAACGGCAAGACCGTCGAGGTCGCCACCACTTGGGAGTACCTCGGCCGGGAGTACTCGCAGACAATCAGTTCGCTGATCATCAACTACCGCGATGCCGACGACTTTGGATTCTAGTCCGGCAGGCGACCCATGAGACGTTGGACTTTCACAAGCGGAGAAGTCAGGACGCAGCCGCGCGCGCGCAGGGCGCGTGAGGCGCGCAGGGCGCGTGAGGCGCGCAGGGCGCGTGAGGCGCGCAGGGCGCGCAGGGCGCGTGAGGCGCGCAGGGCGCGTGAGGCGCGCAGGGCGCGTGAGGCGCGCCGGCGCGTCGGATTCACGCTGATAGAGGTGTTGGTCGCGGCGAGCGTGGGCGCGGCCGTGAGTATCGCCTTCATAGGACTTCAGCTCATGGTGAGCAAATCCTACAAGAGCATGTTGTCGATGCATCAAGCCGTGAGATACGCCAAAGCGGCGACGGAGAAGATCAACACGGAGATCCGTCTGGCGGTGGCCCCGATTCAGGTGCGCGACGGCGCCGGCGCCGCCGCTCCGCAGGGCAACCGCGTGGAGTTCTCCCGCTTTGGCGAGGCGGCGGTTCGCCGGCTGGAACTCGTGTCGGTGGATGCGGACTTCATGACCCCGTGGGACAATACGCTCGTCTACGATCCCGACGTCCAGGTTGCAGACAACGAGGTCGTGGTCTCCCGGTGGCTTGCTCCCGTTGCCTCGGCGGGCGCGTTTTCTTACGCCAACGCCACAACGCCCCTCACCGTGCGGATGCGCGTCGGCGACCCGATCGGCGATGAGTCGGTGGCAAGGACCGGCGTTGGGAGTCAGGCCGCCGAGATCAACATCACGGTGGGACCGAGGAACTGACGGGCAGACGACTGCCCAAGAGAGGGGATTGGCCCAATGCCAAAGAGACTTCGAGAGACGGCAACGCGCCGGCCCTGGCGCCGCCCAGCTGGAGGAATTCCGGCAAGCCGGGGCCGCAGGGGGGTCGCGGGATTGATGGTCGTTGTCGTGATCGGCATTATCCTCCTGGGATTGGCCGGGGGGATGACGGGCCTGGCGGTTCACCAGACGCGGGACCGCGCCCGCTACGAGCTGTACAAGGACGAGTTCGCCGCGGCCGAGGAGGGGCTCAACAAGGTTTTTGGCCACGTCCAGTTCCTGGTCAAAATGGGCGCCCCAGACTACCTCCAGAAGATACTGAGCACCACTCCCCCCGTTGTTGCCGGCTACTCATTCCCCACGTTCCAGGTGACCCCGACGTTCTCGGGCGTCGAGACGGAAACCGAAGGGCAGTGGGCGGGGATGACGCTAAATCGGAGGCGCTACCGGGCCGACGTCACCGCACTCAAGACCACGGACTTGGCCCGGGGAATCGAGCACTCGGGAGTCGCGCTGCGTCAGACCCTCGAGATCACCTACATCCCGCTCTACAATTACGCTATCTTCTACGACCCCATCATGGAAATCGCTCCGGGCCCCGCCATGGACGTTATTGGCCGCGTACACGCCAATGGAGATATGTACGTCCAGTCCAACAGCGGGCTCACTTTCCGCAAACAGGTCACCGCGCACGGAGACGTCTATCACGGGCGCCATCCCGATTCGGGGCAGGCCAACAGCAACGGCGCGGTCTCCTTCTTCGACGGCGGCGGCCAGGTGTCGATGACTGGCGGAGGGACCGGTTGGGACAGCAACAGCGACGGCTGGATCGACAGTCGGGACACGAACTGGGGCGCCGCCGCCCAAGACCTCTGGAACGCCTACCTGAGAGACAGCGCCGACGGGGTCCAGACGCTGGCGATCCCCATTCCAAACGTCAATGACCCCATCCATCCCTTCTCCCCCCATGACATCATCGAGCGCGCCGATCCTGCCGGCGACACATACTCCCTGAAGCAGGAGAAATTCGAGTACAAGGCGGGGCTGACGATCATCGCCACGGCCACCGGCGTGATACCGCGAAGCGCTTACAACGGCCGCCAGGTTCTGATGGGCAAGGACGCCGCCGGCAACAACGTCCCACTCGAGTACTACATCGACCACGACGACGGCGACGCCATCAAATGGGGACTGGCTTCCGCCGGCGTCAACGCCACCGAAAAATCCGTCGTCCGCGTCAGCCAGTTCCAGGACGCGCGCGAGGGGAGACGCGCCGACCACAACGGGACGCAGTACTCCATCGACGTGGACCTGGCCAACATGGTTGAGAGCGGGATCATGCCGAGCAACGGAATCCTCTACGTGTCGAACGAAGACACCGCCGCGGGCGCCGACAACGGCGTGGTGCGCGTGGTTAACGGAGCGCAAGCGCCCGTGGCCCCCGGCGCCACCGGATTCACCATCGCCACGGACGACCCGATCTACGTCCGAGGCGACTTCAACACCGCCAACCAAACGGAGAACGGCCCCCTGTGCATGGTTGCCGGGGACGCCGTCACCATACTGTCGAACGCCTGGAATGACAGCGTGGGCTACGCCGTCGCGTCCCAGACGACCGTAAACGCCGTGTGCATCAACGGAATCGTTGCAAGCGCCGACGGCCATTACAGCGGCGGCGTGGAGAACAGCTTCCGCTTCCTGGAGAACTGGAGCGGAAGGGCGTTCAACTTCAGCGGGTCGATTCTCGTCCTGTGGGAGAGCGAAGGAGCCGTCGGCGAATGGTGGTACGGAAGCCCCGTCTACCAGGCGCCGAATCGCAACTGGGCCTGGGACTTGCGGTTGGGCGGCGTCAACGGACCGCCCGGAGCGCCGCGCGTCGTCGAGATGGTCCGGAACGATTGGCAAGTCGCCGAGCGCTGATCCCCCTATTGGCCGTCATCACCCCCGTCTGCCCGCCCCGGCCCCAGACCGGGGCGCGGGTTTTCCAAGAGGCGGGGAGCCGCCCGGAGATCCCGCCGCGTCGCGTCGGGGAATCCAACGCGACGCGGTCTGGGTCGCGCGGCAACCGGAGTCAACCCGCCGGGCCGAAACCCGTCTTCCCGCGATGGACGAGCCGGAACAGCAACATCGCGAAGCACGGCCCCAGTCCATCGACGATCATGTTGGGGCCCTCGCGCGTCTCGACTCATCTCTCTTTCATTGCAGTTGCGACGGAACCGTCCGTCAAAAGCAGATCGCATAGCGTGAGTCCCTCGAATCGGGCAAGGGCGAGAAAGCGTTTGCGGTTTGTCCCGAGAGGGTTGATTGTTGCCCGCAGGGCGGGTTCGCGCGGAGAGAGGGCCGGCGCCGGGCTGGATCGGTTCAAGGCTTTGGCGCGCCGCGGAGACAGCGTCCCCTCCTGGACTTCTTCCAATAAACCGGGCGCGAGACTTGTTATACCTAGCTGAGTGCGGCTGATGAGCGAAACGGACGCAGAGCTCATTGAGGACTACTTGGCCGGCGATCTGGCCGCATTCGAGCGACTGTACGAGCGTCATGCGGTCCGGCTGCTGGGTTTCGCCAGATCTCTGGGGGCGCCTCAGGACGGGGCCGAGGACATCGCGCAGGCCGCCTGGATGAAGGCCCTGCGGGGCCTGAAAAGATATCGCGACAGAGGAATGTTCCGCCAGTGGCTCTTCAAGATCGCGTTCCACACGTGGGTGAACGAGAGCAAGTCGGCCTGGGAGCGGGGAAGGACCGATGCGGCGAGGATGCAGCCGAACGACGAGGGAGAGCCCGCCGACATGGACGTGTTCGCGGATCGGGCCGAAGGCCCGCGAGCAGTGGCGAGCGCGAACGAGTTGCGGGGCCGAATCGAGCAAGCCCTCGCCATACTGCCCGATGAGATGCGGCAGGCCTTGCTTCTGCGCGCCGACGGCGAACTGACCTACCGGGAGATTGCCGAATCGCTGGGCTGCCCTCTGGGCACGGTTCTCTGGAGGGTTCGTGAGGCCCAAAGCCGGATAGCCAAACATCTGGAGATCGACATAGGAAGATTCAAATGAGAGAAAGCAACCCGCGCAACCGCCAACGAGAGTCCCGGGACGGGCGCAAGAGCGAGTCTGAGCCCTTGCTCCCGGAGATCCTCGATCTGCTGGGTAAGCGGCGCGCGTCGCGGCCCCGCGCGGAATCCAAGCGTCTCGTCATCGAAGCGGCGCGCCGGCAGTTGGAGGAGGAGCAATCGTCGCCCGAGGCCGATGCGAAGGGGGGGCCCGCGCGCCTGTGGGGACGCTCGGGTCGGAGTTTTCAGAGATCGTTGCTTTGGGCTGCGGGCGCGGCGGCCTCGTTGCTGCTCGTCATCGGGGTGTGGAGATTTTCCGAGGCGATGCGGCCGAATCGGGGCGACAGGACGGTTGCTTCACCGACTCCGACCCCGCGGCGCGCCGAGACGGGCGCAGACACCGTCAGCCCAGCCGGCGTATGGGTTGCCGAGGCGACGGGCTCGGCGCTGGCCGTCGTGCGCGAGCGTCTGATCCGGCTGCAATCCGACGCGGGAGCCGCGACCGGTGAGGCGGCGAGGGCACCGACGGGCGAAGACGACAGGGGTCAGATGCCTGATGCAGGAGAGCGGCTGCGCAGAATTCACCAAAGGCTTTACTGGCTCCATGGCGACGGCGCGCAGAGCAACGCGGGCGCCAACGGCGCATGGATTTAGCGCGGCGCCCCGCGGGCACAGGCCGGCGGGGCGCCGGTGAAGGCCGGCGGGGCGCCGGTGAGGGCCCTGGTCTGCCGCCAGGATGGAATTCCCGAGACGCCTCGAGGGCAGAATCACCAATCCAGAAGGAGGAAAACGTCATGAAACGAACCACCCACAATCCGCTCACGGCGCTATGCGGGGTCGCCGCCTTTGCGCTCGTTCTGGCCGCGCCGATCGGCCATGCACAACCGTCCGACGACAAGGGGTCAGATGCCTTCGTCCAGGCCCCGCCGTCCGCTCGCCCAACGCCTGAACCTCCCCAGCCCTCCGACGCCGCGGCAGACAAGCCCGATCGCGAGGGAGAGCGGGGCGCCGCCGGCCTCCGCCCGCCTGCCCCGCCGCGTGTCGCCGGGGACGGGGGCCCCCGTCCCCAACTTCTCGGGCCTTCCGGTCCGCCCCCCGAGGGCGTGGATCGTCGCCCCGGCGAGCCCGGGCCGCCCGGGCCGATGTTCCGCATCGGCAGGCTGATGTCCGGCCCTCCGCTGGCGCCGCCGCCCCCGTACGCGGCGCCCGACGACAACGAGCCGCTCGACCCCGACGACGAGGCCTTTCTCCGCGAAGTCCTTCCCGAGGCGCTCATACTCAATGAGAAGATGAGAACCCCGGAACGGCCTGGGGCGCCGGGACCGCCCGAAGGGGAATGGGTCGAGCCGCTCTCGTTGAAGCGCATCGTCCGCGAGCTGAGGCACATGAAGGACCGCGACCCGGAGGCCTTTGAGGATGAGAAGCAGGCGCACGCGTCGGAGATCCGGTGCCGGTTGCAGGCGATGGAGGTCCGCGGGATGGCCGACGGTCCGGAGAGGCAGGCGGCCGTCGCCGGGCTGCGCAAGACGCTCGAAGCGACCTTTGACCTCAGACTGCGCCGGCAGGAAAAGGAGGCCGAGCGCCTGGCCCGGGCCCTCGATGAGGTGCGCGCGAACCTGAAGCAACGTGAGGCGAACCGCGAGAAGATCGTCGACCGACGGCTGGACGATCTCCTCAATGCTCCCCCGCAGTTGCGGTGGTAGGCGACAACGGGTCAACAGGCGCCCCGCCGCTTCCCGCGGAAGAGCTTTCAGTTCGTGTTGAAGCTCGCGCGAGAGCGGCGCGGCTTTTCGAGGTTTCTTACAGCGCTGCCATGGAGTCAGGGCTCAAGCCGTGCGGGCGTTGTGCGGATTGGCTTGACTTGCTGCACAGGAACGGCAAGATCTGAGCGGCAGGTCTCTGCGCCCCCGCGTCTCCGCGGGAGGAAGAAGGGGGCCCGCGAGTGGCGCGAATCGGGTGAATAGGCAAGGAAGAGGGGGACGGCGGGACAAAGGCCGAGAGATGAAGGCTCAAGGCCTGTAGTAAGAGGGGCCGAGAAAGGCGAAGAGGAAAGAGAGGAAAAACGCAAATGAGCGACCTGACTGGACTGAACCTTGGCCTTGGGGCATTGCCCTTGCTGTCGAAGGCGCGGACGCGCTCGATCTCGGCGGAGAATCCGACCGGAGAAAAAGGCAAGGGGGGCATGGCGATCCCGAACCCGGACGATCCCGACGTGCCGCACTCTGCCGCGGCGTCGGATCTCGGGCAAGGATGGAAGGTCCGCCCGTTTCTCAAACCCCGCGCGGGCGAGACCGTGACGCTGATGGACGCGGACGGTCCGGGCGTCATCCAGCACATCTGGATGGCGACGGAAACGAACTGGCTCGGAAACGGTCGCGCGTGCGTTCTGCGTTTCTACTGGGACGGCGAGGAGACGCCCTCCGTCGAGGTCCCCATGACGGACTTCTTCGCCGTCGGACACGACCTCTTTGCGCGGGTGAATTCTCTCGCCGTCATCGTGAACCCCGCGTCCGCGCTCAACTGCTACTGGCCCATGCCTTTCCGCAAGCGCGCAAAGGTGACCTTCACGAACGAGTCGAAGAAGGACCTGGGTCTCCTTGCCTTTCAGATCACCTACGCGGAGGTCGAGCCGCCCGCCGAGGCGGGCTGCTTCCACGCCCAGTGGCGGCGGGCCGTAACGGACCGCGCGAATCCCGACTACGCGATCCTGGACGGCGTCAAGGGGCCGGGACGCTACGTCGGGACGTTTCTGGCGTGGACGCAGCTTTCCGACGGGTGGTTCGGGGAGGGGGAGATCAAGTTCTACATCGACGGCGACGGCGCGTTCCCCACGATCTGCGGCACGGGAACCGAAGATTACTTCTGCGGCAGCTACGGGTTCCCGGAGGTCTACACCACCGCCTACGTGGGGACGACCCTCAAGCATCCGGGCGAGAGCGGTCCGCCGAAGTGGAGCCTCTACCGCTGGCACCTGATGGACCCGATCTGCTTTCAAGAAGACCTGCGGGTGACGATCCAGGCGCTGGGCTGGTGGCCGAACGGCAAGTATCAACCTCTCGCGGACGATATCGCGTCCGTCGCGTACTGGTACCAGCGCGAGCCCCACACGAAGTTCCCCGATCTTTTGCCCCTGGGGAAGCGGTGGCCGAGGTAGCGGGGCCCCGCCCCGCGCGCGGGGCGCGAGGGCGGGGGAGTCCGGAGCAAGGGAGACCGGAGCCAACGGGCCCCGCGCGCGGGGCGCGAGGGCGGGGGAGTCCGGAGCAAGGGAGACCGGAGCTAACGGGCCCCCGCACGCGGGGGCCCGTTGAGTCCAGCATCTTCACGTGCACATCCCGGTCAAGAGCGACGGGGGCCTACTTGGCGCCTGCGCCGTCAATCTCGGTTGTCCACGTCTTCGAGTCTTGCCGGATGTGCCAGCGCATGCGCGGTTCGCCGGCTTTGCCGGGCTTCGCGTCGATGCGGGCCTCGAAGAAACTGTCGGTGGTCTGGATCGCCGGAGGCCATTCGCAGTAAGTCATCTGCCGCGGCTCGATGCCGAGCGCCTCCAGGTTCGTCGCGAACTTCCCAGTCTTCCTCTGGTACTGCCTCTCGCGGTAGTAGATCTTGCGCAGAATGCCGTTTGCCTCGTCGTCGTCCGGATGCGGGACAAAGGCGTCGGTCCCCTCGCCCACAACCTTCGTCGAGAACTGCAGGATCCCGAACATCTCCGGGTAGTGCATGTTGCAGACGCCTTGGTTCGACCACGTCCAGTTCTCGCAAGGCTTGTCCGTCTTCACGTACTTGCCGCCCTCGACCTTCACCTCGTACTCGACCCTCGAGAAGTTGATGCGCCACTGCTCGCCGCTCTTCGGGGGCGGCGGCGGCTGATACCAGCTCGCCTTCATCACCCGCATCGGAAAGGCGAGTTCCGCCGACCAGCCCTCGTCCGTGTCGCTCGGGTCGTTCAGCGTTCCTCGGACGTGGACCGCCGTCTTCAGCCCCTGGATGTCCCACGCGTCGATCGTCATCCCGGGGCCGTCTCGGTACGGACACGGGATGAGCAGGTCCCAGACCGTGTTCAGAGCGTTCATCTCATACTCGGAGTACAGATGCGTGTCGCCGTTCGTGTCGATGAAGACCTCGAAGTCGTTGTCATAGCAGACGACGCAATCCCGTTGCGTCAATGTCCCCCACACGTGCGGCTCTTCGAGCTCCGCCGCGATGTAGAGGTTCTCCTCGTCCCAGAGCATCTTGACCCGCGTCTTCAAGTAGGGCTTCGGCCTCACCCGGTCCCCTTCGATGTCGATGAAGTAGCTGGTCCACGGCGCCTTCTCCCACGAAGGCTCGTCCATCTTCCCATCCATCGCGATCGGCCCGGCCGTGTGGTAGCAAATGTAGCGCTCCGTCGTGATGTTGCCTTTCGGCTCCGGAAAATCCTTGTCCTCCAGTTGGACCTTCTCGTCCGCGGCGGCCGCCTCCGGCCCCCACCGCAGCCAGGGGCAGACCGCGACCGACAGAATCAACAGCCCAGCGCCAGCCATCTTCCACCATCTCATGAGCCCTTCACCTCCCGGAAATCCTTCGCGCGCGGATTTCCACTGTTAGATTGAACTCCCGACAACCATCCCTCATGTCCGCGCCATACTGCCACACGCGGCCGCCGGCCGCAAGTGCGGAAGAAGAGTCAGCGTCAGACTTGCGATGTGGGGTCTGATGACGATCTTCTCGCGCCAATGCCTTTGCCCGGCGTTTCGGCGTCCAGGCGAAGGGCAACTGCGGCGCGCCGGGGCGGCGGAAGGCGGGCGTTCGAGCGGCGAAGAGAGAGAGAGGGGTCTCGTCGGCGTTCCCGCTCAATGCAGCCGTGGGCGAAGTGACAAAAGCGACAAATGCATGAGAAAGAGCATGTCCAAGCGGCCCGCTTGTCGACTGCGCCCTTTTCAACGAGGCAACCGACTCCTTCGAAAGAATCCACGATGTCGTCCATTCCGAAAGGGCCTGGCGCGCTCCTCCTGCCGGTGTCAGCGATCAAACACCGAATCCGGGGTCGCGCGCCAGTCAAAAGGCGCGAGCTCCCGCTTGTCTGGCCCGATGCGGTACGCATGGCGCCGGGGAACCTTCAGATCGGCGGCGGCGGCGGCGCCGCGAAGACGAGCTCCCGGCGCGAACAGCGGCAAGCCCCGAAAGGGCTGACTGGCCGCGCGGGGCTTGCGAATCGCCTCCCTTTGTGCTTCTTAAAGGACTCTGGGCGGCAGGCTCTTGCCCGCAAGGCGCTCGCCGCCTGCCAAGGACGCTGCGGACGGGGTCCGTGCTGCGGACGGGGTCCGTGCTGCGGACGGGGTCCGTGCTAATATGAACGGAAAGTCAATCCGAAGAGTCCTTCTCGTCGTTCCACCCACGGGCCTCTACATTCGGGAGGACCGCTGTCAGACGCCCATCGAGCACATGACAACCGTGGCCCTGCGCCCGCCCATCGACCTGTTATACGCGGGCGCCTGTTTCGAGCGGGGAGGCGCCCGGTGCCGACTCGTCGATTATCCCGGCGAGGGATGGGGGCGCGATCGCCTGGAGGCGGACCTGCGGGATTTCCAGCCGGATCTCGCGCTGCTGAGCATTACGACGCCGGGTTTCGAAGACGACATGGCCGTCGCCGCTTTCATCAAGAGCGTCCGGCCCGGCGCGATCGTCGCGGCGAAAGGCGCCCATTTCAACACGCTCGATCGCGAGGCTCTGGCCCAACACCCCGCCCTCGACCTCGCGCTCCGCGGCGAATTCGAGACCGCCTGCGAGGAACTCGCCCGAGGACGCGCTTGGGGCGAGATCGCCGGCCTCACGTTCCGCGCGGACCACAGCCGCATCGTGCGGACCCAGAACCCGCCCTTCATCGAGGATCTGGACCGCTTGCCCTTCCCGGCGCGCCATCTGAGCAACAACGCTCTCTACATCCGACCCGACACGGGCGAGACGCAGACCACGGTCATCACCAACCGCGGATGTCCGTACGACTGCTGTTTCTGCCTCGCCGGCCAGGTTGCGGGTCGCCGCGTCCGGGCGCGCTCGGCCGAGAACGTCCTCGATGAGGTCGAGGAGTGCGTCGAGCGATTCGGGATTCGCAGTTTTCTTTTCCGCTCCGATCTTTTCACGGCCCGGCGGGAATGGGTCCTGGAAGTCTGCCGCGGGATCCGCGAACGCGGTTTGCGCCGTCCCGGCCGGGCGATCGCGTGGTCGTGCAACAGTCGCGTGGACACGGTGGATCCCGATCTGTTGGAGGAGATGAAGCGGGCCGGCTGCTGGATCATCGCTTTCGGCGTGGAGAGCGGCGACCAGGACATGCTCGACCGCATCGGGAAGAAGACCGACCTGGCCGCCGCGCGGCGCGCGCTCGAAATGACCCGTCGCGCGGGAATCCTGTCGAGCGTCTACTTCGTGATCGGCCTGCCCTGGGAGACGCGCGAGACGCTCGAGGCGAACGACCGGTTTGCTCGCGAGATCGACCCGGACATTCTCGAGATCTTCTACGCCTACCCCTTCCCCGGCATTCCTCTCTACGATGAGGCGGTGCGGCTGGGGCTTCTCCGGGCGGGCGAAGTCCCTCGGCAAGCCTACGACGAGCCGGCGATGGCAAGCCTGGAACTCAGCCGCGAGGATCTCGCCCAGGCCCGCAATCGGGCGTTGCGACGGTTCTACCTGCGCCCGGGCGTCGTCTTGCGAACTCTGCGCCGGGCCGGCTCGGCTCGGGCCGCCGCGAACTATGTCCGCTACGGCTGGCGGATGCTCAAGGAATTGCTTTGATTCCGAGGCCGGTTCTGGTAAACTCCCTTTCGCTATTAACGGACCCGGTCCGCGTCCTCCGGACGCCGGTTCACGGACCCCGTCCGCGGCGCCCATGCCGATTCACGGACCTCGCCGACCCCGTCGGCCCCGTCCGAGTCGATTGGAGATGATTGCCATGACTGAAGACAGACCACACTCGGCGGGAACCTTGCGGGGTCTGCCGGTCGGCTGGCTCTCCGTGGCGATCCTCGCCCTCATTCTCAGCGCCGCGGGGTGCCGCAGAAAGAGCCCCAACGACGTTCTGGAGGACGCCATTGAACTGACTCAGCGCCAAGACGTGATCGGCGCCATCGTCAAGTGCGAGAATCTCATTCAGCGCTGGCCCGACGATCCGGCCGCCGCGCAGGCTCGCCTCCTCCTGGGCCAGAACCTTGCTCGCAACGGCGAGGCCGAGGAAGCGCGCCGGGTCTGGAGCGAGACGATCGAGAAGGCGGGGATCGCCGACCAGATCGGCCAAATGGCCTATGCGAGCCGCGTCCACAGCTGGGTGACGGAAGGCAACCTTGCCGCAGCCATCGCCGAACTGAGCCGCACCTCGCCCACCTTGTCGGTCTCTCCCGATTTCGCCAACAAGATGCAGGGCCTTCTTGGAGAACTCTACTTCGCGAACAAGCAGGCGGAGAAAGGCAAGGCGGTCTTTCTGGACCTAGTGAGATCGGCCAAGAGCGAAACGGAGGCGCTCAGGCCGATCCGGTTTCTTGCCGAGATCCTCTCCCGGGAGGGCTACCACGCTCAAGCCGCCGAGGTCTACCAGAACTACCTGAAGGAGCGCCCTGACTCCGAGCATCAGGGCGTTTTCCAAAGCGACGTCGCCCGCTTCCTGAAGAAGGCCGCCGAGGGGGCGGAGGATCCCGCGCTCAAGCGCGCGTACCTGGAAACCGCCGGCCAGGCCGTTGCGGCGAGCGTGGAGTACTTCACCAAGGGGATCCCAGCCGAGCCGCTGGAGGAGAAGAAGCGGGAGATGATTCAGGAACTCGTTCGCGTCCTGAGTCTGGACGAGCGTTACGGCGAGGCCATTGACGCGTACCGGAAGTACCTCGAGGAGAACCCCGGATCTCCTTACGAGGGCGCTCTTCTCATCCAGATCGCCGAGTTGCACAACCACGCCGCGGACGAACTCGAGGGGGAGGAAGCGAAGAAGGCCGAACGCGAGAGAGCCAATGACGCGCGGCGCCGCGCGATCGCGGTCTACGAGAAAAAGCGGGATGCCTCGGAGAATCCCAAGGACAAGATCGCCGCCATCCTCGAGATCTCGAAGGCGACTTTCAGCATGGGCGAAAGCGCAAAGGCGCTCGGGATCCTGAAGGACTGCCTCCAGTCATTCCCCGACGCGGAAGAGCAGCCGGTCGTCATGACTCACATCGCCGAGATCCACTACCTCGACGGAGACCTCGAGCAATCGAAGGAGTGGTACGCCAAGATCGCCACGATGTTTCCCCAGACGAGAGTGGGGCAATCGGCCCAGCAGGCCTTCGCCCTGGTCAGCAAGCAGATCGAAGAGAAGGCTGGCGGAACGCCGGTGGAGGCCGGCGGAACGCCGGTGGAGGCCGGCGGGGCGCCGGGGGAGGCCAAGCAAGAGGGGCAGGGGCAGGGGCAGGCGGCCCCGGCGGACGGGGTTCGTGAATCGGGATCGCCCGGGCCGCCGACCGCCGAAGACGCCAAAACCTCCGACGGCCAGTGAACGCCGCGCAAGAGGCGAACGTCTTGCGGCCTGGCCCGGCGAGCGCGCGACCATGGAAGTTCTGGTGCAGTGTCATTTCCGGCCCGAGGAGTGCGATCTCCGGGTTCTGGGGAGTCTGACTCGCCGCGTTGTCGGCCAGGTCCTGGCGGACGGGGTCCGTGAACGAGCGAACGGGGACGGGGTCCGTGAAGGCGCACGGGCGGACGCGGAAGTGAGCGTTCTCTACGTGGATGACGCGGAAATGCGCGATCTCAACGAGAGGTACCGGGGGATCTCTCGCCCAACCGACGTCCTCGCGTTCCCGATGAACGAAGACCGGGGTCCCGATTCGCGGACCCCGTCCGCGGTCGGCCCGAGTCTTCTGGGGGACGTCGTGATATCGCTGGAGACGGCGAAGCGCCAAGCGGAGGAGATCGGGCACTCCTGGCGCCACGAGATCGCCGTTCTTCTCGCGCACGGGGTCTTGCACCTTCTGGGGCACGATCACGAAGGCCCCTCGCGCAATGCGGCGAAGGCCCGCGCGATGCGCTCGGCGGAGGCGCGCTGCCTCCGGGAGTTGCAGTCGCGCTTGATCGTGTGATTGCGTGACCGAGGACGAGGTCGTCGTCGCGAAACCATTAGGCGGATCTGGCGGAGGGGCCGCTAATGTCCTGCAATCTATCCTCGCGTCCCAGCGAAGCTGTCCGGCGCAAATGGCGGACGCCGACGGGGTCGGCGCCGCGGACGGGGTCCGTGAACCTGCGGCGGACCGCCCTGCTTTGCGCCGCCGTGGCGGCGTTTCTGGCTTGCGGCGACCGCTCCAAGAAGGCGGACGGGGTCCGTGAAAAGGAGTTTGAGCCCGCCTCCTCCCAACGCGGGGAAGTGGTCGGCGTTCTCGACGGGGAGGAAATCACGCGGGAGAAGCTCTATTGGTTTGTCAGCGCTTCCACGATCGAGGGACTCTCAAAGGAAGACGTTTTCACGCGGCCGCTCCCGGACACTCGAGACCTCGTCCGCGAACTCGCGGCGACTCGCGTCGGCGCGCGGCGAGCCCTCGCGCCGGACAGCGGAGTGGATGCGGAGAAGATCGAGGAAGCGGCCCGGGAGCGCGACTCGGTCCTCGCTTCGCACCTGATCGAGAGAGAGATCCTGGCCGGTCAGCCCCCTTTGAAGGATGCGGAGATCCGTGAATTCTACGAGCGCAATAAGGCAGCCTTCACGACGCCCTTCCATTTCTCGATGCGCCTCATCTTCGTCTCCAAGTACGCCGCCGTGACCGTCCAGGAGGGCGACACTCTGGAGAGCCTTGCCGAGACAATATCCGGCGGCGCCGACGCGATCGATGCCATTCTCATCGATGCGGCCAACAAGCCCTTCCGGGCGCCCGGGCACTCCCGCGGCAATCGGGCCACCATCAAGAGCCTCGAGCCGGGCGAGCGCCTTCTCGTTCCGCTCTCCCCGGAAAGCGGACAAACGAGCAGGGCAAAGATCGAGGAGGCGAAACGCCGGCTCGACAACGGGGAGGACTTCGCGACAGTGGCTCACGAGGTCTCGGAAAACGAGTCGAAGGGGGGATTGATCGATGGGGTGGGCCTGACCGGGAAAGTCGTTCTCCCCGAGATCCTCGCCGTCGCGCGGAAGACGCCCCCCGGCCGATTCTCGGACGTTTTCGAAACGGTTCACGGCTACTACATCATGAAGGTCGAGGAGAAAGACGAGGAGGAAACCCAGCCGTTGGACGAAGCGCGGGAACAGGTCATCCAGCGATTGACGCACGAAAAGAACCGCGGGGCGATGGACCGCTATACGGAAGCCCTGTTCGACATGCCCGATCTGAAGATCAACGTCGATCTCCTGTGCGATCCCCAGTGCCCCGAGGAGGCCGTGGTCGTCACCCTAGGGGAAAGGGAGTTCCGCGGAAACGACCTTCTCATCAGCCAGATGGAACGCCCCTCGACCCGGATGCGCAAGGAAGACGTGATGCCGGCGCTTTTCGCCAGCCGGGATCTGCGCAAGGCCCTTGCCTTGCACAAGGCGCGGCAACTCGGCCTCCATGAAACGGACTATTACCGCTTCACGGTCGACGGGAAGGTGAACCGCAGACTGAAAAACGCCTATCTCGACGCCGTCAAGGCTCGAATCCCCCAGATGGATCTGACCGAAGAGGAGAGTCGGCGGTTCTTCGAGGAGAACCAGGAGACGTTCCGCCTCGCTCCCACGTATTCCTACTATGTTCTGGCGCTGCGAATCCCCGACGCCGGCTCGGGCTCAGACCCGCAGGGAACTCCAACGCCCAGCCTCGATCCCGCGGAGGAAACTCTCAGGCGGCTTGAAGCCTTGGTCGATTACGTGAAGGATCTTGAGGCATTCAAGAGGCTGATCGCCCAGCATTCCGAGGACGCGGGCAGCCGAGCGACCGAAGGTCTCGTTGAGGACGCGCCCGAAAAACTCATTGACCCCATGCTGATCAACACCCTGAGAGCCCTGAATCCCGGCCAGATGAGTCGCCCCGTCCGCACGAAGGAGTACGCCGTCGTCGTCTGGCTCATCCACACGTCCCCCAGCCGCCTGCCGACGTACGCGGAAGTGAAAGAGGCGGTTCTCCCGTTCTATCGCAAGAACAAGATAGACAATTTCCCCAACGAGACCATCCTCGAGATGCTTCAGGAAGTCGCTCTCGTCCTACCGTAGCGTCCCCCAGGCCCCACCCCGGCCAATGGGCTCGCGGCGGGTCCCCAGGCGCCGCACATTCGCCTTGACCGAAGGATCGGGCCTCGCTACGGTCCCGGAAGATGGCGAGGGCCGGGGCGGGATTCGGCCATGCGTGCCCCGCGGCCGTCCCCGGCTGTGAGTGCGCCACGACTGCCCCCGGCTGTGCGTGCGCCACGGCTGGCCCCGGCTGTGAGTGTGGCACAGCCGCCCCCGGCTGTGAGTGCGCCACGACTGCCCCCGGCTGCCGCAAGGAGACGAGTCATGGAAACGTACGGATCGGCTCAAGAGCGAGGAGAGCCCCAAGAGCGCCACGGCGACCGGCGCGCAACCCACCGCCGCCGGACTTTCGCGAGTGTGCCCGAAGACCGGCGATCGGGGAAAGACCGGCGCTCGGGGTACGACCGCCGCGACGTGGCTTGTCTGGTCAGGCCTTCGTGACCGGCCGAGGGCGTCGCGAACCTCAGAGCGCCTGTCAGAATGCGCAAACCCAACAGCCGAAGAGGAAGGAAAGGCGACGCATCGGCTTCGCCGAGTCGGCGGCGAGGTGCAACGGCAAGATCTCTCATGGCTTTTCGAAATCTGCGCGAACAGATCGAGGCCCTGGAAAAGCGGGGCGATCTGGTGCGGATCGCCGAAGAAGTCGATCCGCACCTGGAGATCACGGCCTTCGCCGATCGGGCGGTGAAAGAGGGAGCGCCCGCTCTGATTTTCGAGAGACCGCGCGGATCGACTTTCCCGGTCGCCATCAACCTCTTCGCTTCCACCCAGCGCATGCGCGCCGTTCTGGGCGCCGATAGTCCCGCACAGATCGCCGAGCGCTGCCTGGCCCTCATCGAGGGAGGCGGCCCCCGGTCGATGATCGAGAAGCTGCGCATGCTGCCCAAGGTGGCGGAGCTGAGCCGCGCGCTGCCCAGAGAAGTGAAACGCGCCCCCTGCCAGGAAGTGGTTCCCGATGAGCCGTCTTTTGAGCCCTTTCCCATCCTCAAGTGCTGGCCCCAGGACGGCGGACCGACCTTGACGCTCCCCATGGTCTACACCCGCGATCCCGAGACGGGCGCGCCCAACTGCGGCATGTACCGCATGCAGATCTACGATTCGCGCGCCTCGGGCATGCACTGGCACGTCCACAAGGGGGGCGCCGAGCATTGGCGCAAGGCGCGCGCGCGGGGCGAACGACTCCCCGTGGCCGTCGCCCTCGGCGGACCGCCCCTGGCGACCTTCGCCGCCATGTGCCCTCTGCCGCCCGATCTCGACGAGATGTTCTTCGCCGGGCTCGTCGGAGGCGAAGCCGTCGAGATGGTCCGATGCCGAACGAACGATCTCCTCGTTCCCGCCGAAGCCGAGATCGTCTTTGAAGGCTGCGTCAAACCGGACGAACTCCGCACGGAGGGCCCCTTCGGGGACCACACGGGCTTCTACTCCCTGCCCGACGAATACCCCGTGTTCCACCTCGAAGCGGTCACGCACCGGCGCGATGCGATCTACCCGGCGACCGTCGTCGGGCGACCGCCCATGGAAGACTGCTACATGGGCCAAGCGGTCGAAGCGCTCTTCCTGCCCGTCATTCGAAGGCAAATGCCCGAAATCGTCGACCTCCACATGCCCTTCGCCGGCGTCTTCCACAACCTCCTGCTGGTCTCCATCCGCAAGGCTTACCCGGGCCAGGCGCGCAAGGTCATGCACGCGCTCTGGGGGCTCGGCCAGGCGATGTTCGCGAAGGTGATCGTCGTGACGGACGAAGACGTCAATCTGCGCGACTACGGCGAGGCGACGTGGAAGGTCCTCAACCACATCGACCCCGAGCGCGACGTCGAGTTCGTCATGGGACCGATCGACGCGCTCGACCACGCCTCCCGCCTGCCCTGCTACGGCAGCCACGCGGGCGTCGATGCCACGCGCAAATGGCCCGAAGAAGGCTTCACCCGCCCCTGGCCCGACGAGATGCGCCTCCCCGACGAGGCGCTCAAACGGGTTGACCAAATCTGGCGGAAACTCGACATCCCGACCCAACCCCGACCGTGATTCGGCCGACAGGAGAGCGCGCGCTCGAGTCTTTGTGTCCTCGTGTCTCCGTGGCAGGAAATCAACGCGCGCGTCCGAGATTGGCTCGGGCGGGTCCAGCGGGCGGCTCGCCTTCGCGCGGCGCCTCTTTGGGCAGGATGAACACGATCGATAGGATCTCCCAGATCTCGGAAGCAGAAGACAACGGATCAGTAGAACCGTTTGTTCGACGCGATCAGATCGCCGCTCGATTGCGTTCCGTTCGTGGGATTGTAGACCTCGTCGATGGCCGGTCCGGAAGCGGCGTCGATCTGGAGGATTTCGCCTTGACGCCACCAGAAATCGCCGTCGAAGTCGGGGCCGGCGCAAAGCATCACGTAATAAATCCCGGCGTTTATGTCGTCGGGGAAGGTATGACCCCACATGTAGTCGGTCCATGCTTGCCCCGGCGGGAGTTGCGCTCCTCCCGCGTAGCCTTTGAATGGGAACGGCACGAGAGGGATGGAAGTGATGTAGGCGATGGGCGTTGTCAGACGGGCCCAATTGGGCAGTTCGTCCCCGCCCACGTCGGTGATATACTCACTGTAGTCGACGCGGTACGCTTCGAGAGCGGTTTTCAGGCTGCGCATGTCCGACATGGCGCGAGAGACTTTCGATCGGACCTGCGCCTCGAGGAAGTTCGGCACCGCGATGGCCGCCAGGATCGCGATGATGGCGACCACGATCAGCAACTCGATCAGCGTGAAGCCCTTCTTGATGCTGCGCATTTCCGCATTTCTCCTTTCGAGATCTGAGCCCCCACAAAAGGGGCGGACTCCGCTCCCCGGCAGCCCGAGGCGGCGGCGCCGCAATCGTCTCACCGAGGCCTCGAAGCCCCTGTGCCCGTCCGTCCCGGATCAGTATATCTTCTGATTCGTGCACATCAGATCGCCCGCGGACTTCGTCCCGTTGGTTGCATCATAAAGCCCGTTGACGAATTCCGGCCACATCTTCACGACAGGCTCAGGCCAGTTGGATATGCCAGGCTGGCCCCCAAAGTCGCGAAAATTGTCCGGTCCCACGGAAGTGATCCGGTACTGGACGTCGTACTCCACTGTCCCAGCGTCGTAAGGCGGGGCCCAGCCGCGCCAGTATTCGTAGTACCTCTGGTTCCCGTAGATCTGGGGGATGTCGCGGAACGGGCTGCTGGGAATCGAGGTGATATAGGCGATGGGGGTCGTGAGCATTTTGTAGGCCCGGTCCTCGGAGTCTGGGCCTCCCGAGTCGAGGATGTAATCGTTGTTGTCCACCCGGTAGGCCTCCATCGCCGTCTTCATCGTCCGGAAATCGCTGTAAACTCTCGCGACTTTGGATCGCGTCTGCGCCTCGAGGAAGTTCGGCACCGCGATCGCCGCCAGGATGGCGATGATCGCGACGACGATGAGCAGTTCAATCAGCGTGAACGCTCCGCAACTCCGCGCGCTTGGCAGTGTTGCCATTCTCATGGTCCGTCTCCTTTCTTCGGTGTTCTTCTTTGCGAACGATGGCAATCAGCCGTTGTGCACAGACGGCCGCGAAGCGGGCGGCTGTGCACAATCGGCTGCGTTGCCTGGTTCGCGGGCGCTTTCTCCGATCTCGTACAGAAAATCCGGCGAGAAATCGGCGCCATTGGGCCAAACCACGGTGTCTATGTCATAGTTCACGGCGAAACGCTTGAAGAAGGACAAGTCCTTCAAGGGCTCGAAAACCGGACCGTCCAGATGACCTGACAAATCCACGATTCGAACCTCATCGTCTTCAAATCGAATCCTGAGACTGTGGCCGCCGATATACGACGCTTCCGTGACGTAGTGCATGTGGCGCC
>Ga0315274_10000806_pt1 | contig 48671 bp, 48 predicted proteins | sample YL17G02_20_MG_FD_203700 | JGI IMG/M metagenome (GOLD analysis project Ga0315274, IMG submission 203700) | Sediment microbial communities from Yellowstone Lake, YNP, Wyoming, USA - YL17G02_20 | ecosystem: Environmental > Aquatic > Freshwater > Lake > Sediment | place: USA: Wyoming | collected... | reverse complement strand
GCTGCCCGGTATGTCCAGAGCTCCGAGGACGCGAAGGACATCTATCAGGAGGTGTTTCTGAGAGTCTTCAGATCGCTTCCCAAGTTCCAGCTCCGGAGTCAGTTCTCCACGTGGCTCTTTCGTATCACGACAAATGTATGCCTCTCGCACCGGTCGAAGCGAAAACGGCACCTTCACACTTCGATCGAACACGAGAGTGACGATGAGCATGGGGGGGGAATCGCCGAGGCGTTGCGTGATACGGCGGAGACCGATCAGCATGCTGAGAGCGCGGATCTTGCCGTCCACGTGGCGAAGGCGCTCGAATCTCTCTCGGCCAAACAGAGGATGGTGTTCACCATGAAGTACTACGACGACTACAAAATACGTGAGATTGCTGAGATGATGGGCTTGGCCGACGGGACTGTCAAACGATACCTTTTTTCGGCCACCAAGAAAATTCGGCGATCTTTGCAGGGCTTGCTTTAGTATGTACGACTACGAACGCAGTAGAGGATGATGCCATGAACCACGATCAATTTCTGGACCTTGTTCACCTCTCTCTCTATCACGACCTTGATGAGGACCAGCAGCAGGTGCTGGCTCTTCATCTGAAATCGTGTGCAGAGTGCAGCGTGGAACTGGAACAACTCAAGAAGCTCGACGTCTTGCTTCGAACGAATCAACGCTTCGAAGTGACCGACCAGCTACTCGATGAAGCCCGCCGTGAGCTTCGTGTCGCTCTGCGGCTCGAACGGTCCAAACGCTCGTTGGTGACCGAATGGGTTGAGCGCCTGAATGTGCTCCGCATGCCGGGAGTAAGACTCGCGATGGGCGGTGCTGCCACGCTCGTGATCGGTTTTTGCGTTGGCTACCTGGTCTTCTCTTCCGGCAGGGAATCGCAGAGTGCGGGCATGTTGCCCGCAGTCGGTCAGTCCGTCGTCGATCGGAACGAGCCGCGTGTCTCCGGCTTTCGTTTCGTCCAGCAGCCCCAGGAGGGCGGCGACGTGGAGATCGCATTCGATCTCGTGACGCCAGTTCGCATGAAAGGCAACATCGCTGACAATGCGATTCAGCGCGTTTTAGCCCAGGCCCTCATGAATGAGCACAACCCTGGAGCCCGTATACGGACTGTGAGCGCTCTGGCCAGTCAGGTGGACCTCTCCGGGAAGCCGGATGAGGAGGTCAAGGCTGCCCTCATACAGGCATTGAAAACCGATGGGAACGCGGGCGTGAGAATGGAGGCGCTGAAGGCGCTCGAGAAATTCCCTCTCGACAAATCGATCCAAAATGCACTACTCTATATTCTGAGTCATGACACCAATCCGAGCATGCGCATTGGCGTGATCAATTACCTGGAGAAGCCAGCGCTTGCCGGGGAGTCTGTGGATCAGGATATCCTTAACGTCCTCAAAGAGAGAATGCAATCTGACAACAACAATTATGTCCGTACACGAGCCAAGAACTTTTACGAGGAGGCGAAACAACAATGAAGAACTCAATCAGAATGATCGTGGCAGGTGCCCTTCTAGCCCTGCCGCTGATGCTGGCTTTCGGCCGGTGTGCCGACGACGATTCGAGGACGAAATCGTTCACGGTGAACAAGGGAGGGACGCTGGAAGTTCGCGTTGATGGTGGAGACATCAGAATCAACGTTTGGGACAAGAACGAGGTGTTGGTGAAGGCGGAAGGCATTGACGAAGAAGACCTGGATCGCCTGAAAATGACGCAGAGTGGGAACGATGTCATTGTGGAGTTTCGCAACAGGCGGAGCTGGGGGGGGTGGGGGAGCAGCCACCTGCGATTCGATATCACTGTACCGTCACAGTATAATGCGGATCTTCACACTTCGGGAGGTGACATTGAAGTACGCGGAGGCGTGAACGGAATGATCAAGGGGTCGACTTCCGGCGGTGATGTGAAGATTGAGAGTGTCAAAGGCGGAAAGGTTGATCTCTCGACCTCCGGCGGCGACATGAGAACGGGCGATGTGCAAGGGGATGTCACCTTAAGAACATCGGGAGGCAATATCGAGATGGGGGTTGTGAGCGGTGAAGCCAACGTGTCGACGTCCGGTGGCGACATCACCGTAAAGAGCGTGGGAAAATCGTTGAAGGCAAACACGTCTGGCGGGAATATCGACATTGGTGACGTCGGGGGCGAAGCGAAGGTCTCGACATCGGGCGGCGATATCAGAGTCCGGAAGGTTTCCGGGAGCGCGTCCATGAGTACGTCTGGCGGCAACATCGAATTGGAAGGCGCGAGCGGGTTCGTGAAAGCGAACACGGCAGGTGGAGACATCAAGCTTGACAACATCACCGGTTCGATCGAGGCCTCAACTGCCGGCGGCAATGTGGATGCGGAACTGCGACCCAGCGGAAAAGGCCGGAGCAAGCTCACCTCCGCAGGCGGAGAGATTATCCTTGCCATCCCCGAGGAGGCAAAAGCAACGATCGAAGCAACGATTCGTGTCCAAGATCGATGGAGCTGGCGTCGGTCGGAGTACAAGGTGCGGTCTGAATTCAAATATGACTCATACGAGGAAAATGAAGACGAGCATGAAATCCGGGCTACGTACAAGCTCAATGGCGGCGGCGAGCTGATCGAGCTGAAGACTGTGAATTCAGATATCACTCTGAAGAAAGCCCGCAAGTAACGCGTTCCATGCTATTCGAGTGGGAAAAAAGGCCCCCTTCCGATCTCGGATGGGGGTTCTTTTTGCTCTTCCCCGGCACACCTGCTAGCCCCGCTTCCAAACAGGAATCATTCTCGAAGCTCGAACAGAGACCACCTCATCAATCGTGTTCCGAGGCCCGAGCCGTCTGCAGTGCTATACACACCGAGCCCCATGCACCTCCGCGATATCTGATCGATGTCCAGACGGCTGCAACAATTTGCGCCATTGCACAGTCTAATGGTATCATACCGATGGGTCCTCACTATCAAAGGAGGTGCGTGTGCGGAATGGATTGTTCCTCATGATGTTCTGCTCCTTTTTGTTTCTTCCCTGCCGTCTTTCTTCTCAAGTACCTGCGAACCAGGATCCAAAGTCTGATGGACCGCGCACAGTGCGTGCGGTACGAGTCTCTGAACCGGTTGCAATCGATGGTCTTCTCGACGAGCCAATCTGGCGGCGGCCAGGGTTCACCGACTTCAAGCAGAAGCGTCCGTTCGAGGGTGCCGCTCCAATGCAGAAGACTGAGGTATGGGTTGCTTATGATGGAGAAGCGCTCTATATCGCAGCGCGGATGTTCGATACAGCTCCTGACTCTGTCATGAAGATGCTCGGAAGGCGGGATCAGGATCTCACAGCAGACTGGTTCGCATTCTACGTTGATCCGTACCACGATCATCGGACGGGGTACTACTTCGGACTCAGTGTATCCGGCAGTATGGTGGATGGCACTCTGTATAATGATGACTGGGACGACGACTCGTGGGATGGAGTGTGGGAAGGGAGAACGCATATCGATGAACAGGGCTGGACCGCTGAGATGAAAATTCCGTTCTCACAGGTCAGGTTCCATCAGCAGCCGAGCTATGTCTGGGGTGTGAACTTCCGGCGCAGCATTGGCCGCTTCTATGAGAGAGATTTTGTCGTCTATACTCCGAACAAAGAAAGCGGATTTGTGTCGAGGTTTCTTGATCTTGTGGGAATCGAAAATGTCACGCCTGCCCGCGGTATCGAAGTACTGCCCTATCTGACGACGCGCGCCGAATTCCTTCAGCATCAGGCTAACGATCCGTTCAACGCCGGATCGAAATATATCCCAGGCGTCGGCGCCGATTTCAAGGTAGGATTTGGCAGTAACCTGACCCTCGACGGGACCTTGAATCCCGATTTCGGTCAGGTGGAGGTCGACCCGGCCGTCGTGAACCTGAGCGATGTGGAAACATACTACCAGGAGAAGAGGCCGTTCTTCATCGAAGGTGCGAACACGTTTCGCTTCGGTCAAGGCGGCTCAAACGATTTCTGGAGTTTCAACTGGGCAAATCCGAGTTTCTTCTACAGCAGGAGGATCGGCCGCGCCCCGCAGGGGAGCCTCCCATCATATGATTATGCAGACATCCCCGCCGGTGCGCACATTCTCGGGGCGGGGAAACTTACCGGGAAGGTCGGACCTGGCTGGAACATCGGAATGATTCATGCAGTCACCTCGCGTGAGTACGCAGGAATTCAATCTGGCTGCGAACGGAGCAAGGTGGAGGTCGAGCCACTCAGCTACTATGGAATTGCGCGCGCCCAGGCCGATTTCAATGAAGGGAAACAGGGCTTCGGTGTGATCACGACGCTGACATCAAGAGCTTTGTCTGATGACGCGTTGCGCGATCAACTCACCAGCAGTGCACTCGCGGTCGGTGTCGACGGCTGGACATTCCTGGATTCTGATAAGTCCTATGTTTTCACAGCATGGGGTGGTCTGTCGAACGTTCATGGTTCGGCTACGCGCATGACTGCGCTCCAGAGGAGTTCCCGGCATTATCTTCAGCGACCGGATGCCAGGCGGTTCCACGTTGACAGTGCTGCAACTTCGATGACCGGATATGCGGGGCGATTCACTGTGAACAAGCAAAAAGGATCCTTTCTCCTCAATGCGGCGCTCGGCGTGATCGACCCGCGATTTGAAATCAACGATCTCGGCTTCGTTTGGCGAACAGATGTTGTCAACTACCACATTGCCTCTGGGTACAAATGGACGGACCCAACAGGTTGGTACAACAGCATCAATCTCCTGTTCTCGATCTTCGGAAGCACGAATATCGATGGCGATATGACATGGAGAGGATACTGGACGAGCAGCAATTGGACGTTGCCTTCATTCTACAGCTTTCGCCTCGCATACGCCTACAATCCATTTTCATATGATGTGCGAAGCTCGAGGGGAGGTCCCGTGATGCTGAATCCCCTCGGATGGGAACTCGACTTCAACTTCGGCTCGGACAGCAGAAAATCGGTTGTCGCACAGTTGTTCGCGATGGCATATCGCGGTGGAGGGGGAGAGCAGTACTATGGAGAACTGGATGTCCAGTTCAAGCCGGCATCGAACATCTCCCTGAGCATAGGCCCGAGTTTGAGCCGCAACAGGACGCAAGCGCAATGGGTCGATTCCTACCATGACGCATCGGCGACCTTGACTTCTGGCACACGATACATTTTTGCCGACATGAACCAGACTGAGCTCTCGGCGAACATAAGGCTCGATTGGACATTTACTCCTCAGCTGAGTTTCCAGCTTTTCGCACAACCGCTGATCTCATCCGGGGACTACTGCAATTTCAAGGAATTCCTTGCTCCGCGCACATTCGATTTCCGGGTCTTTGGAACCGGCGGGTCCCTTGTCACAGTGAAGCGCGATGAGGGAGGGAACGTCGTGGCGTATGAGGTCGATGCAGACGGATCGGGGTTCGCACCCGCATACACTTTTGCCAATCCTGATTTCAGCTTCAAGTCATTGCGCGGAAATGCGGTGCTGCGATGGGAGTTCCAGCCCGGATCAACGCTCTATCTCGTGTGGACGCAGAGCCGGTCGGAGTCTGAAACGAACGGGGATTTTCAGTTCAACCGCTCGCTCACCAGGCTGTGGAGAACCAGGCCGGACAACATTTTCATGCTGAAATTTACGTACTGGTGGCCAATGTGATTACGGTGTGTCTCCGGATTGCCTCCCCAACAATTCGCTAGAACTTCAAGAACAGTTTGCCCGGCAGCTGCCGGACGAGGCCCTTGAACTCCAACGAGAGAAGGCTGACGAGAGCATCCGCCGTCGATGTTTCCGCCAGCTCGGCGAGCTCATCGATATGAATCGGGTCGCAGCTCAGCTTGTCGTAAACCTTTCTCTCGAAGAGCGTCAACTCGATGGAGGCGTCGAGGGCAGGCTCCCTCTTCAGAAGGTGCCGCAGGTGGGGCCCGAGCTCTTCGAGAACATCATCGATCCGCTGTGTGAGTTTGGCCCTTCCCTCTCTTATCAACTTGTTCGGACCCGTGCTTCTTTTTTCCGTTATGTTTCCAGGGATGGCGAATACCTCGCGATTCTGGTCCAAGGCGGTCGAGGCCGTGATCATTGCGCCTCCATCCTCGGCTGACTCCACGACGATCGTTCCGAGCGAAAGTCCGCTGATGATACGGTTCCTGCGGGGGAAATTTGTTGCGTCCGGCTTTGCTCCCATGGGGAACTCTGATATCACTGCTCCCTGATTCGCGATCGCTTCCAGAAGATTACGGTTTTCGGGAGGATATGGGACGTCGAGGCCTGAGCCGATGACTGCAATGGTTCTCCCTTTTGCTTTCAAGGCGGCAGAATGTGCCAGCGTGTCTATTCCTCGTGCAAGTCCGCTGATGATGGTGATTCCCAAATGAGCGAGTTCTCTCGAAATCAATTCGGTAATGAGCTGGCCGTACGAAGAGGGCGTGCGGGTGCCGACGATCGCGAGCGAATGTTTGTCGCCCGGGTTGAACTTGCCAAGGACAAAGAGGAACGCTGGCGGATCGTAGGTTTTCTTCAGCAACTCTGGATATTCGGCATCCCAAATGGTGATGATCCTTGCGCCGATCCTGTTAACGCGCTTCAGCTGTTCGTCAGCAAACCTGGCAGCACCTTTGTTGTGAACGATGTTTGAAGCGAGCTTCTTTTCTATCCCCGGCACACGAATAAGCTCCCGGGGAGAGGCCCTCAGGACTTCCGCCGGTGAATGAAAGTGCGCAATGAGGTTTCGGATTTTCTGTGGACCGATTCTGGGCACAGAAGAGAGTTGCAGGAGATCTCGGACGTTGAGCATGAGGATGTGGTTTGGCGAAACGGCTTGTGGGCCAAGCCTTGGTACCAGCGAAGAGAGAGGGTAGAAAGAGCAGTGGTTGTGTTCGAGAGTGTGCAAGCGATCAGTGTTTTGTGATCTCGTTCGTGAATTGTTTCACGAGATCGTCCGCCTCGCGCTTCGCATGTGCTTCGGCAATGATTCGAATGATTGGTTCGGTATTTGATTTCCGTAGATGGACCCATGAATCCGGGAAGTCGAGTTTCAGTCCGTCCGAGGTCGTGATTTTCGCTTTTCCACTGAATTGGGCCTCGAGCGACTTCAGCACAGCATCCGGATTGAGTGTACCAAGCTCAACCTTTCCCTTCGTTATCGAATACTGAGGGAGCGTCTTTTTCAACTCTGAGAGCGTGCCTCCGAACTCTGCTAACTGTTGCAGGATGAGGCCTATTCCGACAGGCGCATCGCGCCCGATATGTGATGCCGGCAGAATTACGCCCCCGTTTCCTTCCCCACCAATAATTGCCCCTACCTCTTTCATTTTTTTGGCGACATTAATCTCTCCGACGGCAGTGCGTATCAGAGCTACGCCAAATTGCGAAGCAATGTCCTCGATGGCGCGAGTCGTGGAGAGATTAATGACGACGGGAGGAACTCTTGAGCCCGATCGATTTCTGGAGCTCTTCTCGAGGACAAACTGAACCACACTAGCGAGTGTGTACTCCTCGCCGATTGATTCGCCTTTTTCGTCTATGAGCACGAGACGGTCAACGTCCGGATCGACAGCAATCCCCAAATCAGCGTGTTCTGAGCGAACCCGGGAACAGAGGTCCGAAAGGTTCTCTGGCAGCGGCTCCGGCGTGTGAGAGAAGATACCTGATCCCTCGCAATTCATTTCGATTACATCGCAGCCGAATTCTCTGAGGAGCCTGGGCACAATCACTCCTCCTGCAGCGTTTACACAATCGACAACGACTCTGAACTTCTTGTTCCTCACAGTCGCCGTGTTGATGTACGGAAGCGCAAGAATGTTCTTGATATGTTCGTCGAGCAGACCTGGCTCGGCGATGTGCTTCCCTTGCTTGTTCCACGGCGCATAGGATCGCGGCTGCCGTTCGGCGATTGCCCAGAGAGCCCGGTTCTCGTCCGCGTCAAGGAAAAGTCCGGTAGGAGCAAAGAACTTGAGGCCGTTCCATTCCATGGGATTGTGACTCGCAGTGATCGAGATGCCTCCGGCCGCTTTCCTCAAGCCTACTGCAAGCGCCACTGTTGGGGTCGGGCAAACGCCGATGGCGACGACATCGCACCCCATTTGGAGAAGTGTCGACGAGACAAGGTGGCCGATACTCTTGCCGGTGATTCTGCCATCCCTTCCGATGACAACTGTCCCGCCGTTGCAGTACTCCGCGAAGGCTGCCGTATATTTCACGATCGTCTCTGGCGTGAGGCTGGAGCCGACAACGCCGCGTATTCCAGAGATGCTGACCATCAATGACATTGTAGACATTCTCCTTGTGTGTGCGAATGTAAGAAACAGGCCCTCTAGAAGCAAGGAACGCCCTCGCGCTTCGCTTGGCGTTTCGGTCGCTTGAATGTTTTGCTCTGCATCGTTACCTTTCCATCAGATCGAGCAGGGGAAAGCCCATGCAGCTAAGTGTCTCCGACAAGAAAGAACTTCTGAAGCTGGCGCGAGCGTCCATCGGATCCGCGTTGGGTGAATGTGAGGCGCCGAAGAAGCCGGAGGGCGGACAAGGCTTGACTGACCTCTCCGGCGCGTTCGTGACGTTGCATCTTCACGGTGAGCTAAGAGGGTGCATCGGGTACATTGAGGCACAATTCCCTTTGTACAGTACTATCGAAGAAGTAGCCCAGAAGGCTGCTCTCGAAGATCCCCGATTCGCTCCACTCACATCGGAAGAATTTCGGCACATCGAAATAGAAATCTCGGTTCTCTCGCCGCTTCACAAGGTCGCGGATGTCGACGAGATTCACGTGGGAACCCATGGCCTCGTCATTGATGCCGGCTATACGAGGGGATTGCTCTTGCCGCAAGTGGCAGTTGAGTACGGTTGGGGAAGGGAACAATTCCTCTCTCACACGGCAAGGAAGGCTGGCCTTCAGGCAGATGCATGGAAACGGAAGGATGTAGCGCTCTATACGTTCACTTCGGATGTGTTTTCTGAGTCGGGCCTCCCTGGATAGATTCACCATAGGGTATCATCATGGCGCGTGTCCGGCAACCGGCAGTCGCCGGTGCATTCTACGACGGCGATCCTGTCACATTGAGAAATCACGTTGATCTTTTGCTTGAGCAGGCGCGCGGAGTGAAGCACAAGGGATCGATAGTGGGTCTTGTCTCACCGCACGCGGGGTATATGTATTCTGGCCTTGCTGCCGCGGCGGGGTATCGTGCCTTGAAAGGGTCTTCCTATGATGTTGTTTTGATGGTGGGTCCCAGCCATCGCGAGTTTTTCGAAGGGGCTTCCATCTATCCGGGTGATGCCTACCGCACGCCTCTCGGGGACATCCCCCTGGATGCTGAAGCAAGGGCATCTCTTGTGGGAGGGTCGGACTGCTTGAAGTTGAGTGAGGCGGGGCACCGGGCAGAGCACTGCTTGGAGGTGCAGCTGCCGTTCCTGCAACGAATTCTGGGCACTTTCACTTTCGTTCCCATTGTCATAGGGGACCAAACCGCGGAAACGTGTTTCGAAGTGGGACGAGCACTCGCAAGTGTTGCGAAAGGCCGAAAAGCTCTTCTTGTTGCCAGCAGTGACTTGTCTCACTTCCATCCTTATGACGATGCCGTTCGCCTCGACCGCCGCGTGATCGATTCGGTGGAATCGTTCGACGAAAACGAAATGATGAGTCAACTTGCCCATGAGCGTCTCGAAGCTTGTGGTGGTGGACCGGTCGTGGCGGTCATGCATGCCGCAAAACTCCTCGGCGCCAACCAGTCACAAACCCTTTTCTACTGTAACTCCGGCGACATCACCGGCGACAAATCGGGAGTCGTGGGGTACCTCTCTGCAGCCTTCCTCCAGGTTTAAGATTGGTCTACACATTGAACCAGCGACGCCGGAGCGCTTGTTGAACAGGGAGGCCTCCTTCATCTGTCTGTTCTTCACCTTCAGTTTCCCCGCATCACTCCTGTATCCCTCCAACTGTCGGTAAGGGTCACTTGACTTACACCGTCCCTCGAGGGACGGACTACCCGGTGAGTCTTCATGATTCCAAAAGATCAGAATTTTTCGTATCATAACAGATACACCTCGCAGGAATCCTAATTCATAGAGACCCGATACTCCTTGCTCGTTGATTATCATACTCATTCCCGATTCTGCAGGCACGCGCAGGGAGAAATGGAGGAGTATGTTCGGGCTGCGGTGGAACTTGGGCGGCAGGAAATCGGCTGCTCGGACCACGCCCCTCTTCCGGAGAACTATGACCCGCAGCATCGGATGACGCTGGAAGAGTACTACTCCTCGTATGCCCCGACGATCTCGGCACTGACAGAGCAGTATCGGGGCAAGGTTCGCATCAAGAGCGGTATCGAGTGCGATTTCCTCGAATGGACGGATGAGTGGACCAGGAAATTCATCGGAGAGAGCGACCTCGATTTTGTGATCGGATCGGTTCATTTTGTCGGGAATAGAGGGAATGCAAAGCCGCTGTTCGGACCTGCGTATGACAAATCAGAGCTCGCGGGATTGTATGAAGAATACTACCGGGCAGTCAGAGAATCCGCTAAGTTGGGCGTCTTTGACATCATTGCTCATTTCGATCTCGTGAAGAAGTTTGGTCCGTGTTCGAGGAAGCTCGTCGATGAATTGCTCTGGGCGGCGTTGGAGCAGATCCGAAAGGCCGATCTTTGTATCGAGATCAATACCTCCGGGTGGCGCAGGTCGGAGAATGAGGCACATCCCAGCGAGCGTATCCTTTCGTTTGCAAAGGACCTGAGCATCCCGATGACCCTGGGATCTGATGCGCACACGCCCGGGGACGTCGGAAGGGATTTTGACAGGGCGGTGTCCTTGCTCGAACGCTATGGCAACGGACGCGTGTCTCTCTTTGAAAAGCGTCAGCGGAGTGAAGTCAAGGTTAGTCGGCTGCGCCGATAGACCTGGCTTGGCGCTGTGACTCGCGGCAGGCAACGACGGACAAACGGCGGGAGAGTTCCATGAAGTATGAAACATTGCTGGTTGAGAAGCGCGATCGCATCGCCTTCATCACGATCAACAGGCCGGACAAGCTGAATGCACTGAACGCCCGGACGAAATCCGAGCTCCGTGAGGTGTTTGAAAACGTACGCGACGATTCGGAGATTGATGTTGTTATCCTGACAGGATCCGGCCCGAAGGCATTCGTCGCAGGCACTGATATCCAAGAGCTCACGGGTCTCGAGGAACAATCGGGCAAAGAGTTCTCCGAAAGAGGCCAGGCAGTGCTTAACCTGATCGAGAATCTCGGCAAGCCGGTCATTGCTGCCGTCAATGGTTACGCACTTGGAGGTGGAATGGAATTGGCCCTTGCCTGCCACATCCGGATAGCGTCGGAGAATGCAAAATTCGGACAACCGGAGGTCGCTCTGGGGATCATTCCGGGCTACGGAGGAACTCAACGTCTGGGCCGGCTGGTTGGTAAAGGTAAAGCGATGGAGATGATCCTCACGGGGGATCAGATTGACGCACAGGAGGCGCTGAGAATGGGATTGGTGAATGCCGTCGTGCCTTTGGCCGATTTGCTGAACACGGCAGACTCAATGGCGCGGAAGATTATCGCGAAAGGTCAAGTTGCAGTGCGGCTCGCCCTTCGATCGGTCAACGCCATCGACGAATCTTCGTTCGGCGCGGGGCAGATCCTGGAATCGGAGCTCTTCGGCCGGTGTTGCAGTTCGGAGGACTTCAAAGAAGGTATAATCGCGTTTCTCGAGAAACGCAAAGCGATATTCAAAAACAAATAACTTGTTGCATCTTCTCTCGATGAGAAAGGTGCACGGCCCGGATGACGGAGCCGCAAGAATCCACAGAACGAAAGACACGCAGAACTATGAGTCAGAACAAGAATGCAGCGAACGACCAGACCAAGGTGATGGACAAGATCGTCTCCCTGGCCAAACGGAGGGGCTATGTCTACCAATCAAGCGAAATCTACGGCGGACTGAACGGCTGCTGGGATTACGGCCCGCTCGGCGTGGAGATGCTCAACAACCTGAAGCAGCAATGGTGGAGGAGCATGACGTATCGGGAAAATATTGAGGGGATCGACGCGAGCATTCTGATGCACCCGCGGGTCTGGGAGGCGTCGGGCCACGTCGAGAACTTCACCGATCCCATGGTCGATTGCAAGAGCTGTAAGGCTCGTTACCGGATCGATGTATTGTTTGAAGAGATGTCGATCAAGCGGAAGAAAGAAGCGCTCCGCGAACTGGAACCGGGGAAATTCGAAGGCCAGATCAGGGACGAGGTCGTCATCGAAGAGTTTGCCAAGCGAGTCGCGACCGATGCTGAAGCAGCGAAGGTCGCTGTTGTCCTCTCGTGCCCAAACTGCGGAAACAAAGGGACGTTTACGGAAGCACGCAAGTTCAACCTGATGTTCAAGACCTTCGTAGGACCTGTCGAAGATTCATCCGCCGTTGTCTATCTGCGGCCGGAGACGGCTCAGGGGATCTTCGTAAACTTTCTGAATGTCCAGTCAGCGGGCAGGCTCAAGATCCCCTTCGGGATTGCCCAGATCGGCAAGGCGTTTCGGAATGAGATCAATACGAAGAATTTCCTCTTCCGCACGCGTGAATTTGAACAGATGGAAATGCAGTTCTTTGTGAAGCCAGGAACTGACGACCAGCAATTTGAATACTGGCGCTCGGAGAGGATGAAATGGTTCGTCGATCTTGGCATGAAGAAGGAGAAGCTCCAGTGGCATCAGCATCCGAAGGATAAGCTCGCCCATTACGCGAAAGATGCCTATGATATCGAATATGAGTTTCCGTTCGGGTGGGGTGAAATTGAGGGAATCCACAACCGCACGGATTTTGATCTGTCGAGGCATGAAAAGTACTCCGGCAAGAGCATGAAGTACTTCGATGAAGCGACGAAAGAGAAGTTCACTCCGTATGTGATCGAGACTTCTGCAGGGGCCAGTCGGTCGTTCATGGCATTCTTGGTAGACGCTTACAACGAAGAAGAGGCTCCGACCGCTGAGGGCGGTGTGGAAACACGCGTTGTTTTGAAACTGCACCCGAAACTGGCGCCAACGAAAGTTGCGGTTTTCCCGCTTGTCAATCGGGACGGCATGCCGGAAATGGCTGTGAAGATCGAGGCGGATCTTCGGCAACATTTCCGGGTCTTCTACGATGACAGCGGTGCCGTTGGACGCCGATATCGTCGCCAGGACGAAGCGGGAACGCCGTTCTGTGTTACGGTGGACTCGCAGTCGCTTGCCGATCAAACCGTTACCGTTCGGGACCGCGATTCCATGAAACAGGAGAGAATCGCTGCTCCGAACGTCAAATCGTATATTGCGGAGAGGCTCTTGTAACGTGGTCGCTGACGGGAGGAGTTTTCAACGGTTGGACCAATTGTGGCGATGGAGATTTCTGTTCGCGCTCGTCCTGATGGTGTTCCCGATCAAGGTCGCGTTCGCTCAATGGATCAACAACCCTGCGGCCGATGCGCACCTTCAGCGAGGGATCGACAAAATCTACAACATGGAATTTGAGAAGGCGGACCAGGAATTTGCGGAGGTCGTCCGTCTTCAGCCTGACCACCCTGCCGGGTATTTTTTCCAGGCGATGACCGAGTGGTGGAGAATCCTGACCAACTTCGATGACGAGTCACGCGACAAGCAGCTCATCGCAATGCTCGACAAAGTTGTTGGGATTTGCGAGCAGCGGCTGGATCAGAATGAGAACGATGTCGCCGCCCTGTTTTTCAAGGGTGGAGCGGTGGGATTCAAAGGCAGGCTCCGTGCCAACAGGGGAGCGTGGCTTCTCGCGGCGAACGATGGCCTTGTAGCAATGCCTGCTGTTCGCAAGGCCTACAAGCTCGAGCCAGAGAACTTCGATGTTCTTCTCGGTATCGGAATCTACAACTACTATGCGGACCTCGTCCCCAGCCAGTATCCGGTCGTAAAACCGCTGATGATCTTTCTACCGGGAGGCGACAAGCAGAAAGGCCTGGAACAACTCGAGCTGGCGGCACAGAAGGCACGTTATGCCAAGACTGAGGCGATGTACTTTCTCCTGCAGACGTATTTCATCTACGAGAAACAATACGTCCGGGCGCTTGAGATTGCCAGAGAACTCCACGACAAGTTCCCTCAAAATCCTGTCTTTCACCGCATGTATGGGCGCTGCTATGTGAGCACAGGCTACTGGGGAGAGGCGTTTCAGATATTCTCGGAGGTCGAGAAGAGATTTCGCAGTCATCAAGTGGGATACGACATCTATGATGGCCGCGAGGCGTATTACTACGTTGGGCGCCATTATTTTCTGGCTGGGAAACTGGAAGAGTCGCTGCAGAATCTTTACAAATGCGATGAACTTTCCCGGACGATCGACAGGAGCGGCGCCTCGGGCTTCATGTCGATGGCGAATCTGACAATCGGTATGATCTACGATCTGCAGAAGCGCCGAGGGTCAGCGCTCGCACAATACCAGAAGGTGCTGGGGTTGAAGGAATACGAAAACACCTACAAGGAAGCACGGCGGTTTATGGAAAAGCCGTATTCGAGGGGAAAATGACGGTTAGAATACTTCTTTTTGGCCTCGCCGCAGCTAGCGCAGAAATCCTTGGCGGTGGACTGATCTATCTGAAACACACATGGCCGCAACGCATTCAGGAGACGTTGCTCTCTCTCGGAGCGGGGTTCATTCTCGCCTTGGTGTTTCTCAAGCTCATTCCCACCAGCATCGGGGCCGTTGGTGAATCGGCTATGCTCTATTGCCTCCTGGGATTCGCGACACTCCATTTCTTTGAGCATACGATCGTGGGGCACCTTCACTTTGGAGAAGAAACACACAGCGATGTTATGGTCTCCAAGACGGCCAGTTTTTCGGCGTTCTCCGGACTCTTTGTCCATGCCTTCTTTGATGGTTTCACGATCTCGGTGGGAATGCAGTTCGATTTCTTTCTTGGAGTGCTGATCTTCCTCGCTGTCCTGCTCCACAAGTTTCCCGAAGGGCTGACGATTGGATCGATTGTGATGGCCGCCGGCTTTTCCCGAAAGATTGTCCTTCTCTCAACCGCGGGACTCGCTGGCGCGACGATGCTCGGCGTCTGTTCACTGTTTGTATTCCAGGGTGTGGGTCCCCAAGTACTCGGTGCGGGATTTGCCTTCTCTGCGGGCGTTGCAGTGTACGTTGGGGCGAGCGACCTCATCCCTGAAATCAACAAGTCGAAGGACAGGATCCCGCCACTGGTCGTCTTTGCGGGGATGATCTTGTTCTACGTGAGTGATCTTCTGTTAGGAAGGGTAATCCGGTAGGCGGTCAGCGATAATCAGAGAGTCATACCGAGCGAAATCCTGTGGAGGGTCCCGATCTTTCCGTATGAGTTGAACGAGTAGTCGAGGATGTACTCTCCAATCAGAATACCGCCACCAAGCGATATCCCGGCGAGGCCGGCGCTGGTGCCAAGCTTCAAATCCTTCCGTTGCTGGTTGTTGTAACCCGCTCTCAATCGGACCGATTCGCTCATCAGGAATTCAGCCCCGAAGGAAAATGCACTGAGGTGATCGAGGAATTTGTCCCTGCGCTCCGTCAGTCGGTGAAGGTTGAGATTCAGGAGGACTGGAAGGTGTTCCGGGCGCTTGGTAATCCCAATTTTGACATCAAGCGGAAGCGATTCCTTGATCCCATGGTAGGATTTCAGTTGAGTCCCGAGAGTCAGGATGCTGGCGCCGAGGGTGATATTCTCGGAAGGGACCTGATAAAGGACACCGGCATCAAGCGCGAGGCCCGCCGAACTGAATCCGGCGATCGAAGAGTAGAGAAACTTCACATTGACACCGAGACTTGTGACATCGTCGAGCGATCGCCCTGCGCCCAAGACCAAGGCCAGATCCCGAGCCCCGAAGCTCCCCAGAATATTCATCGACTCATCGGTCTCAGTAAATGAGCCATAGTCGAGGTAGATGATTCCGCCCCCGACGGTTCCGATCCCGTCGACCGCTTGGGTGTATGAAATATACCCGCCGTTGACATCGAGGAGATGTTTCAGAAAGCCGGCCGATCCTCTTGGGTGTTTCAATGTCGGGAGCGCGCCCGGGTTATAGAACAGGATGTTCGGGTCGTCCGTCATCGATACGAAACTGCCGTTCAGCCCGGCTGCGCGGGCACCGATGTCGTTCCGAAGAAAGCTGTAAGTTCCCCGATCCTGGGCCAGGAGTGTGATTGCGGAGATGCAGAGAAGAAATGCTGTGGTTCTTGCCAGACTCATCGGTGGCAATTTATTCAAATATCTCAAGAGTAGCAACAACGGCAGTTCATGGGGCAGAGGATGGAGTTTTCGCATCAAGCAGGATCGCGCGAGCAAAATAGCGTTGCACTTTTCGTGGAAATTCCCTACCTTATCATGCGATACAGAAAGCACAACTGGAGAGTTCGATGAAGCCTGGAATTCACCCCAACTACAAGAAAGCGATTGTCACCTGCGTCTGCGGCAACACGTTTGAGACGCGTTCAACTGCGGGCAATCTTCACATAGAAATTTGTTCAGCCTGCCACCCCTTCTTCACGGGAAAGCAGAAGCTGGTCGACTCAGCGGGACGTGTTGAGCGGTTCAATAGGAAATACGGGAAGAAACCTGCCCCAGCCGCTACGGCTTAAACCAGCGAGCGTTGTGACAATGTGTGTGCGGAATGTATTGGAGAAATGCATTCCGCATTTTCTTTTTATCCTGTGTCGTTCAACACCGGAATGATCAACAATCCTATGCAGGATCCGCTTCAAATGAGCTTTGATGACGACAAAGCGAACCTCTACAGGGGTCCACGGGGCACTGCTGTCAAGATACTGAACCGCGTCGACCGTTCAGACTCCTACCTCGATCGCTTGCTCGATGGGGAAATGCGGACCGCCGAGATGAATGATCTTGACAAAGCGCTGATGAATGAAATCGTCACCGGGGTCGTTCGCTGGCAGATGAAGCTGGATTGGGTGCTCACCGGTTTTTTCCACGGCAACTTCACCAAGGCCGAGACCAACATCAAGAACGCCCTACGCGTGGCGCTCTACCAGATCCTTTTCCTTGACAAGGTTCCCCATTCCGCGGCGGTGAATGAAGCGGTAGAATTCATCAAGCGGCTTCGCGGCCAAAAAGTGGGAGATCTGGTGAATGCCGTGCTGCGCAATATCCTCAGGAATCTCGAGAATATCCGGTACCCCGACATCAACGAAGATCAAGTGCAGCATCTTGCCGTCGTCGAATCTCACCCTGCGTGGATAGTCAAACGCTGGATTGCGCGGTTCGGCTATGAGGAAGCGAAGAAGCTGCTTGCGGCCAATAACGAGCGCCCCGATCTGACGCTGCGTGTGAATCGGCTGAAGATTGATTTTAACTACTTTCTTACACAGCTCGAGCAGCATCAAATCCAGTTCTCACGCTCTGAATATCTCGATTTCTTCGTTCGCGTGAAGCACATGGCAGGGATCGGGAGCTCAGAGATGTTTCGGCAGGGTTTTTTCCTGGTGCAGGATGAGAGCGCCGGACTCGCCGTCCAGATGCTTGATCCAAAGCCGGGGGATCGTGTCATCGATATGTGTGCCGCCCCGGGAGGCAAGGCCACATTCATCGGTGAGTTGATGAAGAATGTTGGAGAAATTGTCGCCGTCGATCGCTATGAAACCCGACTTGGTCTCGTGAAGAATGCGTGTCAGAGACTTGGGATTGCAAACGCTCACTTCATGGCGGCGGATGCAGCTACGATACAGATTGTCCCTGCGGAGAAAGTTCTTGTCGATGCCCCTTGCTCGGGCCTGGGCGTCCTCGCAAAGAAACCTGACGCGAAATGGAAGCGTGAACCCGAGGACCTCGTCAGGCTTGTTCAGACGCAGCGAGCCATTCTCGAGAATGCCGCAAAACATGTGAAGCCAGACGGCGTTCTCGTGTACAGCACGTGCACGACCGAACCTGAAGAAAACATCAGCCTCATCCACAGCTTCCTGGCCGACCATACCGAATTTTCCATTGAAAACGCAAGCAAGTTCGTGGATTCCCGCCTCGTCACACCTGAGGGATTCCTGGAGACATTTCCCCATCGCCATTTGATGGATGGCTCCTTCGCTATCCGACTGAAGAAGTCCTCGTAAATCACGAGCTTCAAAGTACTTTCCTTCCAGCGTTTTTCTCTCTATATTCGCACTGCGTTTTGGCTTCTCGGAAAAGCTCTCTGTTCCGCAGTTTCGGGATCAAGCCATCCTTCCATAAGAAACTTCACCGAGGACGAGTGCTATGAAGTGGCTCTTTGAGGTCATTTTCGGCTTGGCTTCATTTCTGGCCTTTGCACTGCTCGCAGTCGGCATCTCTCATCACGATAACCCCGCCGCTGGGTCCCAAGACCTTTTCGCCTCGACATTTTCCATCGTTGGAATCGATCCTTCCAATGGCGATGTCGGGGTAGCGGTTCAATCAAAGTTCCCGAATCTTCGTCCGATCGTGCCCTGGGCGGAAGCGGGAGTGGGCGCTATCGCTACCCAGTCATTTATCAATGTCTCCTACGGCCCGAAAGGTCTGGCTCTCCTTCGGAACGGCGCGACTGCTGAGGAAGCGCTGAAGATCCTGATTGCGAACGATTCAGGGCGCGAGGTCCGTCAGGTGGGCTTGATCGACGCGAAGGGGAATGCCGCGAGCTGGACTGGGAAAGAGTGTTTCGATTGGGCTGGTGGAAATGCGGGTGGCAACCTGGGGGGGAAGGGGAGCGTTGTGACTGGAAAGGGCTTTGCTGCACAAGGGAATACGCTCGTTGGCAAGGAGACAGTTGAAGCACTGGCCCGCACGTTTCAGGAGACCAAAGGATCGCTCGCGGATAAACTCGTGGCTGCGCTCGTAGCGGGAGGGAAGGCGGGAGGGGATCGCCGGGGAGAGCAATCTGCCGCGTTGCTGGTCAAGCGGAAGGGGGCCGGGTATGATGGCACGACGGATGATCTTATCGACATCAGCATCTATGATCACGCCAGGCCGTTGCGGGAGCTCGAACGCCTGTACAAATTGCACAAACTCTACTATTTTCGTACCAATCCAAAGAACCTGATCTCTATCGATGATTCGATCTGCAAGGAACTCCAGGAGATCCTGGCGACAAAGGATTACAAGGGAATTGTTTTCTATGAGGGCCCGTCGAATGGAGTCTTTGATGCGAAGACAAAGAAGGCTCTGCAGGACTTCATGGGATGGGAGAACTATGACATCCGCATACGCGATGACCAGCAGATCGATCGTGAAGTGCTAGAGGATATCCGGAAGAACTACACAGGATGGAAGGCGGCCCGCAAGTGAAGGCGGAGGCGGGATGTTGCGGCCCCCGATGAAACACTTAACTGAAAGAGTACACGAATGAAAGCCATCGTCAAACCGAGACCGATCGAGGGACAGCTGTGGCCTGCGGGCCTTCAGCTGATCGACAAACCAGAGCCAAAGGTTGAACAGCCGAACGATGTCATCATCAAAGTGACTGCAGGGGCAATTTGCGGGACAGACGTGGGGATCTACAACTCCAAAGATTCGCTGCGGATTCAGATGATAAGAGCCAAGTCTGATCCAGTGACTGTTGGGCACGAGTTCAGCGGGAAAATCGTGGATGCAGGGAAAAATGCAAGGAAGCACCTGGCACGACTTGCTGTCGGGAAGTCAAAATCTGATTCCGAACTTAGAAAGATGCTTCGCGGGAAGACCGCGGCTTCACTCGCCTCAGAGAAAACATTCTTGAAGTTCCTGGGGAAGGAATTCTTCAGCACGGCCGAAATGCACGTGACCTGCGGGACATGCTATCAATGCCGGCAGGGAGAATATCATGTCTGCCGGAATACGATCATCAAGGGTGTGCATGATGACGGGGCATGGGCGTCGTTCGTGAAGGTCCCGGCTGAGAATGTCCGTCTGTTCTTTCGGCGGGAGATTCCATACGAGATCATCAGTTTCATGGACGCTCTCGGAAATGCCACCCACACCGTGATGTCGGCTCCGATCAATGGGCAGTCTGTGGCAGTGTTGGGATGTGGGGTCCAGGGCCTGATGGCAGTGGCCATAGCGAAATGGGCAGGTGCACGTCGCATTTATGTGACAGATGCTTCCCACGAAGAATTCTCGCACAGCAAGCTCGTCTCCCGGCGATTCGATCTTGCGAAGAAGTACGGGGCTGACCAATGCTTTGATATGACCATTGAAGAAGAAAGGGGGCGTTTTCACGAAACGATCCTGAGCGATACGGATAGCACTGGTGTAGATGTCGCTCTCGAAATGTCCGGCAACTATCGGGCATACGAAGATGCCGCGCGCGTCCTGCGTATGGGGGGCACCTTTTCTCTTCTCGGACTTCCTTCAGGCACGATGCAGGTCGATTTCGCGAAGAACATTATCTTCAGCGGTATCACGGTCCACGGAATCATCGGCCGGCGGGTGTTTCAGACCTGGGATCAGATGGAGCACCTCTTGAAGGCCGGTCTGGCAAAACAGCTGATGAAAACCGGATTTGTGTCGCATCAACTCGCTCTTGACCGATACGACGATGGATTTGCAGCAATCCGATCGGGTGATGCATACAAAGTTCTCCTCAAGCCCTGAAAAGGGGAGGAACTCACCACTTGATTCCATAGATCAACCATGGTCACAGGTGTAGGAACAGACGTTGTCGAAATTAACCGGTTTAGGAAGCAGAAGGACAAAACTGAGTTCTTAAATCAGATTTTCACCCGCACCGAGCTCCACAGCGCGCCTGCTGGGCCCTCTCAGGACACATTCTACGCAACGCTTTTCGCAATCAAAGAAGCTCTTCTCAAAGCACTAGGATGCGGTCTTGAGCGCGGTTCTTGTTGGCGAGAGATTCAAATCACGCAAGATTGGAGGCCCCACCTGACCGGTCCTCTCGGCCGATTTGCCGAGGAGAGAGCGGTTTCGAGAATCCATGTTTCACATTCACACTCAGACGTAAACGCCGTTGCCTTCGTTTTGATTGAAACCACGAATGAAGAGGAGATTCTATGAGCAACATCGGCTCCTATGAAATGAGACTCAAAGACTTCGATTGGAAAATGGCGGCGGAAGAGTTGGGATATGGGAAAGACGGAAAGTACAACATCGGCTATTTTTGTAGTGATCGGATTTGTGAATCGGGGAATGGGGGAAAAGTCGCCCTCTTTTGGGAAGGATTCACGGGAGAGGTCAAACGGTACACGTATGATGACCTGCGGATCCATAGCAATTCCTTCGCAACGGTGTTGAGGGAACTCGGTCTCGTTCCGGGTGATCGCATCTGCCTGTTCATGGATCGCGTGCCCGAACTGTATATGTCGTTCCTCGGCGTCCTGAAAATGGGCGGCATCGTTCAGCCCCTCTTCTCGGCGTTCGGAGAAGACGCTCTCGCGATGCGTCTGGAGGATGCCAAGACACGAGCGATTCTGACGACACGAAAGCATCTTGGAAAGGTTCGTAGAATCCGTGCTTCTCTCCCTGAGCTGGCGTGGGTCATCGTTGTTGACGCGGCCGGCAGGTCCCTCGAACGCGGTGAGGTCGCCTTCGCGATGGACAGCGCGCCGAGGCACGAGACGATCGAGATTGCTCAGGTCGGTCCAGAGACGCCTTCAGTTCTTCACTATACCTCGGGGACAACAGGAAAGCCGAAAGGGGCGTTGCACGTTCACTCGTCGGTCATCGGACAGGCCATAACCGCGAAGTGGGTGCTTGACCTTCGACCGGATGACGTCTATTGGTGTACGGCGGATCCGGGATGGGTTACGGGGACTTCGTATGGGATTATCGGTGCGTGGGCCAATGGGATTACGCAGGTTGTTCTGGATGCCGGATTTAGTGCACAGAAGTGGTACGCGTTCATCGAGAAACACAACGTGACGGTTTGGTATTCGGCCCCGACAGCCATTCGGTTGTTGATGAAGGAAGGTCTTGAGCCCGTTGGCAAGCATAACCTCTCTTCCTTGCGACACCTCGTCAGCGTCGGGGAACCTCTGAATGCGGAAGCGGTCATCTGGTCTGAGAAAGCGTACGGATTGGCGTTTCATGATTCATTCTGGCAGACCGAGACGGGATCGATCGTCATATCGAACTATCCGGGGATGAAAATCAAACCGGGCTCCATGGGAAAACCATTCCCGGGGATCACGGCAACTGTTCTCAATCCGAAAACCTATGAGGCTGTATCATCTCCAGGCATGATTGGGCTGATTGGATTGAAACCGGGGTGGCCATCGATGTTCAGAGCATACTGGGACAACAAAGAAACATACGACAGGAAATTCAGGAACGGGTGGTACATCTGTGGAGATCGGGCAAGCATTGATAGCGAAGGGTACTACTGGTTCGTGGGGCGAGATGATGACGTGATCAACACGGCCGGGCACCTTGTTGGCCCGTTCGAGATAGAGTCGGCTCTCCTTGAGCATCCTTCGGTCGCAGAGTCTGCGGCGGTGGGGAAACCTGATCCTATCAACATGGAAGTTGTCAAAGCCTTCATTGCTCTTAAACCTGGCTACGAGAAGAGCGACGACCTCGGGCTGGAAATCATGAATTACATACGGAAGAAACTCTCACCGCTGGCGATGCCGCAAGAAATAGAGTTCGTTGAATCGCTGCCCAAAACAAGAAGCGGCAAGATCATGAGACGACTTCTGAGGGCGAAGGAATGGGGCGAGGAGATTGGGGACATCTCGACACTTGAAAACGACTAACGATGAACCGACACAGCTCATTTTCCACGGAGGAAGCATGGCTGAAGACCTCAAGAAGGTGCTCATCGATTATGTGAAGAAGGAATACTTAGACGAGGATTCCGATCAAGAAATCACTGAAAACACAAAGCTCATATCGAGCGGGGTCGTTGACTCATTTTCCATGGTCTCGCTAAAAATGTTCATTGAGAAGAAGTTTCAGATCAAGATCCCTGACGAAAGGGCAACACCCGAAGCGTTCGATTCAATCACAAGCATCATCCAGCTCTTATCGGAATTCACACCTCTCTGAGGGAGGGTCTATGGCCTACAGCGAAAAAGCAAGCCTGCATTATGAGAACGAACTAAAAGGTATTCGCGGCGCCGGCCTGTTCAAGGAAGAGCGTCAGATTAAGAGCCCGCAGATGGCGCAGATACGAGTTGAATTCCCGGCGGGGGCGCAGATCAAAGAGGTGCTCAACTTCTGTGCAAACAACTACCTCGGGCTGTCGAGTCACCCCGAGGTCGTGGAGGCAGCTCACCGAGGATTGGAATCTCATGGCTATGGAATGTCTTCCGTCCGGTTTATTTGCGGCACGCAAGATATTCATCGGGTGCTCGAAAGGAAGTTATCTGAATTCCTCGAGACCGAAGACACGGTCCTCTTTCCGTCCTGCATGGAAGCAAATGCCGGGCTGTTTGAAGTAGCTCTGGACAAAGAAGACGCGATGATTGCCGATCGTCTGGTCCACGCCTCAATCGTGGACGGGATGCGGCTCTGCAAGGCGCAGCTCTTCAACTACAAGCACCTCAATATGGATCATCTTGAAGAAAAACTTCAGGAGACTCAGACTTGTCGATTCCGCATGATCATCACCGACGGCGTGTTTTCGATGGATGGAGATATAGCGCCGCTTGACAAGATCTGCAACCTGGCTGATAAGTACGATGCAATGGTCATGGTGGATGATTCACATTCGACCGGATTCATCGGCAAGCTTGGGAAGGGAACGCACGAACACTGCGGTGTGTTGGGACGTATCGATGCCATCACTACCACGCTGGGGAAGGCTCTTGGCGGCGCGGCGGGAGGGTGCGTGAGCGGTCGCAAGGAGATTGTGGAACTCTGCCGGCAACGGGCACGGCCGTACCTCTTTTCCAACACGGTTCCCCCGGTTGTCATCGCCGCATCGATTAAGGTGATCGACCTGATCACCAAGTCTACCGATCGTCGGAACAAGCTCGAAGAAAACACGAAGTATTTCCGCGAAAAGATGACGCAGGCCGGGCTTGATATCAGGCCGGGCGTTCATCCGATTGTCCCCGTGATGCTGTACAACGCGAAGCTTGCACAGGATGTGGCTCGCGATCTTTATGAAGAGGGGATCTACGCAGTTGGGTTTTTCTTTCCGGTGGTCCCTCAAGGTCAGGCTCGCATCCGAGTGCAGATATCAGCCGACCATGAACGGGAGCACCTCGACAAAGCCATCGCGGCATTTACAAAGGTCGGAGGGAAATACAATATCCTGGGCAAGAAGAAAGATGAAGTCATCGCCATGTATGGGCTGTGACACGAAATAACGTAATGGCGCGAGTACCCCGGTATCAATTTCGATAGACGAAAAAAGGAGGAAACAGAATTTCATGGCTGTCCACGAACGAGTACGGGAGTTTTATCGCAAAGAGATGGTTGAGCTGCAATATGCTGATCTTTTCAAAGAAGAACGGGTCATGCATTCTCCGCAAGGTGCGGATATCTCGGTCGAATACCCGATGAACTCAGAGGTGAGCCAGGTCGTCAATTTTTGTGCAAACAACTACCTTGGTCTGTCGAGCCATCCCGCGGTGATTGCTGCAGCGAAGAGAGCTCTTGAGGAGCGTGGATTCGGATTGTCCTCAGTGCGGTTTATTTGCGGGACGCAGGATCAGCACAAAGAGCTTGAGCGGAAGATATCTGAGTTCTTGGGGATGGAGGACGCGATTCTCTACTCCTCGTGTTTTGACGCCAACGGTGGTGTGTTCGAAGCACTCCTGAACGAAGAAGACGCCCTTATATCGGATGAGCTCAACCACGCGTCGATTATCGACGGGATCCGATTATGCAAGGCGGAGCGCCTTCGGTACAAACATAGCGATATGAAAGATCTCGAGCATCACCTGAAGGAAACGCAGAACAAGCGGTTCAGGATGATTGTGACCGACGGCGTGTTCTCGATGGATGGGAACGTTGCGAAGCTCGATGTGATCTGCAATCTCGCTGAGGAGTATGACGCGATTCTCGTGGTGGATGATTCACACGCTACCGGTTTCGTCGGCAAGACCGGACGGGGTACCCACGAACACCATGACGTGATGGGAAGGGTGGATATCATCACCACGACGTTCGGCAAGGCTCTCGGTGGAGCGGCCGGTGGTTGCGTTGTAGGCCAGAAGCTGTTCATCGATATCCTGCGACAACGGTCTCGCCCGTATTTGTTCTCCAACACGCTGAGTCCCGTTGTGGTGGGTGCGACCATCAAGGCAATTGAATTGCTGAGCGACTCAACGTCGCTGCGGGATAAGCTTGATGAAAACGCCCGCTATTTCAGGCGGCGAATACGCGAAGCGGGATTTGAAATCAAGGATGGATTCCATCCGATTGTGCCGATCATGATTGGCGATGCCGGACTTGTTCAGGCCATGGCTCGAGAGCTGTATGCCGAGGGCATCTACGTCGTAGGGTTTTTCTACCCCGTCGTGCCCAGAGGGACTGCACGTATCCGGGTGCAGATCTCCGCAGCGCATGAAAAACATCATATTGACGCTGCCGTCGACGCATTTACAAAAGTCGGAAAGAAACTTGGTGTTCTGAAGTAGTTCCCTCTTCTGTGAACACGACTGACGCAGCGATCAAGAACCAGAACTGGTTTAGAATCGAGTATGAAGAACCGCCTTGTCTTTGTCGATTTACTGAGAGGGTGGGCAACGATCGTCATGATCGAAGTCCATGTCTTCAATGCATTTATCCTCACGGCAGTGAAGAATGAAGGTTGGTTCCGGGGACTGGACTATGTCAATGGGCTTGTTGCACCGGCTTTCCTCTTCGTCGCCGGATTTGTTTTTGTCGTGGCAAGTGATCGGAAGCTGGAAGAGTTCCGGTCTTACGGGAGAGCATTCTGGAGGCAGTTGTCGCGGATAGGCCTCGTGTGGGTCGTCGGTTACGGACTCCATCTTCCGTTCTTTTCACTCTATCGGTCGTTCTACGATGCCACGCCCGATCAACTCTTTCAGTTCTATCAGTCGGATATTCTCCACTGCATCGCCATCGGCATGCTCATCGTTTTCATCGGCCGGATTGTCATACGGCGTGATGAACATTACCAGCGTTTTCTGGTCACCATCGGAACTCTGCTGGTGCTCGTAGCCCCTCTCATTTGGGATATTGACTTTTCTGTCTCCTTGCCGGGTTACGTGGCCGCCTATCTCAATGGACAACAGCGATCGATGTTCCCCCTTTTTCCTTGGCTCGGTTTTTTGTTGTTCGGGGCAGTGACCGCATTCGCTCACAAGAAGGCCCGCTCAGCAGGTGGTGAGTCTCTCTTCTTCCGACGTCTTCTGGTGCTCGGGGCGGTGCTGTCCGTGTTTGGATCCATCCTGGTTGAGATACCGGCTCGCATACCTTATTGTTCGACGGCGATTCGGGCAAACCCATTTTTCTTTGCGTCGAGGATGGGCATCATTCTGATGCTCCTGGCTTCCTGTTGGTATTATGCCGAACGAAGGAAGACGGAGAGATCGTTCGTACTCGATGTGAGCAGGGTGTCGCTCCTCGTCTATGCTGCGCACCTGTTGGTCATCTATGGTCGTTTTTGGGGCGACCAAAGTCTTGCCGCCCTGTATGGCGGCTCCTTCTCCGTCGTGGAGTGCATCCTTGCGACACTTGGTCTGATTCTTCTGATGGTCGTCTGCGCAAAAGTGTGGGGCTGGCTGAAACTGAGACCGTTCCCATGGGCTCGCTACGTCTCATACGCAGCGGGCCTCACAATCTTGATCATTTTCCTAGTCAGAAAGTACTGACGGATGGAAACGACGTTTATTATCCTGTTCGGCGTCATCGTTGTCCTTCTCGTCGTGATTCTCACGAGGTTGAGAGGGCACAAAGCCGAGGACACTACGCAGACCGCGCTTTTGGTGCAGCAGCAAATGGATGCATTGCGCGGTGAGGTGAGCGCAAGTCTCAAAAATTCGTCTGACTCCCTCGGGCAATCGTTGAAGGGGACGCAGGACGCGCTGTATCAGAGTCTCAAGCTTACGACTGAGACTATGAATCAGCAACTCAATGTCGTGACGGCGCAGCTCGCAAACGTGACACAACAGTTGCAGAACAATACGGGCCAGGTTGGGACGAGGCTCGACAACGCTGCGAAAGTCATCCAGGACGTTCACAACAAGCTGGGTGAATTGGGCAAAGCAACGCAGGAAATCAAGGAGCTTGGACAGAGCGTTTCGAAGCTTGAAGAGATGCTTAAGGCACCAAAACTTCGCGGTGGGCTTGGCGAATTGCTGCTGGAAGATCTCCTTAAGCAGGTGCTGCCTACCGGCTCTTATGATATCCAACACCGTTTTAAAGGCGGCCAGACCGTTGATGCGGTGATCCGGCTCTCCGGCGGTATGGTACCAGTCGATTCCAAATTCCCCTTAGAAAACTTCCAGAAGATGCTTGATGCTAAAAGTGACCAGGACAAACGTACTGCGATACGCACATTCCGGTCTGATGTGAAGAAGCACATCGATGCGATTTCCGAGAAATACATCCTCCCCGATGAAGGGACATTCGATTTTGCGCTGATGTACGTTCCAGCCGAAAACATTTACTATGAAACGATCATCAAGGATGAGTCGGTACCCGAGGAGGAAGGGCTGTACAGTTATGCGATGAACAAAAAGGTGGTTCCGGTTTCTCCGAACAGTTTCTATGCGCATCTGAGAGTGATTGTCCTTGGCTTCAAGGGGCTGAAGATTGAGCGCAGCGCGAAAGAGATTCTCCAGGGGCTGGAACGCCTCGGATCAGAACTGGGCAAGTTCTCTGACACGTTTGACACGCTCGGTCAGCAATTGTCGAATGCAAAGAACAACTTTGATAAGGCCGACAAACAACTCATCAATCTGACAGAGCGGTTCAAGACGATTCAGTCGTTGCCAGAAGCGGACCATCCCAGACAGCTCGATGCATTTGGAGGAGAAGGTTAGGAGGGAGAAGAAGTAATAGGCTTGAAACGACAAAGTCCCCGACCGGGGACTTTGTGTTTTGTATGGCTCTGAATCTGAATTCAGACGCGAACAATGTTGTAGGCTCGTTTTCCCTTCTGTTCAACTTTGAGTTCGAATTGGACGTTGTCGCCCTGGGAAAGTACGTCACGAAATCCTGTATTCTTGACATTGCTCTTGTGAAAGAAGATTTCGTCGCCACCATTGGTGACGATGAATCCAAAACCCTTCGCCACATTGAAGAACTTTACGGTGCCATTCATCATAGGTATTCATCTTCCCGAATTCATGCCAACTGAAAAAAAAACCCCAGTAGAGGGTTGCTCACTGGGGTTAATGCCGAGATGCGAACTTAGACCTTCTCAACGTTCGCTGCTTGGAGACCCTTCGGACCCTGCTGCACGTCGAACTGCACTTGATCGCCTTCGTTCAAGGTTCGGTAGCCGTCACCACGTATCGCCTTAAAGTGGACGAATACATCCTCGCCATTTTGACGTGTGATGAAGCCATAACCCTTGGCTCCGTTGAACCATTTCACTGTTCCTTTTTCCATGGAACAATTCCTTTCGATGAAGATTTTTGGAGATGTACACGAAGACACTAGCCGAGACGTTCGTGTGTGCTATGGATGTGTTGCGATGCCCGGCCTCGTGAAGCTTGGAGGGTCACGAAAAAGGGGACAAGGACAATGCATCTACAGCGACGACGCACTAGCGAGGCTACGTCGCCCGGAAGAGAGCCGTTGGGGGTTTTCCTCCGGACTTGAAGTGTACGATTAATTACGGGTAATAAGGTACAGCAAATTTCTATGATTCACAAGTAAAAAAACGTCTCCACGGTGCACTGGGGGCGTTCAGGACTTTCTGGAAACAGCGCGATAAATTACTTATGTTTACAGCAGTCCGAGGGGCGGACGCGGAGATCATGCCCCTCTGCAGGTACAGACAGTAGGGAATTGAGATGAAATCTCTAAAGCGAATCGCAGTCCTGACCGGCGGAGGCGACTGTCCAGGTTTGAATGCGGTGATTCGAAGCATTGCGAAGCCCGCCATCTCCTATTTTGGTGCCACGGTGATAGGAATTCTGGACGGTTTCGAAGGCCTCGTCGACGGCCGTATGCGTGAGCTCGCACCGAAAGATGTGAGCGGCATCGTAAATCTTGGTGGAACCATCCTTGGCACCTCCAATAAGGGTGATCCCTTCCATTTCCCGGTCGAGACACCGCAGGGTGTCGATATCCTCGATTGCTCGGAAAACGCCATCCGTAACTATCGTGACTGGGACCTGGATGCCCTCATCGCAATAGGGGGCGACGGGACAATGCACATAGTCGACAAACTCACCGACCTCGGGCTCAACCTCGTCGGTGTGCCGAAGACCATTGACAACGATCTTTCGGCTACCGACGTGACCTTTGGATATGACTCCGCCGTCAGTGTCGCCACGGAAGCGATCGACCGGCTTCACACGACTGCATCTGCTCACCACCGGGTCATGGTTGTTGAGGTGATGGGCCGGTATGCTGGCTGGATTGCTCTCGGATCCGGCCTGGCAGGTGGTGCCGATGTTATCCTCATTCCCGAGATTCCCTTCCACTGGGAAAAAGTCTGTGAACACGTTATCAAGCGTGGAAAACGTGGAAGCCGGTTCAGCATCATCTGTGTGGCCGAAGGTGCCAAACCCGCTGAGGGTGAACTCGTCGTGCGCGAAAAAGATTCCAAACGAACTGATCCTGTGCGTCTGGGAGGGATTGGCGATCTGGCTGGACGGAAGATAACTGAGATGACAGGACTGGAGACACGCGTGACAGTTCTCGGTCATCTTCAGCGGGGAGGAAGCCCGACGCCGTACGATCGCATCCTCGCAAGCAAGTTTGGCTCCAAGGCACTCGATCTGGTCTCGGAGGGGAAGTTCGGGTACATGGTCAGTCTCCAGGGAACCGAGGTGGTTTCCGTGCCGGTCAAGCAGGCGATCCTCAAACTCAAGACTGTGGCTACCGATTCGCAACTCGTGCGTGCGGCGAGGGCAGTCGGTACATCATTCGGCGACTGAAGCCAGTGGCGAAAGTTTCAACCCGTTGGGCAGGATCGAGCGTCCAAGCGAGGTCGTAAAGGGATGTGGTCAGTTCTCTACGTAACATCTCTGGGAGACGATAGAGAGACATGGTTTCTGTAACAGATTGGTGCATGCGGTGAAAGCTGCGATCATTAAACGGTTCGGACCTCCTGAGGTCTTGTCGATTTGTGAAATGCCCATCCCGGCAGTCGGTGATTCCGAAGTTCTGATCCGGACTCAGGCAATCGGCTTAAACTTTGCCGACATTTTTGCGCGACTTGGATACTACCCCGCCATCCCAGAGCCTCCGTTCGTCCCGGGGATTGAACTATCAGGTGTGATCGAAAAGAGAGGAAAGTCTGTCCGGGATCTCGAGACAGGAGACCGAGTTTTGGCTTTCACGAAGCAGAAGGGGTATGCAGAGTATGTTTCGGTCCCTTCAGTGCAGGTTATCCGCATCCCGAAGCGCATGGGATTTCAAGAAGCAGCTGCGTTTGGTGTGGCATCTTTGACGGCGTACCACGGGCTGGTGACTCTCGGCCAGCTGAAGCGAGGAGAGCAGGTGCTTCTCCACGCCGCGGCCGGAGGAGTTGGGATCGCGGCGATGCAGCTGGCGCGTCATTATGGTGCTGTGATCCACGCAACCGTCGGTTCTCAGGCCAAAATGGAACTCGTGCGGACACTCGGTGCCTGTTCTGTGACCAACTACAGCGAAGACGATTTTGTCGAAATCGTCCGGCGAGCAACGAATGGCAGGGGTGTGGATGTCGTTTTCGACTCGGTGGGAGGAAGAGTGTTTCGCAAAGGATGGAAGCTCCTCGTGCCGATGGGAAGGTACATCCTGTACGGCTTTGCCGCGGTTGCCGATCACAGGGGCGTGAGCAAATTGCGTGCAGTTCGGGAGTCGATTTCGATGCCATTGATCTTTCCACCTTCCCTTGTATCGAAGAACATCAGCTTGATCGGTTTCAACCTTTATTTCTTGATGGAGATGACCGGGTACTTCAGGAACGCTCTGCGCACCCTTTTGCGGCTCCATGAGCGGGGAATCCTGCGTCCGATCATCGGCGGAGAATATCCTTTCGAGAGAATCGTCGAGGCGCATCGATTCCTACAGTCCCGGAAGAGTGTAGGCAAAATTGTTGTTTCAGTCGGAGTGTGATGAATACGTCAGGCTGAGCTGGAGTTCGGATCGCCTGCGGCGAGCGAGAGATGAACCCCCGGGGAGCACAGAAAAAAATCATCGAACCCGATTTCCTGCTGATGGCCTACAGCAATGGCTACTTTCCTATGGCTGATGGGGCGTCCGGAGAGATCGGATGGTATTCGCCAGACCCGCGGGCAATTATTGATCTCGATGCATTTCACGTTGCGAGAAGTCTTCGGCTCACGCTGCGGAAACATCCTTTTGAGATCCTTCTGAACCGCGATTTCGAATGCGTCATGCGTCAATGTGCGATGAGAGAAGAGACGTGGATTTCGGAAGAGATCATCCAGAGCTATGCGGTACTTCACCGGGTGAAGTATGCACACAGCGTGGAATGCTGGCAGGACAACGATCTCGTGGGAGGCTTGTACGGTGTGGCTCTCGGTGGAGCTTTTTTCGGGGAATCGATGTTCAGCCGAAAGCGAGATGCATCCAAGGTGGCGCTCGTCCATTTGGTGCAACGGCTCAAGGAGAGAGGATTTACGCTGCTTGATACGCAGTTCATCACACCGCATCTGCTCACGTTTGGCGCTGTGGAGATACCTCGAGAGGAATACCTGAAACGACTGAACGTCGCGATTCAGAAGAAATGTCGATTTGAATGATCAATTACTTGCTTGCGAAGGGAAACACGATGCCCACTTCATTCAACGTCCCCGTCATCACCGAGACGAAGTTTGGCGGTCTCAATCTGATCAATCGCGGGAAGGTCAGGGATATCTACGATTTTGGCGATTCGCTCCTCATCGTAGCGACCGATCGTCTTTCGGCCTATGATGTGGTGATGGGCGAAGGAATTCCGTTCAAAGGAAAAGTCCTGACACGGATCTCGGATTACTGGTTTGCGCAGGTTGGCGACATCGTTCCCAACCATCTCATCTCGACAATTGTGTATGACTTCCCATCTGCATGTAAGCCGTACTGGCGCGATCTGGAAGAGAGGACGATGTTCGTAAGGAAAACGAAACCGCTCCCGGTGGAATGTGTCGTGCGGGGATATCTCTCAGGCTCGGGGTGGAAGGAATACAGGGAGAGCCGAAGCGTCTGTGGAATACGGCTTCCCGAAGGACTTGTTGAATCCGACAAACTGCCTGAGCCGATCTTCACACCTGCAACGAAGGAAGAGGTCGGCAGGCATGATGAGAACATTACGTTTGACCGGGCTGCCAGCATGATTGGCAAGGAACTTGCCGAGCGCGTCAGGGACTTGACGATCGCAATCTACAGGCGCGCGGCCGCGACCGCTGAACAGAAAGGGATCATCATCGCTGACACAAAAATGGAATTCGGCACCGATGACAAGGGTGATCTCATTCTGATTGACGAGCTCCTGACTCCCGACTCCTCCAGGTTCTGGCCGATGGATCGTTACAAACCTGGCAGAGGGCAGGAAAGCTACGACAAGCAGTATGTGCGGGACTACCTCGACTCCGTCAAGTTTAACCGGAGGCCGCCGGCTCCTCGACTTCCCGAGGACGTGATCTTCAAGACGTCAGCCCTCTACCTCGAAGCGCTGAAGCGGTTGAGCGGGAAAACGCTGATCTAGTCCGGCGGCTAACCATGGACGCCGGATTTCACATTCTAGAGCATCCATCCGATTTGGGGATCGAAGCAACCGGCGCGGATCTTATCGAAGCGTTTCGGCAAGCGGCATTTGGGTTGATCTCAATCGTAGTGGATCCCACGACGATCGGGTCGGCGGTGCAGCGAGAAATCGCACTCGAGGGGAGCGATGTGGAAAACCTCCTCGTGCAATGGCTCTCGGAGATCCTCTATCTGTACGACGGTGAGCATTACCTGGTGAGTGGCATCGAGATTCTGGAGCTATCTTCAACGCGGTTGAAGGCGAGAGTGACGGGAGAGTTCATTCAAGAACAGAAACATCGACTTCGGATCGACGTGAAGGCCGTGACGTACCATCAATTGAGCGTCCGCCAGGAGCCGAATGGCAGCACCGTGAGAGTGTTTCTTGATATCTAACGTTTCCACGATCCTTTCGTGCTATGAGCGCACTGAGACAACTTGATGAATATCGATATGTCATTCCCAGAGGATTCCGCGAAGGGATGCGTATCGAAGGCCTCATTTTTGCGAGTCCGGAGCTCATTGGAGCGATTGAGCATGATCTGACCCTCATGCAGGTGGCAAATGTCGCCACACTTCCGGGCTTGGTGGGCCGATCGTTGGCGATGCCGGATGCTCATCAGGGGTACGGATTCGCGATCGGTGGCGTGGCGGCGTCAGATCTTCAGAAGGGTGTTGTTTCGGCAGGTGGGGTGGGGTTTGATATCAACTGTGGCGTGCGGCTCCTTCGTTCTGATGTTCAACGTTCCGATGTCCAGCAGAAGATCGATCCACTGCTCAACCAGCTGTTCCGGGATATTCCGTGCGGCACGGGAAAGAAAGGACTCATTGCCGGCCTGAGCTACGACGAACTTGATCGGGTGCTGGAACTCGGGGCACGATGGGCTGTGGGACAGGGATATGGTACGGAAGCGGACCTTGCGCACATTGAAGAGAACGGCTGCCTGGCCCATGCCGACTGCAATGCTGTGAGCCGGCGAGCCAAAGAACGTGGCCGCGATCAGCTTGGAACTCTTGGGTCTGGTAATCACTTCGTCGAGGTTCAGTACGTTTCAGAGATATTCGACACGGATGCCGCCAGAGCGTTTGGATTGACAAAGGATCAGATCGTGATCCTGATCCACACCGGCTCGAGGGGACTCGGACATCAGGTGTGCACGGACTATCTTGAAACCATGCAACACGCCATGAAGAAATACAACATCAGCATCGTTGATCGACAGCTGGCGTGCGTTCCGATCCAGTCGGCTGAAGGGCAGAACTACCTGAGGGCGATGGCCGCCGCCGCGAACTTTGCTTTCGCGAATCGACAGATGATCACCCACTGGGTCCGCGAAGCGTTCGAACGAGTCCTGGGCCGTGGAAACCTTGACGTGGTTTATGATGTATGCCACAACATAGCGAAGGAGGAGACCCATTGTGTCGGTGGATCCTCGCGAAATGTCCTGGTCCATCGAAAGGGCGCGACGCGCGCGTTCCCGAAAAACAGACCCGAAATTCCATCCGATTACCGTGATGTCGGGCAGCCGGTGCTAATTCCTGGAAGCATGGGAACTTGTTCGTATGTCCTCGTCGGTACCGAGAAGGCGATGGAGGAAGCCTTCGGTTCTTCTTGCCACGGTGCCGGTCGGGCGAAGAGCAGGCACGCGGCGAAGAAAGACATGAGCGCTGAGGACCTCTTGTCGGAATTGCGTGCGAGAGGAATTCACGTGAGGGGAGCTTCAAAGAGCGGACTGACGGAAGAGAATCCGAGCGCGTACAAGGATGTAAGTGCCGTGGTCGAGGCTGTTCATAACGCCGGATTGGCGCGGAAGGTGGCCAAACTTGTCCCAATCGGCGTGATCAAAGGATAACCAGAGTCGCCTGACGACGAGGAACTATCGGCGCCTTCCGGCCGTTTTCAATACGAACGCTCATTCTATCACACGAGAACATTCATCGAACTAACTGGAGTTGTAATGCTGCCATTAACTGAAGAAAATGTTCTACAGGCACTCCGAGCCGTGAAGGATCCTGATCTGTACAAGGACATCGTAGCGCTGAGGTTTGTCAAGAATCTCAAGATAACGGGGGCTGATATTGCTTTCACTCTGGAACTAACGACGCCCGCGTGCCCCGTGAGGGACCAATTCAAGGCCGATTGTGAACGGGCGATCCGGAGCACCATCGGCGGTGTAGGGCGAGTCGATATTCAGATGACAGCGAGCGTTGCCTCCCACGTCAATGAACAGAAGGAACTGATTCTCCCCGGCGTCAAGAACACCATCGCAGTGGCGAGCGGCAAAGGGGGTGTTGGCAAGTCGACCGTTGCTGTGAACCTGGCGGTTGCGTTGGCGCTGGACGGAGCCAAGGTTGGCCTCGTGGATGCCGACGTCTATGGGCCGAGTATCCCGCTGATGTTTGGCGTCAACGAGCGTCCAAGGGTTTCGGAGAACAGGCTGATTCCACTGGAGCGCTATGGCGTCAAGATCATGTCGATAGGATTTCTGGTTGATCCGATGCAGGCTGTGATCTGGAGAGGGCCGATGGCGAGCGGAGCTGTGAAGCAGTTCATGGGTGACGTGAACTGGGGGGACCTCGACTATCTCATTTTCGATCTCCCTCCTGGTACCGGCGACATTCAGTTGACCCTGGTGCAGACGATTCCCCTTACAGGAGCGGTGATTGTCACAACACCGCAGGATGTCGCTTTGGCGGATGCCCGCAAGGGGCTTGTCATGTTCAACAAGGTCAATGTGCCGGTGCTCGGGATCGTGGAAAACATGAGTTACTTCATCTGCAGCCACTGCGGACAGCGGGAGAACATTTTTGATACAGGAGGCGGGAGCCGGACGGCGAGCGAGCTCAAGGTGCCATTTCTTGGTGAGATTCCGATCGATACGAAAATCCGGATCGGCGGGGACAAGGGAACGCCAATCGTGGTCATGGACCAGACGTCGACCCAGGCCCAAACGATCCGGCAGATTGCCCGAAACCTCGCGGCGCAGATCAGTATCCTTCATGTGTCCGCGCCGCCGATGCAGAAAGTGGAAATTCTCCTTGGAGGTTCAAACTAGCGGCACCAATGCTGACACAAGAAACCATAGAAAAAAGTCTGGCTCAGATTAGGCCGTACCTTCAGCGCGATGGAGGAGATGTGGAACTTGTCCGTCTGACCGAAGAAGGAATCGTGGAAGTACGATTAACCGGCTCATGTATCTCCTGCCCGATGTCGTTGATGACCTTGAGAGCAGGAATTGAAAGAGCCCTGATGTTGGCTCATACGGAGGTTACGCGGGTGGAGCAGGTACGGTAGAACGAAGGCAGGCTGAAAGGATGGGCGCCCGCGGAGGTAACGCTGGCGCCTTTTCTATTTTATTTCGATGTCGAGGAGGCGGCCGTCTTTGAGCTGTATGACGCGGGCCGGGTATTTGCGGACAAGGTCATAGTTGTGTGTTGCCATCAGGACGGCGGTGCCCCGCATGTTGATCTTCCGCATGAGTTCCATAATCTCTGAGGAAGCAGCTGGATCGAGGTTGCCCGTGGGTTCGTCTGCGAGGAGAAGTGAAGGCGCATTCACCAGAGCGCGGGCGATCACCACGCGCTGCAATTCTCCTCCGGAAAGCTCATGAGGCATCTGGTTTCGCTTGTGACTCAGGCCAACGTCTGCCAGGGCGTGAAGCACTCGCTTCTTGATGTCACTGCGACTTGCGTTCGTGACATAGAGAGCAAAAGCAACATTCTCGTGCACGTCCCGGTCCTCGAGAAGTTTGAAGTCCTGGAACACGATGCCGAGCCTGCGCCGCAATTGAGGTATGTCCTTCGAATCTGTCGTTGCCGCGTCGAAGTTGAGGACTGTGACGCTGCCTGCATCGGGTTTCAGATCCATGTAGAGCAACCGGAGTAACGAGCTCTTGCCGGCGCCTGTCGCTCCAACGAGATAGACGAATTCTCCGTCCCGCATGGAGAGGCTGAGATGGTCGAGAACCACCTGGCCGTCGAACGCGACGGTGACATTGTTAAGTTCTATCATGGTTTCTTCGCGAAGGAAACAGCATACTTGATTGCCTCGAGCATGCTTGCGATCTCGGCTTTTCCCTTCCCTGCAATATCAAAGGCTGTCCCATGGCCCGGCGATGTTCTGATGATGTTCAGTCCCGCCGAGAAATTGACCGTTGTTCCGAAGGAGCCCATCTTGACCGGAATGAGTCCCTGATCGTGGTACATGGCCAGCACGGCATCAAATGACTCATACGCCTTTGTGCCAAAGAACGCATCCGCGGAGTAAGGTCCCTCAACCTTCATGCCTGTCTCCTTGAGCTCTGCGATTGCCGGTCTGATGATTTCGGTCTCTTCAGTGCCGAGGATACCGTTTTCCCCGGCGTGAGGATTGAGTCCGAGAACTGCGAGGGAAGGGGACTTAACATGGAAATTACTCATCAATGACGCGTTGATGATTGTCGCCTTCTCAATGATTTTGGTTTTCGTCAACGCGTCGGGCACAGATCGGAGCGAGGTGTGGATCGTGACGAGGCCAATCCGCATTTCTCTGGACACAAGCATCATGACAACTTTGCTCGAACGGCTGAGGAGTGCGATCATTTCTGTCTGCCCCGGGAAACTGTACCCAGCCATCTGCATCGCTTCTTTTGACACCGGAGCGGTCACCATGGCTGCAGCTTTTCCCGTGGTGCACAGCTCGACAGCTTTTTCAATCGCAATCCCTGCTGATTTTCCCGCCGCCTTGCTTGTCTCGCCATACCGGATATCCGCCCAAAGCCCTTCACCGACATCGACAACAGGAACGGAACCACCCTTCGTCCATGGTAAAGCGGCTTTTTCAAGCTTCACCCGGATCTTTAGCTTCTCACAGACGTGATCGAATACATTCTTCGGCCCTACAAGAAGAGGGATGCAGGCTTTGCGGATGGATGCATGCGCCGCAGCTCTCAGAGCAATCTCAGGACCGATGCCATTGAAGTCACCGATCGTGATGGCGATGGTTGGTTTCACAGATTCTCAGCCTGACTCAAGATGTAGTTCCCGTTTTTCGCTGTGTCAATAAAAATGAATCGCTTCTGAAGGCGATCGTACGTCCAAATTTCCATCGGAGAGGAACTCGGTTGAAGCATCCGTTCGGATTTCTGAGGCGGTCCACAGAGGATGTAAATGCGCCCCCGGTCGGTCTTGTACCCATCATTGTCCCGGGCGGTTGAAAACTTCCTCATCGCTTCATCGACACGATAGTAGTATTCTGCCATGGCAACATTGTAAGCGGTCAGCGTATCTGGAGCTTTTGATCTCCAAAACCTATGGAAGGCCTCAGATCGATGTTCGAGAGAACCCGACTGCATCTCGTCGATCTGTTCCTCGGTCGCGATATGTCGCAGTGCATCGACAGCAAGATCGGGGTCTGCGAGCGAGAGGGGCCGTGAGGGCCAGACGACGTCGAACTGCTGCACCTGTTGTTTCTTGGCCGAACCCGACCGGTATTGCACATCGAGTGTAAATCGCCCGGGCTCCAATTTCTCAAGGGGGAGAGGGATAACAAGCGTCTTCCAGTTGTCCAGTGCGGTTTTCATTCCGTACAGTACTCCGTGGTCTTGTGGCAGGACGTCAAGCAATCCGGGTAACGCCACGAATGCCGACCCCTCCAGGTTCACGGGTCGCTGACCGAAGGCATCAGGCTTTCCAACGAGCTTCCAACGTACTTCCAGACTGTCAGCAGGTGACGGCAAATGGACCTCTGTCAGAACGCATCCCGGTTCACCATAAAGAGTATTGCCTCCCCGGTTCGTCGGCACAAACATGCTCGACGCTTTCTCTGCGAAGGGCTTCTGGACGAAGAGCATTTCTGAAATATCAAGAGATTTCAGAGAAGGTACAGGAAGGGTGAGCTTCTTGTTGCGTTCCATGAAGGTCCGCCCTGATTCGCGGTCATCCACGCTGAAAACGACAGTGTAGGCGCCCGGTGAAGCAGTGAGCGTGACCACACCCTGAACGCTCGGGGGACGATCGGTTTCCCGCGGGAGAGTGTTACGGGTGAGAGGGAGTTGCCGGATTTCGCGAGCGACAGAAACACGTTGATCGTTCAGGAGCTCAACGACGAGCTCACCGCGCGCGGTGTATTCGACCTTTGAGACAGAGGATTCATTGCGAACAAAAATGAAGAAGCTCTGTCCAATACGATAGTGAATGTCGACCCGATACATGGCAGAATCCGGGCGGAAGAGACTCACCGCTTGATAGGTGATCGGCATGTTCGGATTCCTCGGTTCGCTCTGATCGAGGTTCATCTGGGCTTCGAGAGCGGGCACTGCAACAAGCGACAGTACAGCGAGCAACAGTATTCTCATTCGTTCCTCCTCTTCCCTGAATCAACCGGGTGATGACAGCTCTGGCCAGGAGCTTCGGCTGAGCTTGTTTGCAAGGTAGAAAGAAAAGACGATTCGGGCAATGAGCTCGTCCCTCAGCGGAAACGTCGCGGTACTTCCCGCCTCCAACGTCTCAAAAACTCTGTCAGCAGTCGCACGCCCACTCCTGACGCCCCCTTTGCAGCGTAGTCAGTCTGTTCCTCCAGCATGGCAGTCCCGGCGATGTCGAGGTGTGCCCAGCCATACGATCCAACGAACTTCTTGAGAAACATGGCTCCCGTGATGGCTCCAGCCCATCGTCCGCCTACGTTCTTCACATCTGCGACATCGCTTTTAACGAGCTTCTCGTACTCGTCAAAGAGAGGAAGCTCCCACAGACGCTCATACGTTGCGTCACCTGCCTCACGGAGCCGCTGGAGCAATGCAGGATCATTTCCCATCATCCCTGTGGCGTGGTGGCCCAGGGCGACCACCACTGCGCCAGTTAGTGTCGCGAGGTCAATTACCGCCGCTGGTTTGTATTGCTCGGCATACGCAAGAGCATCCGCCAGGATCAATCGTCCCTCGGCATCTGTGTCGGCCACCTCCGAAGTCTTTCCGTTGTAGTGTCGCAGAATATCGCCGGGCCTGGTGGACGTCCCGCTCGGCATGTTCTCGACAGCGGGAATTAACCCAATGATGCGAACCGGAAGCTTGAGGCGCGAAACCGCTTCAAAGGTGCCGATGACAGCCGCGGCTCCTGACATATCCATTTTCATCTCTGCCATGCCGGCCGAGGGCTTAATGGAAATCCCTCCTGAATCAAATGTTACGCCTTTGCCGATCAGAACGACAGGTTGTTTTCGAGAATTGCCATACTCAAGGATGATAAAGCGGGGAGGGTGTGCGCTTCCCTGACTGACGCCGATCACACCGCCCATTCCGAGGTTTTTAATTTCCTGTTCATCCAGGACGGAGGCACTGTAACCGCTGCGTACCGAAGACTCTCGAGCCGCTTCCGCAAGCGTTTCCGGGTAAATTTCATTCCCTGGAGCGTTGCCAAGATCGCGTGCCAGCACGACTGCTTGGCAGAGTATTTCTGTCCGTCCGACGATACGTTTGCCTTCTCGTAGTCTGGCCGCTGCCGTCGAGCAAATCGAGATGGTTTGAATTTCGGGCGGAGTCTCTTTCTCTTTCGAGAGGTATTTGTCGAACTTGTACAAAGCCAGGTACGCCCCTTCCGCAATTGCTCCCACAGTCTCGCCGAACTTCTTCGTGGAGGGAGGAACGATCAGGGAAAGGGAGGATGTGTGTAGTGATCTGGCTCGTCTGGCAGCCACCGCGGCAGCGCGCCGGAAACCTTCAGCCGAAATTTTCCTCTGCTCTCCCAATCCGACCAAGATGATGCGCCGAACGCGAGTCCCCCGCTGAACGTAGATCGACGTTGATTCCCCTTCTTTTCCTTTGAAATCTCCTGTAGCTGCGGCTGGAATCGCACAGCGAATCTTTCGTTGTGTGCTACGGATCTGTCTGCTGAACATAGCGCGGTCCTGATAGACAAAAACAGCGGCGCTTTCAGATGGGGTCTGGTGAATATCATACTGTTCGAATGTCAGTTTCATTGGCGCTCCGTCATACGAGATACGCTTGCGCACGTTCCAGCACAAGGGGCAGGAGGGTTTCGATAGTCCCTGTAGCGATGCGCGCGCCAGCAGCGTTCTTGTGCCCGTTGCCGCCGAATTCCTGGGCCAGCTTGTTGATGGCGATGTCGCCCCGGGAGCGGAAGCTCACCTTGACTCCTTCAGCGAGCTCCGTGAACATCAATCCGATCTGAACGCCGGTGATGCTCAGAGTGTAGTTGATGAAATTGTCTGTATCCTCTTCGCTCGTGCCAGTGCCGCTAAACATCTCGCGTGTAACGATCATGTATGCGGCACGGCCACCGAGTGCAAGCTGCAGTGAAGCGAGCACATTGCCGAGAAGTTTGGTTCGATCGGCGGTTCCCTGCTCGTAGACATGGTTATACGAGCGCACTGGGTCAGCCCCATGCTCGAGAAGGTCCGCGATGATGCGGTGCAACGCCGCATCGGTTTTTGGAAATCGGAACGAGCCTGTATCAGTCATGATGGCGACATACAGCGGCGTTGCGATGTCGGGGGTGAGGCTGCCCTGGTCGAATGAAGAGAAGAGATTGTAGAGGATCTCTCCCGTCGCGGCAGAATCTTCGTCGACGATGTAGAGATCGGCAAACGGCATTCGCTCGGGGTGATGATCGATGCACACCTTGGTCGCCTTGCTGCTGAGAACGTACGGCTTGAGACTCTGGATCCGGTCGGGTTGATTCGCATCGACGACGATAATGGCGTCGGCGTTTAGGACCATGTTGGCGTGCTGGAGAGGATCGAATTGTAGGATAATGGACTGCGGATCGAGAAATGAGCAATATGCCGGGTTCGCGCTGTGGTTCAGCACGGCGACGATCTTACCAAGTCGTGTGAGGAACCGGGCAAGGGCGATCTCGCTGCCGATTGCGTCGGGATCGGGATTGACATGAGTCGTGAGAACAAACTTCGTGCAACGCTCAACGATTTGCCGGAATTCGTCGAATTCGTTTTGCATAAGTGGGAAGGAAAGTGATGGGAAACAAAAAAGGTGTGACCGGAGAGTCGGGCCACACCCCTGTTATTTTTTCACTCCTTTGTCATTGCACAACCCAAGTGTCACCGGACGTGAAGAGCTTCTTGAGATCTCCGACTCCACGTTTTTCCCGGGCGTAGGCTATCTGACGATCGACCTCCACTTCATAAACGGGCCGGTCGATTGCCAGAAAGATTCCCACCGGGCGCGGCAAGTGTGGTTTATACGTCATATCTGCCAGAATGAAGGAAAGTGTCGTGTCCTTTTCATTGTGTACTAGGAGATCGTTGACAGAAAATGATCCATCCTTGATCGAAACGACCTCAGGACTGAAACCGTTCAATCGGATCCCCTTGTCTTTCTCTTCACCGAAGACGAGAGGTTTGCCGTGCTCGATGAACACAACGTTGTCATCCTTGCTCTCCTTTTCCGTGAAGCGAAAGAAAGCCCCGTCATTGAAAACGTTGCAGTTCTGGTAAATCTCGACGAATGAAGTTCCCTTGTGTTCAGCAGCCCGTTTGATGATCCCTTGCATGTGTTTTGGGTCTCTGTCGAGCGTCCGCCCTACGAATGTCGCACTCGAACCGAGGGCGAGGGAAGCAGGGTTGAAGGGATAGTCGAGCGAACCGTACGGAGTGGACTTCGTGACCTTCCCCATCTCCGACGTAGGGGAGTACTGACCCTTTGTCAGTCCGTAAATCTGATTGTTGAATAACAAGACATTGATGTCGAGGTTCCGCCGGAGGAGGTGGATGAAGTGGTTGCCGCCGATACTCATTCCGTCACCGTCTCCGGTCACCACCCAGACTGACAGGTCGGGGCGCGCAATCTTGACGCCGCTCGCGATGGCTGTCGCCCGGCCGTGGATCCCGTGGAATCCAAACGTGTCCATGTAGTACGGAAAACGGCTCGAGCATCCAATTCCCGAGACAAAGACCATCTTATGCTTGGGGATGCCGAGGTCTGGCATGACTCGCTGTGTTTGAGCAAGGATCGAGTAGTCACCACATCCCGGGCACCAACGGACATCCTGGTCGCTCGCGAAATCTTTCGAGGAATACTTTGGTGTTTCTGTCCCCGAAGTGTTCTTCATGAGATCGTCGACAAGCGTTGTCATTGTTTCCCTTTCAGAATTTCTTCAATCTCTTTCTCCAGTTCAACCGACCTGAAGGGGAGGCCCCGGACCCTGTTGAATCCGATCGCGGGGACAAGGTACTTGGATCGCAGAACCTTGATAAGTTGACCGAGGTTGATCTCAGGTACGAGGACACGCTTGAATCTCCCAAGGACCTCGCCGACATTCTTCGGCATAGGGTTCAGATAGCGGAGGTGGAGATGAGAAACCGAGTGTCCTTTTTGCCGTTGCCGTGTGACAGCCGATTTGATCGCGCCATAGGTTCCGCCCCATCCAACGACCAAAAGATCCCCTTCGGGGTTGCCTTCGACTTCGGCAAGCGGAATGTCATTGGCGATACGTTCGATCTTCTCAGCACGGAGCCGGATCATCAGATCGTGGTTTTCGGGATCGTAGCTTACATTTCCCGTGACATTCTGTTTTTCCAGGCCGCCGATTCTGTGTTCAAGACCGGGGGTACCCGGGATGGCCCATGGTCGGGAAAGCGTAGCGTCATCACGGGAGTACGGCTGAAATCCCTCAGGTGAAGTGACGAACTGCGGCGAAATGTCCGGCAATTCATCAAGGTCCGGAATTAACCATGGTTCCGATCCGTTGCCGAGATAACCGTCTGTCAACAACATCACCGGGGTCATGTATTTTAGGGCGATCCTGGAGGCCTCGAAGGCGGCGTCGAAACAATCCGAAGGAGTCGATGCAGCGATGACGGGGAGTGGCGCCTCGCCGTTGCGGCCGTAGAGCGCCTGAAGGAGGTCGGCTTGCTCGGTTTTTGTCGGAAGGCCTGTGCTCGGCCCGCCGCGCTGAACGTTACAGATAATGAGCGGCAGCTCAACCATCACGGCCAATCCAATCGCCTCGGTCTTGAGGGCAACACCCGGTCCGCTGGTTGTTGTGATTGCCAGAGCTCCGCCAAAGGATGCTCCGATCGCCGAGCTGATTCCGGCAATTTCGTCTTCAGCCTGAAAAGTCTTGACTCCGTGACTCTTGTAGAGCGAAAGTTCGTGGAGGATATCGCTGGCTGGAGTGATGGGGTAGGAGCCGAGGAACAGATTCAAGTTTGCTTTCTTGGCTGCTGTCATGAACCCCCAGGCCACTGCCTGGTTCCCGGTGATGTTCCGGTATCGTCCGGGGGCGAGCTTTGCCGGTCCGACTTCATAGCGCACGGCAAAAATTTCGGTGGTCTCGCTGAAATTCCAGCCGGCCTTGAGGACTCTGATGTTGGCTTCCTGAATCTCAGGTTTGTCTTTGAACTTGGACTTGAGCCATTCAATGGTCGTCTCGAGGGGTCTGTTGTACATCCAGTACATCATCCCGAGCGCGAAGAAATTCTTCGAGCGATCGATGAGTTTGCTCGAAATTGTCATATCCTGCAGCGCAAGGGCCGTCAGCTTGCTGATATCCACTTCATAGACTTTGTATTTCCCAAGCGACTCATCCTGCAACGGGTTTTGCGTGTAACCCGAAAGTCTCAGGTTCTTATCGTTGAAGCCCTCTGTGTTGACGATGATGGCGCCTCCGTCCACGAGGCTTGCGAGGTTGACTTTCAGCGCTGCAGCGTTCATCGCTACGAGGACATCGCAATGGTCTCCCGGAGTGTGAATTTCATTGCTGCCAAAGTGAATCTGGAAGCCGCTCACTCCGAAGAGTGTGCCTGCTGGTGCCCGGATCTCCGCTGGGTAGTCAGGGAGCGTGCTAAGGTCATTTCCCAGTATCGCTGTCGTATTCGTAAACTGGGTCCCGGTAAGCTGCATTCCGTCCCCGGAATCGCCTGCAAACCGAATGGTTACTTCTTTTACGCTTTCTGTCTTTTTCTTAGCCATAGAAGAGCGATTTCCTTGTCGTCGACCTGTGCGATTTCACATACAACTCATAAATTTCTCAATTTTTGGACGGAAAGTCAATTTCCAAACCTCCGGGGCGACTTCTGGAGAATTGATAGAATCTTCCTGCCGCCCAGTTCATTGCTGACACTATAACACGAAAGCCCAACGCTTAGTTCTATCGCGAAGGGCTTTTCGTAGAACAGAGAAGTGAATCACGCTATTCGCGAACCACCCAGACCTTCACCTTCCCGATGACGCTGCCGGGAAGTTTCACATCGACCGTGTAGATGCCGAGTGCCTTGATTGCATCTTCCATCTCGATCTGACGTTTCTCGATGGCGATCCCTTTTTCTTTCAACGAATCGGCAATCATCTGAGAGGTCACGGAGCCGAAGAGTTTGTCATCTTCTCCGACGTTCATCTGAATGGTCACTGAAACTTTCTCGAGTTCCGTCGCGAGTTTCTCGGAGGCTCGCTTCTCCTTCTCCTGCCGTCGGGAGTGCTGCTTTTTCTCTTCTTCAAGCTGGAGAATGCTGTTCGGTGTCGCCTGGTATGCGATATCGCGGGGAATCAGGTAATTGCGTGCATACCCGTCCTTCACGTCGATAACATCTCCGACGTGTCCGAGTTGCTCGAAATCCTGTCGCAGAATGACTTTCATGTTCAGACTCCTTCAATCGGAAAAAGGCTCTTACGTTTCGTGGTTACTTGACGGCGTCCGAAACGAACGGAAGCAGTGCAAGGTGTCGTGCGCGCTTGATCGCGACCACCAACATGCGCTGGTGTTTTGCGCATGTTCCCGTGATACGCTTTGGAATGATCCGGCCCTGCTCTGAAACAAAACGCTGGAGCTTCTTCTCGGCCTTGTAATCGATGAAATCCTCCTTGTTGTCGCAGAAACGGCAGGTGCGCTTTTTCCGGACCTGGCCGGCTGCACCCCGTTGTGATCGTTCGCCCCGTTGTCCTGGTCGGCCTGGCGTGTTTCGTGTGTTTCTCGAGTTTCTCTGGAATGGCATTATCGTAGTTCCTGTAGTAGATTTTCTGGACGTATCAGTTCAAGCGAAAACGTGGAGACGCTTATGGTGTTGTCGTAGCCGGGCTCTGAGTCGCCGGCGATGGCGCAGGGGCCGCTGCCTTGGCAGCTTCATCCGTTTTTGCCTCTGCGGCTGGTTGCTCGGCGGCAAGGAGGGCTGCCGCGGTTCGAGCCTTGAGGGCCCTCTTGTCGAGCACCAGTGTGATGTACCTCAGGATGCTCTCGTCTAGGAAATAGTGTCGTTCAAGCTTCGCGATCAAATCGCCTGGTGCCATGAACTCGATGACAACGTAAAAACCGTTGTTCTTCTTCTTGATGGTGTAGCTGAAGCGTTTCCGTCCCCACTTGACAAGTTCACGGATCTCTCCACCGTTCTTGGTGATCAGATCCCTGACTTTCTCGATGACGCCGTCAATTTGATGGTCATCGAGGGAAGCGCTGACAATGAAGGTCGTTTCGTAGACCCGCCGTGTGTCTGGCATAGTGCTGTTCCCTTTGGACTGTGAGTAACTATTGGCCCCAGCGTTCGTCTGGCGACGTCTCTGGAGCAGGGTTTATGGATTGAGTGAATCTTGTTCTGGTGCCACTTTCGCATTGAACTCGTTCATCGCCGCTGCTGGACCACGCTCGATTGCCAGAGTGGCAGCGTCAGCCGCCTTCTCGATCATCTCACGGACCAAGGGAAGCTCCGCCGTGTCAAATGAATCGAGCACAAAATCTGCCAGCCGGTCCTTCTCCTTCGGCATCGAGGGAGAAGCGATCCCGCATCGGAGCCGTGGAATGAGATCCGATTGCAGGTGGTAGATGATCGAATACAATCCGTTATGGCCGCCGTCGCTTCCCCTCAGCCGCAACCGCAACTGACCGAGCGGAAGCTGGAAATCATCACAAATGACGAGCAGTTGTTCCAGCGGAACGACAAATTGCTCGCAGATCTCAGCTGCGGCCAATCCGCTCTCGTTCATGTACGTCATTGGCTTCACGAGCGCCAGAGAGCTATCGCCAACCTGGCTCTGGGCGATGACGTACTCGCCTTTGCCCGCCTTGAACGAAACCCGGAAGCGTTCCGCGAGCCGGTCAACCACTTCAAAGCCGAGATTGTGCCGGGTCCCCTGATATCTGCTTCCCGGATTTCCGAGGCCGATCAAACAGACCATGGTGCAGTTTGAGAAGACAGTGATTACTTCTTCTCGGGCGAGGCCGCGGCCTTGCCGGCCGGGGCGGCAACTTTTCCGCCCGCCGCTTCTTTGCCAGCTTCCTCAACGCCCTCTTCAGGTTTCTTCCCCTTGGTAATGACTTCAGGCTCTGCAGGAGCCGCTTCAGCAGGAACCACACCCGGTGCAACTTCCGCTTCCTTCAGGATCGTCGGCGGCACCACGGCGACAACTGTGCTGTTCTCGTTCTCCAACACCTTGACGTTGGGGATCGTCAGATCCTTCACGTGAATCGACTTGTTGATCTCGAGATTCTCAACGTTGATCTCAACCCGATCCGGAATGTTCTTCGGGAGACAGGAGATGCGGAGCCGGTGCAATACGTGCTGCAGAATGCCGCCATCGCGGACACCTTTGGCCGTGCCAACGATGGTCACCGGGACTTCGATGGTAAGCTCTTCATTTTCGCTGAGGCCGAAAAGGTCAAAATGAATCGGCTTGTCCGTTACCGGGTCAAACTGAACATCGCGCAGGACGCAGGTGTGCACCGAGCCGTCATCGAGCGTAAGATTGATGATGCTCGCCGCCGAAGATTTGTACAGAGGTTGCAGCGCACGTTCACCCATGGCGATCATAATATTGCTCTGGCCGTGCCCGTAGTAGATACCGGGAACTTTGCCTTCTCTCAGCAGCCGTTTGGCTCTTTTCCCGATGTCCTTGCGGACTTCAGCGGATACTGCTATTTCAGACATTGTTGCTTCTCCTCGATTAGACTGAACTACACTTTATCTTTGTCGACGTCGAACAACGAACTGATCGATTGGTTGTTATGAGTACGGATAATTGCTTCAGCAAAGATTTTCGCGACGGATCGTAGCTGAATTTTGGGTGTTGCTTCGCGCAGCGGGATGCTGTCAGTGACTACGACCGATGTCACTTCTGAATCGTTGACCCGCTGGACGGCCTTGCCCGACAGGATCGGATGCGTGCACGCTCCGTAGATTTCCTGCGCGCCGGCTGCCCGAAGCGCTTTCACAGCGTTCACAAACGTGCCTGCGGTGTCGATGAGGTCATCGACGATGAGGACATTCTTTCCGTTTGCATTACCGATGATATTCATGACCTCGACCTCGTTCGCTTTTGGCCGTCGTTTGTCAATCAGGACCAACTCGGCTCCAAGCCTCCGGGCATACGAACGGGCGATCTTGAGTCCGCCGATGTCAGGCGAAACAACCGCAAGGTTCGGGATATTCTTTTCTCTGAAATAGTCCGAGAACACGGCGGACGCATACAAGTGATCGAGCGGAATGTCAAAGAAACCCTGAATCTGCGCAGCGTGCAAATCCATAGTAATGACACGATCCGCACCTGCCTCGGTAATCAGGTTTGCTACCAGCTTTGCGGTGACGGAAACGCGTGGCTGATCTTTCCTGTCCTGCCGGGCGTATCCAAAATAAGGGATCACTGCGGTGATGCGCCGGGCTGAAGCTCGCCGCGCCGCGTCGATCAGGATCAGGAGCTCGAGCAGGTTGTCCCCCGGCGGCTGGGTCGATTGAACAATGAAAACATCGTCGCCGCGGATGTTATCACTATACTTGACCCAAATCTCTCCGTCACTGAAATTCCGAATGTCTATTCGACCTAACGGAATCCCGGCAGTTCTCGCGATCTTTTCTGACAACGGCCGGTTTGCTCTGCCTGAAAAAATCTTTAAGTCGCTCATGATCGCCCTGTCGATGATGTCGCGAGTATTGACTGTGATCTGAATGCAAATATGCGCCGCTGGGGTGCCAGGATTCGAACCTGGGAATGCCCCGCAAAGCGGGGTGCCTTACCGCTTGGCTACAGCCCGATGATCTCT
>Ga0315274_10000805_pt1 | contig 48784 bp, 58 predicted proteins | sample YL17G02_20_MG_FD_203700 | JGI IMG/M metagenome (GOLD analysis project Ga0315274, IMG submission 203700) | Sediment microbial communities from Yellowstone Lake, YNP, Wyoming, USA - YL17G02_20 | ecosystem: Environmental > Aquatic > Freshwater > Lake > Sediment | place: USA: Wyoming | collected... | reverse complement strand
AACAGGATCTCACGTCGAAACTGCTGGCCTACATCGAGCGCTTCAACCAGGAACGACGCGTCTTCCGCTGGACGAAGACGGCCGACGACCTCCTCAGGTCACGTACTTCACGGACGCGACACTAGCAGGTGAGGTGAAGGCCGGCGGCGACGCGCTCTCCACGCTCGGTCCGCTCGTTGTATGCCTCGACCGCCCGCGCCGTGTCGAGGACGAGGGTCTCGATCCCTCGCTCGGAGAGGGAGCGGACGACCGCCGAGGCAACGACGAGCCTCCCCCAGGCCCCGGTCCCAACGACGATCACCTCGGGCCGCTCCTCAAGGAGCGCCGCGAGGTCCTCGACGGTGAGGCGGTGCCCCTCCCGGCGGATCCAGGGCGCGTGGACCCGGCCCTGGAAGACGATGAGGTCCTTCGTGTGCCGCTCCTCCCCGACGGTCACCTCGCCGAAGTGGTAGCCGGAAAGGCGAAGCTCTCCCTCACCGCCTGCCTCCTTCTCCATCCTCCCCTCCCTCGCGGAGATCGCCGCACGGTCCTGCTGCCCCGCCCCTAGGGTAGGCGCCTCTTCGCCCTCACGCAACGCGGACGGTCCTGGAGGAGGGGAGGAACCCGTCGAGGTCGACGTTCCCGCCGGAGAGGATCACCCCGACGCGGCGCCCCCCGACCGAGAGGGAGCCGTTCAGGAGAGGGGCCACGGCGACTGCGGCCGACGGCTCGATCACGACCTTCATCCGCTCCCAGACGAGGCGCATCGCCTCGAGGATCTCCTCCTCGGAGACGAGGACGATGTCGGAGACAAGCCGCCGGATCACATGGAAGCCGATCTCCCCGAGGGTCGTGCGCAGTCCGTCGGCGACCGTGCGCGGGGCGTGCTCGGTCACGCGGACGCCGGAGCGCAGCGAGCGATAGGCGTCGTCCGCCCCCGCTGGCTCGCAGCCGATGACACGCGCCGAGGGAAGGAGGGCCGCCGCGGCGATCGCCGTCCCGGAGAGGAGGCCGCCGCCCCCGACCGGGGCAAGGAGGAGGTCGAACGGACCTGCCTCCTCAATCAGCTCGACGGCTGCCGTCCCCTGCCCGGCGATGACTCGCGTATCGTCGTGCGGGTGGACGAGGGTCCCGCCGGTCTCCCGAAGCACGCGGGCCGCCGTCTCCTCGCGCGCAGCGAGGGTCGGCGCGCAGGGAACCACAGTGGCCCCATACCCCTCCGTCGCCCGGCGCTTGGCAGGGAGGGCGTCCTCGGGCATGACGATCGTCGCGTGCACCCCGGCGAGCCGCGCGGCGAGGGCGAGGGCCTGGGCGTGGTTCCCGCTGGAGTGGGTGACGACCCCTCGGGCGCGCTCCACGCCCGAGAGGGAAAGGACCGCGTTCGTCGCCCCACGGAACTTGAACGACCCCGTCCTCTGGAAGGGCTCGGCCTTGAAGAGGACGCTGGCCCCGGCGAGACGGTCGATCGACGAGGAGGTGAGGACGGGGGTCCGGTGCGCCCACGGAGCGATCCGCTCCCGCGCGTGCACGACGTCGGCGAAGGTCGGCTCATCCATCGGGTCTCCGGAAGACGCCCACGCGGTCGCGGCGCAGCGGCTCGACCGGCTCGCGCGGATCGCCCATTGCCCTGGGCATCAGGGCCCTTTCCGCGAGGGCCGGGCACGGGCGAACGGCAAGGCCAACCTCCAGGAGCGCCGCCGTCCCGGCCGATGACCCAGTCGCTTCCAGGAGTCTTCTGACGAGATCGCTTCGGTCTTCCAGCTCCACCACGCCCCTCCGAGATGAGGCTAGGATACCCGTCTCCCTCCTCGTCTCCAAGGCCCTCTTGACGCAGAGGCGCTCAACCTGTACGGTAGGCGCATCTCAGGGGAGAAGGCCAGGAGGTGAGCGCGATGACGAACGATGACACTCGGACAAGCGGGGGTGGTTGCCTTTGTTGTCCTCTCACCTCTGCGGCTTTCTGGACCGCCTAGGCTCAGCCTGAGCCTGAGCCGGCTTCCACTTCCGTCCTATCTCGTTTCTTGCGACTCCTGCGCGTCGCGAGGGCCCGTTTCCGTCCCCACTCATAAGGAGGAAGGATGCCTGTCTTCGATAGCGTTCTCGACCTGATTGGAGGGACGCCCCTCGTCCGCATGCGCCGTCTTGCCCGCGGTCTTCCGGCGGAGGTCCTGGCGAAGCTCGAGTCGCGGAACCCCCTGGGGAGCGTGAAGGACCGGATCGCCTGGGGGATGGTGCGCGACGCCGAGGAGCGCGGTGCCCTCAAGCCGGGGAGCGTTGTGATTGAGCCGACCTCCGGGAACACCGGGATCGGGCTCGCCTGCGTCTGCGCCGTCCGCGGCTACCGGCTTCTCCTGACGATGTCGGAGACGATGAGCCTGGAGCGGCGGCGGATCCTGTCCGCCCTCGGGGCGGAGGTCGTCCTGACGCGGGGCCCGCTCGGGATGAGCGGGGCGATCGCCGAGGCGGAGCGCCTGGGACGGGAGACGCCGGGGGCGTTCCTCCCGCGGCAGTTCGAGAACCCGGCGAATCCGAGGACCCATGAGGCGACGACCGGACCGGAGATCTGGACGGACACCGGAGGGGAGGTCGACATCCTCGTTGCAGGGATCGGGACCGGGGGGACGATCACCGGCGTCGCCTCCTACCTCAAGCGACGCAAGCCCTCCGTGCGCGCGGTCGGTGTGGAGCCCGCTGCCTCTCCCGTCCTCACGCAAGGGAAGAGCGGCCCGCACAAGATCCAGGGGATCGGGGCAGGCTTCGTTCCCCGGGTCCTCCGCCGCGACCTTCTTGACGAGGTCATCCCTGTGACCGAGGAGGACGCCCGCGCGACGGCACGCCGCTTAGCCCGCGAGGAGGGGATCTTCGCCGGGATCTCCTCCGGCGCGGCGGCCTGGGTCGCCCTGCGCGAGGCCCGCGCGGCGAGGAACGTCGGGAAGACGGTCGTCGTCGTCCTCCCCGACACCGGGGAGCGCTATCTGTCGACCGACCTATGGGAGGCCGACCGTGCTTAGACGGATCCGGGAGGACCTGCGGACGGCCCGCGAGAAGGACCCGGCGGCGAAGAGCGCTCTCGAGGTCCTCCTCTGCTATCCCGGGCTGCACGCCCTGTGGGCACACCGCGTCGAGCACTTCCTCTGGCGGCGCCGCCTCCGTCTCCTGGCTTGCTTCCTTGCCCATGCGACGCGCGCCTTGACTGGGGTGGAGATCCATCCAGGGGCAAGGATCGGGCGCCGCGTGTTCATCGACCACGGGAGCGGGGTTGTGATCGGAGAGACGTCGGAGGTCGGAGACGACGTCCTGATCTACCAAGGCGTCACCTTGGGCGGAGTTAGCCGCAGGGCCGTGAAGCGCCACCCTACGGTCGGGGACGGGGTCGTCCTTGGCGCGCACGCAATCCTTCTCGGCCCGATCCGCGTCGGCCGAGGAGCTAGGATCGCGCCGGGGGTCGTCCTGCGCGAGTCCGTCCCCGCTGGGGCGACGGTTCGGCCGCGGGCGACCGTGCTGATCGAGGAGGCTCCACTCCCGCCGACGTTGGGCTGGTAGGCCCTGCCGCGCGGCGGACGAAGCCTAGAGGGCGAACTCCGCGACGACCGGGGTGTGGTCGGAGGGGCGCTCGGCGAGGCGTGGTGCGAGGTCGATCCACGCGCGCGTCGAGCGCTTGGCGAGCGGGGCGGTCGCCCAGATGTGGTCGACACGCCAGCCCTTCCCGCGCGCGACGCCGTCCTTCACCCGGTAGTCCCAGAACGTGTACTCGCCGGGCCCGGCCGCGTGACGCCGGAGGACGTCCTCGAACCCCCACGCCTTCACCTTGGCCAGGGCGGCGTGCTCGTCCGGGTGGAACCCGATCTCGCCCAGGAGGCGCTTGGGGTCGTGGACGTCGATCGGCTCGGGCGCGACGTTGAAGTCCCCCATCCAGAGGACGAGGCCCCGTGGGGAGAAGCGGCGGTCAAAGTAGCGGCGCAGTCTGCCGAACCAGTCGAGCTTGTACGGGAACATCGGGTCGTCGGTCGCTCGCCCCTGTGGCACGTACGTGTTGACGATCGAGACCCCCCGCACCGTGGCCGAGACGAGGCGTGTCTCGTCCGCCGGGCCGCCATCGTCGAGGCCGAAGCGCAGGTCAAGGAGAGGTTCGCGGGCAAGGAGCGCGACCCCGTTGTACGCCTTCTCCCCGCGGAAACCAACGTCGTACCCCAGCGCGTGGAAGGGCACAGCAGGAAACTGGTCGTCCGGGGTCTTCGTCTCCTGGAGGGCGAGGACGTCCGGCCGCTCCTTGTCCAGCCAGGCTAAGAGGATCGGGAGCCGCGCCCGGACCGAGTTCGTGTTGAACGTCGCGACCTTGAACGGCATCGTGGCCGGATTCTACTCCAATGGGACGGTCGCGCGGCCGCCTCAGGGGGCGACGATTCCGCTCGTCGGGGTCACCTCCAGGCCACGCTCGCGCAGGGCGTCGATGAACGGGTTGATCCCGATGGAATCGCTCGCCAGGTGGCCGGTGACGACGAGGGCCTTCCGATCCCCGAACTCCGCCCGCAGGCGAGCTGAGTCCGCGGCGGCAAAGTGGATCGAGATCACCGTGTCGACCCCATGGTCGAAGTACGCCTTGGCGACGGCGTACCCGCCGTTCGTGCCCGCGGCGTGGGAGACGACCGTTCTCCCGAGATGGCGGCCCGGGAGACCGACGCGCACCTCGATCGGGACCGGGGCGTTCCGGAACTCCCCGAACCGGGCGCCAAGGTGTGAGACGAGGTCGGCGACCGTGGCGTCTGGGGCGAGCGCGGCGACCGCCTCCGCCATCCGCCGTCGTCCGATCTCGTCGAGCGGGGTGTGGATGTTCATGTAGGGAAGGCGGAGCAGGCGGGCGAGGGAGGGGGCACGGTCGGCGTTCGCGATCCCGGCCGCGACGCGGCGCTCCTCGACGAGCGCGGCGATCGCCGCGCGGGCGAGCGGTTCCGGGACCCCGACCTCGACCATCTGAGGGACATGGCGTTCGAGGACGCGGGGAAGGCCGAGCGCGCCTGTTCCGATGGGGTGGTGAGCGATCACGAGGTCGTAGCCAAGATCGCGCGCCGCGAGGAGTTCCGGTCCCTCAAGGTCGATCCCGATGAGAACGCGGCGGATCCCGGCTCCGGGATGGTGGATCGCGCTGTCGGGCGGGACCTCCTCAAGACCGGACAGGGAGAGGGCGAGGCTCATCACCTCGTTCGTGGACACCCCGGCGACTCGCTCTCCCTGGGGGGTCATCGTGGGCGAGGGAGGGGTCGGCGGAGCGAGAGGGGGTCGCACCTGGATGAGGCTCGCAAGGTGCAGTGGAACTCGGCGAGGGTCGACCCGCCGATGAACTCGCGCAGGATCGAGTTGCCCGGGACGCTGGTCGCGCCGTACGGCGCAAACCATCGAAGGAAGGCGAGGAGGCGCTCAGCCTCGATCCGCAGGCGCGGTTCGCGGACCTGGAGGAGGAGAGGCTCGACGAGGGGCTTCAGGACGGCGAGTTCATAGGCGAGGGCGGAGTTGAACAGGACGTCAGCGGACTCCTGGTACGGGAAGATGTTCTGCTTCTCCCCCTGCCGGACGCTCTCCCACATGCGCAGGGTCGCCTCGGCTGTGTAGGAGCGGTAGATCGCGTCGCGGACGATCCGGCGGACGAGGCGTGTGTCCGTCGTCGGGACGCGGTTGTGCGAGTCGAGGTTGAGCTGCGTCAGGGCGGAGACGAAGATCCGGAACCGCTCCTCCTCAGGGAAGCTTTCGAGGAGTCTTGGGTTGAGCCCGTGGATCCCCTCCACGAGGAGGATCTCGTCCTTCCCCAGGCAGACGGTCGGGCCCGACTCTCGGTCCCCACTCTTGAAGTTGTAGCGCGGGAGGGAGACCTCTCTCCCCGCAAGAAGGGCATGCATCTCCTCCTCGAAGAGCACGGTGTCGAGGGCTTCCGGCGAGTCGAAGTCGATCGACCGGTCGGCGGCACTGAGCTCGGAGCGGGGCTGGAAGTAGTCGTCCATCTCGATCGGGTAGGGGTGGATCCCCGCGGCGAGGAGTTGGACGGCGAGACGGCGGGAGAAGGTCGTCTTCCCCGAGGAGGACGGGCCAGCGATGAACACGAGGCGGCGCCCCTCCTCGTGTCGCTTGGCGACCAGGCGGGCGATCTCGGCGATCCTTTTCTCGTGCAGGGCTTCCGAGACGAGGATCACCTGTTCGATCCGACCGCCCGAGATCGCCTCGTTCAGGAGTCCGACGTCGCGAATGCCCAGGACGTCAAGCCACTTCCCGTACTCGTTGAACACCTCCCGCAGGGCGGTGAAACGCTGCGGGGGGAGGATCCGCGTCAGATCCTCCCCCCGCGGGAAGCGTAGGACGAACCCGTCGGGAGGGAAGGGCTCAAGGGAGAAGACGCGGAGCATCCCGGTCGTCGGGACCATGTACCCGTAGAAGGAGTCGAGGAAGCCGTCCAGCTCATACAGGTGGAGGTGGCCGTCGGTCATCCCCGCGAGGAGACGGACCTTGTCCTCCTCCCCGCGGGAGAGGAAGAGGCTGCGCGCCTCGCCGACCGAGAGGCGACGACGCTCGATCGGGCGGTCCTCCTGAACGAGGGCGCGCATTCGCTCCCTGAGCTGGGCGAGCTCCTCCGTGGTGAACGGGGGACGGTTCTCCACCCGGCAGAAGTAGCCTCCGTACGGGACGGAGTAGTCGATGAACACGCGGGACTCAGGGAAGAGGGTGCGGGCGGCGACGACGAGGAGAAAGGAGAGGCTGCGGGAGTAGATCCGCATCCCGTCCGAGTCGGAGAGGAAGACAGGCGTAACCTCGACATCCCGCGGGACGGGCCAGGCGAGCTCGCGCAGGGTCTCCCCGACGATCGCGGCCAAGGGGGGATCGGCCTTGCGGTCGGGGAAGGCGGCCCGGAGGAAGTCGGCGAGCGGGGTGTCCCTTGCTCCCTCGAAGGCGCGGCCGTCCGGAAGGCGGACGTGGACCGTCTCTCTTAGCTCGGTCTCGCGGACTCTCCCTCGATCGTTGGGCATCGCACCTTTCCCCCCACGGGGGGAACTGCCAATCTAACCCCTCCCTCGGGGAGCGTCAACCGGAGAGGAGACGCTTCAGGCGGTGCGGCCGAGGACGGGGAGGATCGTCTCGCGGAGGACGGCGATCGTCCGCTCGAGGTCCTGCATCACCCGCGTCGGGGAGGGCTCGCTGTCGCCGTCCCCGCGGAGGATCCGTGCGGCCACGCCGTATCCAGCGGCCTCCTCTTGCCAGGCGGCGGGGATCTCTCCGTCCGGGAGGACGACGTCGTTCATCCGTGCCCAGGCGAGGGTCCAGGCGCGAGCGACGTTCCCGACGTCGTACCCGCCTCCGCCGAGGGCGAGCCAGGGCTTCCCCAGCTCGCGGAACCCGGCGACCATCCGCTCGAATTGGGGGAGGCTCATGGACAGCCCGGCGACCCGGTCCCCGAGGAGGGCGTCCGCTCCGAGCTGGGTCACCAGGACGTCCGGGTCGAACGCGCGGAGGACGGGGAGGAGGACCTCCACGTACGCCTTCTCGAACGCATCGTCCCGCGCTCCGGGAAGGAGGGGGACGTTGACCGCGTAGCCGCGCCCGGCGGCCTCCCCCATCTCGTTCGCGAACCCACTGCCGGGGAAGAGGGTATAGCCGGATTGATGGACCGAGACCGTGAGGGCACGGTCGGTCGTGTAGAACGCATGCTGGACGCCGTCCCCGTGGTGGGCGTCGATGTCGACGTAGGCGACGCGCTTGCCGGCCGCGACGAGGGCGTGGATCGCCACGGCCCCGTCGTTGATGTGGCAGAACCCCGAGGCGCGAGAGGCCATGGCGTGGTGCAGCCCCCCGGCGAGGTTGAACGCCACGCGGGCCCGGCCGGCGAGGATCTCCTCGGCGCACTGCAGTGACGCGCCGGCGACGAGCATCCCCCATTCGTACACCCCGGGGAAGACCGGGTTGTCGCTCGTTCCCAGGCCGTGGGAGAAGAGACTCGGCACCCACAGCCCTGTGTCGCAAAGCCGGAGCACCTCGAGGTAGGAGAGGGAATGGAAGCTCGTCGCTTCCGTCTCGGTCGCCTGACGCGGGGTCACGGAGTACACCCCCGGAAGGCGAGTCAGGCCGTACGCCTCCATCAGGGAGTAGGTCAGCCCCAGGCGGTAGATCTTGAACGGGTGGAGGGGGCCGAAGTCGAAACGCAGGAGGGGACGGGGATCGACAAGGCAGTTCCTCACCGGGCCTCCTCTACGGCGCGGGGATCATACCCGCGTCGCCCCGAGGTCGCCACTGAGGGGCTAGAGGTCCCAATGCGCGATTAGGTCTTGCGGAGTGAGGCCCCAGGGATCGCAACCGAGCGGGAGGGGGCCGCTCGCTCGGCCGGTGGTCTCGGCGAGCGCGTAGCGCTTTCCGTTGAGCGTCCAGAAGGCGGGCGTCGTGCCCGGTGGGCAGGCAGGGGTGGGGTACACGGCGGGGACCGGGACGAGGGCGAGGACGTGATCCGGGGTATGGTCGCCGTCTGTGTCGACGAACCCGATCGTCGCACTGCGGCCGGCGGCGCGGAGGAGGCTCACGTAGAGGATCGTCGTGTCCTCGCAGTCGCCGTCCCCGTCGACCAGGGTTTCAAGGGGGTAGAGGGGATGGTCGATCCCCGGCGGGTCGTCGGCGTAGCGGATGGCGCCCTGGACGAAGGCCAGGGCGAAGTCGAGGAGGGCATTCGGGTCGCTCCCAGCACGCTCTCCCAGCTCCTGAGCGAGGTCGTCTAGCGTCGGCTCATCCAGCGGGTCGAGGACGTAGGGGGTGTAGGCGTCGTTCCCGGCGAGCGGCGGTCGGATCTGGGCGTGGTAGCGCTCGTACAGCTCCTTGGGCAGCAGGACCTGCCAGGTCTCTTCCTTCCCTTCCCATGTCCAGGTGTAGCGCCGCAGGATGAGGTTGGCGGGGACGGGGGCGGCGACGACCTCCTCCGAGGTCGAGTCCTCGGCCCCGCGGCCATCGCGGACGGCGAGGGTCACGGAGTACGTCCCAGGAGTAGCGTACGTGTGCTCGACCGCCTTCCCGGTCCCGGTTCGCCCGTCTCCGAAGTCCCAGCGGAACGTCGCCACGCGCCCATCGGGGTCGTACGAGAGGCTCGCATCGAACGCGACCGGGAGCGGGGCGTAGCCGAGCGGGGGGGCAAACGTGAACAGGGCGACGGGCGCCCGGTTGGGCCCGAGGCACCCTCCGAGGAGGAGAGAGGCCAGAACGCCAGCCAGGAGGAGTGCCCTCAATCGATCCCTCATCGTTTTCCCGGCGCGAATGCTAAGAGGTCCCCACCGCTTCCGCAAGATCCCGCTCCCCATGGGGCGGGCTTGACACCCGCGGGCGGCGGACTATACTGGCCGACTTGTCCTTCGACAAGGGGGGACTTCAGATGTTCATGATCATCGTCGGAGCGGGCAGCGTCGGCTCCAGCCTCATCGAGATCGCGGTCAAGGAGCGGAACAACGTCGTCGTCATCGAGAAGGATGAGGACCGAGCGCGTGAGGTGAGCGAGAACTCGGACATCACCGTCCTCTCCGCCGACGCCACCGCGATGGAGACGCTGCGCGAGGCCGGGGCGGAGCGGGCGGACGCCCTGATCGTCACCACGAGCGACGACGCGGTCAACCTGATGGTCGTTGCGGTCGCGCACGAGCTCGAGATCACGTCGATCGTCTCCGTGGTCAACGACCCCGAGCACGCGGAGCTCTTCCGGAAGCTCGGGGCGAACGTGATGGAGAGCCCGGAAGAGGTCGTGGCGAACCACCTGTACAACATGGTCAAGCGCCCGCAGGTGCAGGACTTCGCCGTCCTCTGCGACGGCGACCAGGTCTTCCGTCTGGAGGTCAAGGAGGGGTCGGCGCTCGTCGGCCGGTCCTCGGCCGAGAGCGAGAAGAAGGGGGTCCTCCCGCCGTTCGCGCGTCTCGTGGCCCTTGAACGGAAAGGGAAGCGGGGGGTCCTCAGGTCGGACACCGTGATCTCCGTCGGGGACCTCCTGACGGTCTTCTCCCTGGAGCAGGTGAGCGACGAGCTTCTGGAGAAGCTCGCTGGATGAGAGCATCCCTCTCAGGCAGGGCTCCGAACCTGCGCATCGTCCTGCGCGACCTCGGACGGCTTGTTCCCGCGCTCGTCCTGGCGATGGTCCTCGCGTCGTCCGTCGTTGCCCTCGCCTTCGGTGAGCTGTTCGCCCTCTTGCCGCTCGGACTGACGGCCAGCGTCTCCCTTGCCGTGGCGGTTCTCTTGTACGTGCCGTTCCGTCGTGCCGGGGAGGCGAAGCTGAAGCACGTCATGGTCACCGGCGCCGCAAGTTGGATCCTCATCTCCTTTCTGGGGGCGATCCCCCTCCTCCTCCTCGCCCACGCCTCGCCCAACGTCAGCGAGAGTCTGCTCGGCTTTCGTGACCCAGCGAACGCCTTCTTCGAGTCGGTCTCTGGGTTCACGTCGACGGGGCTCACGATGGCGCCCCACCCGGAGGACCTTCCCCGGACGTTCCAGTGGTGGCGAAGCTTCATCGAGTGGACGGGGGGGCTCGGGATCGTCGTCCTGATGCTGACCGTCATCGCAAGCACCGGGACGAAGGTCTCCACGCTCTACTTCGCCGAACGGGAGGAGAAGGTCCACCCATCCATCTTCTCGACCTCCCGCACCCTCCTGGCGATCTACGCACTGTACACATTGGGGGGCACCGTTGCGCTGTGGGCGATGCGGATGGACCTGTGGGACGCTCTGAACCACACGATGACCGCCATCTCCACGGCTGGCTTCTCCACGCGCACAGAGAGCGTCGGCTACTACACCGCCGCGCGGGGCTACCTTCCCACCGGAATCCAGATCGTGCTCGGGCTCCTCATGCTGGCCGGGGCGACCAACTTCACAGTCCATTGGGAACTGCTGCGTGGTCGATGGCGGATCCTGTGGGAGGATGTCCAGACCCGCTGGCTCCTCCTCCTCGCTGCGATCTGGGTCGTCGCGCTCTTCCTGGAGAACCTGCTCCTGCTGCCGGCTCGGAGCGCCGCGTCCCTCTCGTCGTTCCAGGCGATCTCCGCCATGACGACGAGCGGGTTTCAGACCGCGGATGTGCGCCCGTGGTCGGAGACAGCGAAGCTCATCCTCTCCGCGTCGATGTTCATCGGAGCCGCGAGCGGTTCGACCGGAGGAGGGATCAAGGTCCTCCGTGCCGTCTTCCTCGTCCGCGGGGTTGGCTGGCGCCTCCGGCGTTCCTTGTCCCCTCCGAGCGCGGTCGTCCCGTTTCGCTTGGGGAAGCGGGTCTTGAGCGAGCAGGAGGCGGAGCGTCGGATCGAGGCGGCCGCCCTCCTCACGTTCCTCTGGGCCGCGTTCATCGCTCTTGGCGTCCTTGTCCTCCTTCACACCGCGCCGAGCGGCTTCACGCTCGGCGACATGGTCCTCGAGGTCACGTCCGCCCAGGGCGGGGTCGGCATGACCTGCGGGATCACGGGGCCGCAGATGAACACCTGGGCGAAGCTCGTCCTGTGCCTGAACATGTGGGTCGGCCGGATCGAGATCATCCCGGTCCTGATGCTCGTCCGCTCCCTGTTCCGCGGGCTGCGCTGAGCGAAACAAGAGGGCGCCGGGACCTCGGGTCTCGGCGCCCTGCGCGAGACGGTCTACTCCAGTAGCTCCGCGCGGATCTCGTCGGTCAGCTCCTCTGCCCCGGCCTCGCCGATCCGGACCCAGACCGAGCCGACCTGGAGGACAGCCTTGTCCCCCAGGGCGAGGTAGGGACCGAGGTCGGGGAAGAGGTCGAGGAGGTCGAAGAACGCGGCGCTGAGGTAGACGAGGTCGATCGTCTCCTCGTCCGCGTACGTGCTCTCCACCCAGATGCCGTCGCGGAAGAAGAAGGCACGGTCGCCGATGACCTTCACCCGGTCAACGCTCTCGGGCGCGGCCTCGCCCTCGGCGAGGGTCCGGAGCGCCGCCGCGTCCTGGACCGCCTTCTGCCCGCTCGGTGCCGCGGCGAGGTTCCCCCCGAGGGCCTGGCGCGCCGCCTCGGCCGAGGCAGGGGGTTCCTCGACGAGGAACGACGTGTACGGCGTGATCACCCCGTAGCGCGTCGAGAGCCGGATGATCTCGTCTACGAGCTCCCCGCTCTCCCCGTACAGGCGGATCTGGTCGAGGAGGTGGGCGATCTTTCGCCCGGCCCACAGGCGCGGAAGGAACGAGGCGTCGAGAGCCACGTCGGGGAAGGCCCTCGCGTACGAGAACTGGACGGTCTCCCCGTTCACGTCCCCGATCAGGTTGACCGAAGCGGGGCCGCTCCTGCGGTACCGGCCGAGCACCAGGAGCTGCGAACCGCGGAAGAGGTCGGGGAGCGGTCGCGGATAGAGCTCGTAGGTCTCCACTCCCGCCACCTGGAATTCGGGCGAGGCGAGGACCGGGGAGGCGATCTTGCGGTAGAAGCTCGAGAGCTTCGCCTCGAGGTCCTCCCCGGGCTGGACGTAGACGGTCGTTCCGTGGTGGTCTTGGGAGAGCCGGTCGAGGAGGAAGGTGTTCACGTCGTAGCCGACCCCGAACGTGAAGACGCGGGCCCCGGCGCGGTTGGCGGCCTGGGCGTGCGCGAGGAGAACGGCGGGGTCCTCCTCTCCGACGGTCGGCTCCCCGTCGGTGAGGAAGACGAGGAACTTCGGCCGCGACGCGTCATCGAACAGGCCGAACGCCGTGGCGAGGGCCTGGTCGATGTTCGTCCCCCCGGTCGCCTCGAGGCGCCTGACCCACTCCTTCGCCGCTCCGAGAGACGTCGAGGAGGCGGGGCTGAGAGCCGTCGTCAGGGCGGAGGCGACGTCGCTGAACGAGACGACGGCGAAGCGGTCCTCGGGGTTCAGGTTGTCCAGGATGAACAGGGTCGCGGCTCTCGCCTGATCGATCTTCTCCCCGCTCATGCTCCCCGACTGGTCGAGGACGAGGATGAGGTCCTTAGGGAGGATGACCGTCTGGGCGGCCGCGGACGGGGACAGGACGGCGAGGAAGTACCCGTCCTCACCCGGGGCGCGGTAGGTGAGGAGGGTCATCCCGAGGTCGCCTGGGGAGACGGCGTAGTAGAGGAGGAAGTCGGTCGACGGGAGGGTGTCCTCGGCGCGGTAGAGGACGCGGGCGTGCAGGTCGTCCGCTCGCTCGAGCGTCACCTCGTGCGACGGGGAGTAGACCGCGCGGAGCGGGGCGCTCGTCTCAAGTCGGACGTCGACGGTCACCTCCTCGATCGGCCGGGCGGAGAGGCGCTCTGTGTCGAGCGGGTAGCGGTAGACGTAGAGTCCCTCTTCGGCGGTGAGGGTCTCGGAGTAGGTGATCTCGATCCGGCGCTCGCCGAAGGCCGGGATCGGGAAGATCCGGGCGGAGAGGGCCGACCGCCCGACGTACTCGAGGAGGGCAGGGTCGATCGCGCGGCGGACGTAGTCCTCGTAGATCGCGCGCGCGTCCTCCGCGGTCAGGACCTGCGCCTCGAGCCGCTCCCCATCGACCCACATCGAGAAGCCCGAGACGACGGCTCCCGTGGGAATCGGGAAGACGTAGCGCCCCTCGACCGCGCGGGAGGCGTCGTTCCGGAAGACCTGGTCGACGTGGGTGGTGACGACCCCATCGGAGATGTCGGCCGTGACGTGATGGTAGACGATCGCTAGCCGGCCGAGGGTCGGATCGTCTGGGATGATGATTCCGTCGGCGCGGGCGACGAATGCTTCCCCCGCGACGGACCCGAGGATGAGGATGCCAACGAGGAATCGGAGACAACTGCGCATCGTGATCGCCCCCGAACGAGGTAGGTTGGCCTACCTACCCGCGGCGGAGGGGCCGGGTTTCGCTCCGTGGGTCCTCGCGTCGGCGAGGGCGGACAGGAACGCGACGGCCGCGTCGGGGTCGAAGTCGGTCAAGCGGAAGCCCTTCTTTCCGAGGCGGCCGACGAGGTCCCGCCCCTCCAGGGAGAGGTCGACGTCGGCGAGGACGTGCTCTCGCACGATCCCGCGCCCCTCCGGGCCAGCCTCTCCCTCGCGCCCCTTCTCGAACTCAACGACGAGCGTCCCGCGCTCAGTCAGGACGAGGGTCAGGCGGTCCTTGGCGTCGGAAAGGCGGGCCACCTCGCCGAGCCAGGCGACCTCGTACACCGCCGCCTGCCCAGCGCCCTTCAGGTCGCGCTCTCCCAGGAAGAGGTACTGGAGTCCCTCGTCGAGGGAGGAGAGGTCGCGCACCCTCTCGTCGACCAGGATCTGTCCGCCCTTGGCCAGGCTGGAGATGCGCTGGGCGAGGTTGACGGTGTGGCCGATCAGGTCGTTCTCGGTCATCACCGGACTCCCACCAGCCAGGCCGATGCCCACGGCGATCGGGTCGTCCGGGGTCCCCGTATTGTGGGTGCGGATCGCCTCCTGGATGGCGCGCGCCGCCCGAATCCCTTGCACGGGCTCGGCGAAGGCGGCCATCACCCCGTCGCCAAGCGTCTTGACGACGATCCCGCCTCTCTCCTCGATCCGCTCCTTGAGCAAGGATTCGTGGGTCTGAGTCAGGCGGTAGGCGGCGCGGTCCCCGCGCCGCGCGGTGTACGAGGTGAAGCCGCGGATGTCGCTGAACATCACCGCGATCTCCTCCCCCGCTTCAAGGGCAGCGCGAATCTGCTGTCGGTTCTTTAGGGTGGCACTCCAGGACATCGTTCGAACCTCGCTCCTATTGAAAAGAGGACGAGCCGCATTATATCATCGCCCCCAGGATCACGAAAGCGAACGAAGGGGTGACCACATGGACGAGAAGCAGACCCTGAGCCTGCTGAAGAGGACGCCGCTCTTCTCGCGCCTGAGCGAGAAAGGCCTGAAGGCGATCCTGAAGACGGCGTCCGAGAAGGACTTCCGCGCAGGGACGAAGATCGTTGCCGAGGGAGCGGCTGGCGCTGGGTTCTACCTCATCCTCGAGGGGAGCGCCGAGGTCTCCCGGGGCGGAGAGCGGCTCGCCAAGCTCGGCGCAGGGATGTTCTTCGGTGAGATGTCCCTCCTCGACGGTGGGCCGCGGTCGGCGGACGTGCTCGCCCTCGAGGACACCGTCTGCCTCGTCCTCACGCCGTGGGCGATGAAGAGCATTGTCGCGGCGAGCCCGGACGTTGCGCTGGGGATGCTCGAGGAGCTCGCGCGTCGGCTGCGCGAGACCGACCGCGCCCTCACGATGTAGTGGCCAAGGAGCGAATCGCCGTCACCTGCCTGGGGTCCGGCGCGGCCCTCGGGAGGGAGCGGCTGTGGAGTTCCCTCCTCCTCGACGAGAGGATCCTGTTCGGCCTCCCGCCGACGGCCGTCCCGCAGCTCTATCGCCTGGGGAAGGACCCGACGGCGATCGACCACCTGTTCATCTGCCACCGTCACGCCGACCATTTCTTCGGCCTGCCCTTCTACCTTCTCCTTTACCGCTTCCTGTATGAGCGGACAAGGCCGCTCTACGTGATCGGCCCCGCGGGGATGGAGAAGGCGACGATGGAGCTGTGCGAGATCGCCTGGCCGGAGTTCCCCGACGACGCGGTCGGGTACAAGGTTCCCCTCTCCTTCGTCGAGGTCGACCGCGACGGGGAGTACGCGGCCGGGGAGCTTCACTTCCGGGCGGTGAGGATGGTCCACTTCGGCATGGACGCCTACGGGTTCCGCTTCCCTTACAAGGGACGCGAGATCGCGTTCACCGGGGACACTGAGGACTGCCCGCAGCTCGACTCGCTTCTCGACGGGGCGGACCTCGTCATCACCGAGTTCACGCACGCCTTCCGGACCGAGGGGGCCGGGCACCTGGGGACGGCGGCCGTCTCGCGGATCATCGAGCGCAGCCGTGCCCGGGGAGCGACCGTCCTCGCCACCCACTTGGGGGGAGACCCGGCCCCGATCGACGGCCTCACCGTCTGCCGCGACGGGGAGACCTACCTTCTCTAGGGAGCTCGGCGGCGTCAGCCGCTCTCGTGGCAGGACCGGCAGCGTGCCTCGTACGTCCCCATGCCCCCGACCTTGATCACCGGGTCGTCCGCTGGAGCCGGCGCGCCGTCGATCAGGCGCTGGCTTCGCGTGGCGGGAGCGCCGCAGACGACGCACACCGCGGAGAGCTTGTCCACCCGGTCGGCGAGGGCCATCAGGACGGGCATCGGGCCGAACGGCTCACCGGCGAAGGTGAGGTCGAGGCCGGCCACGATGACCCGCTTCCCGAGCGAGGCGAGCTCCTCGCACAGGGAGGGGAGACGGGCGGAGAAGAAGTTCCCTTCATCGAAGGCGACGACAGCACACCCTTGCAGGGCCTGCTCGCCGGCGACCTCCACGACGCGTGCGAGGGTCTCCTGTCCGGGCTCGAGGGGGAGAGCCTGGAACTCGCGGCCGTAGTGGGTGACGACCGCGCGGCGGCTGTACCGGTCGTCGATCGTCGGCTTGAACAGGAGGACGCCCTGCTGGGCGATCCGTACCCGTTCGAGACGCCGGATCAGCTCCTCCGTCTTCCCGGAGAACATGCACCCCGTGATGACTTCCACGCTCCCCGCCTTCGTCATCGATCGCTCCTTCATCAGTCTTCTGCCAGGAACCGGTCCGTGTAGAGCTCCTCAAGCCGAAACGCGTGCACCGTGACTCCGTTCTCGAGGAGGTAGGCCTGGAGCGCCTCCCAAGCGGACGGGTCATCGTGGCGCGCTCCGTCCGCGTAGAGAGGGAGTGTCACCTCGTACGCCCGGCGGTCGAGCTCGTCGTCAAGCTCCGGCCAGGCGCGAAGAAAGCCGGCGAACGCCTCCTCGGGGTGCGCGCGGGTGAACGCGATCCCGGCGGCGAGACCGGCGACGAGGGACCTGAGCTCGTTCGCCCGAGTTTCGGCCGCGGCTGTGCTGGCGACGAGGACCAGCTCGTAGGTCCACGGCACGCCGTAGTCCTCCTCTTTGAAGAAGACAGGCTCCTCGCCGAGGAGGGCGACCTGGATCGGCTCGAAGTTGCGGAACGCGCCGATCGCGTCGACGTGCCGGCCGAGGAGGGCGGGGAGGGTGGAGACGCCGACGTTCACGAGATCGACCTCGCCTGCGCCCACGTCCACGGAGGCGAGCATTGTTCGCCACAGGGCCGGCTCGAGTGGCTCGAGGGAATAGCCGACCCTCTTTCCGCGCAGGTCGGCGAGGTCGGCAATTCCCGCGCTCCGGAGGGAGAGGAGCCCGCCGAGGGGAGAGGCGATCAGGGCCGCGATCGCGATGAGGGGAAGCCCCTCATCGCGCGCGATCAGGTAGTTGATCTGCGGGGTGAGGGCGACGTCGACCGCTCCCGCCGCGGCGAGGCGGGCTGGGGCGCTCGGATCCCCTGGGACGAGGACCTCGACCTCGATCCCTTGGAAGAGGCCGTTCTCGATTGCGGCGTAGATCGGGACGTGGTTCGGGTTAGGGAGGAAATCGAGCATCAACCGGATTGCCGGCGCCGCCGCTGCGGAGGAGGCGAGGAGACTGATGAGGAGAACGCAGACGAGCGCTCGCCTTCTCACTCTACCCCCCTCCTCGTCCCGGCCTCTGCCAGCGCAGGGTGCGCCGCTCGATTATCCGGAGCCCTCCGAGGAGGAGCAACCCGAGGAGGGTGAGGGTGAGGATCACCGCGAAGACGAGGTCGACCCTCATGCGCGCGTTCGCCTGCAGCATGAGGAAGCCGAGGCCCCGCCTGGCCCCAACCCATTCCCCCACCGTCGCGCCGACGAGGGAGAGAGTCGTCCCCACCTTGAGCCCGGAGAAGAGAAAGGGAAGCGAGGCCGGGGCGCGGGCGAGCCAGAAGACCTGGCGTCTCGTCGCCCCAAGTGAGGTGAGGAGGTCAACGACGTCTCCCCCCAGGGAGCGGAGGCCGTCGAGCACGTTCACCGTGATCGGGAAGAAGACGATCAGGGACGCGACGATCGCCTTAGGCCACAGGCCGTACCCGAGCCACAGGACGAGGAGCGGGGCGACGGCGAAGACCGGGACGACCTGCGACCCGATGAGGAACGGGGAGATGGCCCTCTCCAGGACTGGGAAGTGGTAGAGGAGGGCGCCGAGGGTGACCCCGGCGGCGAGGCCGAGGGCGAGGCCGAGGGCGACCTCGATGACCGTCGTTGCCGCATGGCTGAGAAGGAGGCGGGAATCCCCGAAGAAGGTGGCAAGAACCCGGCTTGGCGGGGGGAGGAGGTAGGGCGGGACGTGGGCGAGGCGGACGCCGGCCTCCCACAGGAGGAGGGCCACTAGGACGACGGAGGCGCTCCCTGCGAGGCGGACGAGCCGGTCACGCATCGGTCCCTCCGGCGGCGAGGTGGTCGAGGACCTCTCCCTTCAACTGGGCGGCGTCCTCGCCGCCGCGGGGGCGGGGCCGGGAAGCCACGACGGGGACCTCCCGCACGACGCGGGCGGGCCGCGAGGAGAGGAGGACGATCTGGTCGGAGAGGACGATGGCCTCCTCGACGTCGTGCGTCACCAGGAGCACGGTCTTCCCGGACCCCTCCCACACGGAGAGGAGCCAGTCTTGGGTCGCGACGCGGGAGAGGGCGTCCAGGGATCCGAGCGGCTCGTCGAGGAGGAGGACATCGCGGTGGGCAAGGAAGGTGCGGATGAGGGCGATCCTCTGCCGCATCCCGCCGGAGAGCTGGAAGGGGTAGAGGCGTTCGAACCGCTCGAGGCCGAAGCGGCCGAACAAGGCCCGCGCCTCCGCCCGCGCCACGGCGAGGGGGCGGCGGTCGACCTCGGCAGCGAGGATCGCGTTGTCTAGGGCCGTGCGCCATGGGAGGAGGGTATCGCTCTGCGGCATGTACGCCGCACGGCTGAACGTCCCCTCTCCTGAGGGGCCGATCTTCACAGATCCCACGCCGGGAAGGAGGAGCCCAGAAAGGACGCGGAGGAGGGTGGTCTTCCCACAGCCGGACGGCCCAATGATCGTCTTCCAGCTTCCGCCGGGGACGTCGAACGAGATCCTATCGAGGACCGGGATCGCCCCCTCAGGCGTGGAGAAGGAGAGCGAGATCCCGCGGACGGAGAGGTGAGGCTTGCCCGTACCCTCGGAGGAATGGGTCGCCATTGCAGTCGGGATTCTAGCGTCTCTTATCCGCGGGCATCCACGGCCGAGCGCCCCGCGGGTGTCGGCCTCCGGCGAGCAGTCGATGGCCGCGTTTACGAAAAGGCTTGACGAGAAGCGAACGAGGCGCTGGTCGGGACGCCCGGATTTGAACCGGGGACCTCTTGCGCCCCATGCAAGCACGCTACCAGGCTGCGCCACGTCCCGAGGCGAGGCCATGGTACACCCTCCTCCGCGCCGCGACAAACGCGCACGGAGCGCTTGCCTGGGGTCGGCGCGGGCGATAGGATTGCACCGCCGGGTACGGGCGCCACAAAGGATGGGAGGCGACGGGATGCGGATCACCTTCTGCGGCGGGGCGGGGACAGTTACCGGCTCGTGTCACCTGGTGGAGGCGGCCGGCCTGCGCGTCCTCCTCGACTGCGGCCTCTTCCAGGGCCGGGAAGAGGAGGGGCACAACCGCGACGCGTTCCCGTTTGACCCGCACCAGATCGACGCCCTCGTCCTCTCCCACGCCCACCTCGACCACATCGGCCTCGTCCCGCGCCTGGTTCGGGAGGGGTTCCACGGGGAGATCGTCTCCACTCCGGCGACCGCGGAGATCGCGAAGGTGGTCCTGACCGACGCCGCCCACCTTCAGGTGGAGGAGTCCGCCTACCACGCGCGGAAGGCGCGCCGGCGCGGAGAGGAGTTGGCCCCGCCCCTGTATGACGTGGGGGACGTCCTGGACGCGTTGGAGTTCTTTCGGATGCGGGTGGCCTACGACACCCCCGTCCGGCTCGGGCGCGGGGTGGAGGCCGTCCTCCACGACGCTGGACACGTCCTCGGCTCGGCGTCGGTGGAGGTGCGTGCCGAGGGGAAGACCGTCCTCTACAGCGGCGACCTCGGGAGCCCGGGGCGGCCGATCGTGCGCGACCCGAGCGACCCGCCGCGGGCCGACGTCGTCCTGGTCGAGTCGACGTACGGGAACCGCGAACACCGGAGCCTGGACTCCACGGTCGCCGAACTGGCGGACGCGCTGCGGGCCGTCATCGGGGACGGTGGGAACCTCCTCGTTCCCTCCTTCGCCTTGGAGCGGACGCAGGAGGTCCTGTACGAGCTCTTCTTCCTCTGGAAGCGACGCGAGATCCCCGCGTGTCGGATCTACCTCGACAGCCCCCTCGCCATCGCCACGACGCGGGTCTTCTCGCGGCACGTGGAGGAATTCGACGACGAGGGTCGAGAGGTCTTCTCTCGGCGGCCGAATCCGTTCTCCTTCCCTCTCCTGCACTACGTTGAGACGGCCGAGGATTCCAAGCGTCTGAACGCGATCCCAAGCGGGAACGTCCTCATCGCCGGGAGCGGGATGTGCACCGGAGGGAGGATCCTGCATCACCTTCGCCACAACCTGGGGAGAGAGGCGTCCGGCGTCCTCTTCGTCGGCTTCCAGGCGCGAGGGACGCTCGGCCGCGCGATCGTCGACGGAGCGAGGCGCGTCAGCCTGTTCGGCGAGGAGGTCGCCGTGCGCGCGCGGGTCTGGACAGTGAACGGGTTCTCTGCCCACGCCGGGCAGTCGACCCTCCTCGACTGGCTCTCCAAGGCCACGCCGGGGCGCATCGTCCTGGTTCACGGTGAGCCGGAGGGGCAGGAAGGCCTCGCCGCCGCGATCCGGGAGACGCTCGGGATCCAGTCCGAAGTTGCGCAACGCGGGGCCACGATCGAGGTGTAGCCGGCGCTTGTGTGGCCTCCGCGCGAGGGCGTATAGTCCGTCTACCATGCCGGAGCCAATCCGAATCGACGTGGAGACGCTGTTTGCCCGTCACCCCTTCGCGCGGGAGATCCTTGGCCGCCTGACGAAGGCCGGGCATCAGGCCGTCCTGAACGGGGGCGTCGTCCGCGACGGGGTGCGCTCGCTCCTCGATCCCGACCTGCCGTTCGAGCCGACGGACGTCGACATCGCGACCTCCGCGCCTCCGGACGAGGTCCGGCGCCTCTTCCGCGACCGACCGGTCGTTGGCGTAGGGGAGGCGTTCGGCGTTCTCGTCGTCGTGGGCCCGAGCGGGACGCCCTACGAGGTGGCGACGTTCCGCGCCGAGGGAGACTACGACGGGCGGTGGCCAGGGAAGGTTGAGCTGGTCGACGACGTGGCGGCGGACGTTAAGCGGCGGGACCTCACAATCAACGGGCTCGTCGCGACGCCGGACGGGAAGGTGATCGATCTCGTCGGCGGGGTCGAGGACCTCAAGGCCGGGCGGATCCGGACGATTGGCGACGCGCGCGCCCGCTTCCACGAAGATCACCTTCGGATGCTCCGCGCGATCCGTTTCGCCTGCCAGGTCGGCGGTGAGATCGACCCGGCGACGGAGGGGGCGATCCGCGACCTTGCGCCATCGATCGTCTCTGTCTCCTGGGAGAGGATCCGCGACGAGGTCCTGCGCACCCTCGCCACCGGGCCATCTGCGCGGGGGGTTCGCCTGTGGGGGGAGCTCGGTCTCCTCTGCCTAATCCTGCCCGAGGTCGCGGCGATGCAGGGGGTTCCTCAACCGGAGGCGTACCACCCGGAAGGCGACGTGTATGTGCACACCCTTCTCGCCCTGGAGGTCGCGGACGGGTTCGTGCGCGACCCGCTGGTCAAGCTTGCCGTCCTCCTCCACGACGTGGGGAAGCCGTACGCCCTCGAGCGGGCGGGGGGGCAGAACATGGCCGGTCACTGCGCGGTCGGGGCGCGGATGGTGGAGCGGATCGCTGCCCGGCTCCGCCTCAGCCGCCCGGAGATCGCCCGCCTCGTCTTCCTCGTCAGGAACCACATGCGGATCGCCGACCTCCCGGAGATGGGGCGCGGGAAGCAGGTTCGCTTCGTGAGCGAGGGCGAAGTGCCCGGCGCGCGCTCGCTGCGGGAGCGCTTCCCCCTCTTCTTCGACCTCCTCCGACTCCTCGTGGCCGACTGCGAGGCGAGCGCCCACCGCGACTTGGGGTGGGCTCCCATCTTGCGCGAGACGCTTCGCATTGCCGACCACATCGACCGCGTGGGGAGCCTGGCCCGCGCTCGCGCCCTGATCGACGGGCACGCCCTCGTCGCGCTGGGGATGAGGCCGGGGCGGGAGCTGGGCCTTGTCCTCGAGCGGCTCCACGACCGGATCCTCGCCGGGGAGATCACGTCGCGTGAGGAGGCCCTTGCCGAGGCGCGGCGGGCCGTCGCCCGCCAGAGCGACGGGACCTAGGCGAGCGGGGGAACGGACAGCCGACCTCCCGCTCTCGACTCTCCGAGCCTACCCTCCCTCCGACCCTACAGGAAGAAAGGAGGAGGCCGGCCGCTCCGGCGGCCTCGGCCGCTCGGCTCATGGGGACACCGCTCGTCATCGGCGGGGACCTCCCGCTCGATCTGGAATCGCTCGTCGGGCAGTGCGTCGCCGTCCTCGGCATCCGCGGGTCGGGGAAGTCGAACACGGCGGGAGTGATCTTCGAGGAGCTCCTCAAGCACCAATACCCGCTCACGATTGTGGACATCGACGGGGAGTACTACGGCCTGAAGGAGCGCTACGAGGTCCTCGTCGCCGGGATGGGGGAGGGTGTGGAGGTGGAGGTCGACGTCGACTGCGCGCCCGAGATCGCGCAGGCGAGCATGGAGAGAAACGTTCCCGTCATCCTCGACCTGTCGGGCTTCCTGTCGAGCGAGAGGACGGAGTTCCTGAAGAGCTACCTCTCGACCCTGTGGAACCTGGCCGGGAAGCTCCGCCGCCCCTACCTGATCGCGATCGAAGAGGCGCACGAGTTCATCCCGCAAGGGGTGAGAACAGAGCTCAAAGAGCTGATCACGCGCGTCGCCCTCCGCGGCCGGAAGCGCGGCCTGGGGGCGATCATCATCTCCCAGCGCAGCGCCAAGGTAGAGAAGGACGTCTTGAGCCAGGCGGGGATCCTCTTCCTGCACCGCGTCGTCCACGAGGCGGACATGCGCGTCTACGGGGAGCTTCTCCCGTGGCGTAAGAGTGAGGTCAAGGAGTTGGTGAGCGCCCTTGAGACTGGCGACTGCATCTTCGTGAACGGCGAGACCGTCCTGCCGACCCACGTCCGGAAGCGCGAGACGTTCCACGCTGGATTCACTCCCTCCCTGCACGTGGTCGTCTCGCCGGCGCTGCAGCGGGTGAGCGAGTCCCTCCTCGAGGCGATCGGGCGTCGGGGGGGAGCGACTGCGCCTGAGGAGACGGGCGCCGCCAGACCGCGCGGCCGCGGGGAGGCGACCCTGGGTGAGGAGCCTCTTCTCGTTTCGGCATCCCCCGACACGCGGGCCAAGCAAGCGGCGTTGCGAGCGGAGATGAGGCGCCCTCTGGAGGGCGGCGCGGTCTCCACGGCGCTCCTCTCGCCGTCCGACGGGCTCAACGAGGCGCCACCCGCGGGACTCAAGGCGGTCCAGGAACCGCGTCCGGCCGGGCCGTTGGCTATCTCAGGACCGGTCGGCGAGGACTCGGAGGGCCCGCTCCCCGAAGCCGTGAGACGTCACGTTGAGCGCCTTGTCGCCCGTCTCGGCCGCCAGACCCTCCTCGACCGGCGCTTCCTTGCCTTCCTTGTCGGTTCCGGGCCTCGGGCCTACTCCGCGGCGCAGATCGCCGCGTGGACCGACTGCGCGCCCGGTCTCATTGAGTGCACTCCCCCACGGGACCTCCTTGACATGGGCCTGGTCGTCCGAGAGCGGCGGACGGACGGCGTCCACTACCGGTCTAACCTGAACGCCTTCGTGGCCAGGGAGTTCGCCGTGTACCGACCTCAGATCGGCGAACAGGAACTGCACTGGGTGGCCCAGTCCCTCCGGGAACGCTTGGCCACTCTGGGGGGGACCGCGCGCTTCGCCTCGTAGTGGGAAAACGCAGGCTATTTCAAGAAATCTATTGACCCCCCCTCTTCCTTCTGTTAGGATGGCCCCAGGGGCAAGGAGGGGGGATGCAGATCAAGATCGTCGAGCGGCACGGGGCGGCGAGTGGCGCGCTCCGTGGCTACGTCGTCGAGAAGACCCAGGCGCTCTCGCGCTTCTTCGATCGGATCATCAGCGTCGACGTCGTCCTGTCCGTGGAGAAGGAGCGGCAGATCGCGGACTTCCACGCTCACCTCACCCACCGCAAGCTGATCAAGGCGCACGAGGAGACCTCCGACATGTACGCGTCGATCGACAAGGCGATCGACGTCTTGAAGCGGCAGCTCGTGAAGTACAAGGACGTCCTTCTCGATACGCGGACCGGGATCCCGTCGCAGGAGATCGCGGCGCCCTTTGCGGGCAGGGAACACAAGGAGATCGTCCGCGTCGATACCTTCCTGCAGAAGCCGATGACGCCCGAGGAGGCGGCCCTTCAACTGGAGGAGCTGGATCGGGCCTTTCTGGTGTTCGTGAGCTCAGAAACGGGCCAGGTAGGAATCATCTACCATCGGCGAGACGGCCACTACGGCCTGATCGAGCCGAGGTGGTAGCCGATGAGACGATCCGGAGAGCGACTGTGACGCGAGCCCTCTCCCTGTTCTCCGGCAGCCTCGCCAGCCGCTTGGCGACGAGGGTGGTCGAGCGGTCGCCAGGCGTTGACGAGGTCTACCTTCTGCACTTCCGCTCCCCGTTTTTCGAGGAGTACCGGGAGATCCGCGACCTGGTCAAGGGCGAGTGGCCCGGGCTGGTCTTTCGTACGCAGTCGCTCAAGAAGGAGTACCGGCACCTCGCCTGCGGTCAGCCGGAGGCCGGAGGGTTCTCCCTCTCCCGCAGCTGTCGCGCCTGTCGGCGGATCCTGCTCGGCCGCGCTGCGCGCTACATGCGCAGAGTCGGAGCGCAGTTCCTCGTGACAGGGGAAGTCGTGGGACAGAACGGGCTCTTCGAGGACGACCTCCTCGCGATCGTCGAGGAGCTGGGGATCGCTGACCTTGTCCTGCGGCCCCTGTCCGCGCGGCTCCTCCGGCCGACCCTCCCGGAGCGTGAAGGGTGGGTCGAGCCAGGCTGGCTCTCCGACCTCACGGCGGCCGAACCGGAGCGGCTCGCCGCGCTCGCGGAGGGGCTTGGGTTCCCGGCCGATCCCCGCATGGGCTTTGCCGCGCGGTGCAAGCTTTCGATCCCTGGTTTCGGGGAGCGGCTCGAGGGTCTGTTGGAGGAGGAAGGGGTGACGATGAATGCCCTGAAGCTCCTCGACTTCCCTCTCTACTTCACGCGGCCGCCGGACGTGAAGATCGTGCTGGCAAGGACCGCTGGGGAGAAGCGTGCCCTGCAGAACCTCTTCCTGCCGAACGACCTGCGCGTCTACCTCCCGACCCACCCGGGCCCGATGGCCCTTGTGCGTACGGTCTGGGACGGGAAAGGCCAGGCGGAGACGCGGGGGATCGTCGAGCTGGCGGCCCGGCTCACCGTCGCCCACAGCGAGGCCTCTCATCTGTCGAGCGTTCAGGTCAGCTACCGCTTGGAGAACGACAGCGAGACGTCGCAGTTGACGGTCTTGCTGTTCCCCGCGGCCTCGAGGGAGGAGGTCGCTCTGGTGTCTGCCTCGCGTCTCTCCGAGCTCCGCCTCGCGCGTCCTTGAACCCGCGATCCTTCCGGGTATACTTCACCATCAGTTCCCCAGGAGAGGGAGTGTGGCGCCACGCAGGCGGCGGCCTGGGTCTGCCGTCTGTGTGGTGTCTTGGCATTGGTCCAAGGGCAAGAGCGGTCTTCAGCGGTTCCTGAGCTAAGGGGTTGTGGATGCCTTTCTACCGCTACGAGTGCGAAGCGTGCGGTTCCGTGTTCAAGGTCCTCGAGCAGAACGGAAACGCCCCGCTCCCTGTCTGTCCGGAGTGTGGGGGGCGGCGCGCCCGGCGGCTCCTGCCCCGCATCGGGGTGATCTACAAGGGAAGCGGCTACTACGCGACGGACTACCGCGCAAAGAGCGGGAAGACGAGCGAGGCAAAGGTCGAGTCGTAGGGAGCGCCCGGGGCAGCGGGAAACGTGCGGGAGCGCGGGGCAAGTCCCGCGATCGGAGGGCGAGCGAGACGTGAGCGGCGTGATCTCTGGCGACGACATCAAGTGCGTGAAGCTTCAACTGGCCTCCCCCGACGTGATTGCCGGCTGGTCGCACGGCGAGGTCACCGAGTCGGAGACGATCAACTACCGGACCCACAAGCCGGAGAAGGGCGGCCTGTACGCGGAGGAGATCTTCGGCCCGGAGAACGACTACGAGTGCGCCTGCGGGAAGTACAAGGGGAAGAAGTACGAAGGGATCACCTGCGAGAAGTGCCACGTGCTGGTGACGGATTCCTCGGTCCGCCGCGTCAACATGGGGCACATCTCCCTGGCCAGCCCGGTCGTCCACTTCTGGTATCTGAAGGGCGTCTCGAGTCTCCTCTCTCGTCTTCTGGGGATGAAGAAGAGGGAGCTCCAGCAGATCGCCTACTACGAGACTGTGCCGGTCGAGGACGCCCTCTCCATCGTGATCTCCTCCGACTGCAAGGAAGTCCGCCCCGGAGAGACTCTCTATGCGTCAGAGTGCAACATCCTGAGGGAGCGCTTCCCGTTCTCCGTCGAGATGGCCTACTTCGTGGCCGAGGCCCCGAAGGTCGTCGCCGATGAGGAGGGGCGCGTCACGATCGAGGAGCGCCGACTGACCAACGGGGAGAAGATCCGTTCCGTGGTCGTGGGGTCCCAGGAGTATCCGCTGGTCGGTGAGGTCGACCTCATCGTCGAGGACGGGGACGAGGTCGAGGCGGGGGCGGTGATTGCCGAGCGGCCGGTGGGCGAGGTCTGCTCCCAGACTGCATTCGAGATGCTGGTCGACCGCTACGGGGGCGCGGTCAGTGGCGAGGCCCTCGACCATGAGGTCCTGGACAGCCTGATCTTCCTCGTGACGAGGGTGAAGGCTGCCTCCCTCACGATCAAGCCAGGGGCCTCGCTCAACTATCTGGAGAAGCGGGCGTACGAGCGAGTCGCGCCGGATGGGTTCGCCGCCCAGACGGGGGCCGCGGGGGTGAAGGGTCTCCTGGGGAGTCTCGATCTCGACGACCTGCACAGGGACCTCTCGGACGAGATGCATCGGGAGACCGCGGTCGGGAACCAGCGGCGGATCATGCGCCGCCTCGAGGTCGTGGACCAACTCCGCGACTCGGGGAACAACGCGCAGGACATGATCGTCGACGTGATCCCGGTCCTCCCTCCCGCCCTGCGCCCGATGATCCAGCTTGAGGGCGGGAAATTCGCCACGACCGACCTGAACGACCTCTATCGCCGAATCATCAACCGGAACAACCGCCTGAAGAAGCTGATCGACATGGGCGCGCCAGAGGTCATCCTGAGGAACGAGCGCCGGATGCTGCAGGAGGCCGTGGATGCCCTGATCCACAACGAGAAGAAGGAGAACCCCATCCGCGGGCGCGACAACCGGCCGCTGAAGTCCCTCTCCGAGCGGATCCACGGGAAGCACGGACGTCTGCGGCGGAACCTCCTCGGGCGGCGGGTGGACTACTCTGGCCGTGCGGTCATCGTGGTCGATCCGACCCTCAAGCTCTCCCAGTGTGGGATCCCGAAGAAGATGGCCCTCGAGCTGTTCAAGCCGTTCATCTTCCACCATCTCGAGTCGACGACGTTCTCGGACTTCGACGAGATCAAGAACAAGGCCCTGCGCGGCGAACTGCCGGAAGTGTGGGACATTCTAGAGAAGCTCGTGAAGGACCACCCCGTGCTCCTCAACCGGGCGCCGACACTCCACCGCCTCTCGATGCAGGCGTTCGAGCCGATCCTTGTCGACGGCGAGGCGATCCACATTCACCCCCTGGTCTGCCCGCCGTACAACGCGGACTTCGATGGGGATCAGATGGCGGTTCACCTCCCACTGGGTCCGGAGGCGATCGCGGAAGCGCGGGAGCTGATGGCCGCGCCGCGGAACATCCTCTCCCCGGCGAACGGGGACCCGCTGAGCGTTCCGACCCAGGACCCGATCTTCGCCTACTACTACCTGACGCAGGTCGATGAGGAGGCGGCGGGAGCGGGGAAGGTCTTCCGCGACCTTGTGGAGGCGCGGCGCGCGCACGAGGAGGGGTTCCTCGACCTGCACAGCCCTGTGAGGATCCGGATCGACGGGCGCCTGGTGGAGACGACCCTCGGCCGCGCGGAGTTGAACCTGGCGCTGCCCGAAGAGATCCGCGACTTCAGCAAGGTGATGGATCGCCGGGCGATCAAGCGCCTGATCATGGACTGCTACCACCGCTTCGGCTGGCAGAAGACGGCGGATGTTCTCGACCAGCTGAAGGACCTCGGGTTCAAGTACGCGACTCGGGCCGGACTGACGATCTCCATCAAGGATTGCCTGATCCCGCCTGAGAAGGAGGAGATCGTCCGCCGTTCCAGAGCCGCGGTGATGCGGATCAACAAGCTGCACGAGCTAGGGTTGGCGACCGAAGAGGAGCGCTACTTGGCTGTCGTCCGCATCTGGCGCCGAACGGTCGATGAGGTGGAGGAGGCGACGATGGAGAACCTCCGCCAGCACAAGTTCAACCCGGTCTACGGGATCGTCATCTCTGGTGCGCGCGGCGGCCCCGACCAGGTGAAGCAGTTGTGCGGGATGCGCGGCCCAATGGCCGGCCCGTCGGGGGAGATCATCGAGATGCCGGTCATCTCTAACTTCCGCGAGGGCCTGGACATGATGGAGTACTTCATCTCCACCCACGGTGGGCGGAAGGGAGCGGCGGACACGGCTCTGAAGACCGCGGACTCCGGCTACCTGACCCGCCGCCTGGTGGACGCCACCTCGGACATGGTGGTGCGCGAGGTCGACTGCGGGACGACACAGGGAGTCGAGATCGACCCGCTCCGGTTCAGCAAGACGGAGGTCATGGAGCCGATCGCGGAACGGATCTACGGCCGCGTCGCTGGGCGGCCGATCGTCGACCTGGCCACAGGGGAGATCCTGGCCGAAGAGGGCCAGTGGATCACGCGCGAGATGGCCCGACAGATCGGCCAACTGGAGGCCGAGCTGCCGATCAAGAGCGAGGAGAACCGGGAGCGGGTGGTGGGGACGAAGGCCGTCGAGGATGTCCGCGATCCGGAGACCGGTCGCGTCCTCGTTCAGGCCGATGAGATCCTCGCCCCGCGGTCGATCGCGGCGGTGCGTGCGGCGAAGATCCGCAAGATCAGGGTGCGGCCGCAGATCATCATCCGCTCCCCCATGGTCTGTGAGACGAAGGCCGGCGTCTGCCAGCGCTGCTACGGGTACGACATGAGCACCCACCAGCCGGTCGGACTCGGCCTGGCCGTGGGGGTCATCGCGGCGCAGTCCGTCGGCGAGCCGGGGACCCAGCTGACGATGAGGACGTTCCACACGGGAGGTGTTGCCGGGGAGGACATCACCCAGGGACTGCCGCGCGCCGAGGAGCTGTTCGAGGCGCGCAAGACGATGAAGAGCGCGCAGGCGGAGATGTCCCCTCTGGACGGCTACGTGGCCGCGATCACCTCCTCTGCCGCAAGCGGAGACCGCGTGGAGATCATCGGAGAAGAACGGACGGTGGAGCTTCCCGCCGCGCTCGCGCGGGCGGAGGCCGGCTGGGACGGGAAGGCGGAAGACCTGATCGACCCACGAAGCCGCGCCACGGGCGAGGTCTACACCCTCGAAGGAGACGAGCAGCGCGAGATTCTGGTCATCTCGACCGCGACGGGAGACCGCTCCTACCCGGTCCCGGCCGGGGTCACGCCGCGTGTCGAGACTGGGGACCGGGTCGCGGTCGGCGATGCCCTCACCGAGCGTTTCAACCTCGACGGGGTGGCTGCAGACCGCAGGGGAACGGTGCGCATCCCCGAGGGGAAGGAGCGCACGTTCGAAATCGTCGATCGCAACGGGGCTGCCGTGGAGTACGAGATTCCGTACGGTGCGCGCATGCTGGTCGAGGCTGGAGCGAAGGTGAAAGAGGGGGACGCCCTGACCTCCAAGTCGAAGCCACTCTTCATTGCCGCAGAGGCGGAAGGGACGGTCCTTGTGCTCGAAGAGCGGATCGTCGTCTACAACCCGGACGGCGAGGCGATGCGCTTCCCGCTGACGGCGGACCTCTCTCTCCTGAAGGGCAACGGCGAGCAGGTCGCGGAGGGAGAGAAGGTCTTCAAGCTCGAGGTTCGCGCGACCGACGTCCACGTGGAGGAGGTGGAGGAGCAGGGCGAGATCGTGCGGATCACCTTCCACCCAAAGAGCGTGATCAAGATCGAGCAAGCGGCGACTGTGCGAGCTGGGGACAAGGTCCGCCAGGGAGACCTCCTCACCAAGGGGGTCGTGGCTCCGCACGCGCTCCTCGAGACGGCTGGAGTGAAGAAGACGCGCGAGTACCTCCTCACCGAGATCCACAAGGTGTACAGGCAGCAGGGGGTCGACATCAACGACAAGCACCTTGAGGTGATCATCCGGCAGATCCTGAACAACGTGCGCATCTTGGAGCGGGGCGACTCGCGCTTTCTCCTCTCCGACCTTGTCGCCCTCGAGGAGTTCCAAGGCGAGGTCGCGTCGCTCGAGCGTTGGAACGCCGACGCGGCGCGCGCGCGCAAGGAGGCGCTCGGCGACCCGCTGGCAGAGGACGCGGCGGTCGACGACCGAATCCTGGCCATGACCGGGACGGCGGTCACAGAGGACCTCCTGAGGGAGGCGGCAAGGGCGGGGCAGGCCGAGCTGCGCGTCCAGCGGGGTGAACAGGTGCTCGCCGTTCCGCTCCTGACGAAGCGGCTCCCGGTTGGGGAGAGGGAGCTCTTGCGGATCTCCAAGGCGGCCCTCCAGACGAAGGGCTGGCTCTCCGCAGCATCGTTCCAGCGGACGACCAAGGTCCTTGCCGAGGCAGCCCTGCGCGGCGAGGTGGACCCGCTTCAGGGACTGAAGCCGAGCATCATCGTCGGAAAGAGGATCCCTGCGGGGACGGGCTTCCATGCCGTCCCGGCACTCCCCGTGGGGGCGGGGATGGCGACAGGGAGCGATGTCTTGACAGGCGCGGAGGGGGAACCTATAATCCGCGGCACTTCTGGGGAGTGATCCATGCCAACCATCAACCAACTGATCCGGCTAGGGCGCAAGCCCAAGGTCAAGCGCAGCAAGTCCCGGGCGCTTTCCTCGTGCCCACAGCGGCGCGGGGTCTGCACTCGCGTCTACACGCGCACGCCGAAGAAGCCGAACTCGGCCCTGCGGAAGGTGGCCCGCGTCCGCCTGAGCAACGGGAAGGAAGTCACCGCCTACATCGGCGGGGAGGGCCACAACCTTCAAGAGCACTCGATGGTCCTCGTGCGGGGGGGCAGGGTGCCGGACCTCCCGGGGGTGCGCTACCACATCATCCGCGGGACGATGGACAGCGAGGGCGTGAACGCGCGGAAGCAGGGGCGCTCCAAGTACGGGGCGAAGCGGCAGGGCTAGGAGGACGGGGATGCAGCAGATACCGGGCCGCGATGTCAAGCCGGACATTCGCTACAACAGCAAACTCGTCGGCAAGCTGGTCAACTACCTGATGTTGAACGGGAAGAAGGCGACCGCAGAGAGGATCGCCTACACCGCCCTCGCCGAGTTGGAGAAGCGCGGCGATGTCCCCGCCCTCGACCTGTTCAACACGGCGCTCTCGAACTGCTCACCTCGTCTGGAAGTCCGCAGCCGGAGGGTCGGTGGGGCGAACTACCAGGTTCCCTACGAGGTCCCGCCGGACCGCCAGGTCGCCCTCTCCCTCCGCTGGATTGTCCGCTCTGCTCGCGAGCGGGGAGAGCACTCCATGGCCTCTCGCCTTGCGGGGGAGATCCTCGAAGCCGCGCGCAAGGAAGGGAAGGCCTACAACAAGCGGCTCGAGGTCCATCGCATGGCGGAGGCGAACCGGGCGTTCGCCCACTACCGCTGGTAGCCCGAGCGTGCGCTTCCTGCACGCAGGGTCAAGAGCCCTCCGCCGAGGCCGTCATGCCCGCCGCTAGTCCCCTGGGGATCCGACAGACCCGCAACGTCGGCATCATGGCCCACATCGATGCCGGGAAGACGACGACCACGGAGCGGATCCTCTTCTACACGGGTCAGATCCACAAGATGGGCGAGGTCCACGACGGGGACACCGAGATGGACTGGATGGCCCAGGAACGCGAGCGCGGGATCACCATCACTGCGGCGGCTACGACCTGCCCCTGGCGGGATCACGCGATCAACATCATCGATACGCCCGGCCACGTCGACTTCACGGCGGAAGTTGAGCGGTCCTTGCGCGTTCTGGATGGGGGCGTGGTCATCTTCTCCGGCGTGGAGATGGTGGAATCGCAGTCCGAGATGGTCTGGCACCAGGCGGACCGCTATCGGATCCCGCGCATCGCCTTCGTGAACAAGCTCGACCGCGTCGAGTCGAGCTACCGCGAGACCCTCGCCATGATCGGAGAGCGGCTGGGGGTCGTCGCTGTTCCTCTTCAGCTTCCCTACCGTGACGAGGAGAGGCGCCTGCGGGGGATGGTCGACCTGCTTACGCGTCAGCTCCTCACCTGGGATCCGGAGACCAAGGGGGAGCGCTCGACCGCCACCCCGGTCCCCGCCGCCATCGCGGAGGATGTCGAGCTCTGCCGGGAGATGGCGATCGAGCGCGTCGCCGAGTTCGACGACCGCGTGATGGCCGCCTACCTCGAGGGCAAGGAGATCCCGCCTGACGCGTTCCACGCTGCCGTTCGCGAGGGGTGCCTTCACCACGCGGTGATCCCCGTCCTCGGCGGGTCCGCTTTCCAGAACATTGGGGTGCAGCCGCTCCTGGATGCCATCGTGCGCTACCTCCCCTCCCCGGCGGACGTTCCGCCCGTCCGCAGCGTCGACGGCCGCTCAGAACGGAAGCCGAGCGTGGAGGAACCGCTTTCCGCCCTGGCGTTCAAGGTCGTCACCGACCGCTACGCCGGCCGCCTCGTCTTCATCCGCATCTATTCCGGGCGGGTCGCGGCCGGGGACCCGGTGCTGAACGCCTCGATGGGGCAGACCCTGCGCATCACCAAGATCTTCCGCATGCACGCGAACCAGCGGAACCGCCTGGAGGAAGCGCAGGTGGGGGACATCGTGTCCGTGGTCGGGTCGAGGGAGATCTCGACTGGGGACACGCTCTGCGCCGAGGCGGCCCCGATCCTCCTCGAGAAGATCGAGTTCCCGGAGCCGGTTGTCTCCGTGGCCATCGAGCCGCGCACCGAGGCGGAGGCGGACGCCCTCGCCCAGGGCCTCGCGAGCCTTGCGGCGGAGGACCCCACGTTCCACGTCAGCGTCGACGAGACGACGAACCAGACGATCATCGCCGGGATGGGCGAACTTCACCTAGAGGTCCTCGTCCGCCGTCTGGAGGAGGAGCTTGGCCTGCGCGCACTGGTGGGCCCGCCGCAGGTGGCCTACCGCGAGACCCTCGCCGAGCCGATCCAGGTTGACGAGACGTTCGCCAAGCAGACCGGTGGCCGGGGGCAGTACGCGCACGCCGTCCTCCGCTTCGAGCCCCTCGCGCGTGGAAGCGGGTTCCGCTTCACCGACGCCACCAGGGGGGACGCGCTCCCCCGCGAGTACCGGCGAGCGGTCGAAACCGGCCTGCGGGAGACGTTGACAAGTGGCCCCCTCGCCGGATATCCTTTGGCTGACATCGGGGCGACCCTGATCAGTGGGTCTTTTAACCCCGTGGACTCGTCGGAGTTGGCCTTCCGTGCGGTCGCCGCGGTCGCACTTCATAGGGCCTACAGCGAGGGGCGGTTCGCCCTGCTTGAGCCGATCATGGAGGGAGAGGTTGACACTCCGGGCGAATACCTCGGTGAGGTGATGGAGGACCTGGCCCGCCGACGCGGGGAGATTCGGGAGCTCCGATCGCGGGAGACCGTGCAGTTGGTCTTCGTTGCGATTCCGCTGGTGGAGACGTTTGGGTACGCAACGCGGTTGCGCTCCCTGACTCAGGGCCGGGCGACGTACAGCTTGCGCGTGGCGCGCTACGAGGTCGTCCCGGAGAGGCTGAAGGAAGAGATCGTGAGGAGTCGAGGGTACTAGGATGGCGAGAGAGAAGATCCGCATCAAGCTGCGAGGATACGACCACGAGCTGGTCGAAGCGTCGATCAGGAAGATCGTGGACTCAGCGAAACAGAGTCACGCCAAGATCTCCGGACCGATCCCCCTTCCCACGGAGCGGAGGGTGTACACCGTTCTACGGTCGCCGCACATTGACAAGCGCTCGATGGAGCACTTCGAGCGGCGCGTCCATACCCGGCTCCTCGACATCAAGGAGCCGACGTCGGAGACGATCAACGCCCTGATGGACATCGAGTTGCCGACAGGGATCGACATCGAGATCAAGCTCTGAGCGGTTGGGAACGGAGGTTGGGCGAATGGCTCTGGGGATCCTAGCGCGGAAGATCGGGATGACGCAGCTCTTCGTCGACGACTGCGCGGTCGGGGCGACGGTCATCGAGGCCGCGCCGTGTACCGTCGTCCAGGTGAAGACGACGGCCATCGACGGGTACGACGCCCTTCAGCTGGGATACGTCGAAGTGGCGGAGAAGAAGGTGACGCGCCCTCTGCGCGGGCACTTCGCCAAGGCGGGTGTGCCCCCGCAGCGCCACCTGTTCGAGGTCCGGGTGGACGACCCGAGCGCCCACAAGGTGGGGGACAAAGTGGGTGTGGGTATCTTCACGGCGGGGGAGAAGGTGGACGTGCTAGGGATTTCCCGCGGGAAGGGATTCCAGGGCGCGATGAAGCGCTGGCACTTCCACGGCGGTCCGAAGACGCACGGCTCCGACTTCCACCGCCGCGTGGGGTCGATCGGGTGCTCCGCCCTGCCCGGTCGCGTGGTGAAGGGGCGGAAGATGCCGGGCCACACGGGGAATCGGCGCGTGACGGTGAAGGGCTTGAGGGTCCTGCGCGTCGATGCCGAGCGGAACCTCCTCCTGGTGGAAGGGGCGACCCCCGGAATAAGGGGAGCCGTGCTCCAGCTGAGGAAGTGCCATGGTTAGCGCGAGGCTACACGCCTTCGACGGGCTCGGTGAGCCAAAGGTCGTGGAGCTCGAGGGGCGGATCTTCGAAGCCGACGTCAACGCGGACCTCCTCTATCGGGCGGTCCGGATCCAGCTCATGAACAAGCGGCAGGGGACGGCCTGCACCAAGACGCGCGGCGAGGTCCGTGGCGGGGGGCGGAAGCCGTGGCGGCAGAAGGGGACCGGGCGCGCCCGCGCTGGCTCCCGGCGCTCCCCGCTCTGGCCCGGCGGAGGGATTACCTTCGGCCCCCGGCCGCGCACGTACGATGTGAGACTGAACAAGAAGATGATGAGACGCGCCCTCTCGTCCGCCCTCTCCGATCGGGCGCGGGAGAGCCGAGTCGTCCTCCTCGACCGCATGGGGTTCGAGGCGCCCAAGACGAAGACCGCCGTCAGCCTGCTCACTCGCATGGAGATGCTGAGGACGACGCTCGTCGTCGTTGGGGCGGCCGAGTACGTGCAGCCGGTCCGAAAGTCGTTCTCTAACCTTCCTGGGGTCAAGTGCCTGGCGGCCGCGGGCCTGAACCCCTACGACGTCTTGCGGCACGAGGGGCTTGTCCTGACCGTCAGCGCGATGGACGAGCTGTTGGGGAGGTTCGAGGTATGCCGAAGCTAGCTCACGCCGAGGACATCATCCTGGCGCCGGTCCTCACCGAGGAGTCGTGGGGCAAGATGGAGGGCGGGAAGTACACGTTCCGCGTGGCGCTGGGGGCGAACAAGATCCAGATTCGAAAGGCGATCGAGGAGCTGTTCAAGGTGCGCGTGGAGAGGGTCTGGACCGCGAACGTGCGGGGGAAGCCCCGCCGGGAGCGGCTGAACCAGCTCCCGGGCCGGACGTCGCGCTGGCGAAAGGCGACTGTCCGACTCGCGCCGGGAGACAAGATTCAGGTGATGGGGAGCTAGAGACATGGCGCTTAAGCGATACAGACCCACCTCGCCGGGGCTGCGGCACGCGGATCTCCCGGACTACAGCGAGCTGACGCCTGGTGCGCCCGAGAAGAGCCTCTTGCGGCCGATGCCGAAGAAGGGTGGCCGAAACTCCCAGGGGAAGACCACGGTGCGCTTCCGGGGCGGGGGCTCAAAGCGCCAGTACCGGGTGGTCGACTTCGCCCGGGAGAAGGCCGACATCCCCGCGCGGGTCATGTCGCGCGAGTACGACCCGAACCGGTCCGCCTGGATCACCCTTCTCCACTATGCGGACGGCGAGAAGCGCTACGTCCTGTCCCCTCTCGAGCTAGAGATCGGCGCTCACGTCGAGTCGGGGGAGAATGCGGAGGTTCGCGTGGGGAACGCGATGCCGCTCCGCAGGATCCCACTCGGAGCGGCCGTTCACAACTTGGAGCTTCGCCCCGGACGGGGGGGGAAGGTCGCTCGAGCGGCCGGGACCTCGGCCAAGCTGATCGGCAGGGAAGAGGACCAGGCGCACATTCGCATGCCATCGGGAGAGGTGCGGATCTTCAGCGTCGAGTGCTGGGCGACCGTGGGGGAGGTCTCAAACCCGGACCACAAGAACGTGAAGCACGGAAAGGCTGGACGGCTGCGCCATCTAGGGCGAAGGCCGCACGTTCGCGGCGTGGCGATGAACCCGGTGGACCACCCGCACGGCGGTGGCGAGGGGCGGTCCCGCGTCGGGAGACCGCAGGTCTCCCCGACTGGGAAGCTCGCCAAGGGCGGGAGAACGCGGAAGAAGCGGAATCCATCGAACGCCGTCATTGTGCGTCGGGCGGGGCGGGGGAGGAGGTAGAGAGCATGCCGAGGTCGACGAAGAAGGGGCCTTACGTGCAGGAGAGCCTCCTCCGACATGTACATGAGGCCAAGCGGGGGGATGCCAAGGAGTTGCGGACGTGGTCCCGCTCCTCGATGGTCATCCCGGAGATGGTCGGGCTGACCATCAAGGTACATAACGGCAAAGTGCATCTCCCGGTCTACATTGTGGAGAACATGGTCGGGCATAAGCTGGGGGAGTTCGCCCCGACGCGAACCTTCCGTGCCCACGGCGGGATGAAGAAGAAGAAGGCGCCTGGCCTGACGTAGGAGAGAGATGGAAGCACGAGCCATGACGCGATTCGCCCGACTGTCGCCTCACAAGGCGCGGTGGGTCGTTGACGCCATCCGTGGGAAGAACGTCAGCGAGGCGCTGCGGATCGTCACCCTCTGCAACAAGAAGGCGGCCCTCCCGATTCGCAAGACGCTGGAGTCGGCAATCGCGAACGCGGAGAACAACTACGACATTGACGTGGACCGCCTGTACGTTGCGCGGGCGACGGTGGACATGGGGCGGTCCCTCCGGCGCCTGAACCCGAGGGCGATGGGGCGGGCGGACATCATTCGCCGGCCGACGAGCCACATCACCATCGTCGTGGGCGAGAGAAAGGGGGAGTGATGGGGCAGAAGGTCAATCCGATCGGGTTCCGCGTCGGGGTCAACCGCAAGTGGGTCTCGAACTGGTACAACCCCAAGGCCGCCCCGGAGTACCTCGCTGAGGACAAGCGCATCCGCGACGCCGTCATGCGCCGCTACCGCGGCGCGGCGATCGCGGAACTCAACATTGAGCGCTCGAAGGAGGATCGGGTCTCCCTCGTGGTCCGGTCCGCGCGCCCGGGGATCGTTATCGGTCGCGGCGGCAGCGAGATTGCGCGCCTTCAGAAGGATCTTGAGGCGTTGACTGGGAAGACGGTCAAGATCTCCATCAAGGAGATCGAGCGTCCCGACCTGGAGGCGGCGCTTGTGGCTCAGGAAGTGGCTCAGCAGATCGAGAGCCGAATCGTAGCTGCGCGAGCGATGAAGGAAGTGATTCGCCGAGTCATGGGCGCGGGCGCGCAGGGCGTCAAGATCAGAGTCAGCGGCCGCATCGGAGGGGCAGAGATCGCGCGCTCGATCAAGATGATGGAAGGGCGGCTCCCGCTCCAGACGATCCGCGCCGACATCGACTACGGCTTCACCGAGGCCCGAACGAAGTACGGGAACATCGGGGTGAAGGCGTGGGTCTTCCGTGGGGAGTACCCGCGGCAGGTTCGGCGAGCTGAGGTGAACTAGAAGATGCCACTCCTTTTCCCGAAGCGGACGAAGTACCGGAAGACCCAGAAGGGCCGGATGAGCGGGCGGGCCACCCGCGGCGACGAGCTCGCGTTCGGTGAGTTTGGGATCCAGGCCCTTGCGCCGGCGTGGATCACGCAGCGGCAGATCGAGTCCTGCCGGACCACGATCACCCGCCAGACGCACCGCGCCTCGAAGATCTGGATCCGCATCTTCCCGGACAAACCTGTTACGAAGCACCCCGCAGAGGCGCGCATGGGGAAAGGGAAAGGCCCCGTCGATCACTGGGTGGCGTCGGTGGAAGCGGGGCGGATCTTATTCGAGATCGCCGGACTCGACGAGGAGAGCGCCAAGCGTGTGCAGAAGGTTGTCGCCCACAAGCTGCCCATCCCGACGCGGCTGAAGCGGCGGGTCGTCTTCGGGGGCGAGCTATGAAGACAGAGCAGATGCGCGAGCTGACGCAGGACGAACTCCGGCACAAGGAGCAGGAGTTGAAGCGCAAGCTCTTCAACCTGCGTTTCCAGAAGACGACCGGCGAACTCCCGAACGCGGCTGAGCTTGAGAAGACGCGGCGGGAGATTGCCCGCGTGAAGACGATCGCCCGGGAGAAGGAGCGGGAGGCACGGGGATGAAGAAAGAGAAGATCGGGCGCGTCGTGAGCGATCGGATGGAGAAGACGATCGTCGTGCGGGTCGAGGAGCGTCGGCGACACCCGCTGTACCGCAAGCACATCAGCCGCCATTTCAAGTTCCACGCGCACGATCCGGAGGGCGCAGCGTCGCTGGGCGACCTCGTGCGGATCGAGGAGTCGCGACCGTACAGCCGGACGAAGCGCTGGCGGTTGGTCGAGATCCTGGAGAGGGCGGAGGTGTAGCCATGATTCAGATGCAGACCATGCTCAAGGTGGCGGACAACTCCGGCGCCAAGCTCGTCCGCTGCTTCAACGTCCTCGGGCCCTCGCATCGGCGGGTCGGAGAGATCGGAGACATTGTCATCGGATCCGTTCGCAAGCGCCTCCCGACGAGCGATATCGAGAAGGGGCAGATCGTGAAGGGCGTCATCGTCCGGACCCGCAGCGCGTACCGGAGGAAGGATGGGACTTACATCCGGTTCGACGACAACGCCATCGTCCTGATCAACCCTCAGGGCGAGCCGGTGGGGACACGGGTGTTCGGGCCGGTGGCGCGGGAGCTGCGCGACAAGAAGATGATGCGGATCCTCTCGCTCGCCCCCGAAGTCCTGTAGCAAGGAGAGGAAGATGAGGAAGGTGCGGAAGGGCGACCGAGTGAAGGTGATCTCCGGCAACGACCGGGGGAAGATCGGGAAGGTCCTCGTGGTCTATCCCGAGAAAGACAGGATCATCGTGGAGAATGTGCACATGATCACCAAGCATCAGCGCGCGACGCAGACCCTGAGAGAGCCGGGGATCATCAAGCGCGAGGGGACCATCCACATCTCGAGCGTCCTCCCGATCTGTCCTTCGTGCGACGCCCCAACGCGAGTGGGGTTCACGACGGTCGAGGGAGCGAAGGAACGTTGCTGCAAGCAGTGCGGGGAGATCCTCAAGTGATGCTACGCGAGCGCTTCGACGAGGAGATCGCGCCACGGCTGATGAAGGACCTTGGCTTTCGGAACCCGATGCAGGTGCCGCGTCTGGCGAAGGTCGTCATCAACATGGGCGTCTCGGACAAGGACAACCCGAAGGTGCTCGAGGGGGCGGCGAAGAACCTGGCGAAGATCACCGGACAGAAGCCCGTGGTCACCAAGGCGAAGCGGGCAATCTCCGACTTCCGCCTGACGGCGGGCGACCCGATCGGCTGCAAGGTGACCCTGCGACGCGAGCGAGCGTACGAGTTCCTGAACAAGCTGTTCAACGTGGTCCTCCCCGGGATCCGCGACTTCAGGGGCCTGTCCGCTTCGGCGTTCGACGGCCGAGGGAACTACACCCTGGGCCTCTCCGAGCAGCTGACGTTCCCCGAGATCTCCTACAACGAGGTTGTGCAGACTCAAGGGATGGACATCACGATCGTGACCACGGCGAAGACCGACCGGGACGGGTATGCCCTGCTCAAGGGCCTGGGCCTCCCGTTCAAAGACTAGGGGGAGTGGATGGCAAAGAAGGCGCTGATCCTCAAGTGTAAGATGACGCCGAGATTCCCTGTGCGGGCCTACCACCGCTGCAACCTGTGTGGCCGGCCGCACGCGTTCATTCGCGACTACGGAGTCTGTCGGCTCTGCTTCCGCAAGCTCGCGCACTGGGGGCAGATCCCCGGGGTGCGCAAGTCCAGCTGGTAGGGAGGGACGATGAGCATTGTGTATCCCATCGCCGACATGCTGACGCGCATCCGCAACGCGACGCACAAGCGCCACGCCGAGGTGTCCCTCCCGCACTCCCGAGTCAAGGAGGCGATCGCGCGGATCCTGGAATCGGAGGGGTACATCCTCGGGCTCGAGGTCGTCCCTCGCGATCCCCAGCCGCTCCTCTTGCTCAAGCTGAAGTATCAGGGGGAGCGGAGCCGGGCGGTGCCGGCGATCACGGGGATCCGCCTCGTGAGCAAGCCCAGTCGGCGCGTGTACGCGGGGAAGGATGAGCTCCCCAAGCCCCGGGGCGGCATGGGGACCTGCATCGTCTCGACGTCGGCGGGGATCCTGTCCGGAGTTGAGGCGGCGGCGCGCGGTCTCGGTGGCGAAGTCCTCTTTGAGGTCTGGTAAGGTGGTCTGGCATGTCTAAGGTAGGGAAGGTTCCGGTCAAGCTTCCCGCGGGGGTCAAGGTCGTCGTCGGTCAGGCGACCGTGACCGTCGAGGGGAAGCATGGCCGACTCGAGCAGACGTACCGCCCCGAGGCGGTGGAGATCAAGGTCGCGGACGGCGAGGTGACGGTGGCGCGACGTCGGGAGGGCAAGTCGTTCCGCGCGTATCACGGGTTGTACCGCAGCCTCGTCGCGAACATGGTGCGCGGGGTCTCCGAGCGCTGGGAGAAGACGCTCGTCATCAAGGGGCTCGGCTACCGCGCCCGGCTCCAGGGGAGGACGCTCGTCCTCGACCTTGGCTACTCGAAGCCAGTCGAGTACGAGCTTCCGGAAGGGATCGAGGCCGAAGTCCCCAACCCGGCGGAGGTGACGATCCGCGGCGCGGACAGGCAGGCCGTGGGTCAGGTGGCCGCGAAGGTCCGCGCCTTCCGCAAGCCAGAACCCTACAAGGGGAAGGGGATTCGCTACAAGGACGAAGAGGTCCATCAGAAGGCTGGGAAGCTTGGCGGGCAGGGTGCCGCGGCCAGCTAGGGGGCGTGACGGAGATGACACCGGTCAGCAGAAGAGAGGAACGGGTCAAGCGGCACCTTCGGATCCGGAAGGCCTTGCGAGGGACGGGCGAACGGCCGCGGTTGTGCGTCTCGAAGAGCCTTCGGCACGTCTACGCGCAGGTGATCGACGACGAAGCGGGGAGGACCCTTGCTGCGGCGTCCACCTTGGACGGCGTGCTGCGCGGGTCAGCGAAGGGCTGCAACGTTGCCACGGCCGTCAAGGTCGGGGAGCTCCTGGCGCAGCGGGCCCGAGAGAAGGGGATTGAGGCGGTCGTGTTCGATCGAGGCGGGTACGCCTATCACGGCGCGGTCGCTGCGCTCGCCGATGCCTGCCGCAAGGGAGGGCTACGGTTTTGATCGCCACGGACGAGTTCGAGAACGAGATCATCGACATCCGGCGGGTCAGCAAGGTGACCAAGGGCGGGCGGAACCTGAAGTTCCGAGTGACCATGGTCGTCGGCGACCGGAAGGGGCGGGTGGGGGTGGGCCTGGGGAAGACGACCGAGATCCCGCGGGCCATCCAACAGGCGATCCGCGATGGGAAGAAGCACCTCGTCGAGGTTCGGCTCGTCGAAGGGACGATCCCCCACCAGGTGACCGGGAACTTCAAGGCGGGGAAGGTCCTGTTGAAGCCGGCCCACCCGGGGACGGGGCTCATCGCCGGGGTGACGGTCGGGGCGATCTGCCGCCTCGCCGGGATCCAGAACGTCCTGAGCAAGTCGCTCGGAACGACCAATCCCCTTACCCTGTCCCGTGCAACGCTCGACGGACTCTCCCAGCTGCGGAGTCAGGTCGAGGTCGAGGCCCTGCGCGGCCGTCCGGTGGGGGCCAAGGGAGGGAAGAAGGATGAGGCTTGAGGATCTTCGCCCGACCAAGGGGAGCGTGCACCGGCGGAAGAGGGTCGGGCGCGGCCACGGCTCGGGACACGGTGGCCATGAGAGCGGCCGGGGGACGAAGGGACAGAACTCCCGCAGCGGGGGCGGGGTCCGCCTTGGCTTCGAGGGTGGGCAGACCCCGATCTGGATGCGCGTCCCCAAGCGGGGCTTCCACAACTTCACGCGCGTGGAGTACGCGGTGGTGAACGTGGATGCCCTGGAGCGGCGCTTTCCTGCCGGCTCGGAGGTGACCCCGGAGCTCCTGCGCGAGTTGCGAGTCGTCAAGGGACGGCTCTCCCGGCTGAAGATCCTCGGGCGGGGAGAACTCTCCAAGCCGCTCACGGTGCGCGCTCACCGCTTCACCGCAGAGGCGAAGGAGAAGATCGAGCGCGCGGGAGGAAAGGCTGAGGTGGTCTCCTGATGTGGGAGAAGTTCACTCAGCTCTTCCGGGTCCCGGAGCTGCGCAAGAGGATCCTCTTCACCCTGGGCGCGATCGTCATCTTCCGAATCGGGGCGCACATCCCGGTCCCCGGCGTCGATAGGGAGGGGCTGGCGAGGTTCTTCACCGGGGCCGGCGGGGTCTTCGACTTCCTCAACATGTTCACCGGGGGCGCCCTCCAGCAGTTCTCTCTCTTTGCGCTGGGGGTGACGCCGTACATCAACGCGTCGATCATCTTCAGCCTGCTGACGGCGGTCGTCCCGAAGCTGAAGGAGCTACAGCAGCAAGGCCGAGAGGGGCGACGCAAGATCACCGCCTACACCCGCTGGGCGACCCTCGCCCTCGCCGTTGTCGAGGCGTTCGTCTTCAGCGCGCTGATCGTCAGCGGAGGACTCGTGGCGCAGGCCACGGTCCTGTTCTACCTTGTGGCGATCGTTGCCCTGACGACGGGGACGATCTTCGTCATGTGGCTCGGGGAGCGAATGACGGAGAACGGGATCGGAAACGGGGTCAGCATGCTGATCATGGTCGGGATCCTGTCGCGGTTCCCGGCCACTCTCCAAGCGACCGTCAACACGATCACCACCGGCTCGGCGAGCCCGTTTTGGGGGCTGGTCTTTGTTGCCCTGTTCGTGATCGTGATCGCCGGCGTGACGCTCGTCCAGCAGGGACAGCGGAAGATCATGATCCAGTACGCCAAGCGGACGGCGGGACGGCGGGTCTACGGTGGCCACACGACGCACCTCCCGATCCGCGTCAACCAGGGAGGCGTCATCCCGATCATCTTCGCCTCGGCGCTGCTCACCCTTCCAGCGACCTTCACCCAGTGGATCCCGTCTCTCACGTGGCTCGCCCCGTACGTGAACCCCGGCACGTGGCCGTACATGGTCGGCTACGTCCTCCTCATCTTCTTCTTCACCTACTTCTACAGCGCGATCGTCTTCGACCCGCAGGATGTGGCGAAGAACCTGCGCGAGGCGGGAGGGTTCATCCCCGGGGTCCGGCCGGGGGATCCAACGTCGGAGTACCTCTCCTCCGTCCTGAACAGGATCCTGCTCATCGGCGCGATCTTCCTCGGGGCGATTGCCGTCCTGCCCTACATCCTCTCCGCGGCGAGCGGGATCAGCGGGATGTTCCTCCTGGGCGGAACCTCTCTTCTCATCGTCGTTGGCGTGGGCGTGGATACGATCATGCAGATCGAGGCCCACCTCGTCATGCGTCACTATGAGAGCCTGACCAAGTCCGGCGGGCTCCTGGGACGCAGGCGATGACCCCGCTCAAGCGGATCGTGCTCCTCGGTCCGCCCGGCGCCGGGAAGGGGACCCAGGCGAAACTCCTGGCGGCGCGGACGGGGCTCCTGCATCTCTCCACCGGAGACCTCCTCCGCGAGGAGGTCGCGCGCGGATCTCCCCTCGGGACGCGGGCGAAGGGGTACATGGATCGGGGGGATCTCGTCCCGGACGACCTGATCATCGGGATGATCCGCGAGCGGATTGCCCAGAAGAGCGGGTTCATCCTGGACGGCTTTCCGCGCACGGTGGCGCAGGCCGAAGCCCTCGCGCGGATCACGCCTCTCGACGTGGTCGTCAACATCGGCCTCGCGCGGGAGGAAGTGATCCGGCGACTCTCCTCGCGACGGGTCTGCCGGAGCTGCGGGAGGATCTACAACCTCCTCTTCGATCCCCCCCCGGACGCGCAGCGGTGCGCGGCGTGCGGCGGAGAGCTCTTCCAGCGGGACGACGACCAGGCCAAGGTGATTGAGAACCGCTACGACGTGTACGCCGAACTGACTGCCCCGCTCGTCGCCTTCTACGGCGCCCGCGGCCTTCTGCGCGACGTCGACGGGAGCCGCCCCTCGGCCGAGATCCTGGAGAGGGTCCTCACGCTCGTCCGAGGATGATCCGCTTGAAGACCCAAGACGAGCTCAGGATCCTACGCGAGAATGGAAGGCTCCTCGCCTCCATCCTCCGTGAGGTCTGCGCTCGCGTGGCGCCGGGCCGGACGACCGCCACCCTCGACCGTCTGGCCGAGGGGCTGATGCACGACGCTGGGGCGACGCCGGCGTTCAAGGGCTACCGGGGCTACCCGGCATCGATCTGTACGTCCCTCAACCACGAGGTGGTCCACGGAATCCCCTCGTCTCGACGACTCCGCGCGGGCGACCTCCTGTCGATCGACGTCGGCCTGTGCCGGGAGGAGCTGTACGTGGACATGGCGACAACCATCCCTGTCGGGGGGGTCGATGGGGCGGCGGAGCGCCTCCTTCGAGTGACGGAGGAAGGCTTGTGGCGGGGGATCGAACAGGTTAAGATCGGGAACCGTCTTTCGGACGTCTCGCACGCCATCGGTTCCTACGTCGAGGGCCAAGGGCTGCACGTCGTGAGGGAGTACGTAGGGCATGGGATCGGACGGGCCTTGCATGAGGATCCGGAGATCCCGAACTACGGCCCTCCGGGGCAAGGGCCGCGGCTGCGAGTGGGGATGGTCCTGGCGATCGAGCCGATGGTCAAGACCGATCCCGAACCGACCCGGGTGCTCGAGAATGCGTGGACCGTGGTCACGGCGACCGGCGGTCCAGCGGCTCACTTCGAGCACACGGTCGCCCTGACGGAAGACGGAGTGGATGTCCTGACGAGAGGAGGTGAGTAGGCGCGTCGTGTCGACCACAGGGGAGCAGGGCCCGAAGAAGACCGAGGTCATCCGCCAGCGGGGAGAGGTCATCGAGAGTCTTCCAAGTTCGATGTTCCGGGTGCGGCTGGCGAACGGGTACGTGGTCCTGTGCCACATCTCAGGAAGGATCCGCAAGCACTACATTCGCATCCTGACCGGAGATCGGGTCGTGGTGGAGTTCTCACCCTACGATCTGACCAAGGGGCGGATCGTGTACCGAGAGAGCTAGACGCGTCGAACGATCATGAAGGTGCGGAGTTCGGTCAAGAAGATCTGTCCGAAGTGCAAGCTCATCCGGCGGGAGGGTCGGCTGATGATCCTGTGTCAGAACCCGAAGCACAAGCAGCGGCAGGGCTAGGGGGAGCTGGATGGCGCGTATTGCAGGGGTCAACCTACCGAACGAGAAGCGGGTCGAGATCGGCCTCACCTACATCTTCGGGATCGGGCCGTCGCGCGCGGCCAAGATCCTGGAGAAGACCGGGGTCTCCTCGGACGTCAGGGTGAAAGAGCTGACGGAGAAGGAGGTCGCCCTGTTGCGGCGCGAGGTGGAGCAGGAGGTCGTGGAAGGGGACCTGCGCCGGCAGGTGCAATCGAGCATCCAGCGACTGAAGGACATCAACTGCTACCGCGGGACTCGCCACAAGCGGCGCCTCCCGGTCCGAGGGCAACGGACGCGATCCAATGCGCGCACCTGGAAGGGGCCGCGGCCCGCCAAGGCCGGGAAGAAGAGGTAGGGAATGGCGAAGAACATCAAGCTAGAGCGAGCGGTGGTCAGAGTCCACTCCACATTCAACAACACGATCATCACCCTGACCGATACGAACGGGCACCCGATCGCCTGGAAGAGCCCCGGCGTGGTCGGCTACAAGGGGTCCCGCAAGGGGACGCCCTATGCCGCGCAGGTCGCCGCCGAGGCGCTGGTGCGCGAGATGAAGGACTTCGGGATCCGCTCCGTGATCGTTGCCGTGAAGGGAACCGGCTCCGGACGGCAGTCCGTGGTCCAGACGATCAAGGGTTCCGGGATCCGGATCGAGGAGATGAAGAACGTGACGCCCCTCTCCCACAGCGCGAACAAGGCGAAGGCGAAGCCATAATGGGACGCGAGACAGGGCCGAAGTGCAGGTTGTGCCGGCGGGAAGGGGAGAAACTCTTCCTGAAAGGGGAGCGCTGCTACACGCCGAGTTGCGGCGTGACGCGGCGGAATGCCCCGCCGGGGGAGCGGCCGAAGAAGCGTCGCCCGCGGCGGAGTCAGTACCTCCTTCATCTGCGCGAGAAGCAGAAGGCGCGCCGGATCTACGGGGTCGGCGAGCGTCAGTTCCGCGTCTACGTGGACGCCGCCAAGCGGGAGAAGGGCGTGACGGGCGAGGCGCTCTTCACGGCGCTCGAGCGGCGTTTGGACAACATGGTCTTCCGCGCTGGGTTCGCCTCCTCGCGTAACCAGGCGCGGCAGCTCGTCTCTCACGGGCACTTCGAGGTGAACGGCCGGTCGGTCGATGTCCCGTCCATCCTCCTCGGCGCTGGGGACTCCGTCGCCGTCAAGGAGGGTCGCCGGGGGCGCGTCCGCAAGATCGCGGAGGTCAATCAGAAGCGGCAGACCCCCACCTGCATCGAGAAGAACCTCGATGCGATGAGGTTCCAGATGATCGCGGCCCCCAACCTCGACGAGGTCGGGCACAAGATTGCGGCCAACCTGATCGTCGAGTTCTACTCACGCTAGGAGGGGGGCGATGCGCGAGCTGGTCTTCCCACAAGAGATCAAGGTCGAGGAGCTCTCCCCCACCCGCGGCAGGGTCGCGATTGAGCCCCTGGAGCGAGGATTCGCCACGACGCTGGGGAACGGCCTCCGCCGTGTCCTCCTGTCCTCGATCCCTGGGGCGGCCGTCGTGCGGGTCAACTTCTCGGGGTCGGGGAAGCATCACGAGTACGACACGATTGAAGGGGTCAATGAGGACGTCCTCGAGGTCATCCTCAACCTGAAGGGGCTCGCCCTTCGCCTCCATGGCGACGAGCTGAAGCGGCTCACGTTGGAGAAGAGGGGAGCCGGCGAGGTCACCGCGGCGGACATCGATCTGCCGCCGGGGGTGGAGATCGTCAACCCAGACCTGCACATTGCGACCCTAAACGAGAAGGGGCGCCTCGAGATCGAGATGGAGGTGGAGTCGGGGTACGGCTACCGGCCGGCGGAGCAGAACAAGCTCGAGAACTTGCCCCTCTCCGTGATCCCGATCGACGCGGACTTCTCCCCCGTCCGCCAGGTGAACTTCCTCGTCGAGCCAACCCGCGTGGGAGGGAAGACGGGCTACGAGCGACTGGTCCTTGACCTCACCACGAGCGGTGGGATCAAGCCGGAGGAGGCTCTCTCTGAGGCGGCGCGGATCCTCGAGCGGCACCTCTCCCTGTTCGGAGGATTCGCCGAGCACCCGTTCGGGCTTGCCGCGGAGGAGGAGGGAAGCGAGGAGTCCGACGGACTGGCGGTCCCGCTTGCGGAGTTGGACATCGACCAGCGCGCGACGAACCTCCTCCAAGAGGCCGAGATCACGACCCTCGGCGAGCTCCTCTCCCATCCACGACAGGAGCTGCTGGACATCCATGGGTTTGGGGTGAAGACGCTGACCAAGGTCGAGGATCGCCTCCGCGAGCTCGGCTACGCGCTCAAGGACGAAGGTGAGGTTCGATGAAAAACCGGCGGGACGTCGAGAAGCTCGGAATGAAGAAGAGCCATCGGGAGAGCGTTCTAGCGAACCTCGCCCGCGGGCTGATCGAGAACAGCTTCGTGGACACCACGTTCGAGCGTGCCAAGGCGAGCCAACGCTACACGGAGCGCGTCATCTCGCTTGCGCGGCGTGGAGACCTGGCCGCGCGGCGGACCGTCTTCGCCCGGCTGCAGGACAAGGCGGCAGTGGACAAGCTCTTCGACGAAGTCGGCCCCACGTACAAGGACCGGGGCGGAGGCTACACGAGGATCGTCAAGCTCGGGCCGCGCAAGGGGGACGGGGCGGAGCAGGCCCGACTCATGTTGGTCTAGGACGGTCACCGAATCTCCCGTCGTCCGGGTGCCAGGCCATCCCCACCCTAGGAGGAGCCGCGACGAGGTCCTCCTTCGAGGTTGCGCGGGCGGCGCGGCGGCACGCCCAGGTGCGAAAAGGTCATCCACTTCAACAACGCAGGCGCCTCCCTCATGCTGCCTCCGGTCCTGGAGGCGACGACCGGGTACCTCGAGCTCGAAGGCGGAGATGGGAGGATGCGAGGGCGGCCCAGTTTGCCGCCGACCGGCCGGGGCGGGTCTACGACGCCCTCGCCTCGCTTCCTCTTCTGCTTGCGGTTGCTGTCTCGATGGCGGACCGAACGCGCGCTCGGCGCAGACGTGACTCGGAGCGCACGGGCCGGGCCGCCTCCGAGACTACGCTCTGTCGATGCGGACTTTCCGGGTCTGACCCATCTTCTACAGTTGCAAATCTGAAAGTGTCTTGAAGACGGAGGTACAGAGAACGGACTCAGGCCTTGGCACCATGAGCAGGGGCCTCGCGGACCGGTGGCGGGACCGCCACACCCACTGCC